>Ga0335082_10009313_pt1 | contig 10670 bp, 12 predicted proteins | sample Lox_Sample_41_FD_206718 | JGI IMG/M metagenome (GOLD analysis project Ga0335082, IMG submission 206718) | Soil microbial communities from Loxahatchee National Wildlife Refuge, Florida, United States - Lox_Sample_4.1 | ecosystem: Environmental > Terrestrial > Soil > Wetlands | place: USA...
ACTACAAGACACGCTACCGGGAAGAACACCACCTGGCCCGCTACGACGAGGACACCATCGAGCACCTCAACCTCGCCGCATGACCGAAACACCCGGAAATAACACACCTCTTAAAAAGATGCACCCACGGACATCGCCGGGGAGACCCGGGGCTCCCGGTAGAAGAAGTCTCGCCAAAGAAGTCCGCCTGCCGGGAGACTCCGCGTTGATCACCCGTCGTGTCAGACTCGACGTGCCCGGGGGGCTCATCCTGTTCGTTGCGCGGCTGCTGGCCCGGCATCGCAAGGAGATCGGCACCCGGAAGGGCACCCGCTGCCTGGGCTGTTACCGGCAGGCGCTGTTCGTCCTGGCCTGGTACCGGGATAAAACCGACATCCCGCGGCAGGGGGCCGGGTTCGGCCTGTCGCAGGCCACGTCGTAGCGCTACGTAGCCGAGGGGACCGCGGTGGTGTCCGCGGAGGCGCCCGGCCTGGAGGAGGCCCTGGAGCGCGCGGTGAAGGAGGGGACGCCGTACGTGATCCTGGACGGCAAGATCGTCGCCACCGACCGGTGCCGCGAGAAAACCGTGTCCCGGAAGGGCCGGGAGATCGACTTGTGGTACTCGGGGAAGAAGAGGGACTTCGGCGGGAACATTCAGGGCCTGTTCTACCCGGCGGCCTGCCGGTGTGGGTCTCGGACGTGCTGCCGGGGAATGTCCATGACCTGGCCGCGGCCCGGGAAATGGTACTGGCGGTACTGCGGAATTACACCGGTGAGATGCCGGGCCTGGCCGACTGCGGATACGAAGGAGCAGGTCACGGCATCCTCACGCCGGTGAAGAAGCCGAAGGGCGTCAAGGAGCTGGCATTAACGCGCGCACCCGGAACATGCTGCTGAGCTCGGCACGATGCCTGGGAGAAAGAGGCTTCGCGCTGTAGCTGATGTTCCATCTCCTGAACAAGGCTGACCGGTGAAAGGACCGGATAATGGCCGGTTATCCGGTACATCAGGCCACGACGCATGGTAGGCATTCACCCCGTTGAGCGGAGTGTGATTGGTGGCTCGGTTCGGGGCCTGGTTTTACGGGGAGTGTGGCTGGGCTGGTGGCAGCCAGGGATTGCCGAGCATGAGCTGGTACAGGACTTCGTAGGCGCCGAGGCCGTGTTCCTGGCGGTGTCGATGTAGCCGCGGATGTCGAGGCGGTCCTGGGTGACGTCGTCGCTGGTGAGGCGGCCGGAGATTTTCTGCTGGGTCTTGACGGGGCGGACGCCGCGCTCGCCGATCGTTCGTCGGCCACACGGTGGTGCCGGCGGTGAAGCGGAGCACGTCGTCGCGGTGGTCGCGGCAGAATTCGAGGAGCTCGCGGCCGGGTTTCTGCTTCACCGTGTTCTTCGGCCCGGGTGCGCGGGGGACGGCGGCCAGCCCGACGGTGACCGCCCGGCGGAACTCCAGTTCCGGGGGTTCGCGGTCCCCGGCGGGGATGGCGGGAAGTCCCTGCTCGTGGGCTGCGTGCCAGGCGCCGATGAGGCCGCGCAGCGCCCGCTGGGCCTGCTCCGGCCAGCCCGCGCCGGGGTAAGTCTCGGCGCAGTCCTGCAGATCGCGCAGGATATGGGCGGCGCAGGCCTGGCGTCCCGTGAGGTTCTCCCAGGTCTGGCTCCGGTAGCCCTTGTACCGGTCGGAGACCGCGATCCCGGTGAAGAACGGCAGGATGCCTGCCTGTTTCATGGTCTCGATGCTGCGGGTGCCGAGGTGGAAAGCGGAGTACAGCTCGGTGAACGCGCCGTGGACGTACTTCTTCTTCCCGGCCGCGCCCGACCGCAGCGTCGTCTCGTCGAACCCGGCGACCGGGGCAGCGGCGATGAGCGCGCGGATCAGCCGCACCGGGTCCCTGGCCAGGCCCGCGGCCTTTCGCAGGCAGGAGTGCACGAACCCGGCCGACAGCACGCCCCCGGTCAGATCGGCGATCAGCAGCTGCGCCCGCTCAACCGGGACGTGCTGGAAGACCGCCAGGTAGACGGCCATCGCGGACAGGCGCGGCCCGACGGACAGCGGCGCGTCCGGCACCCCGGCAGGGCGCGGCGCGACATGCACCCGCCCGCACGCGCACCGGGCCTGGTGCAGGTCGTGCTGGTACCGGACCGCCCGGCGGGGCTCGGGGACGTCCTCTTGCTGATAGGAGCGCACGACGCCCAGGTCAGCGGCGCCTGCGAGGTCCAGGCCGCACGCGCAGGCACCCTCCGGGAAATGACTGAGGACCTTGTCCGCCTTGCGCCAGCGCATCGCGGCTCCCGGCGCGCCGGGCTGCTTCCCCCGGTTCCTCTTCTTCTCCGCCCGCTCCGCGGCGCCGCTCCTTCCGGCCGGCGGCCTGCGCCCCGGCAGGTCATCGCTGCCGGGCGGCATCGAGGAGTTGCCCGAGTTCCTGGACGCGGCCCTGCGCGCCGCGTCCAGCTGCTCCCGCAGCTCCGCGACCAGCGACGACAGCTCCGCGATCTGCCCTGCCTGCTCACGGACCAGCGCATCTTGCGCTTCGAGCCGTGCCGCCTGCTCGCGGATCACCGCGTCACGCGGATCCTCCGGAGGCAGCGACTCGGTCACGGCACGAGATCATCTCCCAGACCGGCCCCGTCCGCGCCCGCTACACCCACCCCGCAGCGCAACCGTGACCAGGGCGCCCGTAACCAGGCGTTACCTAACCAAGTTGAACTCGTACTGCAGGTGATCACCAGGGTTAATAGCGGATGGGCTGGCATGAGCCAGGACGGTCAGGACACGTGAGATCTGCAAAGCTCTTCTCTCATGAGCACTCCTGCCGCCGAGGCCATGAAGATCCTCATCGCGACGGTTCAGCCTGTCCTGAAGGAGCTGGGTTTCCGCAGGCGTGGCAGCACATTCAACCGGGCTGTCGCGCCCGATGGCCTAGTCCACGTGATCAACGTCCAGCGCGGCGGATACATCCGCCTGCAGGCGGCCGACATGTTCGGGTTGGCTCCCCAGCCATACGGCGGCTTCACCGTCAACCTCGGCGTCTGGCTGCCCGGTGTCCGGCTGCCGGCATTCGATCCGCCCGGTGACGTGACCGGCAAGACCATCAGCGAGGGCCAGTGCCATCTGCTGGAAAGGCTAGGCCGGCTGCTGCCCGAGCCCGCCGATATCTGGTGGCCGCTTGACGAGAAGGGCAGTGAGCTCGCCCGCGCGGCACTGGCCGGTTATGGCCTTCCGTGGCTGGGCCGCTTCTCCGCGTGGGGTGACACACTGAGCCAGCTCGAAGGCGATTTTGACTCATCTGACTGGTCCAGTCCGCCGCCACGCCTGGTTGCGATGGAGATGCGTATTGCCCGTGGCGAGCGCGACCAGGCCGAGCGTGTCTTCACCGAGCACCTGGAGTACACGGCCTCGCTGATACCGCAGGAGCTGCCTGGTGCCCGTGAAGTGCTCGCCGCTCACTTCGACATGCTAGAGAAGATCGCGATGGCCCACAGTTTCGCCGTCGACGTGCGGGCACATGCGGCCTCGGCCAGTAACCGCGACCCGATGCGGCACGTGCGCGATCAGTGAAGGACCGAGCTGGCAGCGGGCTGGACCGTGGCCGGGGCGGGATTCTTTAGCCTCGTAGACAGGTGGCCGGTGCCGCGCGGGCGAACGCCCGGCGGCCTCCATCCGCAGCCGCTCCCGCTGCTGCAGCTCAGCGGGCGTGTACCCGGCCCGTTGCGCATACCACATGCACCCGTCATACGTCCGCAGCCGTGACGTCACGACCTGCGCTCTACGAGTTCATTCTGGGTAAAGCTCAAATAAACGGGGGGACGTGAATGCGTACGACGCATGGGCGAGGACTTGGAACAGGCGTGCAGCCGAGCGCGACTCGGGCACGTTATCCGGTACATCGGTAGATTAAGACCGGCCAAAGTCCGGGGCCCGCGTAAGCCAGACGCTACGGCCCTGAGCGCCGATCTGGCTGTGGGCCGGCTCCAGACGATCCCAGGCGGACTGCGTCTACGATCATCCGCCACCATTCACGTTACTCACTCGTTCGTCCAGATAACGGGCGAGCGCCGACGGACGGAACCGGAGTTGCTTGCCTAGTCGGACGGCCTCGAGTGCACCGCTTTCTACGGCGTCATAGAGCCAGCTTTTCTTCACCTTCAGCAGGGCGCAGACATCGTCGGGGGTAAGCAGGTCGAGGTCCCAGTAGGGGTCTTGGGGCGGGACCGGTCGCCCGGCAGCGTCGTTGCCGCCTCGTCCGGCGTTGATGGCCGCAATCTGGCGGGTCACGGCTCGGCCTCCAGCTCGATCCGCCTGCTGGCCTGAAGCCCAGGAGCCTCGAATGTTCGGGTGGGCTCGGGCGGTGTGTACGCGGTGTCGTGCCCGGCCACCGCCCGGTAGGCGTGCTGGACGGCGCGCAGCCGGGTGGCGACCCGGGTCTCGCGCCCGGCGATGGCCTGGCGGTTGCGCCGGCCGTAGGAGCCGTCGGGCCAGTCGGCGCCGGACCGCTCGACTTCGCGGGCGTGGGCTTCGCGCTCGCTGGCGTGCGCGGCGAGCGCGAACATCGCGACACTCGCGGTGGAGTCCAGGACGAGGATGACCGTGCCGGACTCGGGATCGTGGCGAGCCAGGGCGGTGATGCGGGGGCCTTCGGTCTCGGGCCAGGCTGGCTCAGCAACCCTGCGGTTGTCTCGGGCCCGTGCGTGGGCACCGGGCGCGGCGGAGTGTGTGGCGGCGATAACGGCATACCGGCCGAGGACGCTCCTTACGGCGCCGAAGCGAGGAAACGGCTGGGCTGGCCGTTCCAGGAGATCACCAGGGCGTCTCGTGCCCGGGTGGCCGCGACGAACAGGAGCGACCGGGCTCACATCGACTCGCGATGCTGACGGGTCGGGTCGGCGGTGACGTGCTGGCCGGGAACGGCCGCGTCGGTGATTCCGGCGAGGATCATCCGCTGGTATCTCCTCCGTCACCGCATGCTGCTTGGCCAACGGAACGTCACCACCGGAAGTGCGACAGAGACGTTATCTTGACAGGCGCTCTTAGTCGAAGAGGGCGGTCGCGCCGTCGAAGGTGGCCACAAAGTGCTCGGCGAGACTTTCGGTGGGATCAGCGACGAAGGCATCGAGTGCGACGTCGAACAGCGACAGTGTGACGGTCGCGGCCGCTCGGGCGCGGAGAGGGGTGAACCTTGCCCGGTCGCGTTCGATCAGCGCATCGGCGAAGAAGGTGGCGAAATGAGTGAACTTGTCATGCATCGCCTCAGCACCCGCGAGGCGGACGCGGCGTTCGCGGACGTCGTGTACGCGGATCAGCAGTGGGTGGACGCGGAGTTCGACGCGCTGATCTCGGCCTCCTTCGGCGAGCCGCCCGCGCCGCCGCCGCCCGCGCCGCCCCGGGTCCCGCCGCATCCCGGCACCCCGCCCCCGCCCTCCCGGCGGCCCCCGCCAGCCCTGGCCGCTCTCACCTCCCCGGCCCCCGGGCCGGGCCATGGCCGGCAGCGCTCGCCCCCGGCACATCCCCTGGCCGGCCGCCGGGCGGCCGCCCCCGCCTCTTGAGCCGGCGGCGGCCCACACCACAGCACTCAGCACTGGGCAGACCGGAAGGAGGACCGGACACAACACCATCGAGCTGAAACCTCTGACAGGCGGCGGGGCTGCCCGGCACGTCTGCGGCCGGTGAGAGGAGGTGAGCAGGTCACGGACGATGATGCGCTGGTCGTGCAGGTCCGCCTCCAGCCCGGCTATGCGGTCATCACGGTGGCCGGGGAGGTCGACATCGTCACCGCGCCGCAACTCGGCCATCACCTGGCCGCGCTGGCCGGCTCCGGCCGGCCGGTGATCGCCGTCCTGGACCAGGTCAGCTTCATCGACGCTGCCGGGCTGCGCGTGCTCGCCGCCGCGGCCCGGCAGGCCGCGGCCCGCGGCGGCAGCTTGCACGTGGTATCGGCCCGGTACCAGGTCAGGCGGGTATTCGCGCTCACCGGGCTGGACCGGCAGATACCGCTGGCCCGCACCCTCGCCGGGGCCCTGGCCGGCCTGCCCGCCGGCCGGGAGGCCGGCCTTGCCCGGGAGAACCTGGCCGGCGGACCGCAGCCGCAGGCGGGCCTGCCGGACTCTGGCCTGAGCCGCCGGGCACAGCCGCGACACCAGACCGGTAAGGAGGTGACCGGCTGATGGCCGTCTTCTCCAAGACCCGCGCGGCGGCTGGGTACGCTGCCCGGCACGCCCGCGGCGAGCTGGCCCGCGCCCACGCCACCATCCTGCTGGCCAGGCTGGACGCCTGCGAAGGCGTCCTGCCCGGTGGTGACCGCGACGTGCCCGCCGTCCTTCACGGCCTGCTGCGCGACCTGGTGCTGGCCACCCGCGACCTGGCCGGCCCGGCCTGGCTGGAGGCCGCCAGCGACACCCCCGACATCGCCGCATTCACCGCCTTGCAGGCCACCCCGGCCCCGCCCGGCCCGGCCGAACTCGACGAGATCATCTCCCGCGTGCTGTGGGCCCGCTTTCCCCGCCCGGCGCCCCGCGCGACGGCGTCGGCCCGGCGCCCGGCCCAGGCCCGCATCAGTGTACGGCCGAGCAGCCGGGGACCGCGGTGACGCGGTGAGGACGCGGAGATGAGGGGCCATGACGCGGGCGCGGCGCCTGTGCCCGGTGTTGGAGCCGCGCTCTGTGACGCCGGGGTCGGTGGCCTGTGACCGATCAGGGGGATGCAGGATCATGTCGCCGAGCTGACCGTGGCGGTGGTCTTCGGCCTCGTCTTCGCGAGCCTGGCGGGGCGGGATGACGGGGCGCAGTTCTTCACCGGCTACGTCGTGGAGAAGAGCCTGCAGGTCAAACTACCGTCAGGTACGCAGGACGTTGGCGAAGATCAGCCATGCCAGCAGCGATTTGGCGGTAAAGCTCAAGATTATGTAGACGACCTCGCCGTGGACGTAGTCGCGCCAGCGCCCGATCCGGGCGTACTGGAGCGCCATGTTGACCGCGAAGCTGAAGAACAGCACGAACTGGATGATGGTGATGGCGTAGACGAACCCCGGCACCTGCGCGGGCTGCGCGACGTACACCGCGATCAGGGCCCACGGCACGATGCCGACCAGGGAGCCGAACCAGAAGGCGCTCCAGTCGGCGGCGCCTGGCCGTTGCTGGCGCTCCATCAGCAGCCCGAACAAGATCATCGCCGTGTTCGCCGCGAAGATGGCGGCCACGGCGGCCAGGTCGCGGATGCCGGCGAACAGCCCGATCAGCACGATCATCACCGACGCGCTGACGGAGTACTCGATCCACCGCGCGTAGTTGGCGCGGCGGGACAGCCCGCGCTCGTACCAGCCATGAACCCCTGGCGATGCGACCAGCAGGTGGTCGACGGCCGCCAGGGCAAGGAAGAAAGCCACCGCCGGGCCGATCCGCAGCGAGAACACCACCTGCGGCAGCGTCGCCCCGGTGACAGCCACCGGGTCATTACGCAGGTACGATGCCGTCACCGGGAGCGCGAGATCATTGCTGGCCAGCACCATGTAGGCCGCCTCCGCGGCCAGCAGCACTCCGACCGCGATGTTGAATGCCCGCAGCCGCCTATAGCGCTGCCTCGTCTCCGGAGCCCCGGCCACCACCGGGCTGCTGTCAACCGCCATCGCTCCTCCAGCTACTTATTCCCACGACCAGGCGATCCCGGCAGTGAAGGAACCTGTAGGGGCAAAAGTCCCAGCGGCGGCCCTGCCCTCTCCCGTAGGCGGCCACCCGGCCTGCCGCCTACCCGCAGACGCCCATGGGCTGTTGCCGGGCAGTGTCACTGCCTCGGGCAGAAGGAGCAACCTTACGGCCGTTGGCGCTAGTGATGATCTTGGTCAGGTCACTGGCCGTCCAGTGCAGGGAAATCACCGTTCCCCGACACGGCCGTACAGCGCGGCGACGCACCGGGTCTCACTGAGACTGATCAGGGGCGGTCTATCGTGTCCGGGCCCGTGATTATGGGTGGCGCCTTCCGGTCCTTCGCTGCGGCACGCTCGAGGCGCAGCTGGCTGGCTACCTGGCCGGTGATTTCGGCGTAACGCATGGTTACCCGGATCATGGCGCTGATGGCTTCGTTTGCCTCAAGATGCGGATTATCCGGGTCGACCGCAATCGCCGTGCTGGCAAGCCAGCGAGAGAACATCTCATGTTCGACGTCGTTCAGGCGAAGAGCTACCTGCATCGTCACGGCTACCTCCTTCTGTCCCCAGACACGGACCCGGACCCGGGCAGCAAGGGCCGGGCTGGCCTGGAACTCATCCAAGCAGGGCCCGGTGGACCCGGGCGCCGCTGACCCCGGCACCGCTAGTCACTGTGCGTGTCCTGTCGGGAGCCTGACCATGTCCCGAAAGGTCCGAGCCTTGGCCGGGAAGTAGTGGCGATGAGCCGGCCAGGTGACCCGCAGGTGCCGATCCTGGCAGGCAACGGGGCCGGGATCGGGGTGGTCCTGCTGATCGGCTGGGGCCTTGTCATCGCGGCCTGGCTGACCTGGCTCGCCGCCCGGATCGCCGCAGCGCTGACCGGCCGCCACGTCCCCACGTTCGCGGGCACTGGATCATCAGCCTGGCCCGGTGGCGTACCAGCCAGGCCTGGCCTGGCACGCCCACCGCCCTGGTCCTGCTGATTGCCATCGCGTTGGTCTGTGCTGCCATCACGGCCATGATCCTGACGTGGCGGCTCATCGCCGCGCGTATCCCGCGTCCCGCAGATCCGGTGGCCGCGCTAGCCGTCAACCCGCAGATCAAGTCGGCCATTGAGATACAGGCTCGGCAAGCCCCAGGTGAAGGATGGGACGCCAGTGGCGGAGAAGGCGCGGCGGAGCGGTGCCGTTATTCGCGGCCTCTGATGGTGACGCGTTCGCCGATCGCGGGCACGGCTGCCGTCCAGCCCAGTTCATGGTCGAGCCGGTCGCGCAGGGCGGCCGCGGCGGCGGGCTCGCCGTGGACGACGTAGGTGGCCGCTGGTTCGGGTGCGCCGGTGAGCCAGGACAGGATGTCGTCGGCGCTGGCGTGTGCGGAGAACGCGTCCGCCTGGGCGATTTCTGCCCGGACTGGCACGTACTCGCCGTGGAACTTGATGGTCCGTGCTCCTTCGGCCAGGTCGCGGGCGCGGGTTCCCTCGGCCGCGAACCCGACGATCAGGACGGTGTTGCGGGGGTCGGGGAGCAGGTGCCGCAGGTGGTGGAGCACCCTGCCGCCGGTGGCCATGCCGGAGGCCGACACGATAACCGACGGGCGGGCGGGCCGGTTCGCCGTCATCGACTCCGCCGCGGTGCGCAGCTCTTGCAGCCAGCCGGGATCGAGGGCCTCGGTGCCGTCCGCGATGATCTCCGGGCGGAGCTCACTGGAGCGGGCGGCGATCGCTTTCTGGTAGACGCCGAGCGCGGCCAGGGCCATCGGGCTATCGATGAGCACCGGCGACTGCGGGATCTGGCCGGCCTGGCGTAGTTCGCGGAGCGTCCGCAAGATGACCTCGGTGCGGTCCACCGCGAACGCGGGGATGATCACTGAGCCGCCCCGGTTGAGGGTCCGGGTGATGGTGCCGGCGAAGGCCTGCCGGGCCTGCTCATCGGCGTGCTCGCGGTTCCCGTACGTCGATTCGACCAGCAGCACATCGGCCCCGGTGAACGGGTCGGGCGGGCGCAGCAGCCGGTGCGCGGGGCGCCCGAGGTCTCCGCTGCAGGCCAGGGTGCAGGAGCGGCGGCCGCCGGTGAGCTCGAGCCACGCCCAGGCCGAACCCAGGATGTGCCCGGCGTGGTGCAAGGTCAGGCTGATGTGCGGTGCGACGATGGCTGCCTGGCCCGGGTCGACCGGGGTGATCAGGCGGACCGCGCGGTCGACGTCGGCCTCGGTGTACAGCGGCAGCGCCGGATGGTGCTTGGACCAGCCGTAGGAATTGGCGTGCTCGGCTTCTTCGGCCAGCAGCCTGGCGCTATCGCGGAGCACGATCTCGGCCAGTTCGGCCGTATACGGCGTGGCGAACACCGGGCCGGCGAAACCCTGGCGGGCCAGCGCGGGCAGGTATCCGCAGTGATCGAGATGGGCATGGGTGAGGACCACCGCATCGATCTCCCCGGCAGGGGCCGGGAATGGCTCCCAGTTACGCCGCCTCAGTTCCCGTCCGCCCTGGAACAGGCCGCACTCCAGCAGGACCCGCGCCTCACGGGTCTCGATCAGGAACTTGCTGCCGGTAACGACGCCCGCACCACCCAGGAAGGTCAGCGCCGGACGCGCACCCTGGCCCGTCACTCCCGCGTCCATGGCATCCATGCCCGCAGCCTGGGCGGCGAACAACCCCTCGGGCTAGGGCAGAATTCCCCTGATCAAAGGGCCAAAGACCCGGCCGGCCCCAATAGGCACACCTCTGCCCCATGTCGAGTGTCTTCAGGATCCTGCACCGGGAAGTGTTGACGACGGGCTGGCCGACGGCCGGCTCAGACCTGGCCCGCTGGCAGCTGTGGACGTCTTGGGCTGGCCGGGCGGCTGCGGTTATGGTCAGCGCATGCGCGCGGTGCTGATCGACATTGATGGCGTGCTGACCGTCTCGTGGAAACCGCTGCCCGGGGCGGTCGCGGCCCTGCACCGGCTGCGCGCCGCCGCAGTCCCGCTGGCCCTGGTCACGAACACCACTTCCCGCACCCGGGCCGCGATCGCCAGCGCGCTGGCCGGGGCGGGCTTCCCGGTCAGCGCCAGCGACATC
>Ga0335082_10009314_pt1 | contig 10670 bp, 9 predicted proteins | sample Lox_Sample_41_FD_206718 | JGI IMG/M metagenome (GOLD analysis project Ga0335082, IMG submission 206718) | Soil microbial communities from Loxahatchee National Wildlife Refuge, Florida, United States - Lox_Sample_4.1 | ecosystem: Environmental > Terrestrial > Soil > Wetlands | place: USA: Florida...
CTCCGGCTTTTCATTGTTGCCGCCGCGGACCAGGAAGCGGCCGCCGAACTTGCCGATCAGCGGCAATGCAGCTGCCATGTAGGTATTGTAACCTTCGAGGTCGATCACATCGATATGCGCGATCCAATAGCCCTTCGGCATCTATCGTCTCCCCGTTGCGCCTTCGATCTCGGCGACGATTGCTTCGGCCGCCGTTTTCGGATCTCCGGCTTCCACCACCGGCCGCCCCACCACGAGATAATCCGCGCCCGCTTCGATTGCGCGTGCAGGCGTCATAATGCGCTTCTGGTCGCCCGACGCGCTGCCCGCCGGCCGGATGCCGGGCGTCACCAGCACCATGCCGCGGCCGATGATGCCGCGCAGGTTGGCTGCTTCCTCCGCCGAACAAACGAGCCCATCAACACCGGTGTCGCGCGCCTGCGCCGCGCGCGCCGCCGCCAATTCGGGGACGCTCATGTCGTAGCCGGCCGCGGCGAGATCGGCATCGTCATATGAGGTAAGCACCGTCACCGCGAGGATGCGCAGAGTCGAGCCCTTCTTGCCCTCCACTGCCGCCTTCATGGTCTGCGGATAGGCGTGCACGGTGAGGAAGGTCGCGCCGAGCTGCGCCACGCTCTCGACTCCTTTCTGCACCGTGTTGCCGATATCGTGCAGCTTGAGATCGAGGAACACCTGCTTACCCGCGGCGATCAACCCGGCAGCGAATGAAAGCCCGCCAGCGAAGCCGAGTTGATAGCCGATTTTGTAGAAACACACGCTGTCGCCAAGCCGGGCCACCATGGATTCGGCGGCCTGCACCGAGGACAGGTCGAGTGCGACGATCAGGCGTTCGCGGGCATCGAGCGTCAATACGGTTCTCCTCACATCATCCTTTGCGCCATGTCGACCAGCCGCGCCAGTTGCGCGCGCAGCAGATCGGCGGCCTCGGCGTCGGCGAGATTGTCGATATCGTCGAAGGCCTCCTCGGCATTGGCGATGACGATCTGCTCGGGGATCACCAAGGCGCCGCAGCCGAGTTCGAGGATTTGTCGCAACGCCGTCAACGAATGCAAGCCGCCGTTGCGCCCCGGCGAAGCGGAAGCGATCGCGAAGGCGCGGTCCTTGAACGCGGCGCAAGCCGGCTCGCCGCGCGCGCGCACGCGCGACACCCAGTCGATGGCGTTCTTCAAGAGCGGCGTCACCGATGCGTTGTAGTCCGGACTCGTGATGAACACGCCGTGGTGCGCCGTGATCATCTCTTTGAGCTTGACCGCGTTGGCCGGCGGGACGCCGTCATCAGCGTCGCCCTCGAACATCGGCAGCGGATAGTCGGCGAGCGAGATACGCGTCGCGTCGATGTCGATCGTCGCCAGTTCCTTGACCGCCAGCGCCGCCAGCCTGACGTTATGCGAGCCGCCCCGCGTCGAGCCTGGCAGGACAAGGATTTTCGGCGTGGCCATCGGCGGCTCCAATCACGTCCGCCATCTATAACACGCGAGCGCGAATCCTCAGCGCCCGCGATACACCCACACGCGCGCCGGCGGGAAATTCATCCAGATCAATTCCGACGGCTCGGCCTTGATGCCGGAGAGCGCCTTCGGAATCGGCGGCACCATGGCGTAGGTGAACTGCACGAAAGGCGCGCCGGGCCCGAGCAGGCTCATCGCGTCCGAGATTAGCCGCAGCCGCGTGCGCAGCGGCTTGGTCACCAGCGGCAATCCCGACACCACGGCCGCCGCCGGTTCGCGCACGAAGGTCTCGAGCAGACGGCGCAGGCGATAGGCGTCGCCCTGCACGACGGTCGCCGCCGGATAGCGCGTGCGCAACAGCCGGCAGAAATCGGGATTGAATTCGACGAGGATCAACCGCGCCGGGTCGACGCCATGCTGCACCAGCGCCTGCGTTACCGGGCCGGTGCCGGGACCGAGTTCGATGACGGGGCCGCTCGCCTTCGGATCGACGTAACGCGCCATGGTGCGCGCCAGCGCCTTGCTCGAGGGCATCACCGCGCCGGTGGAAATCGGCTTCTCGATCCAAGAGCGGATGAACTGCACCTCGTCATCGAGACGAGGCTTCTTGGCAACGCGGGCGACGGAATGTGACGGCATCGTTGCGGGACACGCGTGCAGAGGACTTAACTTTAGTCCAAGAAACTCAGGGGTATAGGGCCCCGGGCGGGGGGTCAAGATGGCTCGTTCGTATGGCTGCCGCGATTTCCCAGCCCATCGAGAAAATCCTTAACACGGCTGAAGAACCCAGCCGATTCCGGCTGGGTCGCCTCGGAAGACAGTTTTTCGAACTCGGCCAGCAGTTCGCGCTGGCGTTTGGTGAGGTTTTGCGGCGTTTCCACCGTTACTTGAACGTACATGTCGCCGGTTTGTTTCGAGCGCAGCACCGGCATCCCCTTACCGGACAGGCGGAATCGCCGCCCGGCCTGGGTGCCGGCGGGTACCTTGACCTTGGCCTTGGTGCCGTCGATCGCCGGCACGTCGAACTCGCCGCCGATCGCCGCGGTCACCATGGAGATCGGCACCCGGCAATGCAGATCGGCGCCGTCGCGCTGGAAGAACTCGTGCGGGGTAATACTGAGAAAAATATAGAGATCGCCGGCAGGACCGCCGCGCAGGCCGGCCTCGCCTTCGCCGGCCAGGCGTATCCGCGTCCCGTCCTCGACGCCGGCGGGGATATTCACCGATAAATTGCGCTCGCGCGTGACCCGCCCGGCGCCGCTGCACGAGGGACACGGGTTCTCGATCACCTGGCCGCGGCCCTGACAGGCCGGACATGTCCGCTCAAGCGTGAAGAAGCCTTGCGCGTGCCTGATCTTGCCGGCGCCGCCGCAGGTGGCGCATTGCTTCGGCTTGCTGCCGGCCTTGGCGCCGGTGCCCGAGCAGGCCTCGCAGGCGACCGACGTCGGAATGCGGATTTGTGCTGTCTTGCCGCCGAAGGCTTCCTCAAGGCCGATCTCCATGTTGTAGCGCAGGTCGGCGCCGCGCTCGCGGCCTTGACCGCGGCCGCCGCGGCGGCTGCCGCTCATGCCGAACAGGTCTTCGAAGATGTCGGAGAAGGTGGAGGCGAAGTCGGCGCCGAAGCCGTGTCCGCCGCCGCCCATGCCGCCGTGTTCGAAGGCAGCGTGGCCAAAGCGATCATAGGCGGCGCGCTTGTCGCCGTCCTTGAGGACGTCGTAGGCCTCGTTAAGTTCCTTGAACTTATGCTCGCAGTCTTTGTCGCCGGGATTGCGGTCCGGATGATGCTGCATCGCGAGCTTGCGAAACGCAGCCTTGAGTTCGACCTCGGTGCAGGTGCGCGAGACGCCCAGGACCTCGTAGTAGTCGCGTTTGGACATCAGACGAACCTTGTCAATGTCGTCATGGCCGGGCTTGGCCCGGCCATCCATCGAATCTGACGAAGACTCTTTTTTAGAAGATGACCCCCGGGGTCAAGCCCGGGGGTGACATTTGTTGACGGCCACTGCGAAGGCATCGCCGCCGGCGTCGGTTTTATGCCGACTTCTTCTTGTCGTCGTCGACTTCGGTAAACTCGGCGTCGACAACGTCCTCTTTCTTTTCGGCCTTGGCGCCGTCGTCGCCGCCCGGAGCGGGCTGCTGCTCCTGCTGCGCCTTGTACATGGCCTCGCCGAGTTTCATCGACGCCTGCGCCAGCGCGTTCGTCTTCTGCTGGATCGCGTCGGAGTCGTCGCCCTTGAGCGCCTCTTTCAAGTCCGCCATGGCGTTCTCGATCGCGGTGCGCTCGGCGTCGCCGACCTTGGAGCCGTGTTCGGCCAAGGCCTTCTCGGTCGAATGCACCAGCGCCTCGGCGTGGTTCTTGGCTTCGACCGCGGCCTTTCGCTTCTTGTCCTCTTCCGCGTGCGACTCCGCGTCCTTGACCATCTTTTCGATGTCGGCTTCGGACAAACCGCCCGAGGCCTGGATCTGGATCTGCTGCTCCTTGCCGGTCGCCTTGTCCTTGGCGTGGACCTTGACGATGCCGTTGGCGTCGATGTCGAAGGTGACTTCGACCTGCGGCACGCCGCGCGGCGCCGGCGGGATGCCGACCAGATCGAACTGGCCGAGCAGCTTGTTGTCGGCCGCCATCTCGCGCTCGCCTTGGAACACGCGGATGGTGACCGCGTTCTGATTGTCCTCGGCGGTGGAAAACACCTGGCTCTTCTTGGTCGGGATCGTGGTGTTGCGGTCGATGATGCGTGTGAACACGCCGCCCAACGTCTCGATGCCGAGAGACAGCGGGGTCACGTCGAGCAGCAGCACGTCCTTGACGTCGCCCTGCAGCACCCCGGCCTGGATGGCGGCGCCGATGGCGACGACCTCGTCCGGGTTGACGCCCTTGTGCGGCTCCTTGCCGAACAACTGCTTCACGACTTCCTGGACCTTCGGCATGCGGGTCATGCCGCCGACCAGGACGACCTCGTTGATCTCGGCCGCCGACACGCCGGCGTCTTTCATCGCCTGCTTACAGGGCTGGATCGTCTTCTGGATGAGATCGTCGACCAGCGCCTCGAATTTGGCGCGGGTGAGTTTCATGGTGAGGTGCTTGGGACCCGACGCATCCGCCGTGATGAACGGCAGGTTGATCTCGGTCTGCGTGGTGGACGACAACTCGATCTTCGCCTTCTCGGCGGCTTCCTTGAGCCGCTGCAGCGCGAGCTTGTCGCGGCGCAGATCGATGCCCTGCTCCTTCTGGAATTCGTCGGCCAGATAGTTGACCAGCCGCATGTCGAAGTCTTCGCCGCCGAGGAACGTGTCGCCGTTCGTCGACTTCACTTCGAACACGCCGTCCCCGATTTCCAGAATCGAAATATCGAAAGTGCCGCCGCCGAGGTCATAGACCGCGATGGTGCCGGTCTTCTGCTTGTCGAGGCCGTAGGCGAGCGCCGCCGCGGTCGGCTCGTTGATGATGCGCAGCACTTCGAGGCCGGCGATCTTGCCGGCGTCCTTGGTGGCTTGGCGCTGGGCGTCGTTGAAGTAGGCGGGAACGGTGATAACGGCCTGCTCGACCTTGCTGCCGAGATAGGCTTCCGCCGTCTCCTTCATCTTTTGCAGAATGAAGGCTGAGATTTGCGAAGGCGAGTACTGCTTGCCGTCCTCCTCGACCCAGGCGTCGCCGTTCGACGCCTTGGCGATCTTGTAGGGGACGAGCTTCTTATCCTTCTCCACCATCGGGTCGTCGTAACGGCGCCCGATCAGGCGCTTGACCGCGAAGATGGTTTTTTCCGGATTGGTGACCGCCTGGCGCTTGGCCGGCTGGCCGACGAGACGTTCGCCGTCGTCGGTGAAGGCGACGATCGAAGGCGTGGTGCGCATGCCCTCGGCGTTCTCGATGACTTTCGGCGTCTTGCCTTCCATGACGGCGACGCACGAATTGGTGGTGCCGAGGTCGATGCCGATGACCTTGCCCATGGTTCTTCCTCTCAAAATTGCGGCAGGCCGGCCGGGCCTTTGAGCGCCCGAACGGGATTCCGCGGCTCATCCGCAGACCCCCTTATCCAGCCCCCTGGATACGCTTTTTGCCGCATTTCCGCGGCTCATGGCTCATATAGGAGGGCCCCCGCCCCCTGCAAGGCGCTTCCCGCTACGGGCGGTTAATTCTAAGTCGCTTCCCCCGCCCCCGGGCTTGGCGGCGCGGCGCGCCGGCCATACCGGTTGTTGCCGGGCCGCCCGTTCCGGCGCTCAGATGCGCCGTGGCCTTGCCGGCGGCTTTCGGCAAGAGAGGAGACCGTCATGGTTGAATGGGAACGGCGGAAATTTACCTTAAGTCTGGCCAGCCTGACGCTGGCAGGTTCGGTGATCGGACGAGGGAGGACCGTCATGGCAGCCGCCAAGGTCAAACCTGACGCAGCAACCGCCCTCCTCGTGGTCGACGTGCAAAACTGCTTTCTGCCGGGCGGCAGCCTGGCGGTGAAGGACGGCGATCAGGTCATCCCGGTGATCAACCGGATCGCCAGGGCCTTCAGCAACGTGGTGCTGACGCAGGACTGGCATACGCCGCACCACGTCTCGTTCGCATCGAGTCATCCCGGCAAGAGGCCGTTCGACGTCATCAAGCTGCCTTATGGCGACCAGGTGCTGTGGCCGGATCATTGCGTGCAGGGCACCGAGGGGGCGAAGCTGTCCAAGGACCTCAACGTCCCCAATGCCGAATTGATCATCCGCAAGGGCTTCCACAACGATGTCGGCAGCCACTCGGCCTTCCTCGAAGCCGACAAAAAGACTCTCACCGGGCTCACCAGCTACCTGAGTGAACGGGGGATCAAAGCCGTATTCATTTGCGGGCTGGCGACCGATTTCTGCGTAGCCTGGACCGCGATCGATGCACGGCACGCCGGGTTTGTCGCTTATGTGGTAGACGATGCCTGCCGGGGTATCGACTCTCACGGTTCGCTCGCCAAGGCTTGGGCCGACATGACCAAGGCGGGCGTCAAGAAAATCCAATCGAGCGACTTGGCGGCGTGACGCTCGACGTCTCGCCCGCCAGCGCCGGAAACGCAGTCATCGCCATGCGCAGGATCATTGCCGTCTTGTTTGCGCTCTGCGCCGCCGCCGCCGCATGGCCTGCCGCCGCTGCGACGGTATTTCCGCCGGGCTTGCGTGTCGGGCTCGAGCCGCCGGGCGATCTCAAGCCAAGTGTCCGTTTTCCCGGCTTCGAAGATGTCGACCGCAAGGTCGCGGTGACCATTCTCGACATGCCGGCCGCCGCTTACGCCGAGCTCGAGCGCGCGGCCGACGCTGTGCCAAAGGCGGGCGGCGCCCAGATCAAACGCGAGCAATTTGCGTTTCGCGACGGCAGCGGCCTGTTGTTCACCGGCCGCATCAGCGTCAACGGCGTCACGCTGCATAAATGGATTTTGCTGGCGACCGCAGCCGCCGGCAAAGATCTTTCCACGATGGTCAACGTCGAGGTGCCGGAGGAGGCGTTGAAAGTCTATTCGGACGCAGTGGTGCGCAAGGCGCTGGCCAGCGTCAGCTTCCGTCCGCCGCCGATCCAGGAACAACTCGGTCTGTTGCCGTTCAAGCTCGGCGACCTCGCCGGCTTCCGCGTGATGAAGGTGATGCCTGGCGGCGGCGTCATCCTCACTGAAGGGCCGGAGGACGACCTGAGCCGGCAGCCATTCGTCATTATCTCGATCGGGCGCGGCGCGCCGGAGCGGCCCGACGACCGCCCGAGGTTCGCGCGCGATATGTTGTCGTCGGCTCCGCTGCGTGGTTTCACGGTGCAGTCGGCGGACGCCATGCGCATCAGCGGCGCGCCCGGCTATGAGATCAGGGCCCGCGCCGTAGGCGCCAAAGGCGAGCCGGTCATGGTGGCGCAGTGGCTGCGCTTTACCGGAGACAGCTACCTGCGCATCGTCGGCATCGGCCGCAAAGAGGGTTGGGATGCGCTGTTCACCCGCTTCCGCGCGGTCCGCGACGGCGTCGAATTTCGCTGAGCGTCAGAACTTGATGATGCTGCGCACGCCGGCGACCACGGCGTTGCCGACAACAACATTGGGATTGTTTGGATCCGGGACATTGCCGCCGGGGTGCACGATGTATTGCAGGTCCGGCTGAACGATCCACCACGGCGCGATCTGCGCCTGATACGTCAGCTCGAACACCACTTCTTCGTCGCGAATTGGATACGGCGGGCCGTTGAGTGCGAGTGTGTCCTGATCGAGCGCCGCAGCATCTTTGCTGATCTTTGCATACGACGCACCAAAAGTGAGCACGTCGTCGGCGCGGCCCGCAAACAAACCTTTGATGCCGAAGCCGCCGTCGGCATAAAACGAAACAAGGTTGCGGTCGGACGGCGCGAAGCCGCCGCGCAAGAACAGATTCACGCTGGTCTTGTCCGCACGCCAGACCATTTGATCGGCGATGCCGTAGATGCCCCAGTCGCCGCGATGATTGAGCGGATTCGGCGGCATGGTCGCCAACGATACGACATTACCGAAGGCATCGAGCCCGTAATGCTGGTCGGCGAAATCCGCGGTCGCGTACCAGCCGCCGAGCTTGTAGACGCCGCGCAGGCCCTTGGCGCTCTTCTCCTGATTGACCGCGTATTGCACTTCGCTCATCCACAGCGCGCCGCCGGAAAAACTGAAGGTCGTGCCGTAACGATTGCAGGCCTGCGGCAGGTCGTTGCAATTGGCGCCGGCCGGATTGCCGGAGAACACCGCGGTCTGCCAGGTGATCTGCTCGGTCGGCTTGACGGCGATGCGCACGCCGGGGGTTGCCAGCGGAAAGGCCGGGCCGCCGCTGAGCATGTTGGCGGCGGCAAGGCTCGCCCAGCCGAACGTGCCGTTGAGCAGATTGGCCGCGGTCGGGCTGTTGAGAAACTCGTCGTCCGCCGCGATCTGGCCGATGCGGATCGATACTTTGTCATCGAACAGGCTCTGCTGGAACCATGCGGTGAACAACCGCGTCGTCGCCAGCGCGCCGATGTTGCTGACATCGCCGATGCTGCCGACATTATCGGCGGCGACGTGTCCGGCATTGTGCAACTGATAAATCGTGAAGTGAGTGGCTGCGCCCTTCCAGCCGAGCAATTTGTCGAGATCGGTGTCGACGGAGAATTCGATACGGCCTTCGTAACTCGCCCGCCGATCTAGTCCGCCGGACAAAACGTTCATGATCTCGTTGATCGAGATCAGCGTGATATCGATGCCTTTGTCTTTCAACGCCGTGCGCGCGCCGCCCCAGTCGCCGGTCAGCGTGTCCTGCTCCCAGATCGAGGCGGGCTGTTTCGGCTTGTCATCCGCGCGCACAACTGACACCCCGAAGGCAAGCGCCGCGGCTCCCGCTAGAAGCTTGCCTACGATGGTAATGAAGTTGCCCCGCATGATTCGCACTTTCTTTTACATTCAAATCAGGTTTATTTCGACGCCGTCGTTATCGCGCCAGATCGGCAAGCTGCCGTATCGCCTTCAGATGCGCGTCTCGCACCACCGGATTGAACAGCGACCACGGCTCGGTGCGCTTGAGATCGCCCGCGGCCGCCGCCGCTTGCTGCCGGTATTCGCCGTAAGCCAGTGCACCGCCGTCGAAATCATCGACCGCTATGGCCATTTCTATCTGGCGTAGCACCAGCACCAGGCCGCGCACCACGGAGCGGGCGCGCCGGCGCTGATCGAGACCGCCATCGACGCTGGTATCCGACTGCGGCGGAAAGCGCTCACCGAGTTCGCGCCATTCATTGCCGACAGTAGCGATGGTGAGCGAGATGACCTCGCGATTGCGCGATGGGATGGCGCTGTCGAGCACACTGACGAACTGCGCGATCTCATCGAGCTCGGCCTGCACGGTGTCGCGGGTGGTCGCCTGTTTGGCGTCGCCGACCGCCGCAAGATAGGCGACGAGGTCGCTCTGCTCCTCCTTGCCGAGGCCGAGGTCAAAATGGCGGTCGAAATAAGTGACGACTTCGGCGTAGCTGTCAAAGCGGCCGTCGTGGAAATAGGGCGCGTTGAAATTGGCGTTGACGAGCGTCGGCGTCTTGAACCATCCGCCGCTGCCGACGTCGTGCACGCGATGGTCGACGAAGGCAGCGCTCGGCTGATGGCATGACGCGCAGCTCATCGACGCATCTTTTCGGAATGGCTTGACGAAGAGCATTTGTCCACGACGGGCGGCATCGGAGGCCCCGCCGCTCAGGCGGCCGCCGGGAGCAAGTTTCGGGTTAGGCAGGAAGGAGATTTCCTTCACATAGGCTTCGAGCGCGTCGAGCACCTGCGCCGACGGCTCGGGTCCGGCGAATTCGTTGACGATGGCGTTGCGGATGAATTCACGCAGCGACGGAAACCGGCCATCGTGGGCATAGGGCGCAAGATATTTGGCGCCGCGCAGACTCGGCGGCGTCACCGGATCGAATACGCCATTGTCGGCTTTTGGATTGAACAGTGCGCCGGTGACGTCGAACGTGCCGGGCCGGCTCGACAGGCCGGGGATAAACAGTTTGGGATTGTTGTGGCCCTGCTGGTGGCAGGTCTCGCAGGAAATGCCGGCCTGCCGCGCCACCCCGCCGAGAATTTCGGGTGAAGAGAACAATAGATCGCCGAGATTGACGAGATAGGAGCGCTTGCCGCCGGCAAGTTCGGAAGCAAATAGTTCTGTCGGTTGGTCGAGCAGATCCTCGTTGAGCTCGGTGCCGGGTGGCAGCACGCCTTCGCGCTTGGTGATCGGTTCCGCCTGCGCCAGGGCAAGCCCAAGCGCAACCGCCGCAACCGCGCCCATGGTTGGGGCCAAATGACGCGGCAGTGGCGATTGCGGGCGGCGGGGCATGGTCACTCTCCGACCGCCGGCTTCTTGAGCTTGAGTTTCGCGGCCGCGTTTTGCAGCAGCACCGCCAGTTCCTCGCCGGCCTTCTTCAGTGCTGGCTGATCGACACTTTTGAGGTCCTTGACCTCGACGAGCTTCTCGACGTCCTCGATCTTGTCGATGATGCGGGCGGCGAGCGTGGCGTCGCGCGCCTTGAGCGGCTCGTGGAACACGAGCTTGTAGACCGCCTCGACACCCTCGACGTTCTCCACCATGTCGGCGAGCGAGGTGCCGGCGTAGGGCGACTCACCGCCCTTCGATTTGTTCTCGCCGATTTCATAGGCGAGCTTGGTGGCGCCATTGAGCAGCCCCTGCGGCGCGAACTTGAAGCCCGGCGCTTTCAGTTGTTTGTCGAATTCGGCAAGATCCGCGACCAGCTTGTCG
>Ga0335082_10009315_pt1 | contig 10666 bp, 8 predicted proteins | sample Lox_Sample_41_FD_206718 | JGI IMG/M metagenome (GOLD analysis project Ga0335082, IMG submission 206718) | Soil microbial communities from Loxahatchee National Wildlife Refuge, Florida, United States - Lox_Sample_4.1 | ecosystem: Environmental > Terrestrial > Soil > Wetlands | place: USA: Florida...
TGGCATCATCTGCGCTTCATTGAATACCGCCTCGACTTGGCCGGCGATCATGAGCGGAATGCCTTCGGTGGTCTTGCCGGAGAAAGTCACCTGGCCGCCCCAATCCTGGAGCATCGCCAGGCTGCCGCCATACTGCTTGAGCACTTCGTCGACGACGAACGAAACCAGATCCAACTGGTCGTTGTTCTTTCGTCCGGTTGCGAGACGCAAAGGGTAGCGACGTTCGACGAGTTCATCCAGGGACGATATTCCCGTGGCCTTGGACAACGCGAATAGCACGCAATCATGGTGCGGATAGTTGGCGATCGCTCTGAGATTCTCGTGCGGTGTTTTGAAGGGTCCCGCGCCTTTCATGGCCAGCCACGCCGAGGCGGTGGGCGTCGTGATTCCCAAGTCGAATTCACCGCTGGCGACGACCACGGGGTTACCCAAGGCGCCCAACCCGAAGCGCGGCGTAAAAACGCCCACTGAGTAGCCGCGCAGCGGACCGCTGCCATAGCTGCTCAGCACGCGCGCGATTTCGGCGGCGATGACCCACCAGGGATGATTCGCCTGCTGGGTAACGATCGTCACCGTCTTGGCGATGCTAGTTTTTTCTACGTTTGCCGCCATGTGCTCGCTAGTTCGCCACCGCTACGAGCGCTCGCCTAGCGAGGGTTTTGGCCAAATCGACTTTGTACTGATTCATTTTCAAAGGACGAGCGTTGGCAAGCGCGACTTCGCTCGCCTGGCTTGCCGTGGTTTCGTCGATTTTCTTGCCGCGGAGGAAATTCTCGGCGTCGACGCTACGAAACGGATGAGTCGCCACGCCGCCGAATACGAGTCGAAGGTCGTCACACTCTGCTTGCTTTCCGGTGGCGACGGCAGCAACGCTGGCCACGGCAAAATCCCACGACTTGCGGTAGGCAAATTTAATATACGTGCTGCGCGCGGATCGGAAAGGTATTTCGATTTCACTGATGATTTCATCAGGTTGCAAAATGTGGCACTGCAACCGGCTGCCAACCCAGATATGGCCGGGGAAGAAATCTGCCGCCGAAACTTGGCGGGGTCCTCTAGGCGATGCGATGTGGATACTGGCATCCAAGGCCACCAGTGCCGGCGCCAAGTCCGAAGGATGGTTGGCCAAGCATAAATGACCGCCCATAACGCTTCCATATATACTGCTGTCGCCGCCGGCGAGATCGCAAAAACTACCGCCCGACTTCCAACACGAAAAGCCGTCCTGAAGATACCAGCACCACACATCTTGGCAAAGATTGCCGCCAATCGTGCCAAAATTACGGATCTGCGGCGATGCGACGACATGCGCCGCTTGGGCCAACGCCTGGTAGTTGGTTTGAACCTCGCCTGAGGACGCGATCTCCGAAAGGGTGACCAGAGGACCGATTCTCAAGCCGACGTTTTTCTCATGGCGAATTTTGTTCAATCCCGGAATCGTTTTCAAATTAATTAAGACAGTGGGCGTCACGATATACTTCTTCATGCGGAAAAGAATATCCTGGCCGCCGGCGATTACGCGGGCAGTCTCGCCATATTGTCCGAGCAAAGAAACCGCTTGCTCTACGGAAGTCGCATTATAGTGTTCGAAATCTTTCAATGTCCGCCTCCGTTTACTGCGGACAGGGCTTTGAGCACTCGATCCGGGCTCATGGGCAGCTCATAAAGCCGCGCGCCCGTCGCATTGTAAATCGCGTTGGCGATCGCCGGCGCCACTCCGACATAGGGAATTTCCGAACAACCTTTAGCGCCGAATGGGTGCGTCGGTTCACCGAGTTCCACCATGATCGGCTCGATATCCGGGATGTCGAGAATGCTCGGCGTCTTCAAATCAAGAAACCATTGATTGAGCGGCGTGCCGGTGCGCGGATCGAAGCGAAATCCTTCGCTCATCGCATAACCAACCCCTTGCGAAACTCCGCCACGGATCTGCCCCTCGACGATAATCGGATTGATCGCACGCCCGACATCGTGCGACGAGACAAAGCGGCAAATTTCTACTTCGCCGGTTCCGGTGTCCACCTCGACTTCGGCAAAGGCCGCAGCGAAACCGTAGGCAAACAGCACTTCGTCCTGCGAGTTGTAGCGATAACTGGTTTTCAGCAAACCGCCATTGGCCGCCGCCAGCCGAGCGAAACTGACCTTCCGCGACGGTGCGCCCGAAACGGCTACGAAACCATCAGCCAAAACCAGCTCGTCCTCAGGCGCTTCCAGTTCCTCGGCGGCCTGCGCGAAAAGAGTTTGTTTCATCGCTTCAGCCGCCTTAGTGGCAGCGATCCCAGCGCAGTAAACGGTGCGGCTGGAGTACGGACCGGAATCGAAAGGACAATTGGAGGTGTCGGCGTTGTTGCCACCGATGGTATTGAGCCGCACGCGGAGCACCTCTGCCACCATTTGGCGCAGTGTCGTCTGTTGTTCCGCGCCCTGATCCGGCGTGCCGGAAAAAAGCGAAAGTGTGCCGCGCTCGTCGATTTCCACTCGCGCTTCCGAAGAGCCCGATGGATTGCTGCCGCAGCTATGGATGATCATCGCCATGCCCATTCCGCGTTTGCGCGCGCTACCCTTGCCATTGGCAAAAGTCCCCCTCCGTTCCCAGCCAATAGCCTCCGCGCCTTGGCGGGCGGCTTCTTCCAGGCCGACCGCAGACATGATTTTGCCGGCGACGGAGCAGAGCGGATCGCCCGGATGAATGCGATTCTTCAGCCGGAACTCGAGGGGATCCATGCCGATGCCGTGAGCAAGCTCATCCATCACCGTTTCCACGGCAAAATGGCTCTCGGCATCCGCCCGTCCTCGGTAGGGACCGGTGGACGGATGATTGGTACGCACCGTTAAGACTTCCCAAAGCACGTTCGGACAACGATGGTAGAGATCCATCGGCCTCGTGCAAATCGCCTTCGCGATATTGTCTCCGAGCCCGCCGAACATCCAAAAACCGTTGTCCATGTAAGTTCGAACTTTGAACGCCGTGAGGCTGCCATCTTTTTTGGTGCCCGCTTTCACATAATGAACCAATGCCGAGCGGTTATGTGAATCGAGACTTTCTTCCTCGCGGGTGAACCACACTTTGACCGGCCTCTTGGTCTCCCGCGCCATGAGCGCCGCCAGCACGGCGAAACGGCCGAGTACTTTGACGCCAAACCCACCGCCGATGATGGTCGAAACTATCCGCACCGATTCCTTCGGCAGAGCGAGAACCTTGGCCACCGCGCTCTGAACCTTGAAGGGATCTTGGACTGAGCACCAAAGAGTACACTGATTGTTCTCGTAAACAGCTACGCAGCCGCGCGGTTCGTGCGGCACAGCGCTGACGTGAGCCTGATGAAAAACCCGTTCGACGATGAAGTCGCTTTCTTTGAATCCTTCGTCTAGATTGCCACGCTGGTTGACCCAGGTCGGGATTTGATTCGTTCCGCCTATCACATTGGATGGTCTTTCATCGCCGTTGCGGCCATCAATGTCTTTCCACCACTCCGCTCCGGAATCCGGCAGATGCAACGCTGACATAGGCGAATCGTCTTTAGTCGCCGCTTCTGTATCGAAAACGGCAGGTAGTTGCTCGTAGGTCACGCGAATCGCGCGCACTGCTTCCTCTGCGATATTCCAATCTTCGGCCGCCACGGCGGCGACGGAATCGCCAACGAACGAAACCTCCTCGTCCAAGGGATACAATTCGTCTTTATAGGGGCCGAAGAGAACGCGCGGCACGTCTTTGTAGGTCAGTATTTTCACGACGCCCCACATCTTTTCCGCTTGGGATGTGTCGATGTCCAAGATCCTCGCGTGCGCGTGCGGACTGCGAGTAAACTTCATCCAGAGCATGCCCGGCAAGGAAATATCTGCGGGAAATTTGACTGTCCCGGCGGCTTTATCGTTGGCGTAAACAGGGACGAGATTTTGCCCGACCACAGATAGCGTGTCCTTCATCGTTGACCTCCTCGCAGCTCTACTGCTGCTTCCTGAACCGCCCGGACCACCGCAGTATAACCGGTGCAGCGGCACAGAACGCCGGAAAGGGCGACGCGAATATCGTCGTCCGTCGGATCGGGATTGCGGTCCAGCAGCGCCTTTGCCGACATGATCATGCCCGGAGTGCACCAGCCGCACTGGGCGGCATAGAGCGCGGCAAAACGCTTCTGCAAAGGATGGGGCTCCGGCGCGTCGGAAAGCGCTTCGATAGTCTGAATGTCCTTACCTTCAGCCTCGACGGCGAGAGTTACGCAAGAGTACGCGTCCAGACCGTCGATGAGCACCGTGCACGAGCCACAGCCACCGTAATCGCAGGCCCTTTTGGTTCCCGTCATCTCCAACACATTGCGGAGCACGTCGTTCAACGTCCATGTCGAGGCCGCCTTTAGCTTGTGACGCTTTCCGTTCACTGCCAACTCAATGTCACGCCAATGACGCGGGTCATCGGATTGCTTGTTTTCTTTGACTTGAGACACGCTAGTCTCCCTTCAAAAAATCTAGGACAACTTGATTGAACTTCTCCACTTCGTCATTTCCGCCATAATTTCTCTCCACGGAAGTTTTTTGCTCCCTGGAACTTCCACGGATTCACCTATACCTGATGAGCGCCGAATTTGTAACCTGATTTTCTTACCATGATGGCCAAGATAATACCCAGCCCGGCCAAAATGGCTCCTACGACCGAAGCCGCCGAGTAGTCCTCGGATCTCAAGTAGCCGAGTTGCAAGACGGAAAGCGGCTCGGTTTCCGCTGTGGTGAGGAGTACGATGCTACCCACCTGCCTGCTCACCGAGCCAAACACCATGACCGCCACCACAGCCGCTGTGGGCAACATGAGCGGGATCAAGATATGTCGCGCGGTAAACCACAACGAGCCGCCGCTCACTCTCCCCGCCTCCTCCAGGTCGAAACCCAGTTGGAAAAGAGTCCCCTTCATCATTTGCACCGAGAAAGTCATCACCGTTAGCGCCAGGATCACGACAAGAAGAAATTTCGTGCCATAGAAAAACTGCATCAAGGGTGTATCGAGGGAAAAAAACATATAGCCCAGACTGAGCACGATACCGGGGATCATGAAGGGCAGCCACGTCACCAAATCAAACGCCCAGCGGGCGAAATAGCTCGTCCGAGCAATCACATAGGCTAACAGCGCGCAGGCGATCACGGAAACGGCCATGGTTCCAAGGCCGAGGACCACGGTGTTGCTCAGAGATTTCAAAAAACCCGGATCGCTAAATACGGTGCCCCAATGGCGCAGGGACCAAATCCGCTCGATCTCAAAATGGCCGTAGAGGTTCATGACACTTCCCGTCACCAGGAAGACCAGAGGAATGATCGTCGCCAGGCAGGCGGCTGCATAAACAGCGACGGCGATCGGCCAGCGCCACTTGCCCAAGGAAAAGAGCGTGGGTTTGTAGCGGCCCGTGAGCGTGTTGTAGTGGCGGCGCCGGCTGACCCAGTGCTGCAAGATCACCAGTGGCAAGATGGCCAGGAGAATAAACATGCTCAGCGCCGTCGCGCCGCTGTAGTTCATGGGGGTTTGGTTGATCAAGGAGTAAATCTTGGTGCTGTAAACCGAAAAACGAAACGGCGTGCCGAGGATCAGTTCTACTTCGAAGGACTCAAAGGAACGAATCAACGACATCAGTGACGCAACAAAGATCATCGGGGCGCTGGCGGGAACGACGATGCGAAACAAGCTCTTAAGCGCGCCTGCGCCTGACACTCGGGCCGCCTCTTCCAGGCTGGCATCCATGTTCCGGAACGCCACGGCCATCATCATAACTTTGGTCGAGATGCTCAGCGACGTGAGGTGAGTAAAGACGATGCCCCAAAGGGAATAGATGTTGAACGGCGCGCTCTCGAAGAAACCGGCCCGAATCAAGAGCTGATTAGCGAGACCGAATTTGGGGTCCCAAACCAGAATCCAGCCCGAGGTGATCGCAAGTGTCGGGATGAAAAAAGTCACCCAGAATAGGATCTCGGCAAGGCCGGCTCCGGGCATGTCGGTCCGCGCGATGACCCAAGCGATCAAGATCGCGATGGGGATTGAAATCCCTTGTACTAAACCGGTGACAAGCAGCGTGTTGAGAAAGGCTCTAAGGATACCAGGTTCATTGAACGCCTTCCGCCAGGATTCGAAACTGTAGGTCATGGCCGCGCCGCTAGCCTCGCTTTGCAGACTAGTCACCAGCAAGAGAGCAATGGGATACAGCACTAGGAGTGCCAAAAAAATCAGAACTAACGTGAGCAGGACGGCGCTCGGCTTAAACTCGTACCAGGATCGGGCGTCGTCTAAGTAAAGTGTTTCTGAGCTCATAATAACGCTTCCTTTGATGGCGATCAGCGCGAGCCCGGATTATTCATGGTTAAGAGGAAAACTACGACACTGCGTCGATCGAGGGGTGAGCCTGGAGAGAGCGAAGGCACAAACACCAACAGCCTCAATGCGGTCTTGGGTGCTTGGCTCGGCGCTTGCACTTTTTCCAGGCGTTCGCTCCACAAACTTAGTTTGCAGGGCGTTCCAAGGCACAGGACCATTGCCTTCGCTCCGGAGGGCTCGCCCCTCGATCGTCGACGTTAACTAATTTCACAATACTTCGCGCAGGGTATTGTACTCTTCGCCGTCATCGGGAAAAGTCTCGTTTTCCCCAAACCGCTGGTTCTTCATGTGGCCACGGGCGTTGCGTACCGCGAATTTCCGCCAGTAAACAACATCCTGGTCCATGGGAGAAAGTCTTTCCGGCCCAAAAGTCGAATAGCGCAGAACGCGGTGGTCCTGGCCGATGAAAATTTGATCGTGGGTGATACTGAACATGTTGTAGTAAAGACGCCATGCAAGCTTTCTCATTCCGTGAAGGTGTCCCGTTAGCGCGCACATGTTGTAAAGGTGATAGCGGTCCACCGGTATGATGAATTGCGTGAAATACAGATCTTTGTGGACCGTGTGTACGTACGACGGCAGCCCGTGAAGGAAAGATCCCGGCGGAATGCCGGGCAAGAAATTCTCTTTCGGTCTCATCTTGGGACCGCGAATCCGCCACCACTGATTGCGCGGAAACTTTCCCAGACCCGGATATTCCATTTCGTAAACCAACCCATCTCTGACCTGCGGGCGCTGTGCGCCCCGGGTATGGGCGCACTCGAGGATCTTGCCGTCATGCTCCACGAACTGAAAATGAGGCCGGCCGTCAAGAGCGCGAAACGCCAGCCTGCGGAGCAAAAACTGGGGAGAGAGGCGATGCAAGTAGGGAGCATGCAGGCCATCGATGAAGTTGTCGAACAGCAATGACCAGTTCGTGTTCCAGACTTTAGTAAAATGAATCAAATTGACGACCCCGGGAATCTTCAACGCCATCGGAAGGTCTTCCTCCACCGCCACCGGCTCCATGTCGCCGACCCAGGCCCACACCACGTTCAACCGTTCCTCCACCGGGTATGCTTTCGTCTTCAGTTTGTTTGGCATCACCGACAGAGGCCCCTCCTGGATGCAAGCCCTAAGCTTACCCGTCCCATCAAAAGTCCAACCGTGATAAGGACACGTGATTGTTCCCGAACCCGGAAAGCGTATATGGCCTCTGGATATACTGGCGCCCCGGTGCGGGCATCGATCCACGATCGCGTTAACTTTGCCACCGTCGCGCCAGAAAACGATGTCCTCTCCCAACAATCGCCTTTTGACCGGTTTCTTCTTAAGCTGGCTCGACAGCATGACCGGATACCAGTAGTTGCGAAACCCTTGCTCTGGTATATGCCAGCGCTCCAGGTGCCGCCGCGCCTCCTCGGGCAGCGGTGGCTCGGGCACGCGACCATGGATTTCTCTTTCGAAGAGCGACTCGTGGGTCTCCCCCTGAGTTAGAAGGGTAAAAAGTTCGTTCTTAAATAGTCGCCGCAGTTTCATGACTCTGCCCTCCTTTGTCTGACGCCATAGCAACGCACTTGTCCGGCGTGAGTTTGAGGCACACGTTCTCATTACCACACATTCCCGCGCCATCAACGCCAGCCCTCACTTGCAGTTCAACTCCACGGACGTCAACTGAATATTGCGCCATACCCAGCCAAACACTCCGCTCTCTGATCCGGCCTTTCAGGACGTTGTTTCCCTCCGATGCAACCCCTGGCGCGATTTTAATGTATTCCGGACGAACTGAAATGACGACCTTCGAGCCAGAGTCAAAGGCGGTCGAAAAACTGCACTGCAACGGGCCAAGATCAGTCTCGACGATCTCGATGGCGGCACCGCGAACCTGCTTGCGAAGAATACCTGCAATGAGATTAGTCGAACCCATAAAATCGGCGACAAATTGGCTTTGGGGGCGCTCGTAAATATTATCCGGCGTGCCGAGCTGAAGGACATGACCGCCGTTCATAACCGCCAGCCGGTCGGAGAGCACCATGGCCTCCATCTGATCGTGGGTAACGTAAAGGGTCGTGATTCCCAGTTCCCGCTGTAACCGTTTCAGCTCAGAGCGCATGCGCTCGCGGAGTTTCGCGTCTAGATTGCTCAGCGGCTCGTCCAAGAGAAGCACATCAGGTTCTTTGACCAACGCGCGCGCCAGCGCCACGCGTTGTTGCTGCCCGCCGCTCAATTGGGTTGCCGGCCGTGTCGCAAAGCCACCCAAGCCGACCAGCTCCAAGGTACTTGCAACTTTACGGGTGATGCTGCCGGCATCTCGCGTTCCCGACGCTCTCAAGGGAAATGCAACGTTATCGAACACGTTCAGATGAGGCCATATGGCATAGGACTGAAAAACCATGCCGACGTTGCGATGGTTCGGGACGACATAAATTCGCCTGGTCGAATCAAAGACGGCGGTTCCTCTCAAGCTGATCCTTCCGCTTTGGGGCCGCTCCAGTCCTGCGACGCAACGAAGCGTCGTTGTCTTGCCGCAGCCGGACGGTCCGAGGAGGGTAAAAAACTGCCCCGGCTCCACGGTAAAGCTGACATCATCGATGGCCTTAACCGGGCTGCCGTCACGCGGGCTAAACAGTTTGATCAGGTTTTGGACATCGAGCATGCTAGCAAATCCGCCATCGCCCAAAGAACGAAACAAGCGATCTCAGGGAATCAGTTCCCTCAGTGCCTTCTGCGCCGGAGCCAGGAATTTTGCCATGACCTCTTCCTTATGAGCGTTCAGATATTTGATTCCGGGCTTGGGCGCGTCCTCTGGAATGACCGGCGGCACGTCGGTCCGCGCGCTGGGCTCGCCCCTGGCACCGGAGATCATTTTTTGACCCTCCCGGGAAAGCAGCCAGTTAATAAAAACTTTTGTCGCGTTGGGATGCGGAGGATTCTTAAAAATGGCCGGGCACGAGCCGTTGGTTCCCGCGCGCGCCAGTTCAGGAATAAAAAGATCCTCTATATTCAGCTTCACGCCGGCTTCTTTGTAACGGATTTGCGAGTCAGGGCTTACGCTCGTCAGGGAGATGGGGCGCGCCTTGCGCACGACCTGTTCTGCGACCTCAACATTCCCCTTCACGAGCAATACATCTTGATCGACGAAAAGCTTCTTCAAACCCTCGCGACCATACTTCTGGTAAACTGCGGCTGCCAAGGACTCTCCGGAGCCCCCGACACGGGGATCGACGGAAACGAGTTTCCCCTTGAAAGCAGGATTCAGCAGCTCATCAAATGATCTTATCTTGAGGTCGGGAAGGGCGTCGCGATTGATCGATCCTGTAGAGATCGTGAAAAACATCCCAAAGATATGCTTCTGTTCTACGTCCAAAAAACGATCTTTGATGCCGCCGACCCAAGCCGAGTCGTTGAGGACTTCGGGCAGCGCGAAATAATCCCAAAGAGACTCCAGCCCTCCTTTGTTCTTCAGGTCGAAAATCTCGGCCCCTGGCCCGAAGGTATAAACATCCCAAAGGAACATTTTGGCTGTTTGTTCCTTCGCAACTCGCAGGGGAAACTCGGGTAAGGTTGCCGCCGTGATCTCCAGGGTTATTCCGGGAAACGCCTCCTCAAAACCTTTTTTAAAGGCCAGTGCAAACTCCCGGCGCGGAGGGCAAGCGCATTTGACCATGCCCTCGCGCTTGGCTGCCTCCACGGTCGCTTTCCAATCGGACGCCGGCTTGGACTGAGCAAGTGATGATCCTTTGCAGAACGCAAGAATTAGAAAAACACTTAACCCAAAAGTTGTCAGTTTCATTAGCGCCCCCCTGGCATAGATATGCTCTTCGCAAACGTAAGCTGACTCACTTTTTATTGTCAAGGTCTTACTCCACGACAAGAAGACTGCGCCGCAATACCGTTCATGGTTCGAGGGCCTCACCACGAACGGCATTGCCTGATCGCAAATTCAAGTACTTACCGGTTCGTCCTCAGCTTTTCGAAGGGCGAACATCCGATTGTGACACAGTATCATGGGAGAGAAGGTGACTTCGAACTGAAAAAATGAACGCCAGTGCTAGTGAGACTGGAGCGAATCGGTCTTACCCCCACCCCTGGTACAACGGCTTTAGGCTGAGTGAAATGCCGTTTTTCTCTAATTCTTCGTAGTACTCTTCCTGGATAGCCGGATCTTCTTTTTCATGGCTGATCTTGAATGCAAGCGCGTGGCGGTCTTTATCCTGAGCGGTGGGTGGAGGCGCACAGCGCCGATACCCACCGTGGGAGACGATGGGTATCGCTGAGGCTCAACCCATCCTACGCCGGAACCGCAGCGCAGCAAGCTGCGGGCAATTAACCCTC
>Ga0335082_10009316_pt1 | contig 10666 bp, 10 predicted proteins | sample Lox_Sample_41_FD_206718 | JGI IMG/M metagenome (GOLD analysis project Ga0335082, IMG submission 206718) | Soil microbial communities from Loxahatchee National Wildlife Refuge, Florida, United States - Lox_Sample_4.1 | ecosystem: Environmental > Terrestrial > Soil > Wetlands | place: USA...
GGCCGCTGCGCGCAGACGCTCGGCACCGGCGCTTGGAGGATCTGCGCGACGATCTCCGGCATCGTCTCGCCCATGTACGGCGGCGTTCCCACGAGCGCCTCGTAGAGCACGATGCCGAGCGACCAGATGTCCGCGCGCGCGTCGACGTGCTTCGCGCTCATGAGCTGCTCGGGCGACATGTAATAGGGCGAGCCCATCACGGCCTGCGTGCTCGTCATCGCGCCGCCCGTCGCGCCGCCGGCCGTCGACTTCGAGATGCCGAAGTCGAGCACCTTCACCATGGAGGTCTTGTCGGCGCGCCGCGCGAGGAACAAGTTCGCCGGCTTCAAGTCGCGGTGGACGATGCCGGCGTTGTGCGCCTCGGCGAGCGCCTCGCACGCTTCGAGTAGGAACTGCACCGCCTCACGGACCGAGAGCGTGCGGTCGACGGCGATCCGCGTCGAGAGGTCGATCCCCTCGAGGTACTCCATGACCATGTAGGGCGCGCCGTCCTCGAGCGTGCCGACGTCGATCACGCGCGCGACGTGCTCGCTCTGGATCTTCACCGCCGCGCGCGCCTCGCGCTGGAAGCGCGAGACGACGTCCGCGTTCGCGAGCGCCGCGGGGAGGAGGAACTTGATGGCGACGCGCTGATCGAGCTGGAGGTGAGTCGCGGCGACGACGACACCCATCCCGCCCGTCCCGAGCACGCGATCGATGCGGTACTTGCCCGCGAGCATCTGACCGATCTCGACGGGCGCGCTCGCGTTCGACATGACCCAACTTAACACCTTAGCACGTGCGTGCTTCTTTCCCGAAGGCTGCCGTTTCACCGTAGAATGAGGGCATGCGCTCCTTTCTTCTCCTCTCGGCTTTTTTCATCGCATGCAGCAGCACCACGACGGGCGACGACGGCGGCACGCCGGACGGCTCGTCGCCCGACTCCTCCACCAAGGACGGGTCCGCCACGGACGGCTCGCCCAGCGACGGCTCCGCGACCGACGGCTCGCCGAGCGACGGCGGCGGCGGCAAGCTCGACGCGGGCGACACGTGCGACCTCAACGACGATCAGTGCGGGCCCGGCCTCAAGTGCTGTCACGGCGGCGCCACCACGCTCGACGGCGGCAACACGGGCTCGTGCATCCCGCCGACCGACGCGGGAACGTGCCCGCTCGTTCCGTAGCGCTCACATCCTGACGAGCGCGGCGCCCCACGAGACGCCCGCGCCGAGCGCGCACATCAAGACGAGGTCGTTCGGCTTGACCGTGCCGTCCTGCACCCGCTCGTCGAGCAGGATCGGGATCGACGCGCTCGACGTGTTGCCGACGCGGTCGATGTTGGAGAGGACCTTCTCCTTCGGGTAGCTCGCACGCGCGGTGACCTGGTCGATGATGCGCACGTTCGCCTGGTGAGGGACGACCCACGCTACGTCGTCGTTCGTGAGGCCCGACTCGTCGACGAGGCCCTGACTTGCAGAATACAAGTTTCTCACCGCGGCCTTGAAGATGTCCTGGCCCTTCATGTGGACCTTGTTGCGCCGGTCGCGCAGGCGCGCTTCGTCCATGGGCTCGCGGCTGCCGCCGCCGGGGATCATGAGCGACTCGGCGAGCGAGCCGTCCGAGTAGAGGCGCGTGCCGAGGATGCCGCGCGAACCGTCCGCCGGTCCGATGACCGCGGCGCCGGCGCCGTCGCCGAAGAGAACGCAGGTGGTGCGGTCCGCCCAGTTGACCACGCGCGAGAGGAGCTCGACGCCGACGACGAGCACGCGCTTGGCCGCGCCGCCGCGGACGAATTGGTCGGCGATGGTCATGCCGTAGAGAAAGCCCGCGCACGCCGCGGACACGTCGAACGCCGCGCAGCGCGCGCCGATCTTCTGCTGCACGAAGACCGCCGTGGCCGGCATGGGCATGTCCGGCGTCACGGTCGCGACGACGATGAGATCGAGCTCGCTCGGCGCGGTCTCGGCCGAGACGAGCGCGCGGCGCGCGGCTTCGGCGGCCATGTCGCTCGTGACCATCCCGTCGGGCGCGATGCGACGCTCGCGGATGCCCGTGCGCTCGCGGATCCACGCGTCGTTGGTGTCGACGAGCTTCTCCAGGTCGGCGTTGGTTCGCGTCAGGGGCGGCAAAAAGCTGCCCGTTCCCAGCAGTCGGCTGCGGGGGACGAGCACCGGAGCGCCCGTCCCGCTCATCAGAGGCTTCGCGCCGGCGTGCGGGGTTTCACGGGGCTCATTCGGCCGCCTTCTTGCCGACGTCGCGCGCCTTCTTGCCTTTGTAGAAGCCGCACGCCGGGCACGCGCGATGGGGCACCGACGGCTCGCCACAGTTTTTGCACGCGACGAGCTGCGCGGCGATCACCTTGTCGTGGTTCGCGCGCCGCATGTTGCGCTTGGAACGGGTCGTTCGTCGTTTCGGGACCGCCACGGCTCTACTCCTTCTCTTTCGTCTTCTTCAGCGCGAGCAGCGGCGCGAGGCGCGGGTCCACCGCGCGCGGCTCGTCGTGTCGTTTCGCCGACGCAATACCCGGGCACGTCTCCGAGCACAAGGGGATCATGGGAATTTCGAGCAACAAGTCGTCGCGCACGAGGTCGTCGAGGACCACGTTTTCGCCGTCGTAGGGGAGCACGTCCGCCTCGCCCGCGGCCATCTCGTGCTCCTTTCGGTCCGGGCCGCGCATTTTCGCCGCGGGGACCATGAGGACGCTGATCCGGGGGACGAGCGTGACGCGCGCGGGCTCGAGGCAGCGCGCGCACGGCAGCTCCACCTCGACCTTGGCCTGACCGTGCACGACCACGTCCGCCCCGCTCTTCGAGAGGCGCAAGTCGAGCGCGCCGTCGCCGATGGGGCTCGCGTCCGACTCCTCGAAGGCGCCGCGCAGCCACGCGTTCGGGATCGCGCGCGCGTACTCCTTGCCTGCGGCGTCCAGCTCCGACGCGCTCACCACGAAGGCCGGCTTGGTCATGGGGCCGCGAAGCGAAGCACGCGTGGGCCCCTCGCGCAAGGTTCAGAGCGTGCGGAGGTAGGCGGCGAGGGCGCGCTTGTCGGCGCCGCTCATCTGCTTCGTCGAGCCCATCGTGCCGTCGCACTTGTCGAGGAGCTCCTCGAGCGTCGCGTAGCGGCCGTCGTGGAAGTAGGGCGCGCTGCCGCCGACGCCGGCGAGCGAAGGAACGAGGAACGACCTGTCCTTGTCCGACGCCGTCGCGCTCTTCACGTCGTGCGTGTCGTGGTCGGTGAAGCCGCTCGAAGGCGCGTGACAGCTCGAGCACTGCGCGTCGCCCGACTGGAAGACATCGCGGCCGTGGATCTCCTCGGCGGTGAGCGAGCGCCATTTCCCGGCGGGGGTGTCGAGCTGCGAGACGAACGCGGCGAGCGCGTCGCGGTCGGCGAGCGGCAGGCCGGCGCCTTTGAGGTTCTTCATCGTCGTCTCCATGTGGACTTGGAGCGACGCGTGCTTGCCGAGCCAGCCAAAGGGGCCTTGGCGCTTCTCGCGGCCGGCGAGGAGGATGGTCTGGCGCGGGCCGTCCGGCGTCGACCACGTGAGGCCGTCGTCGCGGCCTTCGGGGTGGCAGCTCGAGCACGCGCGGCCGTCCTCGGCGATGCGCGCGTCGCCGCCGCTGAAGAAGATCCGCCGCCCGCGCGCCGCGAGCTCGGAGAGCCCGCTCGAGCGGAGGAGCTTGATCGTCTTGGCGGACGGGTGCGTCCAGCCGAACGACGCGAGGCTCACGATCGAGACGGCGCCGTCGATCTGCGAGAAGGCGACGAGCCGCTGCCCCGCCGCGTCGAGCGCGACGCCGCTCGGCCCCGCCGCGACGGGCACGCGCCCCGTCGCCTCGACGGCGAGGTACGGGATCTTCTTCACGTGCGTCTTGGCGACCATCTCGCCCGACGCGTTCACGACGAGCTTGTCGCGCGGGTCGCTCGGGAGCTCCTCGGCGTAGGTCTTCTGGCCGGCGTGGAACGCCATGATCGCGTCGCTGCCGAAACATGCAACATACACGTTTCCGACGCCGTCGGTCGCCGCGCCGCGCGGGAGGTGGCAGCCGGTCTTGTCGGGCGCGTTGCCGAGCTTCGAGAGCATCGTGCGCGCGCCGGTTTTCGCGTCGACGAGCGACAGGACGAAGCGCTCGGCGGGCTCGTTCACGCCGACGAGGCCGCCGCCGCCGTAGCCGCTCGAGATCACCATCGGGTCGCCCGTCATCACCTCGGTGTGCGGCACGATGAACGTGTCGCGCGTCTCGTCGCCGACGCGAATCTCCACGTGGGCGAGCGCGTACGCCTGCCGCGCGAAGCGCGCCGGGAGGGCGGCGTCGTCGTTGCCGGAGTCGTCCACGTCCGGGATCGCCGCGTCGAGCATGGCGCGCGGGCGACGCAGGACGTGGTGGGGCGGCTCCGGCATCGGCTCGGCGAGGATCATCGGGCTCGCGGCGATGCCGAGGTCGGTGGTCGACGCGATCTTGCCCGAGAGGCCGACCTCCTCGAGCTTGCTCGACGCCGCGTGCGCGACGAACGCGCGCTGGCCGTCGCTCGACACCGCGACGGCGCGCGGCTCGCGGTCGACCGTCGTCTCGAAGACGCGCGTGCCGATCCCCTGCGCGTCGATCGCGAACGCCTCGAGCTCGTGGGACCAGCCCGTCGCGACGAAGAGGTTCGCGTCGTCGGGCGAGAGGGCGAGGGCGACGGGCTCGAGCGCGGTGCTGGTCTTCTTCGCGAGGACGAGCGAGCCGTCGGCGTGGGCGTCGAGGAGCGCGACCGAGCCGTCGTCGCGGAGCGCCACCGCGAGGCGGCCGCCCGGCGTGAGGAGGAGCTGGCCGGGCCGCGAGCCGAGCGCGACCGACGCGATCTCCTGCTCGGCGTTCAGATCGATGGTGCGGACCGCGCGCGTGTCGGCGTCGGCGACGAACGCGACGGACCGTCCCGCGAGGGTGCCGAGGACGACGGTCGAGCCTTCGCGCACCGGCGTCGCGGGGCGTTCGATTGGCACGACGGCGGCGGCGGGCGGCGCGGGCGGCGCGGCGGCGGCCGATTTCTGGGGCTCGATCTTCTTCGAGCACGCGGCGACCAGCGCAGTGACCAAGGCGACGGCGAGCAGCGAAGGGTGACGCACCTCGTTTGAACGCTCGAGGCGGCGAAAAGTTTGAAACGCGTTCGCGCTTGACGCCGAGTATTTTGCGTACAACTATTTCGCACACGAAACATTCGGCCCGATGACTCTTCCGCTCTCCCCCGATCAGAAAGCCGACGTCGACCAGGTCCTCGAGGCCATCCTCTACCTCTATACGGAGGGGCGGCGGCTCACGAAGGAGTACGCGCGGCGCGCGAACCTCACGTCGCCGCAGCTCACGGTCATCAAGGTGCTCGAGACGTTCGGCGACGTGTCGCTCAGCGAGCTCAGCGAGCGCATCCGTGCGCAGAACTCGACCGTGACCGGCATCATCGATCGGATGGAGCGCGAAGGCCTCGTGAAGCGCGAGCGGAGCAAGGAAGACCGGCGCGTCGTCCACATCCGGCTCACGCCCAAGGGCGGCGAGCTCGCGCGCGCGATCCCGGTCGAGCCGATGGAGATCCTGCGCCACGCGATCATGAGCCTCTCGGCGCAAGAGGGCCGCGAGCTCGTGAAGATCTCGACCAAGCTCGCCAAGCGCGTGCGTGAATTGGTGGAACAGGGAGAAAAGAAATGACCGCTCGTGACCCGGATTTGTGCGTCATCACCTGCGCCGTCAGCGGCGTGCTCGCCAACCGAAAGCAGTGTCCGTACATCCCGTACACGCCGGTGGAGATCGCCGAGGAGTGCAAGCGCGCCCACGACGCGGGCGCGGCGGTCGTCCACATCCACGCGCGAAACGACGACGGCTCGCCGACGTTCTCGCCCGCGACCTTCGCGAAGATCAAAGAGGAGACGCGCAAGCGCTGCCCCATCATCTTGAACTTCTCGACCGGGACGATCGTCGACGACGTGACCGAGCAGTGCGCCTACGTCCGCGAGAGCCGCCCCGAGATCGCCGCGCTCAACATGGGCACGATGAACTACGCGAAGTACTCGAAGAACCAGAAGCAGTTCGTCTTCGACATGGTGTTTCCGAACACGTACTCGAAGATCATCAAGCTGCTCCAGGCGATGAACGAGGCGGGCGTGAAGCCGGAGCTCGAGTGCTTCGACACCGGGCACACGCAAGGCATCTGGCCGCTGCTCGAGATGGGCGTCTTGAAGAAGCCGCTCCAGTTCTCGTTCATCGTGAACGTGCTCGGCGGCATCCCGCCGACGGTGGAGAGCCTGCAGCTCCAGAAGCAGATCGCGCTCGGGATCGCGCCCGGGAGCGAGTGGGAGGTCATCGGCATCTCGCACTGCCAGTGGAAGATGCTGGCGACGGCGCTCGTGCTCGGCGGCAACGTGCGCGTCGGGCTCGAAGATCATTTGTATCTGCCGGACGGGACGCCGGCGAAGTCGAACGGCGAGCTCGTCGAGGTCGCGGCGCGCATGGTGCGCGACACGGGGCGAAAACCGGCGACGGTCGAGCAGGCGCGGCAGATCCTCGGGCTCGATCAGTTCAAGCCGGACATCTCCGTCGCGGCTTCCGCGGCGTCATGAGGAGCTACGGAAAGATCCGCGTCGCGCACGACGGCGCGGTCGCGCGGATCACGCTGTTCAACCCCGAGCGGCGCAACGCGATCGGGCCGCAGATGACCAACGAGCTGCTCTGGGCGCTGTCGGACGCCGCGGAGGACCCGGCGGTTCGCGTCGTCGTGATCACGGGCGAGGGCAAGGCGTTCTGCGCCGGGGGCGACTTCGCGCAGATGACGGGCTCGGCGGCCGACGAAAACCCGCTCCCGTCGAAGGGCGACTACGCCGACCTGCTCCTCGCGATGACGCGCTACGAAACGCCGATCGTCGCGCGCGTGAACGGGGCGGCGATGGGCGGCGGGCTCGGCATCGTCGCCGCTTCGCACTTCGCCGTCGCGCAGAGCGACGCGAAGCTCGGCACGCCCGAGGTCGACGTCGGGCTCTTCCCGTTCATGATCGCGGCGGTGCTCGCGCGGATCGTCCCGCGCCGCGCGCTCGTCGAGATGATGCTGCGCGGACAGAAGCTCGAGGCCGCCGACGCGCAGCGCATCGGGATCCTCACGCGCGTCGTCGCGCCGGAGAGCCTCGACGCCGAAATCGATGCACTCTGCAACGATCTGGCGGCGCGCAGCCCGACCGCGCTCCGCCTCGGCCTCCGCGCGTTCGCCGCCCAGGACGATCTCGCGCTCGCCGACGCGCTGCCGATGCTGCGAAGCGCGCTAGGCGAGGCGCTCGGCACCGAGGACGCCCGCGAGGGGCTGACGGCGTTTTTGCAAAAGAGAAAACCGCAATGGACGGGGAAGTGATGGCTGAGGCTTCAGGCTACAGGCTACAGGCTAGAGGGCCTCGGGGCGTCGCCGTGAGGTTGCGGCTGCCAGGAGCTTTGCGAAGCGATGCGCCGTCGGTTCGCGCCAACGCCCTGACGCCCTGAAGCCTGAAGCCTGAAACCCACTCCTACGAGGACCCATGCCGACGATGCGCGAACTGGTTGCCGATCTCGAAAAACGTCTCGAGCAAATCCGCAAGATGGGCGGCGAGGAGAAAGTCGCCAAGCAGCATCAACGCGGGAAGACGAGCGCGCGCGAGCGGCTCGCGAGCTTCTTCGACGGCGGCGTGTTCTTCGAGGTCGGCGCGCACGGGACGCAGATGGGCGTCGCGGCGGGGCCGGAAGGAAAGGACAAGCCGGCGGCGGACGCGGTCGTCACGGCGTTCGGCAAGGTGGACGGGCGGATGGTCTGCGCCGCGGCGTACGACTTCACGGTGAAGGGCGGGAGCATCGGATACACGGGCGAAGAGAAGGTGACGCGCCTCCGGTCGATGGCGCTCCACGGGCGCTGGCCGATGGTGTGGTTCATCGACTCGGCGGGCGCGCGCATCGATCCGGGGAGCTCGCACCCTGACATGATTTCGCTCTTCGCGGGCACCGGGCACCTCTTTCGCGAGCAGGTGCACATGAGCGGCGTCGTTCCCCAGGTCGCCGCGATGGTCGGGCCGGGCGCCGCGGGCACCGCGTACATCCCGGGCCTCGCGGACTACGTGCCGATGGTGAAGGCGATCGGATCGATGGCGCTCGGCGGGCCGCCGCTCGTGAAGGCGGTGACGGGGCAGGAAATCGCCGAGCAGGACCTCGGCGGCTCGAAGATCCACTCCGAGACGAGCGGCGTCGGCGACGGCGAGTTCGAAAACGACGCGGCGGCGATCGGCGCGGTGAAGAAATATCTCTCGTATCTCCCGTCGAGCTGCGACGAGATGCCGCCGGACCTGCCGGTGACCGATCCGATCGACCGGCGCGACGAAGCGCTGCTCGACTTGCTCCCGGAGTCGACGCGCAAGCCGTACGACATGTACAAGCTCGTCAAGTCGATCGTCGATCACGGCGAGATCTTCGACATCAAGCCGCGCTTCGCGCGCAGCATCATCACGTGCTTCGCGCGCATCGGCGGCAAGAGCGTCGGCGTCGTCGCGAACCAGCCGAACTACCTCGGCGGCATCCTCGACGTGGACTCGTCGGACAAGGCCGCCAAGTTCATGCAGATCTGCGACGCGTTCAACGTGCCGCTGGTCTTCTTGCAGGACGTGCCGGGCTTCATGGTCGGGAGCAAGGTCGAGCACGCGGGCATCATCCGGCACGGCGCGAAGATGCTCCACGTGATGGCGGCGGCGACCGTGCCGAAGATCACCGTGGTCGTGCGCAAGGCCTACGGCGCCGGGTACTACGTCATGGCGGGGCGCGCGTACGAGCCGGACCTCTTCGTCTCGTGGCCGACGGGCGAGATCAGCGTGATGGGCGCCGAGGGGATGGTCGGCATCGCGGCGCGGAAGCTCTTCGGCGACCAGGACCCGCCGCCCGAGGCGAAGAAGACGATCATCGAGCTGATTCAGAAGAACATCGACATCTACAAAGTGGCCGGCTGGGGGCTCGTCGACGACGTGATCGATCCGCGCGACACGCGGCGCGTGATCGCGTGGGGGCTCGAGCTCTCGCGGCACAAGAAAATCGAGCGGCCGGCGCGCAAGCGCGGCATCATTCCGGTGTGAGCCTCGCGGCGCTGCGCACGGCCGAGCAGGAGACGCGCATCCGGCTCGGCGCGCTGCGCGCCGACCTCGCCGAAGCCGTCGACGCGATCGCGGCCGGCGAGCGCGCCGCGCACGAGCTCGTGGCGCACGTGGCCAAGGGCGCCGAAGGCGTGTACCGCGGCGCGGCGGAGCAGCGCGCGGGCGAGTGGCGCGATCAGGTCGCCGCCGGCCGCGCGGCGCGCGAGCGCCTTCCGGCGATGCGTCGCGAGGAGGCCGATCTGCTCGGCGCGCTCGAGCAGATCCGGCTCGACATCGAGCGCGCGGGCGTGAAGCGCGAGCTCGTGCCCGTGCTCGCGTCGATTCCGCGCGCGTACGACTGCGATCTCCGCTGGGACGAGGCGCGCGGGGACGGCGACGCGCGCGTCTGTCCGCGCTGCGAGCAGCGCGTCTTCAACGTCGCGATGCTCGAGCCGGAAGGCGCCGAGAAGCTGCTCGCGACGGCGCCGGCGGGGTGCCGCTTTCACCGGCGGTCGGACGGCACCATCCTCGCGGGCCAGTGTCCGGGAGTGAGCCTCGACGAGCGGTTCGCGCAGCGCTCGGTCGCGATCGCGGCGAGCTTGCTACTCGTGGGCGCGGCCGTCGGAGCGTCGTACGAGATCCTCACGGCGCGGCACGTCGGGTCGGAGCCGGGCGGCATGATCGCGCCGCCACCGCCGCACGGGGATGAATGGCCGCAGCCGGTGGCGCTCCTCGACGCGTCCGTGGCGCTCGACGTCCAGCGCGTCGTGGTGGACGACTCGTTCGCCACGATCGGCGGACAGTACGACACGAAGCTCACCCTCGACCGGCGCGGCGACTCGTTCCACTTCGCGCTCGCGTGCTCGAGCTTCACGAAGCGCGCGACGCGCGCGGGGACGATTCCCGCGCGTGTCGTCGACGCGTTCACGGCGCGCGCCGCGGTGCTGCTCGCGCAGCCGACCGCCGCGCCGGTCCCGTGCAGGCACACCGACGACTACCCGAGGATCCGCGTGCGCATCGAGCAGGCGACGCCGGACGAGTCGATCGAGCTCTCCGTCGAGAACTGCTCGTACCAGTGGCACGCGGGCGCCCGACCGCTGCCTCCAGACGCGCTGACGACGGCCGCGTACCGCGCGCTCCTCGCCGCGGCGGGCGAGCGCGAATGCTTTGCGGACGCGAAGGAGCAACCGGCGCCGCCGGGCTCGTGCAACCCGCCGTACTGGATCGACGCGAGGGGGGACAAAATCTATCGGGCCGAGTGCTTTTGACGGCTCAGGGCGTCTTGCTCGCGACGTACACGTCGTAGTCGCCGCCGCGGTTGCTCGTGAAATAGAGGCGGCAGCGGTCCGACGAGATCCAGTCGACGAGATCCTCGGACGTGCTCGACGCCTCCGCCACGACGTGGGGCGCGTCGAACGGCGACGACGCCGACGCGCGCGTGGCGACCCAGACGTCGTGGCCGCCCTGGCCGCCGCTCCGGTCCGAGGAAAAATAGAGGACGAGCTGATCCGCGGTGACCGCCGCGAAGCGATCGTCGCCGGTCGCGAGCCCCGAGCCCGCGACGGCGGCGGGCGCCGTGAAGCCGCCGTCGGCG
>Ga0335082_10009317_pt1 | contig 10666 bp, 7 predicted proteins | sample Lox_Sample_41_FD_206718 | JGI IMG/M metagenome (GOLD analysis project Ga0335082, IMG submission 206718) | Soil microbial communities from Loxahatchee National Wildlife Refuge, Florida, United States - Lox_Sample_4.1 | ecosystem: Environmental > Terrestrial > Soil > Wetlands | place: USA: Florida...
TAGCGGCGAACACCAGGATCGACACCAGGATCAGGGTGAGGATGCCGATCAGGCTCCGCTTGATCACCAGGTCCCGGATGGGATGCGGTTTGCCCGGCTTGGGCTCCTGCGCCTTTTCCGTCTCCGTGGTCACCGTTGTCGTCATGACAGCCACACACCCTTGAAGTCGTAGGCGTTCAGCGACAAGCCGATCTTGGACGGGACCAGCCCGCCGACGTTGGTGCCGAAACCGTCGATCACCGGGGGAAAGAACGGGATGATGTAGCCGCCCTCGTTGTACTCGATCTGCTGCATCTCGTGCGCGAGCTCGGTGCTGAGCGAGGCGTCGGTGGTGGCGATGGCCTGGGCGTACAGCGAGTTGTACCGGGAGTTGTTCCAGTGCGTCTCGTTGAACGGGGCGGCGGGCAGCGTGGCCAGCGACACCTGCGGCAGGTAGAAGTTGTAGAACCAGTAGTCCTGGGCGAACTCCCACTTCAGGTAGTTCGTGCCGTAGAAGTCGTTCACGGTGACGTCGTTCACGCTCACCGTGATGCCGGCCGCCGAGGCCTGCTGGGCCAGCACCTGCGCGGCCAGGACGGTGCCCTGCGCGATGTCCGAGGTGATGAGCTGGACGTGCAGGCCCTCGGCGCCGGCCGCCTTGAGCAGCGACTTGGCCTGATCGATGTCCTGCTCACGCTGGGGCAGGCTGTGGTCGTACTCCGGGGCCCAGATCCCGAACACGTCGTTGCCGAGGGTGCCGTAACCGCCGAAGACCAGGTCGAGCATCTGCTTGCGGTCGACGACCAGCCGCATGGCCTGGCGGATCCGCACGTCGCTGAACGTCCCGGTGTCCACCCGCATGGTGAACGGGTTCCAGCCGCCGCCCGCGGAGACCAGCACGTTCTTGCCTTCGCCCTGGACCTCGGAGATCACGTCTTCGCTCAGCAGGTCGACCACGTCGACCTGGCCGGCCAGCAGCGCGTTCACCTGGCTGGTCTGGTCGGCGTAGTTAGTGATGACGACCTCGTCCAGGTACGGCCGCCGGGATTGCCAGTAGCCGTCGTAACGGACGAAGGTGGACTGGGTTCCCGGGCTGAAGCTCTTCACCCGGAACGGGCCGGTGCCGACCGGGTGCGCCGGGTCGAAGCCGGCCGGGATGATGTCCGAGTAGCCGGGGATGGCCAGCGCCTGGTGCAGGGTGGCGAACGGCGTGCTGCACGGGATCTTGACCGTGTACTGGTCCAGCTTGGTCATGTGCTTGGCGTCGATCGAGGCCAGCCCGGCCGCGGCGGCGGCCGGCGCCTTCGGGTTCAGGATCTGCCGGAACGTGTAGATGACGTCGTCGGCGGTGAGGTCCTTGCCGTTGTGGAAGGTGATCCCGCGCGCGATCCGCAGCGTCCACTGGGTGGCCTTGGCGTTCGGGGTGAGCTCATCGGCCAGCACGAACACCGGCTGCGCGGCCGGGGTCAGCCCGATCAGCGGCTCGTACAGGTTGTCGATCCGGGAGAAGTCCACGTTGGTGATGGCGTTCAGCGGGTCCAGCGTGTCGGCGCTCGACCCGCCGGTCAGGCCCGCCCGCAGCGTGCCGCCGTAGCGCGGCTTGCCCGCGGTGGAGGTGGTGATGGCCTTGATCGTGTTGCCCGTCCCGCAGCCGCTGAGCAGCCCGCCGCCGAGCAGCCCGCCCGCGCCCGCGGCCCCGAGGGTCAGGCCGGTCTTGAGGAAATCCCTGCGGCTGAACGTCATGTCTGCTCCCGGCGGTCGCGAAGCGGTGGCCGCTATGAATCCGGATGCCGCGGTGTGCTGTTTACCAGCGGAGCCATTTCCCGTGCGTTCACGATACGAACATAATGTGCATAATGTGATTTAGGCTGATGGTAAGGATGCCTGCATCGGTGTGTCAAGGATCACACTGGCGATCGTCGGAGCCACGGCATCGGGAGCCATGGCATAGCGCTCCACGAGCACGAGCAGTTCGGCCAGGAAGCCGTCTCGCAGCCGCTCGAGCTCGGCGACCGACCGGCCGTCCGCCTCGCGCAGGCAGCCCTCGATCATCCGGTCCCGCAGCTCGGGGGTGAGCGCCGGCGCGTCGAGCCGCGTCCACGGCTCGAGCAGCGCCGCGCCGAAATGGTCGAGCGTGCGGGCCATCCCGCCGCCGCCCCCGGCCAGATGGAAGGTCAGGCAGGGTCCCATCAGCGCCCAGCGCAGGCCGGGACCGAACGCGATCGAGGCGTCGATCTCCTCCACCGTGGCCTCGCCCGCCGCCACCATGTGCAGCGCCTCCCGCCACATGGCCTCCTGCAGCCGGTTCCCCACGAAGCCGGGCAGCTCGCGGGACAGCCGCAGCGGACGCTTGCCGGTGCCCGCGTAGAAGGCGGCCAGCCAGTCGACGGCGGCGGGATCGGTCCGCTCGCCGCCCACCACCTCCACCACCGGGATGAGATAGGGCGGGTTGAACGGATGACCGACCACGCAGCGTTCCGGGTGCGCGCAGTCGGCCTGCAGCATCGTCATCGCGAATCCCGACGTGCTCGACGCGATGATCACCTCGGGCCCGGTGACGCGATCGATGTCGCCCAGCACCCGGCGCTTGACCGGCCCGTCCTCTGGCGCGTTCTCCTGCACTACGTCGGCGCCGGCCACCGCCCCGGCCAGCTGGTCATGGAAGGCGAGCCGGTCCGGGCCCGCCCCCTCGCGCAGCCCCATTCGCTCAAGCAGCGGCCAGCTGGCCTCGACCATCCGGAGCAGGTCGCCGCGCGCCTCCGGCGCCGGGTCGTACACGTCGACGTCCAGCCCCGCCCGCAGGTAGTGCAGGGCCCAGCCGCCGCCGATGACCCCCGCTCCGACGATTCCCACCCGGCGTACCCGGCCCGGCTGCACAGCGGTCATCCTCAGCCCCTCCCGTCAAACGCCTCGTCCAGCCAGCCGGCGATCAGGTCCCGCAGCCCGGCGCGATGCCAGGCGAAGGAGTGGTTGGCCCCCCGCACCTCGACGTAGCGGCACGGCGGCCCGGCCCGGGCCCGCAACTCGCGGCCGCGGTAGTGGAACAGCAGCGCGTTCCAGCCGCGGTACCGCAGCGTGACCGCGAGGTCGAGGTTCTTCTCCAGGCCGGGACAGCCGTGCAGGAGCAGCGCGGTCGGCTTGGGCTCGTGGCCGCGGGCCAGGTAGATGGTGCCGACGAGGCGGTGCCCGTCGCTGTCGAAGGTGACGCCAGCAATGCCCTCGTGTTCGGGGTGCTCCTCAGTAGCCCACATTGTCCAGGCCCTTGAGGCCCAGCATCTCGCGCGCCTCGGCCGGCGTCGCCACCTCCAGGGAGAGCGCTTCCAGGATTCCCCTGATCTTGGTGACCTGGCTGGCGTTGGACTCGGCGATCTGCCCCTTGCCGAGGTAGAGGCTGTCCTCCAGGCCGACGCGGACATGCGAGCCCATGATCGCCGCGGCGGTGACGATGCCCATCTGGTAGCGGCCCGCCCCCAGCGTCGACCACTGGTACGCGTCCCCGAGCAGCCGGTCCGCGGTGCGCTTCATGTGCACGATGTGGTCCACGTCCGGGCCGGTGCCGCCCATCGTCCCGAAGATCGTCTGCACGAACACCGGCGCCGGCACCAGTCCCTGGTCCATGTAGTAGGCCAGCGTGTACAGGTGGGAGGTGTCGTAGGCCTCCGCCTCGAACCGGGTGCCCGTCTGCGGGCCGACCACCTTGAGCATGTACTCGATGTCGGCATAGGTGGACACGAAGGGCTCGGCCCGGGTGGACTCCAGGTACGGCTCCTCCCAGTCGTACTTGAACCGGCCCTTGTAGCGGTCGATCATCGGGAAGCTGCCGTAGTTCATCGTGCCCAGGTTCAGCGTGCACAGCTCCGGCTTGAGCTCGGCCACGCCCCGCAGCCGCTCCTCCACGCTCATCCCGGTGCCGCCGCCGGTGGAGATGCTCACGATCACGTCGCTGCGTTCCCTGATGCCCTTTGCGTACTCGGCGAACAGGGCCGGGTCGGCCGACGGGCGGCCGTCCTCGGGGTTCCTGGCGTGCAAGTGCAGCACGGCCGCGCCCGCCTCCGCGGCGGCCACGCCCTGGTCGATGACGTCACCGACCGCATACGGCAGGTAAGGCGACATCGACGGGGTGTGCCCCGAGCCGGTGAGCGCGCAGGTGATGATGACCTTGCCTGCCATCGTGCCACCTCCTGGTGTTCACGATACGAACGCTTTGTTACTAATGTGAAGCGTATATGGGGCCCTTCGCGCCGGTCAATACGCCGTCAGTCCAGCAGGTCGCGGATCTCGTCGGCCGTCTTCACGGCTTCGCCGCCGATCTCGCGCAGCCGCCGCGCCGAGTTCCGCTGCGCGGGCCCCCAGACGTTGACGACCGCGATCGGCGTGCGCCTGGAGCTGAGCACGGCCGCCGAGGCGCCGGAGGAGAACTCCTCGTACTCCCGGTCGCAGAGCGCGAACCCGGTCCGGCGGACCTCGGCCAGCTCGAGCTCGAGCCGCTCCCGGTCGGTGACCGTGCGCTCGGTGTAGCGTGGCAGGTTCGCGGGCAGGATCGCGTCCCGCTCGTCCCGGCCCAGCCAGGCCAGGAACGCCTTGCCGCCGGAGGTGGCGTGCAGCGGCAGCGGCTTGTCCAGCCAGTTCGGCGCCATCATGTTCGGTGGCTCCACCTGGTCGACGTACACCAGGTTGAACCGCCGCGCGACGGCGAGCGTGACCGCCTCGCCGGTGCGCAGGCACAGGTCGGTCAGCAGCGGCCGGACCCTGCGGATCAGCGCGTCGTCGGTCACGGCCGAAGCCACCACGGTCGCGCCGTAGCCGACCGTGTACCGCTGGGTGACGACGTCGCGGTCCACCAGCCCGTGGTGCTCGAGCGTGCGGAGCAGCCGCCAGGCGGTGGCCCGGTTGATCCCGCAGCGGCGCGCGAGCTCGAGCACGGTCGGCGGCGTGGTGCTCGCGGCGACCGCCTTCAGCAGCACGATGGCCCGGTCGACGGCCTGGATGCGCTGCACGCCGTCGGTGGCCGGACCAGGCGCTTCGGCGCTGCTCGCCACTGGGTGTGACATAAGGTGCAGCATAGTCACGATCGGTTCGGCAGCGGGCCTGGCGGCAGCCGCGCTCCCCTTCCGTGCCGCCGACTCGTACACTGGCGACGCATAAGCTGCATGCCACGGGTCCATCGGGCCCGGGGCCGACAGCGGCGTCTGGCCGCGGCGGACCCACGGGGAAGGGTGGATCTAGGAGACGGGGCTGGCCGTGACACGGGACTACGGATCCGACTCAGGCCATTCGGCCACGGAATCTTCGACCGTCACCGCGGGGTTGCCAGCGCCCGGACGCGCCGACCCGGCCGGCCCTGCCCAAGTACTCGCCCAGCCCCCCGGCGACATCGCCGATGTCCCGGTGGACGCGGGCAGCGTGCGCTGGGAGCGGCCCACGGCGCGGAGCTTCTGGAACGCGCTGGCCGACCCGGAACGGGAGGCGCTCGCGGCGGCGGGAGTGGAGGAGGTCTTCCGGCCGGGGGCGGTGCTGTGCCGCGCGGGCGACGACACCTCCCAGGTGATGATCATCGACTCCGGCTGGGTGAAGGTCAGCGTCCGGGAGGGGCCCCGCGGCGCCGAGAAGATCCTGGCGGTGCGCGGCCAGGGGGATGTGGTCGGCGAGCGGGCCGCGCTGACCACGCAGGTCCGGTCGGCCACCGTGACCGCGCTGGATGAGGTCTCGGCGATGGTCGTACCGGCCGAACGGTTCGCGGAATTCCTGCGCGGCCACCCTCGTGCCGCCGAGGTGCTGGAACGCCAGGTGACCGAGCGCCGGGAGGAAGACCGGCTGCGGCTGTTCCCCGGCGAGCGGGCCGCCGCGGAGCGGCGGCTGGCCTGGCTCCTTTCCGACCTGGCCCAGCGCCGGGGCGGCCACCAGCACGCGGTGTTCACCTTGCCGATGTCGCAGCAGGAACTCGCGGACTGGGCCGGGACGAGCGCGGACGCGGTCGGCCGGTTCCTGCGGGCCTGGCGGGACCGCGGGATCATCGCGCGCGCCGAACGGTCCCGCCGGCTGACCGTCATCGACCTGGACGGGCTCGCCGCGCTGTGCGAGGTCTCCCCGCCGGACACGCTCCGGCCGCCGGACGGTCCTGAGCCGGCGGTACAGGCACAAGCACAGGCACAGTGGCAGCAGGACTGGGCCGAGCCGCTGAACTGCTCGGTCGTGTTCACCGACGTGGCCGGTTTCGGGGATCCGGCGAGGAATGACGGCGACCGTGACATGGTGCGCGCCGCCATGTACGAGATCCTGCGGTCCGCGTTCGACGCGGCCGGGGTGCCGTGGGCGGCGTGCTACCGCGAGGACCGCGGCGACGGCGCGGTGATCGTGGCCCCGCCGACGACGCCGACGCGCCGCATCGTGGACCCGCTCATCCCCGAACTGGCGGACCGGTTGCGGCAGTACAACCGCCGGGCCAGCGAGGTGGTGCGGATCCAGCTGCGGGTCGCGCTGCACGTCGGGCCGGTCGGGAAGGACGCCGAGGGGCTCACCGGGCAGGCGGTGATCAGTGCCGCGCGCATCGTGGACGCTCCTGTGATCAAGGCCAGGCTGGCCGCCGAGCAGGCGGACCTGATCTTCGCGGCCTCCGATTACGTCTACGACCACGTCATCAGGAACTGCGCCGGCCGGGTCGATCCCGCGGGCTTCGAGCACATGGAGTGCCAGGTCAAGGAGCTGAACGTGTCGGCCTGGGTGCACCTGGCCGGGCGCGTGGCCCCGCCCCGGCTGCCCCCGGAAGCGCCCGCTCGCACCAGCGTCCCCGGACCACTGCCGGTCGGGCCGCCGCTCGGCAAGCTGCCGCCCGATGTGCGGGGCCGTGACGGGCTGATCGGCGAGCTGCGCCGGGCGCTGCGCCCTTATCCGTGGCGGGCCAGCCGGGCGTTCGTGATCGCGGGCATGGGCGGCCTGGGCAAGTCGACGGTCGCGCTGGCCGCGGCCCGGATGGCCAAGGAGCGCGGCTACCGGGTGTGGTGGGTGCGGGCCGCGGACAGCGCGCTGCTGACCAGCGGGATGCTGGAGGTGCTGCGGGAACTCGGCGCGCCGGAGTCGGTGACCGTGCCGGTGCGCGAGGGCGCGCGGACCGCGCCGGAGCGGGCCTGGGAGTTCCTCAACGGCGACCACGCCGCGGGCCGGCGGTGGCTGCTGGTATTCGATAACGCCGACAACCCCGCGGTGCTGGCGGGCGCCGACGCGGCCACGCCGGCCGACGGCACGGGCTGGCTGCGGCCGGATCCGGCCGGGATGGTGATCGTGACCACCCGGATCCGCGAGCCGCGGATCTGGGGGACCGGGGTCACGCTGCGCGAGCTGCGGCCGCTGGATGACGAGGCGGGCGCGGAGGTTCTGCGGGACCTGGCCCCGGAGGTGGCCGATCCCGGCGGCCAGGAGGCGCGCGAGCTGTCCCGCCGCCTGGGCGGGCTGCCGCTGGCGCTGCACCTGGCCGGCGCCTACCTGGGCTCGCCGTTCGCCCGCTGGTCCACCTTCGCGGGCTACCGCGAGGCGCTGGACGGGATCGAGTTGCCCGCGGCGCTGACCGACATCGAGGAGCAGGGCGCGGACATCCACGCCACCGTCCAGCGCACCTGGGACCTGTCGCTGGACGCGCTGGCGGCCGAGGGCCGCCCGCAGGCCCGCCCGCTGCTGCTGGTGCTGTCCTGTTTCGCGGCCGCCACGCCCATCCCGGCCTGGCTGATCCAGCTGCCGCCGCTGGCCAGCCTGCTCGCCGGCCAGGCCGAAGATCAAGATCATCGGACCGAACGGGGCGGGCTCCGCGCTGGCCTGCAAGGTCTCTCGCGCACCGGGCTGATCGACATCTCCGGTAGCGGCATCTCCGGTGGCGGCGGGCCGGCCGGGGGGAACGCTGTCACCGTGCACCCGGTGGTCGCCGACGCCAACCGCATCCGGCTGGCGGCCAGCACCGGCGCCGAGCCGACGGCGGTGCGGGGGACCGCCGTGGCGTTGCTCGAGGCGGCCACGGCCGGGCTCGACCCGGCCCGGCCCGGCGACTGGCCGACCTGGCGGCGGCTGCGGCCGCACGTGAAGGCCGTCATCGACGTACTCGCCGGCGACCTGGATCCCGCGGTGCTGGCCCGGCTGCTGACGGTCAGCGCCGCCGGCACCGAGGCGCTGCTCGGCGCCGGGCGGCTGGCCGCGGCCGAGAAGCTCGCGCAGGCCAGCGTCTCGGCCGCGGCCTTCCTGCCCCGCGACGACCCGGCCGCGCTGACCGCGCGCGGCTACCTGGCGCGGACCCTGGTCCGCCGGGGCCGCAGCGGCGACGCCGAGATGATTTACCGCGACCTGCTCGCCGGCCGGCTGCGGGTCCAGGGCGAGAGCCACATCGACACCCTGGCCACCCGCCATGACCTGGCCGCGGCGCTGGGCGTGCAGGGCCGCTACGCCGAGGCCGAGCAGCTGTACCGTCAGCTGCTCGCCGCCGACTACCGGCTGCGCGGCCCTGACCACCGGGAAACCCTGGCCGCCCGGTACAACCTGGCCAGGATGATCGGCCTGCAGGGCCGCTACGCCGAAGCCGGGGAGCTGAGCCGCCAGGTCCTCGACGTCCAGCGCCGGGTCCTGGGGGCGGATCACCCCGACTGCCTGGCCAGCCGCCAGAGCCTGGCCCGGCTGGCCAGGCAGGCCGGCCGCTACGCCGAGGCCGAGCAGCTGTACCGGGAGGTCCTGGCCGACCGGCGGCGGGTCCTGGGCGATGACCACCCGGACACCCTGGCCACCCGGCACCGGCTGGCCCGGGTCGTGGGCCAGCGCGGCCGCTACGCCGAGGCGGAGGAGCTGTGCCACCAGGTCCTGGCCGACCGGCAACGGCTGCTCGGCGAGGATCACCCGGACAACCTTTCCACCCGGCACCGGCTGGCCCGGATGCTCGGCCTGCAGGGCCGCTACGCCGACGCCGAGCCGATGTTCCGGCAGGTGCTCGCGGCCCGGCGCAGCACCCTGGGCGCCGGGCACCCCGACACCCTGTCCACCGAGCACCGGCTCGGCTGGCTCATCGGCCGCCAGGGCCGCTACAGCGAGGCCATCGACATCCTCAACGACGTCCTCGGCGGCCGCCGGGACATCCTCGGCGACGACCACCCCGACACTCTGGCCGCCCGGGAGACGCTGGCCTGGCTGACCGGGCTGCGCGGCAAGCCCGCCGAGGCCGGGGAACTGTGCCGCGAGGTCCTGGCCGACCGGCGCCGCGTGCTGGGCGAGGACCATCCCGACACCCTCACCACCCGCGGCACCCTGGCCTGGACGGCCGAGCTGAGGGGCCGCTTCGCCGACGCCGAGCAGCAGTACCGCGCGCTGCTCGGCGACCGGCAGCGCATCCTGGGCCCCCGCCACCCCGACACCCTCACCGCCCGCCAGGACGTGGCCCGGATGCTCGGCCTGCAGCGCCACTTCGCCGACGCCGAGCAGCTCAGCCGCGAGGTGCTGGCCGACCGGCGCCGGCTCCTCGGCGACGACCATCCCGACACCCTGACCTCGCGCGCCACCCTGGCCCGGCTCGCCGCCCGCCAGGACCGCCGCGCCGAAGCCGAGGAACTCTACCGCCAGGTGATCGCCGACCGCACCCGCGTCCTGGGCGCCAGCCACCCCGACACCGTCATCATCCGTCACGAGCTGGCCGAGCTCACCGCCGCGAGCTGATCCCCGCGAGATCACGCCGGGGGTGGGGCTGCTGCCACGCAGCGCGCTGCCGGCATCACTAATTGCCTGCATTCCTCCGGTATTCAGCTTTAATCTGCTCAGGCGGGGGTAATCCGTAGGCGCGGGTTGCGGTCGGATTTTTGCAGCCGGGGAGGGCGCAGAAACATGAGCAGTCGCAGGCCTGATGTGGGCAGCCCAGGTGGCTGTCAGCGTAGACAGCGTTCTGCCGCCGTGGGCAGGCCACCTGGATTTGCGCGTTCTGGTCCGAGCCGGCGCCTCCGGCCCTAGTCGGCGTGCCTGCCAAGGCGCCGCGGGCCACGGGGGCTCACCCGCGCCTCGGGATACCGACATGACCACGTTCCTCAGCGTCTGCCTGTACATCTTCGCGGGCTGCGCCGCACTCGGATTGCTGCCTGTCGCCCTGCTTGCCGCCAGGGCACGTCAGCCGGCCATGATCGTGCTGTCGCTGTTCGCCGCCGCCTTCGTCATCTTCGTGCTCGTCAGCGCGGCCAGGGACCTGTCCGGCCGCTGACGGCCCCGGGACCGTCAGCTCGCCCGCCGGTACGCGCGGACCGCGAGCGGCAGGAAGACGATGAAGATCCCGGCTAGCCAGGCGACGCTCTTCCACAGGTTGTCCGCGATCGGGCCGCCGAGCGCCATCGCGCGCATGGTGTCGACGACGTAGGTGACCGGCTGGTGGCTGGCGAAGGCCTGCAGCCAGCCCGGCATGGTCGCGATCGGCACGAACGCCGAGGACACGAACGTGAGCGGGAACAGCCAGATCATCCCGAACGCCTGCACCGACTCCTCGTCCCCGATGGCCAGCCCGGTGTAGGCGGCGATGCAGGCGAAAGCCACGCCGAACACGGTGGCCAGCACGACCATCGAGACGGCCGGGCCGACGCCGTTCAGGAACCGGAACCCGACCAGGTAGCCCACGCCGACGATGATCAGGATCGTGACGACCATCCGGCCGGTGTCGGCGACGAGCCGTCCGGTCAGCACCGCC
>Ga0335082_10009319_pt1 | contig 10665 bp, 12 predicted proteins | sample Lox_Sample_41_FD_206718 | JGI IMG/M metagenome (GOLD analysis project Ga0335082, IMG submission 206718) | Soil microbial communities from Loxahatchee National Wildlife Refuge, Florida, United States - Lox_Sample_4.1 | ecosystem: Environmental > Terrestrial > Soil > Wetlands | place: USA...
TGCTGGAGACAGACCAAGACTTCTTCACGAATAAGCAGTCGGTTGTGCTTCAGGCCGAAGGCGACCCGCGGTGTGAATTCAGTGTGTTTCCAATGATGCGTGGCACCTTCAAGCTGGTCGGCGGCAACCTGAAGGAGGTTGGGGTCGGTCAGGTGATGCATTACGCGGGCTCAGTGCCCGAGGAGCATCCCCAAATAAAACTAGAGAAGCTCAGAGAAGCGCGCGAAGCTCTGCCGATAAAGCTTGGACGGCGCGGGCAGGGCGCGGCGATGGCTCCAGATGATTCTGATTTCGAAAAGGCCGGTACGTGGGCGATATCTGTGCCGCGCAATTGGCAAAGTAGCACCATCAGCGACCTGTTTCTGAAGATTGCATACACGGGCGACGTTGCGCGACTCTCGTCACACGGAGGTCTGCTTGATGACAATTTCTATAACGGCGTTCCCTGGACGATTGGACTGCGGTGCTTCCTTCCGAGAATAGGCGCCGAACCGCTCGGGCTTCGCATTCTTCCTTTAAGGAGAGACGCGCCGATCTTTCTGGAAACACGGTTTCAGACCAGTTTCAACGGCAAGAGCCAAATCGTGGATTTGAAGAGTGCGACATTAATACCGGAATACAGGTTCGAACTGGAGATGGTTCCGAAGTGATTGGCAGCCGACCGCTCAAGACAAATCGCCCGGGAGATCTATTCCTTCTGCAGAATGCTCACCGATTGAGACGCTTCGCATCTCGACTGAGCCTTCTCATCACATCTGAACTCGCCATGCTGCGAGCTAAGTCAGGCATCCCTCGGTAAACACTGGTCGGCTCCCCGTTACTGATCGAGAGCTGAGATCATGCGCGAGGTTCGCCCGCATAATTGGATTCTGGAAACCCTGGGGCTCCTCCGTCTGCATCCTGAGCGTGATGTGCCGTCACGGTCAGATTGGCTGAAGTTGTTTCGGCAGAGTTGGCGCCAATTCGAATCTCGACTGATCCTGGCACAACGACTCGTTTCATCGAGAACTGCAGGATCCTGGGATCCATCGCCGCCGCCGCAGACCGAAGGCAGCCTGGGCTGCAGCGTCGTTGGGAGTGCTATACGCACTTGTAGGTGGGTAGTAGTTCGGATGGTTGAATAGATTGCCTCCTCGTCGCGCATGTCAGGTTTCGAGAAAAGGTCTCAAACCATCCCGATCTTGTCCCTTCGTTTATCGCAGAACAGTTGGTTGCGTTGTATTGAGCACGCTCAGCGTCTTGGAGTCGGCTGCATTATGAGAGCAGCCGGGGCGGGCAAACGCCCAATCACCATCTTCTCCTTCTCGGCGCGAAAGCGAAGCGTTCGACATGGTTTGGCCGACCAAATATAAATGATGGGGAGCTCTCACCCGGTTTTCCCGACGAGGTTGTCGGAGACCCTCCCGAATGCAGCCGACACTAGCGCGAGCATCAGGTCGGAAGGTGGAGCATCGCTCCTGCCTGATTGCCAAATGCAGTTGCTGCCGCACGGCCTGAAGATGCTTCGGCTCAGATCAAAAATCATCGATCATCCAGGCATTGGCCTCAATCGTATCGGACCAGATGACAAGTCGTTTGCCGTCGGGTGAAGGTATGGCTCCGAGGTAATCTGCCTGGCGGTCCTGAAAGACCGGGCGAGTCTCCCCTCTCGAATCGACACGGAATAAGATTGCACCGTCGGGTGTTAGTGACGAGACAAACAAAGCGTGAGAGTCAGGCGCCCAGTTCAGTTCGCCCAGGTCGCCATAAGCCTTAAAGGCGATTGTCTTGGTTGGGCCTCCATTCATAGGCACAAACTTTATCCAGCTATCGTGCCTCTTCAAAATCGCTATGCTTAGGCCGTCGGGAGCGAGTTGCCAGAAATAGTCTCCCCCGAATTGTGCGCTTGTACCGAGTTCGACAGGTATTCTGAATGCCTCATGTCTTTCGCCGGAGGTTGGGTCGAATCGAATTAAGACGAGATCGTTCGTAGCGGGCGATACATCTCCAAAGACACAGAAGTTCGCCTTAGCGCCCGTGCACCAAAAGAGTCCGAACACGTTGGAGGTAAATAGCAGGCGCGGGTTTGCTCCGCTCGGTTCGGCACGGTAGAGCCCGTAGTCTTTGCCGTTAGGCGATCCCTCTAAGAGTATTGCGGCTCGATCCGGTGTCAGCCGTGCCAGGTAGAAATTCATCCCTGGAGAGTTCGTGACGAGTTGCGCTGGAGTTTTCTGGTCGACGTTACGCCTGTAGATCAGCCTTTGGACCGATCGTTTGGATGAGAAGATGATTTCCTTTGAGTCTGGAGTCCAAGCGAGTGGGATATTGACGTTCTCGTCGACGTTAAAGGGCTCCGAATTAAGAGTGCGGGTTCCGTCCGTCGCCAGGTCGGCAACGTACATCTTTATATGAGCGCCACCTCTCAGAAACGCCATATGTCTGCCGTCGCTGGTGGCGCTGAAGTTATATGCTGCGAACCCGGACCAGTCCGTTAAAGTCCAAGGCTGCCCTCGCGGCACACCGTTCTCATCGACAGTCAACTCGAACAGCTTATCCGAATCGGTGCCTCCGGGATCGGTCGTACGTGAATAAATCAACCGCCCTGGAGCGATCCACGCGAAGCTGTCTAACCGCGGGTCTCTTACTAGGGTAGTTACGTTTTTGCCGTCCAGATCGCAGCTTCTTACAAAGAACTCTCTCGCTTCTGAGCTATGACTGAAGTAGATGTAAGCCAGCCGGCGCCCACTGGGCGCCCAAGCCAAATCGGAGAAACTAGACTGAGGTTCGGCGGTTCGAATCAGGCGAGGAGATTCCCCGTGTGATCCCATTAGCCATAGCTCGCGGGCCCCGGTCTGAACGCGTATACGGGTATACGCGATAGTGTTGCCGTCCGGCGAGACCTTTGGCGCGCCCCAAAGTCCGTCGACCGAAGCGATCTTTTCTTTCCCACCCCCGGTTAGCGAAATGGACCATACAGAAACCGGCGATTCCGGTTCGGTCTGAGTGACCAGAAATTCCTTGGAGTCCGGGTACCATCCTGCAAACACCTTCCGTGCGTTACCCTTGAGCAATTCGGGCGGCAGAGTGATTCCGAGTAGCGCAGGGGTTTGCAGCGATTGCAGGTGGATTCCATCGTGGTCCGTATAACCCAAGTACGCTCCATCAGGCGACACAACGGCGCTGAGTACTGGTAAATCTTTGGCATTTGCGGTCAATCGCCGCTGCTTGATTTGAGGTAACGCCTTGGACTTCAGAGAATAGAAGCGAATCGCAACCGCACCACCGATGACCATCAGCGCCATCGTCGATGCTATGGCAATACGGCCCTTGTGCCGGCGCAGGTATTTGCTGGTTCTATATGCAACCGAGTCCGGCCGTGTACTGATGGGCCTGTCGTGCAAAAAACTATAAAGATCGTTGGCGAGGTCGGCGACCGAGGAATAGCGCTCGCACGGAGCTTTCTTGATGGATTTTGCGACGATAGTATCGAGGTCACCACGGAGCAGCCGACTCAACTTCTCGGGAGTCGTGCTGCGCCGAGCGGCATTGGCTAATGCGATTCCAACATCACCTCTCTTTCCCAGCACGGTTTCGGAAGGCCTGGCCGGTTCGGTTTCCAGGACAGCTTTTATCAAATCGGCAGGCGCATGCGTGCCCGATGCAGTCGGGTGACGCCCGGTAAGCAATACATACAGCAACACTCCTAATGCATATATGTCTGTCGACGCCGAAATCGGTTGTCCCGTCAACTGTTCGGGAGCAGCGTAGTCGGGAGTTAATGCTCGTCCAGACTCTGCAGTAAGCTGCGTCTGGCTGCCGTCCCCGTGCATCTCGAGCAACTTGGCAATGCCGAAGTCAAGCAGCTTCGCCTCTCCATCGCTTCGGATCAGCACGTTGGAGGGCTTGAGATCGCGATGTACTACGTGGTTGGAATGGGCAAGTTCAATAGCCTCGAGCACGTCTAAGAAGAGCCGAATGCGCGAATGGACATCCAAGGTCCTGTCGTCGCAGTATCGGTCGATATGGTCGCCGCCGACGTGCTCGAGGATGAGATATGGTTGCCCGGTGTTCGACACACCTGCATCGATCAGCTGTGCAATATGAGGGTGTGCGAGGCGACCGAGAATCTGGCCCTCTCGCTTGAATCTTTCTTCACCGCCTTTGCCGAGCAGGGCTATATTTAGAAACTTGATGGCGACTTTCCGTTGGAATCGGCCGTCGTTTCTTTCCGCCAGCCAGACGCTCCCCATTCCTCCGTGACCGATTTCGGAGATAAGTCGGTACGGTCCGACCGACTGTCCTGCTAACCCAGTTGATCGCGACGGTTCCACGAGAGGAACCTCGAGAAAGGCCTCCGAAACCATCGATTTGCTGCTCTCGAGAAGGTAATGCAGTTCATCAGCCAACGCAGGGTCTTCCGTACGAAGGGAGGCGAGCCATATCAGGCGTTCCTCGTCCGGCATTTCGAGCGCCTTTTCGAGGAGCGGGCTCAGGGCTCGCCATCGATTGGGATCCACTCCGGGCACGGCACGTCCTCAGCGTGATGAACCAGCACGAATGCTTTGGTACAGGTAAATCCGGGCCTTCCCACCTTCTCTGCGCATTGCGTTTTGACAGCTTCTAGAATTTTAAATCACGTGTCTTCTTTCCCCTGCCGTTTGCGATACCCAGAGAGAGCAAATCCCCAAGCTGACGAACAAATGCCAGAAGGAGAGAGTATGAAGGTAATATCGAGAATCAACAAGCAGGGAATCAGATTGTTTGCAGCACTGATTTTCATGATCGCAATGGCGTGTGGTTCGGCCAAGGCGGCAGACAAGGGAATCCTGCGAAGCAATGCGGATGGGACCTATACCGGCCAGTGCTGCTCACGGTGGGACGAGTCGGTGACGGTCTATGAGCCGACCGCCCTGCTCCCAATCGTCGTGACGTGGAGCACGGACCTCCAGTCAAACGCACCTTTCATCGTAGGACTGAGCCTGAATGGAGGCGCATGCACGGTCTTTGGGGCGGCGTCCATCACGACACAGAACCCGGACGGCGGAATGTACATGACGTCGGCCAGCTTCCAGTGGTTGATTCTGCCGGGCGACTACGGACTGCGAAGGGGAAAGAATATCCTCACGCTTTGCGGTGGGGGAATGGTGGGTGAGACCGACAGCATCACGATTTGGGGGAACACTCTCGTCGCACACCTCGAGCGCTGATTTCCCAGATATGAACCTCGTTGGTCTGCGGCTCCAGGTAGCGCAAGGGCCGCAGACTCCGCGCCATTGGCGCAGATGGGACGTTCAACATTCGAGAGCATAAGCTCGACGAATGATCGGGATTCCTTTCGGTGACTGCCTCCACTTGGAGGGGTCGTTGCTCTGCCAGTACGAATCGAGCCGGTTTAACGACTCGCGAATACCAAACATCTGGAAAACGTCCAGCCGTGTGGATTTCCCGTTGCCAAATGTGCCGTTGAGAACGAAATAGCTAACTATAAGCATAGGAACGGAAGTCATTCGCGTCATAAGGCATTCAGGATCTCGTCGCGAATTCTACTCACACTCGAGTGAACGGCCGTTAGTCGATGCATGAGCCGCATCGAGCGCAGGCAGAAGCTCTTAGGGAAACACAGATGTGAATGCGTCATCCCAGGATCGTGCGGATTTGCTCGATGTGATTGAAATCGTGCCCGGCCATATGGAAGGCCAGCTCCCTAATCGTAATGTGGCCACGCTCGGAATGGATGCCATGGCATTCCCACTGTTCCGGGCTGATGTGCTGGAGAAACTGTAAATTTGCGGCGCGCAGCAATCGGAACAACGTGAGTGAATCGCAGGGTGCGCGGGAGGCGTAGTCTCCCATGCGCGCCCAGACATCTTGATCGAATCCCTCCAGTTGCAGCCCGTCGTGTTCGAGCATCTGACGATAGCGCCAGGCCGTAGCGATTTCGTCCTCCGCAAGATGCGCAAGAATCTCGCCGATCGACCATTTGTCTTTTCCAGGGCGTGTCGTGAGTTGCTGATCGGACGCCTTGGACAGCAGTTCAGCAAGAATCGCAGGTGTCTGCGCTTGCAGCTCCAAAGGATCCTTCCCCTGCGTATAGTCCCGTATGCGCGTAAGGTAATCGGTTGTATCAGGCATAGGACTTCTCCTGGTCAACGAGATGGAACTCGGTCCCGAATTCGCTGCTTCGCATTGGCCTAGCGATCGTCTCAGTTCTCAGGACTGCCACAGTTGGCTTCGCCGAATCGAGCAGTTTGCCTGCTGGCTCAAGCCGTTGGCTCATGGTCTCTGCCCTGGCGGATTATTGGCGTTGTGTTCGGTGTGCATCACGCGCGCTCTAAGCACTTCATTCTTGATAAGAAGGTAACAGATGATTCGTCTCTGCCTCTCTATGGTCGACAAGAGTTGGTCGTTCAGGATTTCAGACGGTGGTTGCTTCGACATGTTTACTCCTTCTGGATTGCAGCTTTATGCCCAGAGGCACGCTCTGTTCACAAATGCGCTTCCGTTCAGTTCAAAAATGGTCGGTTACGCGGCCATAGTGCTTCAGTGACACCGGCGAAAGCCGGCCCTGCTGCCGTTTGCCGAGACTGAGCAAACGGCAATCCAGCAGGGCCATCCTGCTCCCATGCAGCACTGCATCAGGCAACGTCCTTGATTGCCGAGCTGTCCTCAGGTTGCGGCTGCGCCCCAACGGGTACCAACATCGGTACGCGGCGTCGATAGTCGGCGTACTCGATGTGAAATCGGACAAGATCGCGTTCCTCGTATCGGATCGCAATCAGGATGTAGACGGTAAGTCCAACAGCAAACAAAAGGTGCGCGGCGGTCATGTCCGGCGTGGACCAGAAGACCGTTATCCAGCCCACATAAAGCGGGTGTCGAACAAGCTTGTATGGCCCCGGAGTACGGAAGCGAAGCCCCGTGTAGGGACGGCCGATAAGCTGCAGCACCACCTGGCGCAACCCGAACAAGTCAAAATGGTTGATCAGGAAGGTAGTTGCAAGCACCATAGCCCACCCAATGGCGTACAGCACATACAGAGCGATCCTGCCATAGCCACTTTGAACGTTCCAGATGACGCCACCCATGGGCCGCCACTGCCAGAACATCAGGAACATGGCAACGCTGGAGAACAAAACATACGTGCTACGCTCCGCGGCTGGTGGAACGACTTTCGTCCACATTGTCTTGAATCCCGGGCGCGCCATCACACTATGCTGAATCCCGAACAGGATCAGCAAGCCAAGGTCAACCCCGATGGCGACCCACAGCGGAGACTGGCGCGCGGAGTCAATTGATGTCGGCACTGCGACGTTTTCCAGAAACGCCGCCAGATAGGCGAAGGTTGCAAGGGCAGCCGCATAACAGGCGATCCCATAAACGAAAACAGCAATTCGACGGAACATGAGCTTCTCCTAAGTTGAAATGCGTAGTTCGCCCAAGACATGCGGCCGGGGCCGCCGCCCTTGGAACGATATGTTGCGGGTGCTAGGAACGGGAGCGTGAGGAATTACTGCGCCATTGACTCCCGCCTCTGCTGGAGAAAGCGCGAACCGCACGAGGAAGACGACACCTGCTGCGACGAAAAGTGTTGCGTTCGTGCTTGGACATACTGGTCCAGGCTGAAAACATAAACGGCTTCGCGGATCCAAGGTTGTCGTGTCTCCGTTGCCGATTTCGATATCACCAGTAGAGGCCGAGGGACATTCCCTGATGTTCGGTGGTGTCAGCGGAGACAGTGTGGACGCAATGGGACTTCACTATGAGAACTGGGGATTTGCTGAAATCCGGCATCATCGACCCCACCCGTCCCCAGATTGTGATTTACGAGCCAACGAAACGCGGACAACTAAAGCTGATCGGCGCCGATTTCCTCGTTTTGTCGATCAGTGGAACAAGAATCCGAAGCACACCGCTCCGCCGGAACTTATGGGACGGCTAATCCACCTCTTCGACGCTCCCAATCGCTTCGGATTGCCCGCCTTTTACACGCTGCACGTTTGGGCATGCATGGCGTTGACAGCTCTAGCTTCGGCAGCGATTTTCCTGTCTCTCGCAGTACGAGCGACGCTAGAATGATCCCGGTTGTGTTCCGCCGGAGGTCATCTCAGGTGAGTTCAACAATCTCTTCTCTCATCACTGCGGCCGACGCTGGTGATAGCGGCGCCACTGACGCTCTATTCACAGCTCTTTACGCAGAGTTACATCGTATGGCCAGGCGGGAGCTGGCGCGGCAAGGAGCTCCCCCAAGCTTGAGTGTCACCACGCTTCTGCACGAGGCGTATATCGACATCTCAGGACGCGCCGGTGTTGCCTTCCCTGACCGGGCTCGCTTTATGGGATATGCTGCGCGCGTCATGCGCGGATACATCATCGACCACGCTAGAAGCCGCGGCGCAGTCAAACGCGGCGGCGAATTCCAACTCACATCGGCGGACGGCCATGACTTGGCCGATCCAGCGGATCCGAAAGAGCTGTCGGACATCAGCGATGCCCTCGATCAGCTCGCAAAGGTCGAGCCGGAATTGGCTGAGTTGGTAGATCTGAAATTCTTTTGCGGATTTTCGTTCGCCGAAATTGCTGCCCTGCGAAACGTATCGGAACGCACTGTGCAACGTAAGTGGGAGAAAGCACGGATCTATCTCCATCAAAGCCTTCTCCCGGGTTTGCCGGATTGAAGAGTGAATGCCAATACCCTCCGATCCATGGCTGCTTATCAGCCCTTATCTGCGCGAAGCGCTGGCACTGGACAAAGAGGAACTCGCGACGTGGCTCTCCTCGCTGCGCGCTGTCACTCCAGCGATAGCCGACCTGCTCGAACCGCTGCTCCTCGAATACCGCAAAGCTCTGCGCCAACGGCTTTCTCGCTGCGAGCGCTGTCTCTTTCTCACAGCAATCAGGATTGGCTAGTCAGGTTATATGCGGGTACAGGTTGATAACGCCAATCGGAGTGGGCGGCATGGGTAGCGTCCAGCTGGCGGAGGGACTCGAATAGCCGCTTAGGGGAAATTTGTCTCCCTGTTGCCTGTCGAAAAATTCCCTGTTCGAAAGCAGCAAAATTGAAACAAAATACGCCGAAAGGCCGATAAATACTGGTGAAATCGAATCAGAGATGCCGCCTCGATTGGTTAATTCCCTGTATCTTTCCCTGTTAACGGGAATTTGGCGAGGGAGACGAGTTCTGCGATCGATGATGTCAAGTTCAAGTTGGAAGAGCGCCCGGGAAGAGTATGCATGCCCGGGCGCAGTACGTTTGACGGCCTCACTTCGCCGCAATGAGTATTTCTTGTCCAGTCCGCAACTTTGCTACCCATTCCTTCTCGGCCTTTCCCAGGGGCATCTCGAGATTCAAGGCGTTGTTGGAGGGGCAAAGAATCCTGTTCAGGAAGTAGCGATTGCCATATTTGTGAAATACAAGCACATTTCCCGAACCCTCATCGTGGCTCTTGTGTGAGCTCAAGACGGTTGCGACGGAAGCATTGTCGGCGCTTCGTAACTGGATTGCTGCTTCAAGTGGCGAGGAGATTCTGTATTCTCCGGCCGGCAGCGACGTGTTGCCGACTGTGAAGTCAAAGGGGATTTTCGCCTTCAATCCGTACGCCTGAGCGTTGGCGCCGGCGGACGTTGAGAGGTAAGCGATGGTCAGAAGGGCAAGTGCCGCGATCCGTTTCATGTCAGTGTCTCCTTTCCTTGTGGTGTGGATTTATCGACTGCCTTTACTCTGGTTGGAGTAGGGGAGTCTTTCTACTTCAGCGCCAGGTACACGTCGGTCGGGTTGGACAGACCAGCCTCTTCCTGGCGGGCTCGTGCAAGCTTCTCGTGCCTGGAACCCGGCAATGCGAAGTTCATCCCGCAAGAGGAGCAGAGGATCTCGTGAAGGAAATACCGGTCACCATACTTCGTGAAGACCAGCTTGTCCTCATTCAATCGCCGGCCGTCGGACTGAACAAGGCTCCACAGAGCAATGTTTCTGTCCTTGTCCCGGATGCTGATCAAGTTGCTCCGCATGTCCGAACTTATGGTGTATGTCCCCGCAGGAACCCACTTGTCCCCCACATTGAAACCGAAGGGGACGGTAGCTGTGGCAGCGTGATCTTGCGCCGAGACAGTGCCGACGACGGCAAAGCCCGCGAGAAGGCACGCTGCAAATGCGATCATTGTGACTGACTTCATGGGTGATTCTCCTTCTGTGAGGCAGCGATTCCCTCGCGCCTGCACCGTCCGGGTGTTGCGGTTGTTTCTATCGCATTCGTTAATGTTGAAGGTGGCCTAGCGAGGCGTTTCCCAAGGCCATTTCCAGATCTCGTCGTTCATGGATTACTTGCTGCTTGGCGGTTTGGGGAGGGCCTTCATCTATCTATGCGTGTTGTGGAAAAACATTTCACATTTCGCACAAAATCACGTCGAGCTCAAACGCGAGGTCGGACCTTCAGATCTGGCATGCATGGAATGAACGGATCAAGAGAGCAGGAGAAGCCACTAATGAAAGATGACCTGGAATAAAGTTAACCGCGTGGCTACTGGAGCTTTGATACTGAGAACCAATAAGATATTGCGCCGTCTCCTGAGGGCATTACCACAAGCTCGTTTGTGCCCTGAGTAAGGACATCAGCAGGAATATCCAGTCTTAAGATTGTGCCTCCCGCAACAGCCGCAGCATCAACTCCGTCCTGAGACCAAATCATCGTT
>Ga0335082_10009321_pt1 | contig 10664 bp, 11 predicted proteins | sample Lox_Sample_41_FD_206718 | JGI IMG/M metagenome (GOLD analysis project Ga0335082, IMG submission 206718) | Soil microbial communities from Loxahatchee National Wildlife Refuge, Florida, United States - Lox_Sample_4.1 | ecosystem: Environmental > Terrestrial > Soil > Wetlands | place: USA...
CGCAGAAACGGCTCACGCTCCATATAAGTCAACGACCGCCACAACCATTCAAGCGGCCCAAAGTAAAACCTGCGCATCCAAACCTGCGAAAACACAAAGACCGTCAGCCACACCACAAGAACGATGACACCCTCCTCCACCCGATTCATTCGTTCAAATTGGCCTAGGCCATGGCCGTAGAAAATCGTGGTGCAGATCACAGTTTCAAGAATGTAGTTACTGAACGCCATGCGGCCAACTGCCGCGAGCCGCCCCATGGCCCGTTGCCACGCCGAGGCACGGCACCAGAGCATCACCAGGCTGATCCAGGCCAGGCTGATCCCGAGACTTCCCCAATAGTTGAACTGGGCGCCATAAAAAAATGAACCTTGCAGCGTCCAACGCTCCTCGATGTCGCGCCAGGCGCCGTACAGAATCAACGGGGCGCCGATGGCGAAACCAGCGATCAGGCAGCGAACGTAGAAACTCGTCGATCGCAACGCCGTGATCACGCCCCATTTGTAAAGCGCCATTCCCACAAGCATGAGGCCGGCTGCGCGCCACAAACTGTAAAACAAGAACACCGTCGTTTCATTGGCGATGGCATCCGGAACGCGCGCCCGCATCTCGCCACGCCACCCGCTACGATAAGCCGCGACCTCAGCCGCGGCTTGTTCCGGCGTAGGCCGCCAGACCTGATGCTCAAATGCCGTGACTTGCTCGCGGGGCCAGAACTGCAGCGACCAGCCGGTCATGATCGAAAGCCCAGATCCCAACGCTACTACCAGTAATCCGAACGCCAGCAATCGCCGCGGCGGCCATCGACGGAACGGATAGACGAGAAGGCCACAGGCCGCGTAAGTGAAGAGAATATCGCCCGACCAGAGAAGGTACGCGTGCAGGACTCCGAACACCCCGAGCCAGCCGGACCGCCGCAGGAAGATCGGCGTCGGCTTGCTTCCCCGCGCTTCAATTCGCGACGTCAGCAGAACAATACCGGCTCCAAACAGCATGGAGAAGATGGCCATGAACTTCTCGTCTGCGGTCAGTTCGCTGATCAGCCACATCCAAAGATCCGATCCCGCGAGCGGCCGATCCGCGGTGGGGTTGACGTATGCGGCGGCAATGCTCGAAAAGGACTGGATGTTCATTAGCAGGATGCCCAGCACTCCGAGGCCCCGCAGAGCATCGAGTGCGAGGATGCGTTCGGCTTCTTGCGCCGGCCCCACTTTCCCCAAAGCTTCGTCCATGCCTTACCTATGTACGAAGCTGGCAAGCATCCGGTTACAAGCCTTACAGCAATTCTTCAGGTCGGGTTGTCATGCTAGGGCCATGAATTACCCAAGTCTTGTCACGTCCATTGCTCTCGTCGCGTGCGCGGGGCTCGCGGCCGAAAAGAAGGTCCAGATGAAGGACCTTCCAGCTCCTGTCCAAAAGACAGTTCAGGAACAAACCAAGAATGCTGAGTTAAAGGGACTTTCTAAAGAGGTCGAGGATGGCAAGACTTTCTATGAAGCCGAGACGATGGTCAACGGTAAGTCGCGTGACGTTCTGATCGATCCCAGTGGCGCGATTGTCGAAGTCGAGGAAGCGGTGGCGCTCGACAGCATTCCAGGGCCTGCAAAGACCGCCATTGAGAAGTACGCGCAAGGCGGAAAGATACAAAAGGTTGAATCGGTGACCAAGGGTGCGGCTGTCAGCTATGAGGCCACGGTGAACAAGGGCGGTAAGCGCTCCGAATTCGCAGTGGAGGCAGACGGCAGGAAGAAGAAGGACTAGTCTCCAGTCAGCTTCTTTAGAGACGCTTCGGCCTTATCAATCACGCTGACCACCGTGCGCCCGCTAAAAGTAGGGCTTGGCGGTGCATCTTGCCACGTCTTACCCCGCTCATACACCGCGACGTAATCCCAAACAATAGAGTGGCGATCTTCTGCATGTTCGCCCATGACGTGAGAGAGTAGCCGGTCGTGATCCCAGAACTGTATAGCGCGCGTGTCCTTGAGTCGCCTCAGCGTGGCGGTGGAAGGAGCACGCAAATCCGAGGCCAACACTGGTTCCCACACGGCGAACACATGCAGCTTCGGATCGTGAATCTTCTCCAGCACCTTTTGGACTGCGGAGGCCCCCCGCAGACAAACGATTCACGTGGGCGACAGCAGAACGATTACACGAACTGAGTCGCTTGAGTCGTTGAACTGCTTTTGAAGTGTGGCGAAGTTGTCGGCTCTCAAACTGGCGAGCGGCGGCTGGCCCGTGGGAGTCAGAGTTCCATAGCCGTAAACGTACCAGAGGCCAGCCACAACTGCGACCGCAGCAAGGATGACGCTGATTCGCTTCAACATGGTTCTTGCTTAGCCCGCCAGCAGGTTCGCCAGTACCTGCGGAAATAGGATGGACATTACAACGACTACGGCTGAAAACCAAAGCAGAACCGTGCTTACGATTCGCGGCTTCGCCTGACATTGTCGCGCGCGGCGCGCTTGATAAAACCCGAAGGCAATGAAGGCAACCGATGCAGCTAGCAGATAGGGTCGGAATTCGGCCAGGACCGCGGAGCCGGTGGCGCTGCCCGCTGCAAATAGAAAGGGCAGTACAGGAAGGCAGCAACTGGATGCCGCCAAAACGCTGCCAAACGCTGCGAGACCGGCGAAAAACGTATGCCGCGAGTGAGACCGCCCGCTAGTATCTTGATCCGTCGTCATTGCGCGACAATTTCAGGATAATCAAGCTCGCGCCGGTGCCGCTTGCCGCGCGCGAAACGCGTCGATCTCAGCCAGCTCTTCCGCGTTTAAGCCGAACTCAGCTGCGCCAATCACACCGTCCACCTGTTGAGCCGAGCGCATTCCGACGATCGCGGCGGTTATCGCTGGATGCCGGAGCGTCCACGCGATCGCCACTTCACCAGCAGTGCGACCATGGCGTTGCCCGATGGTGCGCAGAAGGTCGGCGAGGGCCAAATTGCGCGAAAGATGTGGCTCCTGAAAATTGAGGGCGCGCTTACGGAAGTCGTCATCCGGCATCTTGGCGACGCGTTCGCGTGTCATCGCGCCAGTCAATAGGCCCGACTTCATGGGCGCATAGACGATGACGCCGATGTTGTTGGCCGCCGCATACGGCAAGATGGATTCCTCGATTTCTGGCGAAATCAGCGAATACGGCGGCTGCAAGGATGTGATCGGCGCGATCGCTTGGGCTCGTCGCATTTGAGCGGCATTGAAATTGGAAACTCCGATGTTGCGCACCTTGCCTTCCTGCTTCAGCTTGGCGAGCGTCGACCAGCCCTCCTCCACTTCTTCATCTGGTTCAGGCCAGTGGATCTGATAGAGATCAATCGTGTCGACTTTGAGCCGTCGCAGACTCGCATCGAGTTCACGCCGGATCGAATCCGCTTTCAGGCTTTTACCGATCTCTCCGCGTTCGTTCCAGACGCGCGCGCACTTGGTGAAGACGTACGGTTTCGGCGAACGGCCTTGCACCGCGCGAGCGACGACCTCCTCGGAGTGGCCCAGCCCATAGACGGCGGCGGTATCGATCCAGTTGATTCCGCGATCGAGCCCCGCATGGATCGCCGCGATCGAATCATTATCATCCTGCGCGCCCCAGGAAAACGCCCAACCCGCGCCGCCCATGGCCCAGGCGCCAATTCCGAGGGGAGTGATATTCATGTCGCTATTGCCCAGTCGCTTGGTCTGCATCGCTGCTTCTCTTGTAGCAGTTTTTTGACGGGACGGTGCGTTCTTCTTTGAGATTTTGCGCGCGGCAAACCCACCTATTCCTTCGACACTGTGAAATATCCTCTGGTCCTTCCGCTGGCAGCGCTCGCTTCCGGCATTGTGCTGTCGCACTTCGTGTTCTTCGGCGCGCGCGAGGCTCTCGTGACCGTTTCTCTTCTACTTGGTTTGACGCTGCTGGCCTGGGCACGCTCCCGCGCGCTCTTCTGGATCTGCTGCTCGCTAACATTGATGTTCTGCGGCATCTGGATTGAGGTGCTACGTAGGCCGGGCCGCGCTCCCGAGATCGACGCTGGTGCGCGCGAGACAGTCGTGGTGAGTGGTTGCGTGGTCGAGCCGCCGGCCTTCTATGAAGGGCGCGACCAGTTTGTGCTGGAGCTGGCCCTGAAAGCGCGCGCCCGAGTGACACTCATGATCCGCGATGGCGAGATGCCACCAGATCTTCACTACGGCCAGCGAGTAGAGATCGAAGCGCGGGTCCGTCCACTGCGGAACTTCCAGAATCCCGGCGCGTTCGATTATCAGGCTTATGAAGCGCACAGCCACATCTATTGGACGGCCTCCGCGCCAGCCGGAAGCGAGGTGGTTGTTCAGCCCGGCCGTTGCGGATCGCGCTTTTGGGCGGTGATTTTCGGACTTCGTACCGCGGCGCTCAACCGTTTAGAGCAGCTTTACAAGGACAACCTATACGCGACGGGCATGCTGGAAGCCACGCTCATCGGCGAGACCCGAAAGCTGGAAAAGATCTGGACCGACCATTTCCGTCGCACCGGCACCTATCACATGTTGGTGATCGACGGTTTGCATGTAACGGTCTTGGCGGCCTGTCTACTATTCCTGCTGCGGCTCTGTTTCCTGCCGGAGCTCGGTGCGCTGGCCATGACTGCTGCCGCCGCCTGGCTCTATGCGCTTGTTTCCGGATTTAACGCCCCCGCTGTGCGAGCAGCTGGAGGATTCACGTTCTATCTCGCTTGCCGTTACGTTTACCGTCGGGGCAGATTGCTCAATTTGCTCGCCGGAGTGGCTATCATCTACCTGATCTACGATCCGTCACAATTGTTCGAGGCAGGGTTCCAGTTATCGTTTCTGTCGGTCGCAGCGATCGCCGCCTTGGCCGTGCCACTGCTCGAAGCTACGTCCGCGACATTCGCGCGCGGGCTTGCTGGTATTTCGGACTCGGGCCGTGACCCTGCGCTCCCACCCCTGGCGGCACAGTTTCGCGTCGAACTGCGCCTGTTGGCCGAGACGCTGCACTACTATCTGCACATCCCGCAAGATTGGATTCTGCGCACACTTGCCTTCGGAGCCCGCATTACTTTCTTCGCTTACGAGATCGCGATCATTTCCACCGTGATTCAGATTGGCCTGGCGTTACCGATGGCCATCTACTTCCACCGAATATCGCTCTCCGGGCTCTCCGCGAACGTCATTGTGGTACCGTTGCTGGCGCTCGTTGTACCGGTTGGCTTTCTTGCCGTTTTCACCAACTGGCATCTTCCGGCTCTTCTGGCTGCATGGCTGCTCGATGCGGGTGAAGCGGTAGCGAACTGGCACTTGCGTCTAGAGCCAAGTTGGCGGGTTGCAGACCCTCCGCTATGGTTGTCATTCGCATTGATCGTGGCATTGATTGCCCTAGCATTCGCAATCACGCGTTCGCGAGTTTGGGGATGGATCGCGACGACCGGGGTCGTGGCTCTATTCACTCTCCTCTTCTTACATCCCTTCGCACCACGGATTCATCGCGGCGAACTGGAACTGACAGCCATCGACGTAGGACAGGGCGATAGCCTTCTTGTCTCATTTCCGGACGGCAAGCTGATGCTGATGGATGGCGGCGGTATCGTTTCGTTCGGGAAACGAGCCAAGCCTCGGATCGACATTGGAGAGGACGTAGTATCGCCGTATCTCTGGCGCCGCTCGATCCGCAAGATCGACGTAATGGCCATGACTCACGCCCACGACGACCATGCCGGAGGCCTTCCGGCGCTCATCGAGAACTTCCACCCGGCGGAACTTTGGACGGGCTCTACTCCGGCCAGCGCGGCTTGGTCGGCGGTGGAAGCTAAGGCGCGGACGGCCAAAGTGAAGGTGGTTCCCTTGACCAGCGGCCGCAAATTCGATTTCGGTGGAGCCCGCATCGAGGTGCTTTCGCCGCCTCCAGATTACGTTGCCGCCGATATGCCGAAGAATAACGACTCTCTGGCTATGCGCATCTCTTACGGAGAGCGCTCGTTCCTGCTGACAGGTGATATGGAAAAGCCAATGGAATACAAAGCGCTCTCTGGCGCCGCGCCGCTGCACGCCGATGTATTGAAGGTGGGCCACCACGGCAGCAATACATCCAGCACCGATCCGTTTCTGGACGCTGTCTCGCCAGCCTTCGCCATAATCTCCGACGGATTCGAGAATCCCTTCCGTCACCCGCATCCCCAAGTGTTGGAACGTCTATCCGCGCATCATGTCTCAACGTTTCGTACCGACCTGCAAGGGCTAATCACAATTCGCACCGACGGGCACCGCATCGCCGTCGAAACATTCCACCCTGTCTCTGCCCAGTGACCTCGTAAGATTAGAAAGGATGTCCTCGGCAACCAAGGCCCCAAACAATGTGCGCCAGTTCTTCTCGCGCCACGGGCTACTATCAAAGTGGCATCCGCGCCACGAATTCCGGGAGGGCCAGCTCGAAATGGCCGAAGCCGTCGAAGCCGCGCTCGCCGAGAAAAAGCACCTGCTGGTTGACGCCGGAACCGGAACTGGCAAGACTCTGGCTTATCTCGTACCCGCGATCCTCTGCGGCAAGCGGGTCGTGGTTTCCACCGGCACCAAGAACCTGCAGGAACAGCTCTTCTACAAGGACATTCCGTTCCTGCAAAAGCACCTCGCCCGCCCGCTAGAAGTTTGCTACATGAAGGGCCGCAACAACTATGCTTGCCGCCAGAAAATCTACGACGCCGAGAAGCAGCCGATCCTGAGCGGGCTCGAAGAGATCGCCGATTTCCAGGTGATCCGCGAATGGGAGAAGACCACTACAACGGGCGATCGCGCGGAAATCAAGACGCTGCCGGAGTCGAGTTCTGCCTGGCATAAGGTGGACGCTCGACGAGACTTGTGCAGCGGCCAGAAGTGCCAGCAATTCGACCGCTGTTTTCTGACGCAAATGCATCAGCGGGCGCACGAAAGCGACATCATCATCGTGAACCACCATTTGTTCTTCGCCGACCTTGCGGTAAAGGACGAAGAGTTCGCCGGAATCATCCCTGAGTATGCCGCTGTAGTGTTCGACGAAGCGCACGAAATCGAAGATGTCGCGGGCAAATATTTCGGCATCGGAGTCAGTAACTACCAAGTCCAGGAGCTGGTGCGTGACGTCGCCGCGGTTTCACGCGCAAAGGAGTTCGGCTCGGCCGAGCTGGATCGAATGCTCGAAACGCTCGATGATCGCGCTGCGCAGTTTTTCGCACTGTTCGGAGAAACCGACGGACGCACCAGCTTCCGCGGTCACAACGCCTTCTTCGAACAGCACCAGGACAAATACGACGACGTGCAAATCGCCCTCGAATTGGTCGGAACGCAATTGCAACTCGTGAAAAACGCCCCTGATGAAGTCGTCCCGCTGTTCCGCCGCACACAGGAGCTCAAGCAGTCTCTCGATTTCTGGTGCAAAGGCAACGACCGCTCCGTCGTCTACTGGATCGAACGGCGCGGACGCGGCTGCTTCCTGCAGGCGACTCCGATCGACGTGTCCAAGCTCATCGAAGAGAAACTATTCGACAAGCTCGACACTGTAATCCTCACGTCCGCAACGCTCGCGGTCGGCGGCAACTTTGAGTTCGCATCCAAGCGGTTGGGCATCGTGCACGCCCGTTCGCTCGTGGTGCCGAGCCACTTCGAATATCAGAAACAAGCGCTGATGTACGTGCCGCAGCACCTACCCGACCCGCGCTCCCCGGCATTCCCTCGCGCAGCAGGTGAGGAGATCATTCGGATCTTACAGCACAGCCGCGGCCGCGCATTCGTTTTGTTCACCAGCTATCAACAGATGCGGACGGTTTACGACCGCGTATCTCTCGAAATCGACTACCCGACGCTCCTGCAAGGCACGGGTCCGCGCAGCGCCCTCCTTGATGAGTTCCGGCGCACGCCGCATTGCGTGTTGTTCGCCACCTCGTCGTTCTGGCAGGGTGTAGATGTGCAGGGCGATCAATTGAGCTGCGTTATCATTGACAAGTTGCCGTTTGCGGTCCCCAACGATCCAGTGGTGGAAGCTCGGATTCAACGCATCCGCGATGATGGCGGCAATCCGTTTTACGATTACCAGATTCCACAGGCTGCCCTGGCGCTGAAACAAGGCTTCGGACGATTGATCCGCAGCAAAACCGATCGCGGCGTCCTCGCTCTGCTGGATAATCGAATTACGAAGCAGCGGTACGGTCAGGTGTTCTTCGACAGCCTGCCGGACTATCGCTTTACGACGAACTTGAGCGACGTAGAGGATTTCTTCGATGTTTGAAGTTTGTGTAGAACAGACATTCGCCGCGGGACACGCACTCCGCAATTACAAGGGGAAATGCGAGAACGTCCACGGTCATAATTACCGCGTCAGGGTGACCATTGCCGGCGAGCAACTCGATCAGACAGGTCTGCTGGTGGACTTTGTCGATGTGAAGCGGCTGATGGCCGGCGCCATCGACTACCTGGACCATCGCTTCATCAACGATCTCGAGCCGTTCGACCAAATCAACCCTTCAGCGGAAAATATCGCCAAGTATTTCTACGATAGAGTCAACGCCGGAATGAAGGCGGAAATACCTGTGCGAATTTCAGAAGTACGCGTCTGGGAGACGGACACCAGTTCAGCGTCGTACCGGCCGTAACCCGTCTTCTCGGCGGCCTGTAGGGCATGCCTCCGGCTTGCCCGGGAAAAACCAGAGGTTTATCCAACGTTTTGGTTGTTGAACTAACGACCGAAATACTCAGCGTTCTTCTGCGCGAAGCTCGACCACTTTTCCGGAAGATCATCCAGCGCGAAGATCGCCGATACGGGGCACACCGGAACGCACGCACCACAATCGATGCACTCCACCGGATCGATATAGATCATGGTGTGCTCGCCGAAATTCGGGGCGTCTTTCTTGGGATGAATGCAGTCCACCGGGCAGGCGTCAATACACGCCGTGTCTTTCGTGCCGATGCAAGGTTCTGCGATTACGTAAGCCAATTCACTCTCCAGCGGCCCCGCCTGATGCGGCGGCGAAGTGGGATAAACCTCATTATAGCGTGAGTGTTCCGGCAGTCGCGGAAATCACGTCGAAATGCTTGATTCACCAGCTAGATGGCAGAAATCCTGGGTTGTCCCGCGTGCTATCCTTCAGGTCAGGTGGCCACCAAAACCCAGATCCGGCCGGAAGATTATCTGCGCATGTCGTTCGAACATGACGCTGAGTTCGTCCATGGCGACATTGTCGAGCGCAGCATACCGGATTATATCCACGGACGAATCCAATCTCTTCTAGCCTTCCTTTTTGGAATGGCGACCAAAGACCATCACCTTTACCCTTGCTCGGAAGTTCGAATGAAGCTCGCGCCAGAGGTCTATCGTATTCCCGACGTCGCCGTTTTCGCAGGCTCATCTCCGAAAGAGCGTGTCCCCGAAACGCCACCACTCGTGATTGTAGAAATTGTCTCCGAGAGCGACCGCCATCACGATCTTATGCAAAAGTTAGAGGAGTATCGCAACTGGGAAGTGCGCTACATCTGGGTCATCAATCCAATGACCAAGAGTTTCCTGTCCTACAACGAAGCAGGACTCCAGAACGTTTCGTCAGTCTCTCTCGCCGAGTATCCCTTCCAACTAACTCCCGCCGAATTATTCGCCAACCTGTAACTTCCCGCGTCGGGAAACTGGTAGACAATAGTTTGTGATGATTCCCAAAGTTCGCAAGGCGGTCTTCCCCGCTGCTGGCCTGGGTACTCGCTTCCTCCCAGCCACAAAAGCGCAGCCCAAGGAGATGTTGCCGCTGGTGGACAAGCCCCTCATCCAGTACGGTGTCGAAGAGGCCTTACACTCCGGCATTCAGAACATCATCATCGTCACCGGGCGTGGCAAGACAGCGATCGAGGACCATTTCGACGTCAGCTTCGAACTGGAGCAGGCCCTGGAGGCCAAAGGCAAGAAGGATCTGCTCGCGATCGTCCGCAGCGTCTCGGACATGATCAACGTTGCGTATGTGCGCCAAAAAGAAGCTCTCGGTCTGGGCCATGCCGTCCTCAGGGCGAAAGAGTTGGTCGGCAACGAACCATTCGCCGTTGTGCTCTCGGATGATGTCATCGATTCCGAAATTCCAGCATTGCGCCAGTTGCTCGACGTCTACGAATTCTACGGCGCGTCCGTCGTGGCTCTGATGGAAGTGCCGAACGATGCTATCTCGGCCTACGGCGCCGTCGACGCCGAGCCGATCTCCCATAACGCTGGCAAGGACCGTTTGTTCCGCATCCGGAACATGGTCGAGAAGCCGAAGCCCTCGGAAGCCCCTTCGAACCTTGCGATCATCGGGCGCTACGTCCTGACTCCCGACGTTTTCGCGTCCATCGAAGCCATCGAACCCGGCAGTGGCGGCGAAATCCAGCTCACCGACGCTCTGAAGCATCTGCTGCGCAACCGTCCGGTTTATGGCTACCGTTTCGAGGGGACGCGATACGACGCCGGCGACAAGCTCGGATTCCTGAAGGCTACGGTCGAGTTCGCGTTGCACCGCTATGACCTCGGTGGTCCCTTCCGCGACTATCTAAAGCAAATGAAGCTGTGATGCCGCCCATCAACCGGCGAGAGTTCATAGCGCTTTCCGCCCTGCCTGTTCTTGCGCAGACGACAACGTCCGTGCGGCTGGGCATCGATCTGTTCAGCATCCGTTCCCAGGGCTGGAGTCCCTTCGAATACCTTGATTACTGCTCGCG
>Ga0335082_10009322_pt1 | contig 10664 bp, 8 predicted proteins | sample Lox_Sample_41_FD_206718 | JGI IMG/M metagenome (GOLD analysis project Ga0335082, IMG submission 206718) | Soil microbial communities from Loxahatchee National Wildlife Refuge, Florida, United States - Lox_Sample_4.1 | ecosystem: Environmental > Terrestrial > Soil > Wetlands | place: USA: Florida...
AGTGCGGTCTCCAGGCATTTTTGGCGCTGCTTGCTGCCGCCGGAGTCCGGATTATAGAGCAGCGCCGCCTTCCGCATAGCGAGATCGAAGCTGGATTGTACCTGAGGCAAACGCAAGGGAAATCAGCGCGAACCCCACTCCCACATGCCAAACATCGCTTTCTGGGGCAACGGACGCCCCACCTGACGTGCGAGCATCGCGATCTGACCGCGATGATGCGCGTCGTGAGAGATCAGGTAGCCGAGGAACCCGGCCACGTCAGGGCGGAAGTTCTTAATGCGGCCATTGGTTTCAAGGGCGCCGCGGATCATCGTGCTTAGAGCACATCGGCTGCGCTCCAACCCGGCCTTGGCTTGCGCTGGGGTAACGGTAGCGCGATCGAGTTGTTCGGGAATCTCCTCAGCCTTGGCGGCTTTCAGCCACATCACGCGCACATTGTGCATGTGGGCGAATATGGCCGCGATCATTCGACCCTTCTCGCTCGGTGGTTTCGCCCTCCAGGCCTCTGCCGGAAGGTTGTCAATCAGATATTGATTGATGCGATCGTTGGTCTCGTAGGCAGCAAGCAGTGCAGTCGGGAGCTGCGAAGCATAAGGCTCGGCCTTGGAGTCGACTCGCGGAGTTCGGGGTTTTGGCATGTTTTGACTTGCGCGCATGCAGGGCTTGGCAAGGCCCTCAATTTGGCATAAGCTTGCGGAACTTGCAAGAGACGTCTTTCCACAGCCAATTCCGGCTGTTTCGGGGCTCGAACTTCAAAATTGCAATGCAGGAGGATTGACCAGATGAAAATTCTGGCGCAGCTATTGTGCGGTGCTCTGTTGTGCTCAGGTGCTGTTGCGCAAGATCACTCCGCTCACGCGATGTCCCATTCGGTCGCGTTGGTGACTGGACTTGGAGATCTTCACCATCCGGTTTCCACCCATAATCTCGAAGCGCAGAAGTATTTTGATCAAGGACTGCGCTTCATCTATGCCTTCAATCACGACGAGGCGGCACGGTCGTTCCAGCACGCCAGCGAACTCGATCCGAAGCTAGCCATGGCGTACTGGGGCGTTGCCGAAGCGGTGGGCCCGAACTACAACGATCCTGCGGATCCGGATCGCTACAAGCACGCGCATGATTCCGTTCAGAAAGCCGTGGATCTGTCATCGGGGGCCTCGGCCAGCGAACAGGCTTATATTCAGGCCATGGCGAAACGGTTTCCCGCCGATCCAAATTCTGATCTGAAAAAGGCCGCCGAAGACTATCGCGACGCGATGCGCGAGGTGGCCAAGCAATTTCCCGACGACCTCGATGCGTCCACGCTCTTCGCGGAGGCCGGTATGAACCTACACCCCTGGGGACTCTGGCACCAAGACGGCACACCGGAAGTGGGCACCGAGGAAATCGTCGCGACACTCGAGTACGTGATCAAGCGCGACCCCAATCACCTCGGAGCGATTCACTACTACATCCATGCCGTCGAGGCTTCGAACAATCCGGAGCGCGCGCTCGCCGGTGCCAACAAGCTCGCCCAGCTTGCGCCGGGAGCGGGGCACATCGTCCACATGCCCGCCCATATTTATATCCGGACCGGCGACTACGAAGCCGCCGTCAAGACGAACGAAAAAGCGGCAGAAGTGGACCGGGCGTACATCAAGGAGACGGGCGCGCAAGGCATCTATCCGATGATGTACTACAGCCACAATCTTCACTTTGTGGCCATGTGCGGCGCCATGAATGGACGCTATACGGAAGCTCGCAAGAATGCCGATCTACTCGTGGCCAACGTCGGCCCACACGTGAAGGAAATGCCGCCGCTTGAAGGATTCATGACGATTCCGGTCGCGGTTGAGATTCGTTTCCACCATTGGAACGAATTGCTGAAGATGTCTGCCCCGGACCCGGCGATGAAAGCTGCGACTGTGTTCTGGCATTTCGGCCGAGGCCTGGCATTGGCGGGCACGGGCAAGATAGCCGACGCTGAAGCGGAATACAAAATCGTGTCGGAGGCGGAAGCGGCCACGCCCCCCGACGTCATCTTCCAGATGCCCATCAACAACAAGACGAAAGACATCCTGAAGATTGCGGAGAATGTTCTGGGAGCGAAGATCGCGATGGCGAAGAAGGATACCGCCGGGGCAATCTCTGCGCTGCGGGAGGCGGTCGCGATCCAGGACAAGCTCAATTACGGCGAACCGCCCGACTGGTTCTATCCAGTGCGGGAGAATCTGGGTGGCGCTCTATTGCTCAGCGGCGACGCCACCGATGCGGAGAAAGTCTTCCGAGAAGACCTGGATCGCAATCCTCGGAATCCGCGTTCGCTGTTCGGGCTCAGACAGTCGTTGCTCCTCCAGAAGCGCGAGTACGATGCCGGATTCGTGCAGAAGCAGTTCGACGCCGCGTGGAAGGGCGGTCCCCAGGCCCTGAAACTCGACGATCTCGTGTAGTGCGAGCGGCGATCCCATGGACTCGACGGGAGTAATTGGGCTCTATTGATGGCTCCACAGGTTGGGCTACGATAGGCCTTCTTACTCCCTCCTTTGGAGTCCAGGCAATGAAACGCATTCTTGCTCTCTGGATCGCGTTGTCCTCAGTTGGAGCTCTTGCGCAATGCACCCTCCCTGGCCTTCCGTCTGCCGGAACCTCTGATTCCAGCTTCGATGCCTACGTGACGCAGAACGGCCCGGGCTGGACGGGCGCCGACGGAACCTACTCGGTTCCTCTGCCTGACGGAACGAATCTGTGGATCTGGTCCGATTCGTACATCGGGACCGTCGATCCGACCACGCGCCTCCGCAAGAACAACATCTTTACCGCCCACAATTCGATGACGATCCTGAATCAGGCCACGGGATCGTGGACCACTGTTGGCTATCCGCCGAAAACGACTTCGTATTTCGTCCCGAAGAACAAGAGTGATTGGTTCTGGGTTGGCGAACCTGTTGTGGTTCAGCCCAGTGCTGGGAAGTATCAGATCAAAGTCATGCTGGTGGAATGGACGGGAGCATTCAAGCTGGTGGGCCACTCGGTGGCGACACTCGCGTGGCCCAGCCTGGCGATCAATTCCATAACGCCCATCACTGGCCTTGATACGAGCCTGAGCTGGGGAACTAAGATTCTGCAAGTCGGTAACACCTACTACATTTATGGCTTGAAGGATCCGGGGACGAACTCAAAAACGCCATACGTCGCACGCATGACTTCGCTCAGCAATCTGACCAACGCGAGTAAATGGCAGTTCTGGAATGCGAGCTCTGGCAAGTGGATGACTGGAGAATCGAATGCGACCGCAATGAGCGGCCTATCAGCGGTCACACCTGAGTACTCGGTCGACAAGCTCTCCTACAACGGCGGAACGTTCTACCTGTTGGTCGGTATGGACCCGCTGAATCCGCCATTCCCCCTGTGGAGCAATTTGACGACGTGGTATTCCTGTTCGCCGCAAGGGCCGTGGTCGAATAAGACAACGGTCTACACTGCGCCCGAGGCAGGCGCAAACGGCTGCAAGACAGGAACACTGGTCACCTACAACGCCAAGGCACACACCGAGTTCACCGATGCCGACGGAATCCTGATGTCGTACAACGTGAACGCGAACGATGGGTCCGACCTGGTCTGTGCCGACGACTACAAACCACGCTTCGTCCGCGTGCCGATTCCTGGAGTGACGAACTGATTTCACCTTGGGAGAACCGCCCTCGGTTGTCCCTTCGTCGACGCTCCCTCTTATAATCCTTGGTGCAATGCCCGCCGCCAAAGATCCCGAGAAGAAGATCGAGTCTCTCCGCGAAAAGATTCGTCACCACGAGTACCTCTATTACGTCCTGGATCAGCCCGAAATCAGCGATCAGGACTTCGATCGTCTGATGCAGCAGTTGAAGGAACTGGAAGCTGCACATCCCTCACTGGTTACGCCGGATTCTCCGACACAGCGTGTCGGCGGCAAGCCGCGCGAGGGATTCGTCAAAGTGCCGCACTCCTCGCCGATGCTCTCGCTCGACAATACCTACAACGAGGACGAGTTGCGCAACTGGGAGCGCCGCGTGCACGAACTCAGCGGCCGCAAGGACATCGACTATATCTGCGAATTGAAGCTCGATGGCATGTCCCTAGCTCTGACCTATGAAGATGGGAGGCTGGTGCGCGGCGTAACCCGCGGCGACGGGTCCGTCGGCGAAGACGTGACCCTTAACGTACGCACGGTTCGATCGATTCCGCTTTCGATCCCGAAAGACAGGCTGAAAAACGCTGGCATGCCCAGCAGCTTCGAAGTGCGCGGCGAATTGCTCATGCCCAAGGCATCCTTCAAAAAGGTGAATGAAGAACGCGAGCGCCAGGGGCTTCCGACCTTTGCCAACCCCCGCAATTTCACCGCTGGCACGGTCCGGCAGCTGGATGCCAGCGTCACGGCACAGCGCCGAATGGATTTCTTCCCTTACATCTTGCTCGAAAACGGGCGCACTTACTTCGACCGCCATTGGGAGACCCTGACGGCGCTCGACAAGTCCGGCTTCAAGGTCAATCCGAATCGCAAGCTCGTTCACTCCATGGACGAAGTCTGGACATTCATCCAGCAATGGGAGGAGAAGCGCGACTCGCTCCCCTACGAGATCGACGGCATCGTCATCAAGGTCGATCGTACCGGGCTGCAGGACGAGCTCGGATTCACAGGCAAGGCTCCGCGCTGGGCGATCGCGTACAAGTACGCCGCACGCGCCGGTGTCACGAAACTCGAAAATGTCCGCTGGCAGGTGGGACGCACCGGCAAACTCACTCCCGTTGCGGAATTGGCCCCGGTTCCAATCGGAGGGACGACTGTTCGCAACGCCACGCTCCACAACATGGACGAGGTCGGTCGCCTCGGCGTGAAGATCGGCGACTATGTGCAGGTCGAGCGCGGCGGCGACGTGATTCCGAAAGTCGCTAAGGTTATCGACGACAAGGACCATCCACGTGGCCAGCAGGAAATCGAGGCACCGGAGAAGTGTCCCGTGTGCGGCACGAAGGTTGCCCGCACCGAAGGCGAAGTCGACTACCGCTGCGTCAACGCGAACTGCCCTGCAAAGCTGCTGGGCGCCATCCTGCACTTCGCCTCGCGCGGAGTCATGAACATTGACGGCATGGGCGAAGCACTCGTCACACAACTCGCCGACAAGGGTCTCGTCAAGAACATCGCCGACATTTACAAGCTGACGAAAGACGACCTGCTCAGCCTGGAGCGCTTTGCCGACAAGTCGGCCCAGAACATCCTTGATGAAATCGAGAATTCCAAGAAGCTGCCGCTCGAACGCGTCATCTACGGTCTCGGCATCCGCATGGTCGGCGAGCGTACGGCGCAATTCCTCGCTGAACATTTTGGCTCGATGGAAGCCATCGCGGAGGCGAGTATTGAGGAATTACAAAACGTCGGCGAAGTCGGCCCGAAGATCGCCGAGAGCATCGCCGAATTCTTCGCGAATCCGGCCAATCGCGAATTAGTGAAGCGCCTAGAGAAGGCCGGGCTTACGTTCACTGGCCAGAAGAAAGAGCGCGGCACTAAACTCGCGGGAAAAACATTCGTCCTGACCGGTACTCTCGCGCGGCACACTCGCGACGAGGCCAAGAAGATGATCGAGGACGCCGGCGGCAAAGTGACTGGCTCCGTCAGCAAGAAAACGGACTACGTCGTCGCAGGCGCAGACGCCGGCTCAAAGCTGGACAAGGCGAAAGAACTTGGCGTTCCGGTCATCGGCGAGACTGCGATGGAAGAGTTGGCCGGTTGAAGTGTCTGCCATTCGCCGTCCGATCCTCTGTCTCTTACCGCATCCGTGAGTGGGCGAACCCAAACGGATGCTCGAAACTCAGGTAAAAGATCACGCCCTTTTCTCCTGCACATGGTCCGACGCCGATTGGGGCTGCAACACCCGGAACGATTTGCAACCCACCCCGCAAGTTGTAGGCCCATCGCACGCCCGGACTGACGTATAAATCCTGGGAGCGCACCGTCTTGTGCGGACCTACTACTTGTTCGCTCGTGGTCCAAAGCGTCTCGAGCAGGACATTCACCCGGGACCTCGCCAGCCATACTACGGACTGCCCAAGATTCACGCCGGTCGTCGCAGCCGCATCTCGCCGCTGGTCAAGCGCATGCGGAATCCACGTCGCACCGACGTTCCAGTGCGTCACCCAGCGTGCCGAATGCTGAATGCTGAGCGGCAGATTTGTCTGCAGGCCAAGACCGCCCGACCCTCGCCCAAAGCGATGAGCCCCGGTCGGAAATAGCAGCGTCATCCTTGGAGCGATGGCCACTTTTGTCCCCCCACTGCCCACTAGCTGGTAACGATAGTTGAATGCGGTGTCGCCCCAGCCGGCGCCAGATCCCGCAAAGCTTCCGGCATGCGTGGCCGCCAGTGTGACGCTGACCTGATGTAGGTAGCTTCGGAACGGCCATTCATCGGTTTGGGTGTAAGCCCAGTCGTGGCTGTTCGTGAGCCGCTGGAATGTGCTGATGTGCTGAATGACCCCGTCTTCCTGGTTATAAGCCTCCTCGATGAGGAAACTGTTGTCTTGAATCGGCGATGATTCTGGCGCCGGGCTCTGCGCCCAGGCGACGGCCGGCAGCATTCGGATCAGAGTGAGCAGTACGAGTACGGCAACGGTATGAGAGCGCATGGCGTTTTCCTAAATGAAAATGAAATTCAATTTCATTTAGAACATATGGCTTGTCGGGCCATTCCCATGTGATCGCTGTCACACTCGGCCGTGATTCAAAAGGGGAGATGGGACGAAGAAGAGAGCGATGCCCGAAGGCAATGACCGACTACTGACTTATCTGATTCCGGATCTTTTGCCACGTGTCTTCCAGGGTTTCGGGCAGTACGCGAGTTTCACCGATCACCGACACGAAATTCGCGTCCGCCACCCACCGCGGCAGCACATGCATATGAATATGTCCCGCGATTCCCGCTCCGGCAGCCTTCCCGATATTCATCCCCAGATTGATCCCATCGGGCCGGTACAGCTTCCGCAGTACGGTCTCCATCCGCTGCGACAATGCCATCATTTCCGCGGCCGCTTCACGCGGCAGTTTCTGCAACTCATCCAGATGCTGGTACGGCACGATCATGACGTGCCCCGGCGTGTAGGGAAAGGCATTGAGAATGACAAAGCAGTGCTCAGCGCGGTGCACAATCCGCGCCTTGGCGTCATCTTTTTCCCTTGCCGCCTGGCAAAATACGCACCCGGTGTCCTTTTCGGTACCGGATACATACGCGTACCGCCAGGGCGTCCACAAATAATCCATAGCAGGGCAGGGTAGCAGATTGTACGTTTGTTACGAAAACGGAACACTGAAACATTGCTGTAACCTGCGCCGGATTTGCGTTTGACACTGTTCGCGCGCCATTGCTATAGTCGAGAAGTTCCCATTGGACGCGGGTTCTTTGTAAAACGTCCGACAGCTGGGATTGTCCAAGCTCACTCGCCAGGGTGGGCCCACCACAACCAAACGACTCGTCCAGCAGTCCGCAGCGCAGGTCCCGCATCCGGTTACCAGAGAGGCATAATCTTGTTCGACGACACCACCGCCCCCAATTCCGACTCCACTTCCGCTATTGCCACCGAAACAGAGCCGACGATGGAGCAACACCAGCCTGAAATGCATGACGGCGAACCGGTCATGACGCAATCCGCAGAAGAAAAATCCGCGCCCGTTGAGGACTTCGCCTCCGCGCTCGAGACCTTCACCACCGAGGCGGAAGAAGCCGTCAGTGAGGACCGCGTCATCAAGGGCACGGTGCTAAAGCTCACCGGCACTCACGTTGTCGTCGACATCGGCGCGAAGTCGGAAGGTATGCTTCCCCTTTCGGAAGTACTCGATCACGAGGGCAAGCCCAAGTTCAAGCCAGGCGACGAAATCAATGTCATGCGCTCGAAGGGCGAGGCCGAGGAAGGCTACATCAACCTCTCGTTTCAGAAGGCGCAGCGCATTCATGCCTGGGACGAAATCGAAAAAGCCTACAACGAGAAGCGCCCGATCAAGGCGGTAGTGGTCGACCGCATCAAGGGCGGCCTGACCGTCGATATTCAAGGTGCGCACGCATTCTTGCCTGGTTCTCAGGTGGATCTGCGACCCATCCGCAACCTGGATGGCATGAAGGGACAGACGCTCGAAGTCGCCGTGATCAAGCTGAACAAGAAGCGCGGCAACATCGTGGTCTCGCGCAAGGAATTGCTTGAAGGCGAGCAGAATGAGAAGCGCTCCAAGACCCTCGAGCACCTGGAAGAAGGTTCGGTGCTGACGGGAGTCGTCAAAAATCTGACCGAGTACGGCGCTTTCGTCGATCTCGGGGGACTCGACGGCCTGCTGCACATCACCGACATGTCCTGGGGACGCCTTACGCACCCCAAAGACTTGGTCAACGTCGGCGATCAGATCCAAGTCAAAGTTCTGAAGTACGACAAAGACAAGCAGCGCGTCTCGCTCGGCTTCAAGCAGCTCACGCCCGATCCGTGGCTTGACGCGGAACACCGCTACCCCGAGGGAGCCCATGTGGGCGGACGCGTCATCAGCGTTACCGACTACGGAGCCTTCGTCGAACTTGAGCAGGGAATTGAAGGCCTGGTTCATGTCAGTGAAATGACCTGGTCCAAGCGCATGAAGCACCCGTCGAAGCTGGTCAACGTTGGCGATCAGGTCGAGTGCGTGGTGCTCAACGTGAATCCTACCGAGCGCCGTATCTCGCTCGGAATGCGTCAACTGGCTGCCAATCCGTGGGATTCTCTGCACGAGAAATTCCCCATCGGCATGACCGTCGAAGGCCGAGTGCGCAACCTCACCGACTTCGGTGCGTTCGTCGAGATCGAAGATGGCATCGACGGCCTGGTCCACGTCAGCAATCTAAGCTGGACCAAACGCGTGAAGCATCCTTCGGAAGTGCTCAAGAAGGGTGACCGCGTGAAGGCCATCGTGCTTGCGATTGAGCCTGACAAGCGCCGCCTGTCGCTCGGTGTAAAGCAACTTCAGCCGGACGTGTGGGAATCGTTCTTTGCCGCTCATCACATCGGCGACGTTGTTCATGGCAAAGTCCTGCGCGTGGCGGCGTTCGGAGCGTTTGTCGAAATCGCCGAGGGAGTCGAAGGCCTGTGTCACAAGTCCGAAGCGACCGACGAAGACGGCAATCCGTTGCACCTGGAGCCGGGCATTGAGCACGACTTCAAGATCATCAAGATGAATCCCGAAGAGAAGAAAGTCGGGCTCAGCATCCGCGCCGTAGGCGAAGAAGCCTCGCGCTCGGAAGTCGAAGCCTACAAGCAGCCGGTCTCAAGCACCAGCTCGACAATCGGCGAACTCATCTCCTGGAAGCGCGCCAGCAACGAAAACAACTAGCGCTCTCCAGCACATTGTCATCCTGAGCGAAGAAAAAGCCTCGCGATAGCGGGGCTTTTTCGCAGTCGAAGGATCCCTACTAGGCCGATTCGCTCACGTCATTCCGAAGATCTTTCCTTGGAAATAGCCAGTACCACGCTGCGAGGATGGTTTTCGACAGAATCCAAGCACCCAGTTCTTCCAAACTGCAGAAGAACTCAATAAGTTCGTGCATTGGAGTCCTCCGAAGCTGCTACTAATCATACTCCCACAATTCTTCTTGGGTCAGTTGGTGCCTCCACCCGCCCTGTTCTAGAATCTAAAGTTTGCCTTTCGACATCTCTTCCTACAGAGGACTCTCTTGCCCGACACAATTTATGACGTAGCCATTATCGGCAGTGGCCCTGCCGGGTACACCTCCGCCATCCGCGCTGGCCAGTACAGCCTGAAGACCGCGCTCATCGAGAAAGACGGATTCCTCGGCGGCACCTGCCTGCACGTCGGCTGCATCCCGACGAAGGCCCTGCTCTTCAACGCCGAACTCTGGGATCATTTAAAGGAAGCGAAGGAATACGGCATCGAGGGAGTCGACGCCCGCAAGCTGAATTGGGCCGCCATCCAGGACCGCAAGAACAAGATCGTCGCCAAGCACACCAAGGGTCTCGAATTCCTGATGAAGAAGAACAAAGTCGAGACCGTCAAAGGCTACGGCAAGCTGACCGGCCCCGCGCAGAACGGCATTCACACAGTCGAAGTCACCAACGACGGCAAGTCGACGAACCTGAAAACGAAGAATGTAATTCTCGCGACGGGCTCCGAAGCCCGCATGATCCCGGGGCTCGAAGCGAGCGATCGCATCTTGACCAACATCGAAATTCTGAGCCTGAAAGAAATTCCGAAGTCGCTGGCGATCGTCGGTGCCGGCGCGGTCGGAGTCGAGTTCGCGTCAATCTACCGATCGTTTGATTGCGAAGTGACAATCGTCGAAATGCTGCCTCGGCTGGTCCCGGTAGAGGACGAAGAAGTAAGCAAGGAGCTGGCGCGCGTGTACCGCAAGCGCGGCATTGCATTCCACACCAGCGCAAAGGTCGACAAGGTCGACAAGACGAAGACAGGTGTAACGGTCACCATCACAGTCGACGGCAAGCAGCAGAAGATCGAAGCCGAAAAGATCCTCATCGCAATCGGACGCAAGCCGCGCACGGCGAACGTCGGCCTCGAACGCACCAAGATCAAGCCTGAGCGCGAATTCATCAAGGTCGACTCATGGCAGCAGACCGCCGAACCCGGCGTCTATGCGATCGGAGACATCGTCCTGGGCACACCGCAACTGGCG
>Ga0335082_10009323_pt1 | contig 10664 bp, 5 predicted proteins | sample Lox_Sample_41_FD_206718 | JGI IMG/M metagenome (GOLD analysis project Ga0335082, IMG submission 206718) | Soil microbial communities from Loxahatchee National Wildlife Refuge, Florida, United States - Lox_Sample_4.1 | ecosystem: Environmental > Terrestrial > Soil > Wetlands | place: USA: Florida...
CGGCACGGTCAGGGTCACCCGCCCGGCGAACCCGCCCGCGTTGCCGGCGCCCGGCGCCACCCCGCCCGCGGGACCCGCGTCGGTCCCGGCTCCGCCCGGGCCCGGCCGGGAGTCCACGCCGAGCAGCAGGTCCAGCAGGGCCCGGGCCCGGATCGCGTCCATCCCGCCGTCCAGCCCAGCCTCGCGCAGCTCCCCCGCCCACCAGGTAATCCGCTGATCCACCGCGAACACCTCATCCGGCGGCAGCGCCCGCCCGGCCAGCGCGGCGTTGCCGGAGTCCTCGGCCCACCGCTCCACCCGCGCGAACCTCGCCGCCGCCTCGCGCCGCTGGCGCGCCTTGTCCGGGGCGACCTCCATCACCGCGCGGGCGATCGCGGCGCGCAGCCCGCCGGGGGTCAGCCGCCCGGCCCGGTCCAGCACCTCCTGCTCGGCCGCCCGCGCCTCGGCCGGATCCAGCACCGCGGTCGCCCGGGCGATGATGGCGACCTTGGACTGGCGCAGGGTCCCGTCGCGGAACGCGGCCCTGGTGCCGGGCAGCTTGACCTCCAGATCATGCGCCAGGTCCAGCAGGCCATCGGCGGCGCGGCGGGACTCGGCCAGGACTCCGGCCACCTCCGCGGTGATGGACTCATCCCAGGACTCCGGCAGCTGCGCCGGGCCCTCCAGCGGGCAGCCCGGGCGCGGACGGCGCCGGATGAACTCCGCCACCGCGGCACACTTGCGGGCCGCGGCGTAGGCCTCGACCCGGTCCCAGGCCGCGACCGCCCCGGCCACCTCGTCATCACACGCCCCCGCGTACCGGTCGTCCTCCCCGGCCGCCCCGGCCGCGAACCCGGCCAGCGCCCCGCACCCCGGCATGGTGTCCAGCAGCATGCCCGCGCCGAACCCAGCCGCCCGGCTCCCGAACTCACCCGGCCGCCGCTCCGCCGACCCGGGCTGCCCCGGGCCGCGCCGCCCCTCGGCGACCGGCGTCCCGCCGGGCAGGCCCCGCCGCGCCGCCCGCGCGGCCAGCGCCGCTTCCTCCGCGGTGATCTGCCGGCACTCCGCGATGAGCGCGTCGATATCGACATCCCACGGCGCCGCGTCCTCCGGTTCGTCCTCGTCCGGACCCAGCTGCCCTTCCACGGACTCGCACCACGCCAGCCAGTCCTCCTCCGCCCGGCCGGGATCCCCGTCCCGCCCGGATCCCGGAGCAACCGGCCGCTGAGGCATATACACCACCCGTTCGGACTAATTAATCTTGATTTATCCAATAAGAATATAATAGCGAAAAATAGACTGTGAAGCAAGAAATAAGCTCCTGCGGCGTGTCTGCTCCCCGGCGCCCGGCGCCCGGTTCTAACTGCATGGCTGCCCCAGCCATGCACCTGGAACAGCATGAACGCGGCATCCATGTCGTATGACCTGGTACGGGTGGTGCCGGAGTGACGACAGCCTGCTCCGGCGCCGACACCGGAGCCGCCGCCCACGCAACCAGCAAGCCAACCAGCAAGCCAACCAGCAAGCCAACCAGCAAGCCAACCAGCAAGCCAAACGGCATTGCGTCTCGGCGCCGACGTCGGGTCCGATCCGGATGGTAGCCCGGTTTGCGTAGCAGTGACCGTTTTGTGAACCGGCCAACCCAGGAGTTTCCGGAATTGGGGACCATTGCGGATCGACATGAGGGGTCAGCCTGACTCGGTAATGGCGATCGCCGGATTTGGGGTGCATGCGCCGGGAGATTTCCGGTTCGTCCTTATTTCCCCGTATGCCGTGAACTGCCATCCTGAGGGCGAGGACCGGCCTCAGTGCGAGGAGGATGAGAATGGCAGACATTCACGGGACGTGCGACGAGCGGTTCGAGGCGGTGCGCGGCGCGCTGGCCAAGAACCTGGACTCGGGCGAGGAACTCGGCGCGTCGATCGTGGTGGACATCGACGGCGACCACGTCGTCGACATCTGGGGCGGCTTCCGCGACGAGGCCAGGACGATCCCGTGGGACGAGCACACCATCACCAACGTCTGGTCCTCCACCAAGACGGTGACCAGCCTGGCCGCGCTGATGCTGGTCGACCGGGGCGAGCTGGACGTGGACCAGCCGGTCGCGAAGTACTGGCCCGAGTTCGGCGCCAACGGCAAGCAGGACGTGCTGGTCCGGCACGTCATGTCGCACGCCTCCGGGGTATCCGGGCTGGACCAGCCCGCTCCCGTCGAGGTCCTCTACGACTGGGAGCAGGCCACCTCCAGGATGGCGGCCCAGGCGCCCTGGTGGGAGCCGGGCACCGCGTCCGGCTACCACGCGCTCAACTACGGGCACCTCGTGGGCGAGATAGTAAGACGGATCAGCGGCAAGACCCTCAAGCGGTTCGTCGCCGAGGAGATCGCCGGGCCGCTGGGCGCGGACTTCCAGATCGGCGCGGCGGAAAGCGACTGGGACCGGATCGCCCCGGTGGTTCCGCCGCCGCCGGAGCCGATCGACCTGGAGGCCCTGGGCACGGACAGCCCGGCGTTCAAGACGTTCACCGGGCCGGTCCCGGTCGCCGACTACGCCAACACGCCGGACTGGCGGCGGGCCGACATCGGCGCCGCCAACGGGCACGGGAACGCCCGCTCGGTCGCCCGCGTCATGTCGGTAGTGGCCCGCGGTGGCGAGGCCGACGGAGTCCGCCTGCTCGGCCAGGAAACCATCGACGTGATCTTCCGCGAGCAGCTCAACGGCGTCGACCTGGTGCTGGGCGTCCCGCTGCGGCTCGGCATCGGCTACGGGCTGCCCCTGGCGGCCCTGGCGGCCTACATTCCGGGCGAGAAGATCTGCTTCTGGGGCGGCTGGGGCGGGTCGCTCATCGTGATGGACCTCGGCCGTCGGATGACGGTCTCCTACATGATGAACAAGATGGGACCCGGCGTCGTCGGCTCCGACCGGAGCGCCGCCTACGTCACAGCGGTCTACGACGCGGTGACCCAGTAGAACACGACGGGGACCGGAGAGGCAGACACCTCTCCGGCCCTCGTCGAGCCGGCTAACGTCGAGCCGGCTAACGGCGGAGGAAGAACGCCGGGCCGCGCGGCGTGCCCACTCCGGTCTCGTTGTCGTAGCCCGGGGTGTCGTGCAGGGTCGAGCTCTGCACGTCGACGGTCTGCAGCCGCCAGAACTTGCCCTGGCTGTTGTCCAGGAAGTTCGTGTAGTCGGTGCGGGCCTGGGCCACCGGTGAGGTCGGCGCCACGGTGTCGTGCAACGCCGAGGTGCCGAGCAGCCGGTAGTACAGCGGGTTGATGAACCCGAGCGGGTGATGGTGGGCCTGGTTGGCCACCGCCACCACGCCGGCCAGCAGCGGGGAGGACAGGCTGGTCCCGCCGATGCGGTACTGGTCCCAGTAGGTCCCGTCCGGGAACACCTGGGTCTCGCCGACGATCATGCCGGTGTTGGGGTCGCCGGCCATCGCGATGTCCGGCACCGCCCGCATCGGGGTGCTGCCGTAGTACTCCGAGATGCTGGCGGGCACGTTGCCGGCCTGGTACCACGGCTGGGTGAACAGCTGGCTGGTCCCGCCGCCGCCACCGGAGCTGTAGGGTCCGGGCGGAGCCGGGTCCCAGGCCCCGTTGGTCAGCTTCGAGTAGGCGCTCTGCCAGCCATACTCGCCCAGCCACTGACGGTGGCTGCCGATGAGCACGCTGCTGCCGCCGACGCCGGTGACGAGGGGCAGGTCCGCCGGGAACTCCACCGTCTTGGACGGCAGGTCGGTACCGCCGGCGGTGTGGTCGCCGTCGTCGCCGGAGGAGAAGTTGACCGTGATCCCGGTCAGCGCCGCTTCGGCGGAGAACTGCTCGTAGAACTCCACGTAGTCGGTGCCGAGCAGGGTGATGTCGTCGGTGCCGTCGGTCCACGAGTTGGTGATCACGTCGGCGACGTGGCTGTCGATCGTCTCGGCCCAGGCGTTGTCCAGGCCCTCGAGGCAGTTAGATGCCCCGACGAAGACGACCTTGGCGCCGGGCGCCATCGCGTGCACGGCCTCGACGTCGAGGGTCTCCTCGCCGTACCAGCCCTGCGGCCCGCACAGCTCCTCCTGGTCGAAACCGTCAGCGGGGGGCACGATCTGGGAGAACTGGCCGGGCTTGAACAGGGGCTGGTCGTGCACCTGGTTGTACTTCTGGGCGTCCTCGTAGATCGTCGGCGCGGCGTAGGCGTCGGTGATCGCCACGGTGGTCCCGCGGCCGTTGATGCCCGCCTTGAGCAGCGCGCTCTCGCCGTAGGCGCCCTGGAACTGCTGGGGGCCGTAACCGCAGACCACGTACGGCTGGTGCTTGCCGTAGGCGGCCGGCTTGTCGCTGGCCACCTTCTGCGCGTAGTACGCCGAGCACGGCTGCACCCCGTACCGGGCGCCGGGCGGCGGTCCGGGTTCGGTGTCGGCGGTGTGCTTGAGGGCGGTGCCCTGGTCGACCCCGATCACGCCGCTGATCGCGCTGGTGACTGCCGCCGGGGTGCCGGTCGGCAGGGACAGCTGCGAGTTGTTCGCGTGAACGTTCTTACCGAGGTAGGAGTAGTTGTGCACGCTGGTGCCGAAGGTGCTCTCCACCTGGGAGACCGAACCGCTGGCCTCCACGTACATCCCGCTGGGCAGGGTCCTGGTGACCTGGAAGCCTTGCGAGCGGAGCCAGTCCTGCACCGCGGTGACGGAGGACTTGGCCGGGGCGTAACGGGCGTCGAACTCCGCGTTGGTCAGCCAGTGGCCGTAGCTGGCGCTGGCCGGGTCGGAGATCGCCTTCAGGGTGTCCATGGCCCCGGCTTGATCGCGCATGCCGAGGAGCACGCCGAAGTTCATCCGCTGCGCGGTCGAGCTAGCGCCCATGTCGCGCGCCTGGTGCAGCCACTTGGGCATGCTCCCGTTCAGCGGATGCCGGCCTTGCGGCGCGGCCGAAGCCGCTCCCGCTGCCGCCGTCAGGCCGATGACGGTGCCGCTGGCCAGCAGGCCGATGGCCACCTTGCGGACGAATCGAGACGAGCCCATACGCAGTCCCCCTTAACGGGAAGAAATCCGCCAAAAGCAAACGGCGCTAGCTAACCCCCAGCTCAGGAGCACGTCAAGTGACCTGGGGAGAGTGATACGCGTTCGAGACGTGAAATCTTGAACCGCCGGGCGGCCCGGTCCGTTACCGCCGCAGCAGCTCGCGCAGCGCGGCCAGCACGTCGTGCACGGCGCCGCGGGCGGTGATCTCCGGGTCGCCGAGCGACAGCGGGATACCCATCCCGTCGGCGGCGGCCACGGCCAGCATGGCGACGGTGCCGGGGTCGTACCGGTCGCTGAACGTGCCCAGCTCGATGCCGCGCCGGACCACGCCCGCCACCAGCGCGCGCCAGGCGGTGTTGTCACGCAGCGCGTCGGTGCGCATTTCGGGGTCGCGGATGCCGAAGTGCCAGGACTCGATCCACAGCCGCCCGGCGTCGGGCGCGTCCGGCTCGTATCCGGTCAGCGACCGGGTGAGAATCCGCTCGAGCTGCTCCCACGGGTCGGCGATGCCCGCGACCTCGGCCTCCAGTTCGGCGATCTCGGTGCTTGACGCGTGCCGGAACGCCGCCACCAGCAGGTCCTCGCGCGAGCCGAAGTAGTACTGCAGGGTGCTGACCGGGACGCCGCTTTCGGCCGCCACGTCGGCGAAGCGGGTGGCGTCGGCGCCCCGGTCCGCGATCACCCGGCAGGCGGCCTCGAGCACGGCGATCTTCCGCCGCCCGGCCCGCCGGCCGGGCCCCCGCCCGGCCGTAGCGGCCACCGCTGAGGTCACGGCGTAGTGCTCCTTTCGTCCCGAACGGGCGTGGTGATCCCCTTCGCGAAGTACCGGGGCAGGAACCGGGCGGTAACCACCATGACGATCACTCCCACGACGAGGGAACCAGCACCGATCAGGAAGATACCCCCGATTCCGTGAAAGCTGGAGTAGCTGCTGGCGGCGGGCCAGTAGGCCTTGACCGACAGGACGAACGCGCCGAGCAGGACCGTTCCGCCGGCCATCGGCAGGATTCCCCTGGTCACCAGGTCCCGCACGCTGCCCAGCAGCGAGCGGCGGAAGAACCAGACGCAGGCGAACGCGGTCAGCCCGTAGTAGAAGGCGATCAGCAGCCCGACCGACGCGGCCGAGTCGGCCAGCACGTTCCTGGACGCGGCGGTCAGCAGCACGTAGAACAGGGCCGAGATCCCGCCCATGACCAGGGTCGCCGTGGTGGGCGTGCGGAACCGCGGGTGCATCCGGGCGAACCAGCGGGGGATCGCGCCGTGCGCCGACATGGCCAGGGCCGCGCGCGCGGTCGGCATGATCGTGGTCTGGCAGGAGGCGGCCGTGGAGGTCAGCACGCACAGGACCAGCAGCTTGCCCGGCACGCTGCCCAGCACGGAGGTGGCCATGGCGCCGAGCACGTCGGTGCTGTGCGAGGCCAGGAAGGCAGGCCCGGCATAGGCCAGCGCGGCCACGCTGATCACGGCGAAGATCGCGACCAGCATCAGCGTGGCCATGACCGCGGCCCGGCCCGGGGTGCGCGCGGAATCCTTGGTCTCCTCGTTCACCGACAGGGCGCAGTCCCAGCCCCAGTAGATGAACACGGCCAGCAGGAACGAGTTCGACAGGCTGCCGAACGATCCCGTCCACGGGCTCAGCCACGCCGTCGACGGGTGCGCCGCGCCCGGCAGCGCGTGCCCGGTGCCTGCCTTGACCAGCGCGACGACCGCGAAGACCGCCAGCGCGCCCACCTCGATGACCAGCAGCACCTGCTGCAGCCGGGCCGACACCTCGATACCGCGGTAGCAGATCCCGGTGAGCAGGGCGATGAACGCGACGCCCGCCGCCGTCACCCAGACGGTCCCGGCACTGGCCAGGCCGACCAGTTGCATGAAGTACCGCCCGGCGATCTGCGCCAGGCTGGCCATCACGATGACGTCGGCCGCGATGATCCCCCAGCCGCCCATCCAGCCCGCCCGCGGGCCGAACGCCCGGGCCGTCCAGGTGAAGGTGGTGCCGCAGTCGGGATCGGCCTTGTTCAGCTCGCGGAACGCGTAGGCGATGCAGAGCATCGGCAGGAACGACACGATCAGCGTGCCCGGGCTGTGCACCCCGACCACGGCGACGATCAGGCCGAGCGTCGCGGCCATGCTGTATGCGGGCGCGGTCGAGGAGACCGCGATCACCACGCTGGAGAACAGCCCGAGCGCCCCCGCTCGCAGGCCCTTGTCTTGCCCGGCAGCGCCCTGCGCCTGGGCTGATGCCGCCGGTGCGGCGATTACCGCGGGAGCAATCGTCTCCGCGCTAACGAGTGTGGTCATGGGGGTGTACCGCCTTCCGCCCGGGCCGGTTACCCGGGGCCATGGCAGTACTGTATCGCAATACCATATTTCGGTACAGGTTTACAGTACGAAGTTTTCAGCCTCCCTTCAGGCCTGCCCGTGCCGCTTGCCCGCGCCGTGCCCGTGGTTGCCCAGGCCGTGCCCGTGGCCCGGCCGTCCGCCGGGCTCGCCGGCGCCGGGGCCGCGCGCCACCGCGAGCACGCCGAGCAGCGCGGCCAGCGGGACGGCCACGGCGATGAAGTCCGAGGAGGTGAAGTTGCCCAGCGCGTTCAGCGCGCCGGCGAACCCGACGATCAGCACAGCCACCACGATCAGCCCCCAGCCGTGCAGGAACAGCCGCAGCGAGAACGGCGGTGCGGGCTCCGCCACCTCGGGCACCGCGGTGATGGTCTTGGTCGCGCGTCGCTCGGTCAGGCCCTCGCGCACCCGGGCGATGAGGGTCAGGTCGCCCGGCTGCTCGGCGATCAGCAGCAGGTCACCGGGATGACCAGGGTCGGGTCCGTGCGACACCGCACCGCCACCGCCGACCGCCCACGAGACCACCTGGTGCGGGCCTCCGGTCTGGACGCGGTACCTGGCCTGCTCGCCGGCCACCACCTCGTCGGGTCCGTCGATGACCTCGGGCGGCACCTTAGCCGCGGGCTTTGCCCGCGACGCTCCCTCTTTCGCCGCGGCAGCGCCCCCCTCGACCTCCGGGGTGCTCTCCTTGGCCGTGACGTTTCCGCTGCTGACCGGGAACTGGCGCCGGGCCAGCAGCTCCGCCAGCCGGATCTGGCGCGCGTTCACGCTCCAGGCCATGGCCACCACCACGGCGGCCACCGCCGCCGTGCCCAGCCCGAGCCAGGCCGCTACGGCGGGGTGGCTGGCGCCCTGGGCGAGGGATTCGAACATGTCATCTATTAAAACATACGATCGAACGATCCGGGAACCCGTTCGATACATTCGAACCGAACGGGCGCCCGCCTCTAGCCCCGGCGGCGGCCGGCCCCGCCCCGGTACGGCACCCCGTGCCAGGCCTGGGCCTACTGGCAGGCCCGCAGGTACTACGGGCCGCTGCTAGCCGTTGTTCCCGGGACCGACTGAGCTCAGCGCGTCGTCCAGCATCCCGGGGAACGTGTCCGGGTACTTGGCCACGCTCACTCTGAAGGAACCGCACCCATGTCGCAGCGTCGTTCAACCGGTACCGGCCTGGACGTCTGGTTGATTCCGGCACCTGGGTACGGGTTTATGGTGCTGACGTGAGAGCGGGAGAGGCCGCGCGGCGGGCCGGCGTCAACGCCGCGACCCTGCGCTACTACGAGCGCCGCGGACTGCTGCCCGAGCCGGCCCGCACGCCGAGCGGGCACCGGCACTACGACGAGGACGCGGTGCGCTTCCTCCGCGCCATCAAGGAGGCACAGGCGATCGGCTTCACCCTGGCCGAGATCGAAGAGTACCTGCGCGTCGCCCGGAGCGGGCCCGCCTCGGCGGCGCTGCGGACCCGTGCCGCGGCGAAGATCGACGAGATCGACGCCCGCATCGCCCGCCTGCGCCGGATGCGGGACGAGCTCGCGCGGATCGTCGGCTGCGCGTGCGAGTCGCTGGACCACTGCACCTGCGGCGCGGCGTACCTGGCCCGGCGCGGCCGCGCGGCGCCGGTGCGCCCGTCGCCGCTGCATGTCACCAACGGCGACAGCGCCGGGAACACGCTGCGCCAGACCGCGCCGGGCGGCGCGGTGCTGCCCTGGCAGGACGTGCTGCACGAGGGGCCGGTGCCAGCCGGCCCGCGGCGCGAGCTGCTCCAGGCCCGCGCGGCGTTCCTCTCCGCGTGCGGCTGGGGGAACAGGCGGTCGATCCTGGCCTCGCTGGAGGATAGGGACCGGCAGCTGGTCCAGGCGCTGAAGGACGGGCAGCAGGTGGTGCTGTGGTTCGAGCACGACCTGTACGACCAGCTCCAGCTGATAGACGTCCTGGCGATGGCCGCCCCGGTCGGCACGCCGGAACTCATCGTGGTGGACTCGTTTCCCGGCCGGCCCGGCTTCCGCGGCCTCGGCGAGCTGACCGCGGACGAGCTCGAGACGCTCTGGCCGGGCCGGGTGCCCGCGGGCCAGGACACGCTGGGCGCCGCGGTCTCGGCCTGGGCCGCCGTGCGCCACCCCGACCCGTCCGCGCTCGCCGAAGCCGCGGCCGCCGCGGTGGATCACGCCGGGCTGCCGTTCCTGCGGCCCGCCCTGCTGAGGCTGCTCGAGGAGCTGCCCGCCCCGGGCGACGGCCTGTCCGGCACCGAGCGGCGGGCCCTGCAGGCCATCACCAACGGCGCGGCCACGCCGGCCGCCGCCTTCCTGGCCGGGCAGGACCTGGAGGCGGCGCCGTTCCTCGGCGACGCGTGGTTCTTCCGCGCGCTCGCCGGCCTGGGTGCCGGCCCGGACCGGCTGGTGGAGACGCAGGCCGGCGACCCGCTGCCGCCGCCTCCGCCGCTCGGCGACGCCCGCGCGTTCGCCCGGCTGCCGCTCCGGCTGACCGGTGCCGGCGAGCGGGTCCTGGACGGCCGGCAGGACCGGGTCGCGCTGCTGGGCCTGGACCGCTGGCTGGGCGGCACGCACCTCACCCCGGCCGCGGCCTGGCGCTGGGACCCCGCCGCCCGCCTCCTGACCGGGCCTGCCCGGTTACCGCACGAGCGCGAGCACGTCGGCCGCGGCGGCCGGGATACCGCTGACGTAGACCGGCGGCGCCAGCGTGTGCGAGTCGGCCGCGACGATCGTGACGTCGGACAGGGCGATGGCCAGGTCCGCCGGGTCGGCGGCCAGCTTGTCCCGGACCGCGGCGGTGGCCCGGGCGAGCGCGCCGCCCGGGGCGCCGGCCTGGTGCCCCACCACCAGGTGCAGGTCGTTGTCGATGTCGGCCGGCCGTGCGTGGTAGCGGTGCAGCACCCCCGCCGCGTTCATCTCCCGGCGCAGCTCGTCCACCGGCCGGCCCACGCCGGCCAGCGAGTCGGCCGGCCATCCCACCAGCACGAACGCTTCGCCTTGCACCGAGAAGGACCGTTCGGCCAGATGCTGTCCGCGGCTGGTGAACGGGACCGCCTGCCCCGGCCTGAACCCGCCGATCCTGACCCGCAGCGGCGTCGCGAAGCGCCGGGCCAGGATGTCCATCACCCGCGGCAGGTCCATCTCGCGCCGCTCGCCCGCGTGCTCGAGCAGGTACTCGTTGACGATCGTGCCGCCCGCGCGCACGCCGTTGAGCGCGATCAGCGTGGCGTGCACCTGGTCCAGGGTGTACGGGCGGAAGTCGCCGCCGAGATGCTCGGCGATCAGCGCCTGCACCCCGGTCAGGAACTCGCGCAGCCGGCCTGTTTTCGGCCCGTAGAAGGCCACGGCC
>Ga0335082_10009324_pt1 | contig 10664 bp, 10 predicted proteins | sample Lox_Sample_41_FD_206718 | JGI IMG/M metagenome (GOLD analysis project Ga0335082, IMG submission 206718) | Soil microbial communities from Loxahatchee National Wildlife Refuge, Florida, United States - Lox_Sample_4.1 | ecosystem: Environmental > Terrestrial > Soil > Wetlands | place: USA...
ACGGCGCTGTTCACGCCGCGCTCGCGGACTCGCACGAGGCACTGGAGAGGGCAGAGCGCGTCGGAGATCCACGTCTGCTCGCGGAGTCGATCGCCCGCGTCGCGGTCTCGGAGAGCCGGACCGCAGCCTCCAGCCCCGGCCTCCTCGAGCGCGGCGTCGAGATCGAAGACCGGCTCGGTCTGTTCTTCGAGTCTTACGAGAGCCCGCGCTTCGGACTCGCGCGTCTGGGGCTGCGCCGCGGTGAGACCGAACGGCCACGGGCCTTGCTCGAGTCGATCGAAGGCGAAGCGGGCGCCCGCGGCGACGAAGGCACACGCGCACAGGCGCTGTGGACCCTCAGCTGGGCGGAATGGCTGGCAGGCAACTGGGGCCGGTCGCTCGATCGCGCGCTGGCGGCGTACGAGCTCGCCGAACAGACCCACGCCATTCACGCCCGCCTCTGGATCGGCCGGATGAAGGCACTGATCGAAGTCGACCTCGGGCTCGTCGACGAGGCCCGCAAGTCTGCTCGGTCGACCCTCCAGCTCTCGGATGCGACCGCGAACGACTACTACAGCATCATCGCCACCGCGGTGCTGGGTCGCCTCGAGCTCGCACTCGGCAATCTCGAACAGGCGGGCGATCTCCTCCGCGATCTCCCGCGCCGCTTGCTCGAAAGGGGTGCCGACGATCCGGACGCCGTGCTGTGGGCAGACACGATCGAGACGCTCGCGGCACTCGGCGAGCTCGAGCAAGCTATCGAGGACCTCGAGGTATTCGAGGCGAGCGCCGCGAAGCTCGAGAGCCCGCTCAGCCTTCACCGGGCCCGTCGGTGCCGGGCTCTGGTGACTGCCGCCGCATCTGACATCGACTCAGCACTCGCCACCCTCGACCCCGCGTCACTCGTGCAGTCGGAATCACCCTGGCCGTTCGAGCGGGCCCGCTCGCTCCTGTGCCTCGGCATGCTGCGCCGCCAGGCGCAGCAGAAACGCGCCGCCCGGGACGCGCTCGAACAGGCACTCGCCATTTTCGACGAGCTCGGCGCCCGCCTCTGGGTCGAGAAGGCCCGCGCGGAACTCCGCCGCATCAGCGGCCGACGCGCACCCTCCGAAGAACTGACCGAGACCGAAGAACGCGTCGCCCGCCTGGCCGCCCAGGGGCGCACCAACAAGGAGATCGCAGCCGAGCTCTACATGGGGCAGAGCACCGTCGAAGCACACCTCTCCCGCGTCTACCAGAAGCTCGGCGTCCGCCGAGCCGAACTCGCCACGCGGCTGCTCGCAGGGGACGAGATCTCCAAGTCCATGGTCGACGCGACTCAAGCCTAGGGCTTTTCGGGTTTCCGGCCCTCGACCCTGAGCCCTAGCTTGGGCACATGGTCTATGTCGTCGAGCGTTACCTCCCCGGCCTTCTCCGCTCCGATCTCCTACGCGGGCTGTCGAGGATCGAAGAGACCAGCGAAGTGCGCTATCTCGGCTCGACCATCGTGCTCGCGGACGAAGCCTGCTACTGCCGATTCGAGGGGCCGTCGGAGGCTGCGGTCGCCGAGATCAACCGCCGCGCCCGTCTGCAGTTCGACCGAATCGTCGCGGCAATCACCGTCAAGCCGAAAGGAGAAGTGCAATGACCGTCTCCACCTCCGCCCCAGCGACCATCGAGATCAGACGAGCCCGCCTGCTCGGCCTGCTCGCCGCCGTGGCAGCGACCGCAGCTGTCGTGACCTGGGCGCTCGTCGCGTTCGCGTTCGACGGCAACTCGTCGAGCACGCACGCCTCCAGCTCCAGGCCGGCCGTGGTCACGAGTTCCGCTCCGAAGGGACCGTCGATCATGTCCCTGACGCCGGCCGGGCTCGCGGCGAACGCGCTCGGCACCGGCTATCAGCTGCCGACGGTACAGCACGGCCCTACCGTGGCCTCCGTCCTCGCTTCGATGAGCCCTGCGACGCGCCGCTACACGAAGGCGATCATGAACCTGACCTTCGCGCAGCTCGCCGCCGGAGCGGCCGGCCATCCGTAGGAGGCTCATTTCCTCCGGGGGAGCGGGGAGACCCCGTTCCCCCGGTTGGAGCCGATGACCGGATGGGCGAAAATGCAGACCTCGACTCGGGAGGAGGCACTGGCAATGAGCGTGAGCGGTGACCAGCGGGTAGCGAGTGCGAGACGCTTCCCGAGCCCGCTCGAGGTGGTGATCCCGGCGGACTCGGCCGGGTGGGAGGAGATGTACGCCTACCACGTCCCCTTCCAGCGCGACCGCTCGCAGTTCGACGAGGAGCGCTTCTGGTTCCAGGAGGCACTCCATGCGCCGGAGCCTCTCCACCCGTTCGATGCGGTCGCCTTCGACTGCGCCGCTGCAGCGTTCAGCCACGCTGCCTCTCGCCTGTTCGTCCTGCCTGATTCGCTCGGCATCGAGTACAGGATCCTGAACGGCTACGTCTACATCAGCCCCAAATCCGTGACGGATCCGCTCACGCTCGATCGCAGGGCCGAGCTCTTCGCTCGTCGGAGCACCTACTACTACGAGCACTGGGACGAGATCTACGAGCTGTGGCTCGAGAAGGTCGAGACCGCGACCGAAGAGCTCCGAAGGCTCGAGGTTCCGGCGCTTCCGGAGTTCGAGCCCGAGAGCGTGGTCCGTGACAGCAGCGGCCTCGGGGCGGCGTATCTGCTGCTCGCGGCCTGGGACCGACTCATGGACGGGCTCGACCGCATCTTCCACTTCCACTTCGAGCTGCTCCATCTCGGCTACGGCGCGTACCGCGTCTTCTACAAGCAGTGCCGCGAGGCGTTTCCGGACGTCGACGACCAGACATTCGCGAAGATGCTCGGTGCGATCGATGTCCTCGTCCTGCGGCCCGACGAGGAACTGAGGCGTCTTGCCCGGCGCGCCGTCGAGCTTCGTCTTGCGGACTCGGTCAGGGAAGCGCACGACGAAGAAAGCCTCAGGGCAACCCTCTCCGGAAGCGAGCCCGGGCGCGACTGGCTCAGCGACTACGAGGAGACGAAGGACCCGTGGTTCTACTTCTCGTACGGTGCGGGCGCCTTCCACCACCATCACCGCTCGTGGATCGACGATCCGGCGCTCCCGATCTCGATGATCGGCTCGTACATCGACCGACTCGAGACCGGCGCAGAGATCTCACGGCCGGCAGAGGCGATTCGCGCCGAGCGCGAGCGCATAACGCAGGAGCTCCGTCGGCTGCTGCCGGAGGGATCACTGGCCTCCTTCGAAGAGAACCTCGCTCTCGCACACAAGGTCTTCCCGTACGTCGAGAACCACAACTTCTACATCGACCACCGTTACATGACGATCTTCTGGAACAAGGTGCGTGACTTCGGAGGCCTGCTCACTAAATGCGGCGTGCTCGTCGACGGCGAGGACATCTTCTATCTCCGCCACGACGAGATCCGGTCGGCGCTCGAACACCTCCGTCAGTGGTGGAGCTCGGGCGCGGACGAAGCGCCGCGCGGAAACGAGCGCTGGCCGCCGATCGTCGCGCGCCGCAAGCTGATCTACGGAGCCATGCAGCGCTGGTCGCCGCCGAACGCCCTCGGTCGCGTTCCCGATCGGATTACGGAACCGATAACGGTGATGCTCTGGGGGATCACGGAGGAGCGAATCGAGGCATGGCTGTCACCCGACGAGGGCACGGAGCGGATCAACGGCATTCCGGGCTCACCCGGGGTCATCGAGGGCCGGGCACGTGTCGTCATCGGCGTCGACGAGCTGAACCAGATCGAGGAAGGCGAGGTTCTGGTTGCGCCGACGACGTCGACCAGTTGGACACCCGTCTTCGGAAGGATCGCGGGAGCCGTTCTCGACATCGGTGGAGTGATGAGCCACGCAGCGATCGTCGCGCGCGAGTACGGGCTCCCGGCCGTGATCGGCACCGGCACGGCGACGAAGCGGATCAGATCGGGCGATCTCGTCCGCGTCGACGCAGACGCCGGGATCGTCACGATCCTGGAGCGAGCCCGGTCCGGCTGATCAGAGCTTCGCGTACGCCTGCTTGGCCAGCTTGAGCACGCTCGCCGTGCCCGTGGCACCGGTCACCCACACCTCTCCGAAGCGTGAGCCCTTCGTGAAGGTCACCGCGATGAAGTCCGAGCCGGGCTTGCTGTTCGTCGCAAGCTTCCCGCCGGCGATCCCCGTTGCCGCCTTCACCTTCGTCCCAGCCGGCCAGGCCGCCGGCTTGAACGTCTTGGGGGCCACCGTGACGACCAGCCGCGCGGCCGCGTACGTCCACGTGCAGGTCTTGGCCGCCACACCGTGGCTCTTGGTCGACCCCGCCGTCCCGAACTCGGGCGTGTCGGAGGAAGCGCCGAACGCCGTGTTCACGGCTCCAGACGAAACGGCGGCGCAAGGATCGGGCGAGCCCTGCCGGGCTGCGGTCGCCGGGGCGACGAGGAGCAGGACGAGGCCGGCAAGTGCCGCAAGCGTCGGGGCGAGCCGGCGAAGCAGGGGTGTGGGAGCGAATGTCATAGGGCGCGGCAGTGTAGCCGGTGGGCAGAACGTTCGTATGATCTCGACGTGAGCACGATGCTCGCCGCTCGGTACGCGACCTCGGGCGCCGAGGCGGGGGCGCTCGAGATCGTCGAGCTCCCACGGCCGCAGGCCGGCCCGGGCGAGGTGCTGGTGAGGATGGCGGTCGCGGGGGTCAATCCGAGCGACTGGAAGTCGCGCCGCCGCGGCGGCACGACCGCCGGCCACGAGTTCGTCGTCCCGGGCCAGGACGGCGCCGGCGAGATCGTCGACGTGGGAGCGGGCGTCGACCGCTCGCGGATCGGCGAGCGCGTGTGGCTGTTCGAAGGCCAGTGGCAGCGGGCTCACGGCACCGCCGCCCAGTGGATCGCCATCGACGCGACTCGCGCGGTGCAGCTTCCCGACGAGGTCTCGTTCGACCAGGCCGCCGGCCTCGGAATCCCCGCGATGACCGCGCACCGCTGCCTGCACGCAGACGGGCCGGTCGCCGGGACCGCCGTCCTCGTCCACGGTGGCGCCGGCGCGGTCGGTCATGCTGCGATCGAGCTCGCGCGGCACGCGGGCGCGCGGGTGACGTCGACCGTGAGCTCCGACGAGAAGGGCCGGCTCGCAACGGCCGCCGGTGCCGAGCTGGTCGTGAACTACCGCACCGAGGACGTCGTCGCTGCGGTCCGCACCTGGGCGGCGGAAGGCGTGTCGCGGGTCGTCGACGTCGACGTCGCGGCGAATCTCGACGTCGACGCCGGGGTCGTCGCTCCGAACGGCGCGATCGCCTCGTACCTGGTGCGGCCGGACCCGGTGACGCTCGGCCGTGAGCTGATGGTCTTGAACGTCGTCCTGCGCTTCGTGCTCGTCTACTCGATGCCCGAGGAGGCAAAGCTCGCCGCGGTCGCCGGGATCGACGCGGCCCTGAGGGCCGGCGCCCTGACGCCGCTGCCCGTCACCCGCTTCCCGCTCGCCGACATCGCCGCCGCGCACGACGCCGTCGAGGCCGGCGCGGTCGGCAAGGTGCTCGTCGACCTGCCGGCGTAGAAATCGCTCAGATCCGGCCGACGAGCTCGTCGACGCCGGCGACGCTCTCGCCGGGTCGCTGCAGAGCGGGCAGCCGGTCGAGCGGCGAGTCGCCGGTGATGCCCGTCCGCACGAGCACGGTGTGCGACCGCCCCAGATTGCCGAGGGAGATGTCGAGGGCGACGTCGTCGCCGATCACCGCGAGGTCGCGCGATGGGAGACCGAGCCGCGCGACGATCTCGCGGACGGCGACGCGTGACGGCTTGCCGACGATCGCGGGCCGTGCGCCGGTGACCTTCGCCAGCGCCGCCGTGACCATCGCGCCCCGGCTGAAGATCGGGCCGTCCGCCCCGGCATAGGCCGGCACGTAGCTCGCCGTCAGGAGCGGGGCTCCGCTCGTGATCGCGCGCGCCGCGTGCTCGAGGTCGGCGAAGTCGAAGCCGCTCGGGTGGGCGACGAACACGACGTCGACGGAATCGTCGGGCTCGACGAGCCGAACGCCGGCCGCGGCCAGTCGCTCGTGCGTCGCGGGCGTGCTGAACGCGAGGACGTGCGCGCCCGGGTGGCCGGCGCCGAGCAGCGAGATCGCACAGCACACCGGCGTCAGGACCTCGTCGTCACGTACGTCGAGCCCGTCGTCACGCAGTTCGGCGGCGAGCACCGATGGGGCGACGTGGCTCGCATTCGTGAAGATCACGAACGGCCTTCCGGAGCCGCGGATCGCCTCGAGCAGCTCACGGGCGCCGGCGATCGGCGTGAGTCCGGTCCGCGTGCGCTGGATCAGCGTGCCGTCGAGGTCGAGCACGAACCCCTTTGCACCGGCGAGCGCCGTCATCCGCGCCTCCACAGGACGTTCGTGCCGCCCTTCGCCAGGCTGAGGTACGTGATCTCCGGGCGGCGGTCGAGCTCCCGGAGCAGGGTCACGAGCGGGCTCCGCCTGCCCGGCGTCCGCCCGGCGGGCGCGCCGCCGACCATCGCGTCGACCTGCTCGGCGGGCATCGTCAACCGGAGGAGCAGCTCCTCGTCGGAGATCCGCTTCCCGAAGCGGGCTCGTGCTCCGTCGAGGCTGAGCGGCTCGACCCGCCGGAGCTCGGCCGCCCGCGGCAGCGACAGCACCCGGTCGGCGACGTCCCGCGCCGGCGGAGCCGGCGGCTCGCCGAAGTGACCGAGGAAGTAACGGACGATCTCGTCGGGCACATCGGCGTATCGCTCCGCTCCGCGGTGCAGTGCCATCACGTTCATCACCGCCTGCGTGACGAGGAACTGCGCGTACGGCGTCACGACGATCGGGTACCCGAAGTCGCCGCGCACGCGGCCGATCTCCTCGATCGATTCGTCGAAGAGCTCCGGGCGCCGCATCTCCTCGAGCTGGCGGCGCATCGTCGTGACGACACCGCCGGGAAGCTGGTGGTGGTAGTAGCCCGCGTCGTACTCTGCGGGCACGCCGAGTGGGAGCCCGCGCTCGTCGGCGAGCCGCCGGAAGTGCTCCGAGACCGTCGCCAGCGCCTCGGGATCGAGACGGTGGGAGAAGCCGGACGCCTCGAGGTTGCGGAGCGTCGACTCGGTGGACGGCTGGGAGGTCCCGCTGGCGAGCGGCGCGACGGCGGTGTGAAGCGTCCCGAAGCCGAGGCTCGCTCCCTCGACGTACACGAGCGGCGCAAGCCCGATCGTGCAGTGGCTGTGCAGCTCGACCGGGCGGCCGGCGAATGCCCCGAGGAAGAGCGGCGCGAGCTCGCGAACACGGTCGACGGTCAGGAGGCCGCCCGGGTCCTTGAGGTAGAGGCGATCGACCTCCGGCATCGCGGCGACCGCAGCAGCCCGGCTTGCGTAGTGCTCGTCGTCGTGCACCTCGCTCACGGAATAGGTGAGCCCGATCACGACCTCCTCCGCCCCTTCCTGCTTCGCGAGCTTCGCGACGTCCGCCAGCGCCCTCGGATCGTTCATCGGGTCCGCGATCTGCACGCGGCGGATGCCGTTCCGTACGACGAGCCGCAACGCGAGCCGAATCACGTCCTCGTCGGCGGGCTCCCACGAGATGAAGCGCATCCCGGTCGTCAGGAACGTGAGGAGCGTCTGCGGCATCGCAGCGCTCATCAGGCGGATCCGTTCCCACGGGTCCTCGTGGTGGAACCGCACCGAGACCGCCATGTGCGTGCTCGAGGTGAAGTCGAGCGCGCGGTAGCCGACGCGATCGAGGACCGGCGCGATCGACACGACGTCGGGCGTCGTGAGGCCGGTCGCTCCCCACAGGCTCTGGTTGCCGTCCCTGGTCGTCGTGTCGACGAGCTCGATCGCCGAGCGCGTCACGCCTCGACCCGGAAGAGCGGCTGGCCGTGCTCGACGAGCTCGGCGTTCTCGGCGCAGATCTCCACGATCGTGCCGGCCACGCCCGCGACGATCGAGTTCATCATCTTCATCACCTCGATCAGGCACACGACCGTGTCCGGCTCGACGCGCGCACCGAGCTCGACGTACGGATCGGCTCCGGGCGCGGAGGCGCGGTAGAAGACGCCGAGCATCGGGCTCTCGATCGCGTGCAGATCACCGGCCGGATGCGCAGTCGTCGACGGCTGCTGATCGGCCGGCACCGACACCCGCCCGCGCCGCACGTGCAGCTGAAGCTCGGGCGTGTCGATGCGCAGCTCGTCGAGCTCCGATTCGTCGATCAGGCGGAGGATCTCGCGGACGTCGTCGTCGTCCAGGCTCATCCGGCAACCTTCGGTTGCCGGATGGTCTCCGCTCCGGCACCGGCGAAGCCGGCACCTCCGCTCCGGATGAGCTCCGTGGAGCCTACGCTCATGTCACGCGTCCTCGCTCCGCGGCTTGACCCCGAGCGCCGACATCACGAGCGCGAGCGCGGAGTCGCCGGTCGGCGCGGTCGCGGCCCGGGTCCGCGGCGCCGCGGTGACGGGCCGCGTCTGCAGGACGAAGGTACGGCCGCCGGCGTCGATCGCCCACTCGACGTCCTGGTGACCACCGAAGTGACGCTCGATGTCGCGGGCGACCCGCATCAGCTCGCTCCGGTGAGTCTCGTCGAGGCACGCCGCGCTCGCGCGCCCGGTCGGCACCTCGAGCCTGACGGTGCCGGCACCCCGCGGACCCGGCCGGTACTCGACCAGCTTGGCGTTCACGGAGCCGCGCACGACCTCGCCCGTGACCTTGCTGACGAGGTACTCGTCGGGAGTCACCTCTCCCCCGACGACCGCGAGGCCGAGACCCCAGCTCGCGTCGATCGCGACCACACTCGGGTCGCCGCTGACCGGGTTGCAGGTGAAGAGGACGCCCGCGACCTCGGCGTCCACCATCCGTTGCACGGCCACGCCCATCGCGGGCGCTCGCGTTTCGTCGCCGAGCCGCGCCCGGTAGGTGATCGACGGCGCGCTGTACAGACTCGCCCAGCAGCGCTGAACGGCCCGGCAGAGCTCGTCCTCACCCCGCACCCAGAGGTACGTCTCCTGTTGCCCGGCGAACGTCGCCTCGGCGCTGTCCTCTCCGAGTGCGCTCGACCGCACCGCGACCGGCGGCTCGCTCTCACCCGCCTCGGCCGCGAGCTCCTCATAGCGCCGGAGCAGCTCCACTCGGAGCCCCGGCGGCAGCTCCGCGTCGGCGACCGTTGCCGTCAGCGCGCCGGAGGCTCGCTGGACCGCGGCCAGGTCGTCGACGTCGAGTTCGGCGAGCGTCCGCTCGATCGACGCGCGCACGCCGGTGTGCTCGACGAACGCCGTAAAGGCAGCCGCCGAGATCGCGAATCCGCCCGGCACCGGAATGCCGCCCGCGAGCAGCTCGCCGAGCGCCGCGCTCTTGCCGCCGAAGAGCTCCTCGTCGCGCAGCCTGAGCTCGGCGAGCGGCGCCGTCGCCGCGTGCACTCAGGTGGCCTCGTCCAGGATCTCGACCACGCCTGTCGCGCCGTCCACCCGAAGCAGCTGACCCGTCTTGATGACCGCGGTCGCACGTCCGGTGCCGACCACCGCGGGCTTCCCGTACTCGCGCGAGACGATCGCCGCATGCGACATCACACCGCCGATGTCGGTGACGGTCGCCTTCACCTTCGGGAAGATCGGCGCCCAGGCCGGCGACGTGATCGTGCAGACGAGGATCTCGCCGTCCTGCACCGAGCCGAGCTCGCTCGGGTCGTTGAGCACCCGGGCACGCCCCTCGGCGGTCCCGGCGGAGGCGGCGGCGCCGTGCAGCCGCCGCTGGGCGCCCTCGAGCGACGCCGCCCACTCCTGCAGGCGCTGCGGCGTGACGCCCCACAGCATCACCGCCATCGGATCGTTGACCGACTCGGGCATCGCGCCGAGCGCGGGCGGCGGCGTCCACTCCTCGAGCCGCGCGAGCAGAGCGCGCCGGCGCGCAACGATCGGCGGCCAGTACTCCGGGCCGAGCGGCGGCCCGCCGGTGGCCCACATCAGGCACAGCTCCTCGAGCGCGGACATCACCTCGTGCCGGCCGAGCTGGAAGACGTCCTCGCCGTCCTCGAGCCATCCGTGGGCGGCGAGCACGGCGCCGAACTCGCGGACCTTGTTGTAGTAGCTCGTCAGGAACCAGTAGTCGCAGTAGAACTTGTGCTCCTCGACGTACGGGAACACGGTGCGCGAGAGCCCGAGCAGCTCGGAGAACGGGCCCTTGGCATCGTCGGGGAGCAGCTGCTCGTACGCCTCGGCGAGGCGGTCGCGCTCCTCGCGCAGCCGCTCGACCGGCCGCTCGACGTCCTCCCCGGCCTGGAGCGCCGCAACGTGCCCGACGAGCGACGCATACGGGATCGTCGGATCGTCGTTCCAGCTGCGGTAGTAGTGGTAGAGGCCGTCGCCGGTCGCCATGTTGAACCACGGGTCCTTCACCTGCTCGAGCTCGGCGAGCCAGGCGCGGCCGGCCTCGCTGCCGGCGAGGTCGGCCTCGATCTCGCCGGGCGTCCTGCCCTGCACGAACGCACCCGCGAGCCCCGTGTCGACGGCGAGCCGTGCGAGCCGTCGGAGCTCCGCGTCGGGCCGGAAGAGGAGAACGTCGATCCCGGCGATCATCTGCGCGATGTGCTGCTCGGGGATGTCGGGCAGGTGGGCGCGGCAGAACTCGGAGAAGGTCAGGTACGCGCCGTAGCCGAGGAGCAGGAACTCGAAGTGGTGGTGCCACATCAGCTCGCCGAGCCGGAGGGTGCGCTGGTAGCCCTCGAGCAACGGGTAGTAGCTCGCGACGCG
>Ga0335082_10009326_pt1 | contig 10661 bp, 6 predicted proteins | sample Lox_Sample_41_FD_206718 | JGI IMG/M metagenome (GOLD analysis project Ga0335082, IMG submission 206718) | Soil microbial communities from Loxahatchee National Wildlife Refuge, Florida, United States - Lox_Sample_4.1 | ecosystem: Environmental > Terrestrial > Soil > Wetlands | place: USA: Florida...
ACCAGCACCTTCTCCCGTACCAAGGACGCCAACGGCAAATCAGCGGAGAATTGGGGTGAATGGGCAGGGCGGGTGTCCCCGAAGCAAGATTTCGAGGCCGGTTGCTCAGGCTGTCCCCGTTCCCCCCGGGCATTTCGACCCGCCGCTGGCATCGACGTGGGGCGGGTGCAGGGTAAGTGGTTCAGCCGACGCTTGAAAGGCGGTGAGTATCTTTCCCCTTGATTACCGAGAGGAGTTCGGATATTCTGATCTCGGTTACCGATATGAGCAGGCTGCGAATCGAACACTGGCTGTATTCAGCGCCACTCTGGCTGCGGTCGTTGTTCCGGCGGAGGAGGGTGGAGCAGGAGCTCGACGAGGAATTCGCCTATCACGTCGAGCGGAAGACCGAGGAGTTCATCGCGCAAGGGCTGACGCCGGAGGAGGCACGGAGGGCGGCGCGGCGGTCGATAGACGGGCTGACGCAGCGCAAGGAAGAGTGCCGGGAGGCGCGGCGGACCAACGGGATCGACAACACCGTTCGCGATATCCGGTACAGCCTGCGGGTGCTGGCGAAATCACCGGGCTTCACGGTGGTGGCAGTGGCGACGCTGGCGCTGGCGATTGGCGCGAACGCGGTGGTGTTTGGGATTGTGAACGGGCTGGTGCTGCGTCCGCTGAACGTTCCCAACGGCACGCGCGTCCGGGGCATCGAGCGCGACAAGGTCTGGGGCTATACGTCCTATCCGGATTACATCGACGTTCGCGACCGCAACCGCAGTTTCGAGAGCATCGCTGCGTACAACATTGACGGCGCGGGCCTCGATACCGGCAGTGGCGATCCGATTGCCGCGCCGCTCTATGAGGTCAGCGGGAATTACTTCGACACGCTCGGGGTTCAGCCATATCTGGGACGCGTGGTACATGCCTCCGACGAGCGCGGCCCCAACAGCGCGCCGTATATCGTGCTCACGTACGCCTTCTGGCAGGCGCACTTCCAGGGCGATCGCGGAGTCATTGGCCGGGTGGTCCGGCTCAACCGGCACCCGTTCACCATCGTCGGCGTCACGCCGCCCGATTTTCACGGCACGCTGCTGTTCTTTTCGCCGAGTCTGTTCGTCCCCATCGTGAATCACCAGCAGATTGGCGACGACAACGGCCTCGACGTGCGCGCGCGGCGCTGGGTATTCGACACTTTCGGACTCCTGAAGCCCGGCGTGACGCCGGCGCAGGCCGCCACCGATCTCAATTCGATTGGCGCGTGGCTGGCGACGACGTATCCAAAAGAAGACCGGGAAATGAGGTACTTCCTGGCTCGTCCGGACCTGCCGGGCATCGACAGCGCCGCGAAAGCTTTCGTGGCCGCGCTGATGCTGCTGGCGGGTCTGATTCTGCTGGCCGCGTGCGCGAATCTCGGCAACCTGTTCGCGGCGCGCGCGGCCGACCGTGCCCGCGAGGTGGCATTGCGGCTGGCGCTGGGCGCGTCGCGCGCACGCATTCTGCGGGGACTCTTCACCGAGGCCCTGCTGATCGCGATCGCGGGCGGCACCGCCGGGCTGCTGGGCAGCGTGGCTCTGCTGCGCGCTCTGAGCACGTGGCGGCCGATTCCGCGGTTTCCGATTCAGGTGCCCGTGCAGCCGGATGCCAGCGTGTACGTAGTGGCGCTCGCGCTCGCGCTGGCCAGCGGGTTCCTGTTCGGCATTGTTCCGGTGCGCCAGGTGCTGCGGACCGATCCGTATCAGATTGTGAAGGCGGGCTCGGCAAGCACACCGGGACGCCGGTTGACGATGCGCGACGCGCTGCTGGTGGCGCAGATTGCCATTTGCGCAGTGCTGGTGACGTCGTCGATGGTGGCGATGCGGGGACTGGCGCGATCCATCAACGCCGATTTCGGCTTCGAGCCGGAGAACGCGATGCTGGTGGACACAAACCTGTTTGCCGCCGGCTACAGCGGCGAGGCCCGGCCGGCAATGCAGAAGCGCATGCGTGAAGCGGTGGCGGCGATTCCGGGCGTCCGCGCAGCAGGGGTGATCGACAATCCGCCGCTGGTGGAGGGATGGACCAACACCACGGTGTTTACAGATCAGACAACGGATTTGCGGCCGGCGAACGCAGTGGCCGAGGTGGTGATTTACGCGATGTCACCGGAATACTTCGAAGCCGCCGGCACACGTCTGCTGATGGGCCGGAATATCGACGCACACGATGACGGGAACTCGCCGCGCGTGGCGGTGGTGAATCGCGAATTCGCGCGCAGGGTCTTCGGCTCGGCCGGTAATGCCATCGGGCATTTCTTCAAGCGGCGCGATGGAACGCGGATCCAGGTGGTGGGGATCACAGGGGATGGGAAGTATACGACCTACGTAGCCGAGGATCGGCAGCCGGTGATGTTCCTTTCTCTCGCGCAATCACCGTCGTCCGAAACGTGGCTGGTGGTGAGGTCGGAGCGCGACGCGCAGCAACTGGCGACGGCGATCCGCCGGGCGATACGGGACGTGGATGCCGGGCTGCCGCTCTATATGGAGACGTGGCGCAAGGGGATGGACGGCGCGCTGTTCGCGGGGCGCGTGGCCACAGTCTCGCTGGGCGTTCTGGGGGCGATGGGCGCGGTGCTGGCGCTGACCGGGATCTTCGGGATGGCGGCGTATTCGGTGAGCCGGCGGCTGAAGGAGCTGGGGATCCGGCTGGCACTGGGCGCGCGAAAGCGGGAGATGCTGGGGGCGGCGCTGGGTCGGGCGGTGCGGCTGCTGGCGGTGGGGTCGGCGGTGGGGCTGGCGCTGGGGATTCTGGCGAGCCGGCTGCTGGCGTACATCGTGTATCAGGCGACGCCGCGGGACCCCGTGGTGCTGGGGGGCGTGGTTGCAGCGATGGCACTGCTGGGGCTGGTGGCGACGTGGATACCGGCGCAGCGGGCACTGTCGCTGGATCCGGTGCGGCTGTTAAGGGAGGAGTAAGCGGGGGCGGCGGGGGGTGTCGGCGATCGCGCCAGACGGTGGCGCAGGCGACGATGTGGTGGATTGGAGAACGACTTCGCGGGCGAGGCCGACGCGGCTCAGGATGCTCAAGCGGGCGGGATCTGGTCTGCGCCTTCTCCGCCCAGCAGTCGGCGGTTCAGCGTGCCGCCGGTTATCAGCATTTCCTCGATGGCGGCGTCAACCGCCTGCCGCGTCAGGGCGGCGCCATGTGAGAACTCGATTTGGAATTGCGCACAGCGGCGCATGAGTTCCTTGATGAACGCTGCGCTGACGCCCTTCGTGCGATTGACAATGAGCTCCAGGAGTTCTTCGGAGATTTCCAGCCCCCGGGCGTAGAGTTTCGTCAGTTTCGCGCGACCCTCGGCATCGGGAAGAGGAAACTCGATGGCCTGATCGATGCGTCCGGGCCGCGAAACCAGCGCCGGCTCGATCTGGTCGGGACGATTGGTGGTGAGGATGAACAGCACTTCGGCGTCCTCGCGCAGACCGTCCATCTCGTTCAGGAGCTTGTTGAGGAGAGCCTCCTCGTACGGGCCATGCATGTGAGTGCGCTCGCGGGCGATGAGATCCACATCCTCAATCACCATGATGGATGGCTGCAGGAAACGCGCCAGCGTGAAGTACTCTCCGAGCAGTGCGACCTGCTCGGCGGTCACCAGCAAGGTGGTGTGGTTCGGTAACTGAGAGGCCAGATAGTGAATGGTGTAGGTCTTGCCCGTACCGGGCAGTCCATAAAACAGGAGCCCCTTCCGGGCCTGAAACCGGAGTGCTTTGAGCTGATCGCGAGCCTTCATGAACCCGGCGACATTGCGGTCGAGCATCGCGAGGGTGCTCGCCGGCAGAATCACCTCTTCGCGGTTCACTTTCGCGAGCCGATGCACCTTGACGACGCTGCCTCCACCCATCGGATGGATCTGCCCTTCCAGCGAGATCACGCGGCCACGGTAGGTTCGACCCTGACTCACCTGCAGCTCGAGCTGACGGAACAGGTCCTGGGAGAGCTGGGCGCCCGGCTCGCCGGCCGGCGTCGCGATCTCAACCTGAACTCCGGTACAAAGGCCGAATCGACCTCCCGGCGCCATCATGACGGCAAACGGCATACCGCTGTCGCGCGACAGCCACAGCCCATTCTTGAGGCAGCGCACGGGAACCGGTTCCCCCACATCGATCTCGTCGTTCTGAAGCGGTCCCGCGTCCAAGGGGAAATGGCTCTGCCCAAGCGCTTGCGCGAGCGCCGGAGGCTCATGAGGGTTCGGTGACACGATTCCGAGAAGCCTCGTGCCCGCACGGTTCCGGAGCAGATCCTCGAGTGCTAACTGGATATCTACCCTGGCGGCAATCGGGAACTGGCGTCCTGAAGTCGCGATCTCACCGGCAGGCACGCCGAAGTGGCTGAGCAGAGTCTTGCGCAGGCGGCCGCCGCCGTAGCCTCCATGTCCGACAGAAAAGGCAAGTGGCATTATCCTTCTACTGCGGCCCTGTGCCTCCGGTCTGCGGCTCGGGCAACAGGACGATCAACTCCAGTTGGGGGTTGGGGAAATCGGCGGGGGCGTAGACGGCGATGTTGCGGGAGCGGAGGACGGCTTCCCAGGCGAGGCCGGAGCGGCTCAGGCTGAAGTACTGGTGGTTCACTTTCACCGGGATGGTCGCGGGGGGCTGCTGGATGTGCGTCATCGCCATGCCGGGGAGAGCCTGGCGGATGAGGTGCTCGATGTGGTTCGCCGAGCAGACCTTCATCAGCGCGGGACATTTGGTGATGATGTCGGCTTCGCCCATGTCGGCGTTGACGGCCAGATAAAGCTGGGTGTCGTTGAGGTACTTGTCTTCCGTGATGGAGGCCGCGTAGATGGAGGGGCGGACGAGGCGCAGCGGGAGGGAGACGAAGTTGCTCGGGACCACGGTTTCGAGCAGGTGGTGCACCTTTTCGTCGAGCTCCTTGAAACAAGCGCCGAGGTCTTCGTGGTCGTAAACGGGGAGGTCGCGCGGCTTCACGTCCATGGAGAACGTGGTGAGGGCGGAGCCGAGCGAGGCCATGATGGCGAACAACTCCTCGGGATGGCCGCGGTGGGTTTCAAACAGGTGACGGAGCTGCGGGAAGTGGGTGTTGATGGAGTAGAGCAGCCAGAAATTGGCGATGTCGGCGACGGTAAACTCGGCGAGGCTCTGGTTCTTCTGGCGGCGCATACCGGAAAGCATGCTGCTGCGCGCCGAGAGGTTCTCGATGAGGCGGCGGGCGATGGAGATCAGGTAATCGCTGGCAGCAATATCGAGCAGAGGGGCCACGAAGTGCGGGTCCATCTGGTAGGTTTCGGCTTCGGTCTTCTGAACGCGGCCGATGCGGAGGATGGAGTGGCCCTGGCGGCTTTCTCCCTCCACCAGCAGGCGCATGTTTTTGCGGGCGATCTGTACCGGACGCTCACTGGCGTTCGTATTCTCATCACGGAAGGTCTCCACTTCAGCGAGATAGCGGGTTTCGAGCCCGCGTGTGGCCATGGAGACATTGAGCCCGTTCTCACGGTAGGACGGGATCGCGAGGAAGACGTCGAGCGTATTGGAATCAGGAGCAAAGAACTCGGCGATGGGACGCGCGGGCGGAGGAGGATCGGATTCGGGGATGTCGAAGGGAAGACCGTCAGGGAACATACCCTGCGCTTTGTGGACCTCGAAGACGCCATTGGCGAGCTGCTCCTGGTTGAACTGGAGCTGGCTGAAGCCCCAGGGGCGGAAACTAAGGGCGTCGAGACGGAACTGCAGGACGCTTTCGATGAACCGATCCTGGGCCTGGAGGTGTTGCGGGCTCAAAAAAGTCCCTTTGGCCCAGATGACTGGCTGCAGCGTCCTCATTCCGGTAAAGTATCATACACGGTCGCGCCGCCGACCGAAAGAGGAATTGAGGCCGTTTGTTGTGTCCGTCTCGTCCCATGAGCGGACACTCGGACATCAGGGCAGGTTCAAGACAGCCCGGCGGCTCAATCGTCTGAAGAAAAGAACCAACGGCACACCGCGTGCGTTAGGTTGGATAGGAGTATGACCGCCGCTTTGAGCACACCCAGACTGCGTAAACCGGACAGTGCCCTGCGAGTTCTTGTCAGCGACGATCAGCCGGACATTCTGGAAGCTCTGCGTCTGCTGTTGAAGGGCGCGGGATATGTGGCCGAGACGGTGGATTCGCCGGCGGCGCTGCTGCGGGCGCTGGACGCGAAGCCGTTCGATCTGATCCTGATGGATTTGAACTACGCGCGCGACACGACGTCGGGGCAGGAAGGGCTGGATCTGCTGGACAAGCTGCGGACGCGGCCGGATTGCGCGCCGGTGGTGGTGATGACGGCGTGGGGGAACGTGGAGCTGGCGGTGGACGCGATGCACCGCGGGGCCACGGACTTCGTGCAAAAGCCGTGGGACAACGTACGGCTGCTGGGAACGATCGAGAAACAGGCGCGGGAGGCGGAGGCGCGGCGAAGCGCGCAGCGGGCGGCGAGGTCGGAGATTGAGATCGCGCGGCACGTGCAGGAGAAGCTTTTCCCACAGCCCGTGAAGCAGCTCGGATCGATCCGGTATGCGGCGCGGTGCGTGCCGGCACGCGAGGTGAGCGGGGACTACTACGATTTTCTCGATCTGGGACCGGGGTCGCTGGGGTTTGTGCTGGCCGACGTTTCGGGCAAGGGGATGGCGGCGGCGCTGCTGATGGCGAGCCTGCAGGCCGCGTTTCGCAGCCAGACCGAGGTGGTACGCGACGGCTGCGAGCTGCTGCGAGGGATCAACCGGCTGTTCTATTCGAGCACTCCGGTGGAGCAATACGCCACGGTGTTCTTCGCCGATTACGACGACCGGTCGCGGACGCTGAGGTATGTGAATTGCGGACATCCGGCTCCTTTGCTGGTGCGCGCGAGCGGAGCGGTGGAGCGGCTGGAGGCGACGGCTCCTGTGGTGGGGTTGCTGAGCCGGTGGGATTGCGCCGAGGGCGTCCTGACGATGGACGCGGGGGACACGCTGGTGGCGTTTTCCGACGGCGTGACCGAGGCGGGGATCGACCGGGAGGCGGAGTTCGGCGAGGAGCGGCTGATTGCGGCGATCGCGGGGGCTCGGGCGACGGATCCGGAGGGGCTGATCGAGGAGATTGTCGGGCAGGTTTGCGCACATGCGGGGCTGGCGGGGGACGACTGCACGATGCTGGTGGTGCGGGCGGTTTGAGGCGCAACGATACGGCGCCGCCGCGGCTCATTCACGCGGTGAGCGAATTGCATAGACAATAACCACTGGAGAGCATTCATGTCGCTGTGGCAGGATGTGACCTACGCGGTTCGGACGCTGCGCAAGAGTCCGGGAGCAACGCTGGCCGCCGTCGCCGCGCTGGCGCTGGGGATGGGCGCGAACACGGCGATGTTCAGCGTGGTGGATGCGGTGCTGCTGCATTCGGCGGCGCTGCGCGGGTTGCGCGATCCCGGGAGCCTGGTGATGGTGTGGGAGCGGAATCCGGCCATGATGTCGTTTCTGGCGGAGCGGATGCCAGTGGCGCTCGGGAATTATCGCGACTGGAAACGGCAGAACCGGTCGTTTTCGGGGATGACGGCCCTGGCTTCGTCAAACGTCAACGTGGGCGGGAAGAGCCGGGTGGCAAACGATCGGCCGCAGCGCGTGGAGTCGATGGCGGTGGAGCCGAACTTCTTTACGCTGCTGGGCGTGCGGCCGTCGCTGGGACGCGCGTTCACGGCCGATGACGAAGGCAGGAACGCGGTCATGCTCGGCGCCGGATTCTTCCGGCAGCGCTTCGGCAACAGCGCGAACCTGGACGGCAAGACGATACGCGTGGATGGGAGCGAGCGCGCGGTCATCGGAGTGATTCCGGACAGCTTCGAGTTCCCGGGCATGTGGGAGGGAACCGATCAGCGACGGCCACAGGTGTGGGTGCCGGCCGTCACCACGAGCGCGCACACAGAGCAGGAACTCTGGCCGCGGACATGGCTCGTTTACGCGCGGCTGCGACCGGGAGTGACGCTGGAACAGGCCCGCAGCGAGATGACGGCGATCGCGCAGAACGACCTGAAAGTGAATCCCGGACCGAATCAGGGATTCGGAATCAACGTGTTTTCCGTAGCGCAGGAAGATGTGGGCTCCGATCTGCGGCGCACCCTGGCGGTGTTGCAGGTGGCGGTGGGATTCGTGCTGTTGATCGCGTGCGCCAACGTGGCCAACCTGCTGCTGGCGCGCGCGGTGGGCCGGGAGCGGGAGATCGCGATCCGTCTGGCGCTGGGAGCTTGGCGCTGGCGCATCGTGCGGCTGATGCTGACCGAGAGCGTGCTGCTGAGCCTGCTGGGCGCTGCGGCCGGACTGCTGCTGGCGGTGTGGAGTCTGGGCACCATTTCGGCGCTGGCACCGGGCGACACGCATGGCTTCCATGAGCTGCGGCTCGACCTGCCGGTGCTCGGGTTCACGTTCGTGGTGTCGGTGCTGACGGGCGCGGTGTTCGGACTGGTTCCGGGGCTGCACGCAGCGCGACAGAATCTGCACCAGTCTCTGAGCCAGGGCGGGCGTTCGATCAGCGGAGGTCCACAGTGGCTGCGCAGCGGGATGGTGGCGGGCGAAGTGGCGCTGGCGCTGATCCTGCTGGTGGGCGCGGGGCTCATGATCAGGAGCCTGAGCGCGCTGATGAATGTCGATCCGGGGTTCCAGGTTGATCATCTGCTGACGCTGCAGACGGGGCCGGTGGATGAAACGCACGCGCGCTCGTTCACGGCGCAGTTGCTGGAGAAGGTGCAGCATCTGCCGGGGGTGAAGTCGGCGAGCATTTCGAGCGGGCTTCCGATGGAGAGCGTGACGGAGGCGAACTACCGAATCGAGGGCAGGCCGAAAACGAACGATCTGCCGATTGCGGGATATACGCGGGCGACGGAGACGTTCTTCCGCACGATGGGCATTCCCATCCGGCGCGGGCGCGGATTTACGCAAGCCGAAGCAGAGGCGAAAGATCCCGGCGTTCTGATTGTGAACGAGGCATTCGCGCGAAAGAACTGGCCGGGCGAAGATCCGCTGGGGAAGATTGTGATGCTTCCGGGCGGAGACAAGGAGGACCGGCGCGTTCCGGTGGTTGGCGTGATCGGGAATCTGCACGAGATGGGCCCGGACGCAGAGACGAGGCCGGAGATCTTCCTGCCGCAGCGGTCGTTTTCGGACATCAACCTTGCGGTGCGGACCATAGGAGATGAGAACACGCTGCGTCGCGCACTGGAGCAGGCGGTGTGGAGCGTGGACCCGTCGATGCCGGTGCAGCAGATTCGTGCGATGCCGCAGGTGCTGCACGACTGGCCGGCGGAACGGCGCTTTACCATGACGGTGCTGGGCGGATTTGCGGGACTGGCACTGCTGCTGTCGTCGCTGGGGTTGTACGGCGTGCTGGCCTACGTGGTCACGCTGCGGACGCGGGAGCTGGGGATTCGCGTCGCTCTGGGAGCGACGGCGCGCGAGGTGCGGCGTCTGGTGGTGGGCCAGGGCCTGCGGATGACGGCGCTAGGAATGGCCATCGGTCTGGTGGGCGCTCTGGCGCTGACGCGGGTGATGCACAGCCTGGTGTTCGGGGTGAGCACGTACGATCCGCTGACGTTTGCGGCGGTGGTGGTGGCGCTCACCGTTGTGACGATGTTGGCCAGTTACATACCAGCGCGGCGCGCGACGAAGGTGGACCCGATGGAAGCGCTGCGGATGGAGTAACCAACGTCGCGCCGGAGACATCGTTTCGATAGATGCTTCACCGGTGGCTGCCGATCGCGATCCTTCCTTTTGCACTCGTCTCTGCTCAGGATGAGGCGACCTTTTCGCTCGACGTTCGCGTAGTGAACGTGCTGGCCAGCGTGCGCGACAAGTCGGGCGCGTTTGTGCGGGACCTTTCCAAAGACGATTTCAAGGTGCTGGAGGACGGGCGGCCGCAGAAGATCGCCTACTTTGCGCGGGAGACGAATCTGCCGCTCACGCTGGGGCTGCTGATCGACACGAGCATGAGCCAGGCGCGGGTGCTGGATGCGGAACGCGCGGCGAGCTACCGGTTTCTGGACAACATGCTGCGCGACAAGGACCAGGTGTTCGTAATGCAGTTCGATATGGCCGTGCAGATGGCGCAGGATCTCACATCATCGCGGCGGCAACTGGAAGAGACGCTGCCGCTGGTGGATACGCCGACGCACGCCGAACTGGAGATGGAGGGAACGCGCGGCGGGACGCTGCTCTACGACGCAGTGGTGAAGGCGTCGCGGGATGTCATGAAGGGGCGCGAGGGACGGAAGGCACTGATCGTCCTGTCGGACGGCGGCGAGAACGGGAGCACAGCGACGATTGAGGAGGCGATCGACGCGGCGCAGCTTTCCGACACCTTGATCTACTCGATTCTGTTCGCCGATGCGGAGTATCCGTCGTGGGGCCGGGGCATCCTGAAGCGGCTGTCGAAGGAGACGGGCGGCGGATTCTACGAGGTTTCGAAGAAAGAGAGCATCGGCGAAATCTACGCGCAGATTCAGGATGAGCTGCGGAGCCAGTACAGCATGGGCTATGTGCCGGAGCGGCCGGTGACGGCGCCGGAGTTCCGGCGGATCGCGGTGACGGTGGATCGGCCGGGACTGACGGTGCGGGCTCGGGACAAGTACTGGGCGCGGCGGTGACTCCTGGCAGCGCGTGGCGCTGCCCCACCTATTCGTATCTGAGCGCGACGACCGGGTCGAC
>Ga0335082_10009327_pt1 | contig 10661 bp, 14 predicted proteins | sample Lox_Sample_41_FD_206718 | JGI IMG/M metagenome (GOLD analysis project Ga0335082, IMG submission 206718) | Soil microbial communities from Loxahatchee National Wildlife Refuge, Florida, United States - Lox_Sample_4.1 | ecosystem: Environmental > Terrestrial > Soil > Wetlands | place: USA...
CTCATTCTTCTCCGACGTCCCGCGCCTGGTGGACAAGCTGAAGGTGCTGGCCGACGTCGGACTCGGCTACCTGCGCCTCGGCCAGTCCGCCACCACGCTAAGCGGAGGCGAAGCCCAGCGAGTGAAACTAGCGAGCCATCTCTGCCAGTCGAGCTGCGAAGGAACGCTCTTCATCTTCGACGAGCCGACGACGGGCCTCCACTTCGACGACATTGCCAAACTCCTCGACGCCTTCCAGCGCCTCATCCACAACGGAGGCAGCATCCTGATCATCGAGCACAACCTCGAAGTGATCCAAAGCGCCGACTGGGTGATCGACCTGGGCCCCGAAGGAGGAGACGCCGGAGGCCGCATCGTAGCGCAAGGCACCCCCGAGCAAATCGCCGAGTGCCGGGGTTCGTATACGGGGCGGTATTTGAAGAAACAACTTCAGTAATGTGGGGCAGCCAATCCTGGCTGCAGCCGCCTTTCAGTCGGTCCCACCTCGTGTCGCCGGTTGGGCCCGATACACCCAAACATCGAAACGAGCTAAGGATGTATGATGTGCACGGATCATAAGAAACAGTGACGATGCACTGCACTCAACTCTGTTCTGTAAGCCTGGTCCCTTTGCTTCTAGCCATTCCAGCGAATGGGGGTAGCCGCAAGATGGCAATGGCCGGAACGATTATTGCCTACCGACCTGTCGAACTCATCACCCAGGTTCCATCATTTTCGCTCAACCGAGAAGCGTTCCTGGTGCACATCGAGAAGACGAGTTCCGGAGCTACGCCAGAGCTCGTGAAGGTCGTCTATGAGCATCTGGGCTATACAGGCCTGACGTACGACGTTCTGCACGCAACTCCACTTCTTCTCTTGAGAGTAAGCAGAGAAAGGGCTTGCGACGAGACTTATGAGTCCTTTGCAAAGCACGGTCCCGTGCTGCGAGACGCGACGACGGGTGCCGAATCGTTGAAACGCATCGTGTTTGTCGGACGCTTCTCAGGAACGAGCGTGCCCGACAGTCAGCGGCTCAACTGCTACGTGCTTCACCACTATGAAGCACTGACCACGGCAGCCGGGCCGTGATCTCAGGCGGCAAACTCCCGCAGCACTTCCGGATGCTTCTCCGCCACGCGAACCAGCGTCTTGGCCGCACCGCTCGGCTCCCGGCGCCCCTGGTCCCACTGTTCGAGCGTGCGCTTCGACACCCCCAGCAACGCCGCAAACTCCGTCTGCGTCAGCCCGGCCTTCATCCGCGCACGAGCGACCACCGACCGAGGCTCCACCTTCGTCCGCTTCCCGCCGCCAGCCTTGATCTCACGAACCCCCGCGAGCACCTCACCCCAAATGTCGCGCTCCGATTCGCTCCGTCGACGCGCGCGTCCACTCACTTTGCTGCTCATCTCTCGAACTCCTTCCTCAGCTCTCTCAGGATGTGCGCGGGCACATTCTGCACCTTCGCCTTGGCGTACATCGTGAGCATCCAGAATTCGTTCGGCCGATATCGAACGAAGTAGATGATCCGTAACCCGCCTCTCCTCCCGCCACCGGGCCGCGCCCAACGCAGTTTCCGCACGCCGCCGGATCCGCTCACCAGCCGCCCCGCCTCCGGATTCTGCAACATGAACTGCTGCAACTCGCTGTAGTCGTCATCGCTCAGATACAGGCTGCGCCCTCGCTCAAAGGCACTCGACTCAATGAACGTGAACACACTCCATGATACGCCTCTGGCGTACTGAAGGCAATCTGCTGCACGACGAAATCGATGCTCCAGCCTGACTGCCACCCCTGCCGTCCGTCTCCGGGCAAGGCCGTCCGAGCCGATCTGGGCTGAACAGCGCCCGGGCAGTTTACTCAATTAATCGAACATTCTGTTTACTATTAGTTCCAGGTTGCTCTACCATGATGCCAGCCCGCTTGCGCGGCAGACAGCCTTCTCGGAAAGGAGTCGGATCATGAATGTCATTGAGAGGCTCACAGATGTGGGAACCGTTACATCAGCAGCTGACGAATGGTCGGTCAACTATGATCTTCTAGTTACTGAGGAGAACGGGTTAGGCAACGTAGTCGGCCGAATCACCCCGGGGCGGCGCCCAAGATCTCTCACTATATCTATGTTGACGATGGCTGACGGTCGAAAGCTGAAGTTCTCGTTTAGGAACGAGCAGGGCGACATTGATTTCGTAGAGTGGATTCGATAGACCGACTCAATCTGACCATGGTAACCTGACCATAGCCACCATGCCCCACCAAATCGCCGCCGGAGAATTCAAAGCCCGCTGCCTCAACCTCCTCGACGAGGTCCAGCGCAGCCGCAAGGAAATCCTCATCACCAAACGGGGACGCCCCGTCGCCCGCCTCCTGCCCGCCGACGCAAAGCCACCCGTCCTCCTCGGCCGCATGAAAGGCACCATCGACATCACCGGCAGCCTCATCAAGCCCACCGGCGAGACTTGGAATGCCGACAAGTAGCCACCGGCCCATCCCGCTCCTGCTCGACACCCACTACTGGATCTGGCTGCAATCCGGCGAAACCACCCGCTTCACCCCGGCCATCCTGAAAGCCATCGTGCACGCCTCCGCCACCGGCAGCCTGCTCCTCTCCGTCATCTCCGTCTGGGAACTCGGCATGCTCGAAGCAAAGCGCCGCATCCACCTGCACATGCCCTGCGAACAATGGGTGGCCGAGGCCCTTGCCACACCAGGACTCACCGTCGCGCCCCTCACGCCCGAAATCGCCCTCGAAAGCACGCGCCTGCCCGACTCATTCAACGGCGACCCGGCCGACCGTATCATCGTCGCCACTGCCCGCCGCCACCGCGCCCGCCTTCTCACAAAGGACCGCACCCTCGTCGCCTACGCCCGCCGAGGCCACCTCACCCTCCTCTAACCCCGTGAACGCAGACAATCACCTTCTTATCTGTGTTCATCGGTGTTCATCCGCGTTAATCCGTGGCCATTCTTCCGTAACCCTAGCCCCCCGCCGCCCGAGCCCGCATCGCCGCAATCATCTCTTCCCGCCGCCGCGTCAGGTGCGGAGTGATCCCCAGCATCCGCTCCGTCAGCATCAACTGACCGCGGTGGTGCATCTCGTGCTCCTTCGCGCTCATGAGCATCTCGAACCGCGTCTTGAACGCCGGCGTCATCCCCGGAGGCGAATCCACGTGCTCAGCCAGAAACTCGTCGGAAACTCCCTCCAGTGCCGACGCGAACCTCTCGCCCTCCACCCGCAGCGCCTCCAGAATCGCCGCCTTCCCACTCACCGCCTTCGACTCGGCGTCCTGCGCGTCGCGGTACGCGAAGAAATCGAACCCGGCCAACGTGCTCAGCCGCCGCTCAAAGTGGATCGTCTCGTGGAACCGCGGCGAAAACGCAATGTGCACCAGCGTCTCGCCCACCGACATTACCCCGGGCGCCGCCCGGAAGTCGTAATTCTCTTCGGGAATCTCCTCAGCAATCTGAATCGTGTTCCCGCGAACCATGCGGAATGCCGCAGCCAGATCTTTCGCTCCGTAACAGCTCATGCGTGCAGTGTAGCGCACCCGCGGTCACAAGAAAATTACGAGCCCCATCAACCACTTACGAACCGCACCGAACCGCGCCGCGTTACATTCCCAATCGAAGAGTCCGTCCGCTCCAGCGTCGGAGAGGCGGGCCGCCAGGCGGGGATATCCATGGTCGTCTCCGCCGGGTCCAGCGCGGCGTTCGTCCGCCGGTGCGTCAACCGGTCCCAGACCGTTGCGGGTACGCCAAACGGTTCCCTCGCCAAAGGGGTTAAAGATGGCCACGGGGGCGCGCCCTGCAGAACATCACAACAACGCGGCTCAGCGCGCGGTGCCAACCAGCGCGCCGAGCTGCACCACAATTTCTTCCAGCGTCTTCGACTGCGCCGTGAGCTGCTCGGCTGCCGAAGCGCCTTCTTCCGCGCCCGCGGCGGATTGCTGCGTCACCTGCTCAATCTGCGCCAGCGCCTTCGCCACCTGCTCGATGCCACGGGTCTGCTCGCCACTGCTGGCGTTCACTTCATCCACCAGACCCTTGGCCTCGGCCGATTCCTTCGTGATCGCGCGAATCGCCATTGCCACCTCGTCCATCCGTGTCTTGCCCTCGCCCGACTTCGACACCGATTCCTCAATCAGCGCCGCCGTGTCCCGCGCCGCCTGCGCGCTCCGCTGAGCCAGATTCCGTACCTCATCGGCTACCACCGCGAAACCCATCCCCGCTTCGCCCGCCCGCGCCGCTTCCACCGCCGCGTTCAACGCCAGTATGTTCGTCTGGAACGCGATCTCGTCAATGATCCGGATGATCTTCGCGATCTTGTCCGACGAAGACGCGATCTCCTCCATCGCCCGCACCATCTGGTCCAGCTTCTCGTTGGTGTTGCGGAAACCATCCTGCGAGCGCAGCATCAGCACCGCCGCCGACTTTGAATTCTCCGCGTTGCGCCGCGCCATCGTGTTGATCTCCTCGCTCGATGCCGAGGTCTCCTCCAGCGACGCCGCCTGCTCGCTCGCCCCCTGCGCCATGGCCGTCGACGATTGCGCCACCTGCCCGGCCGCGCTTGCCACCTGCCCGGCTGCTTCGGTCAGCTCCGACGCCACCTGGCGCAACGCCCGGTTCACGCTTCGCAGCAGCAGCGCCGAGCCCGCGCTCCCCAGTACAATCGCCAGCCCGATCAGGCCCCACGAAAAGGCCCGCGCCGCCGATGCCGCCGCCGTCGCTTCATCGCCCATGCGCTTCCCCGCGTCCTCGTTCCACTTCGTCATCACCTCTACGTGTTTCGCGAGCTTCGTGAACACCGGCGTAAGCGAAGTTGTGTATTTTTCGTACGTGGCGGCGTTCTGGGTTCCCAGCCGGCTCAGTGGTCGTACCTCGTTTTCCCAGATCTTGTAGTACTCGGCCAGCGTCGACCGCAATGTCTCGAAATTGGTGCGGTCGTCAGAGTCGTGGATCGCTGTTTCGTAGTCGGTCAGGGCCTTTTCCGTCTGCTGCTGGGCTTCGTCCAGGGCTCGCTCAGTCTCCGCGATCTGCTGCGGAGTCGCCGATGCCACATGTTTCCAGGCGTTTCCGCGGAAGCGGTAGATGCCGCTCGAAATCCTGCCCATAGCGTCCAGTCCGGGCATCGCATCGGTCGTCAGCGAGTCGATCCGCTTCTCAATCCGCATCAGACTCACCAGCGCAACCGTGCCCAGTATCGCCGCGAGCCCGACCAGCCCGCCGGCCAGCAGCCCGAGTTTCTTTCCAATCGTCATTGCCGAGGTCTTCATAATGTCCCTGCCGTTCGTATCGGCGCGGAACCCGGGACCTTGAGCGCGGAAGTTTACAATGTACTCATGTGGCCGTTCCTGGCCCTGTTCGCAACCCTCCCGGGCTTCTTTAACGACCCTTCCACCGACGGCCTCAAGGCCCTCGACGAGAAGCGCTACGCCGACGCCGCAACCAGCTTCACCGCCGCCATCGCCGCTGACCCGAAGGACTTCGCCGCCCACTTCAATCTCGCCTTCGCCTGCAGCATGCTCCACCGCGACGCCGACGCCATCTCCGAGTACCGCAAGGTCCTCGAGATCAAACCCGGCCTCTACGAGGCCCAGCTCAACCTTGGCATCCTGCTCATCCGCGAGAAACAGCCCGCCGATGCCGCGCCCTTCCTCGAAAAGGCCGCCGCCGCGAAGCCGAAGGAGTTCCGGCCGGTCTACTACCTCGCCGAGGCGCAGCTCGCCGCCGAACAAAACGAAGCCGCGCAGAAATCCTTCGAAACCGCGCTACAGCTCGATCCCCAATCCGCTTTCTCCGAACTCGGCCTCGCCCGCGCCCTGGCCCGTCAGAACAAGCTCGACGAAGCTGTTCCGCACTTCCGCAGGGTTTCCGAACTCGACCCCAAACGCACCGACGCTCTTCTCGAGCTCGCCTCGGCATACGAAACCGCCGGCCGCCCCGCCGACGCGATCGCACTGTATCAGCAGTTCCCTGACGATCCCGCCGCCCAGGAGCGCATCGGTCAGCTCATGCTCCAGTCCAGCCGCTTCGCCGAAGCCGTCGATCGCTTCAAGGCGGCCATCGCGAAATCTCCCACCGAGGCCAACCGCGTCGGGCTCATGCAGGCGTACATGAAGTCGGGCCACCCCGACCTCGCTCTGCCCCTGCTGGAACAGCAGCTTTCTCTTGCGCCCAACGACTATGAGCTGGTCATGCTCAAGGGCCGCATCCTGCGCGACCAGCGCCAGTTCAACGCCGCAGCCAGCCAGTTCCTGCTCGCCACGAAACTCCGTCCTAATGAGTGGATGGCCTGGAGCGAACTCGCCGGCGTCCTCGTCCTCGCCGACAATTACGGACCCGCCCTCGCCGCCCTCGACCACGTTCGCGCGCTCAACGCCGAGAAGCCCGGACACGTTTTCCTTCGCGCCATCGTCCTTGATAAGATTCAGGAACTGGAGCACACCGGCAAGGAACATCGTGCGGCAATGAAGGGCGCTCTTGAAAGTTACCAGCGGTTCCTCGAACTCAGCAATGGCCAGGACCCCAACAACGAGTTCAAGGCCCGCCAGCGGATCCACATCATTCAGTTGGAGATGAACAAGCGATGATGTTCGCGGTATGCCTGTTCCTCGCCTTCGCCGGAGCCGCTCAGCTCGACGAAATCAAATCCGAAGCCGATCCCAACCGCCGCGCCGAAATGGCCGTCGACGCCGCTGGCAACGAACTCAACGACGCTCGCGAATCCTGGAACGGCGGCGACTGGACCAAAACGCAGGTCTCGCTCTCGCAAATGAAGGACGCGGTTGAGCTGGCCGATTCGTCGCTGGAGGAAACCGGCAAGCAGCCGCGCAACAACCACCACTACAAGACGGTGGAAATCAAGCTCCGCAACCTCATCCGCCGCGTCGACGCCTTCCGCCTCGAAGTCGACTACGAACAGCGTGAGGCTGTCAACGCCGTGGAAACGCGCCTCCAGCAGGTGCACGACCGTATTCTCGACGCCGTCATGACCAAACGAAAACGATCATGAGACTCCTCTTCCCGATCGCCCTTCTCGCCCTCGCGGCCCTGCCGGCCGCGCGCGCCCAGGACCGCGATTTCCTTACTCCCGACGAGATCCAGCAGGTGCGCGATACCCAGGAGCCCAACGCCCGGCTCCTGCTTTACGTTAAGTTCGCGCGCATGCGCATCGAGTACCTCAATCACCTGCTCGGCGAGCAGAAACCCGGCCGCTCTGTCCTGATCCACGATACCCTTGAGGATTATTCGAACATCATCGAATCCATCGACACTGTCGCTGACGACGCGCTCAAGCGCAAGGTGGACATCGCGCCCGGCATCAAGCTGGTGGCCGACGCCGAGAAGGAGATGATCGCGGCGCTTGAAAAAGTCGCGGCAAAACCGCCGCCCGATTATTCGCGCTACGAGTTTGTGCTCACCACCGCGCTTGACACCACCCGCGACAGCGCCGATCTCTCCACCGAGGATCTCGGCAAGCGGTCCGAGGAGGTGGCGGCCGAGGAGGCTCGCGACAAGAAAGAGCGTGAGAGCGTGCTGACGCCCGGCGAGTTGAAGAAGAAACAGGCCGCGGAAGCCGAGGCGAAGAAGCACCCGCCGCGCAAGGCGCCCACGCTGTTGAAGCCGGGCGAAAAGCCCGCAACCGAGTGAGCCACGACGCTCCTGCGGCGTAATACCCAGGGGGTATCCCCAGGCAACTGGTCTCAGATCCCTCGTAGAACTAAGGTTTCCCGGTCACAAGGCCGATAGTGGAGGTAGCATGCAATTCGATGCGGTTATCTGGGTGCTTCTGCCGGTGTTTATCGCCGGAGGTTCGGCGCTGCTCTCTTTCTTTATCATGTCAGCGCGAATGGAAGTGGCGGTCGCCAAAGAGCGTGAGGCCGTCGCCGAAACCAAAGCGACGCTGAGGGCTCTGGAAGCGACGGCGCAGGAGAAGATCAAGGCGGCCGAGCAGGAAGCGCGGCGCAAGTCCCTGGACGATTTCATGCAGGATTTCCGCGTTGAAGAGCGCCACTATGTCCGTGAAAACAAATCACTTCTGATGCACAAGAAGTCAGTGGTGCTGCAGGAGCGTCTGTATTTCCGTAATATTCCGCTGTCCAACTGGGTGGAGCACGAGATGACCGTCGAGGAAGGCGGCGACCCGGCCCAGAGTGTCCGCGGAGCCTCGGTTTTCAGTACTCGCGCGCTTTCCGATGAGCAGCAGGGCGCGGCGTCCCGTCTGCTCGGCAAGGGCAGCGACGACGGCGCGCGCACCGTCTCGTCCTACAGCCACGTGGGCGTTTAGCTGGCGAAGAACAGCATCCGGACCGAGACCAGCAGCAGAAATCCGCCATAAATCCGCCTGATGACCGCCGGCTCGAGGCCGATCACGATCTTTGCGCCGAAATACGCACCTACGAACAACCCCAGCCCGATCAGCAGCGCCCAGCGAATGTTCATGAACCCCGCCTGCCAGTATTCGTACGCACCCAGCAGCCCCACGGGCGGGATCAGCGCGGCCAGGCTGGTTCCGGTAGCCGACCTGATGTCGACCTTGAACAGAAACAGAAGCGCCGGCACGATGATAAGCCCGCCTCCGATCCCGAACATGCCCGCGAAAACTCCGGCAACAAGCCCCACACCCAATAATGGCAGCCAGGTCATGGCGGTATGTTATCATGGGTTCTCAGGGACGCTACCGCAACTCCCTATATTTCTATCACTTAGGTGAAATACGTGAGCCCCGTCGCCAGCTTGATCGATCACACGCTGCTGCGCCCCGCCGCCACCCACGACCAGATCGTCGAGCTGTGCCGGGAAGCGGTGGAGCACGGCTTCGCCAGCGTGTGCGTGAATCCGTACTGGGTTCCGCTGGTTGCCGCCGAACTGGCGGGCACCGAGGTGAAGGTCTGCACGGTGGTCGGTTTCCCTCTGGGCGCGTCGGCCAGTGAGATCAAGGTCGCTGAAGCCACATGCGCGTTGCGCAACGGCGCGCAGGAAATCGATATGGTGATCAACATTGGCGAACTGATCGCGGGCGACGTCGCCGCGGTGAGCCGCGACATCGCCGAGGTGGTGGACGTGTGCCATCGCGCGGGCGTCATTGTGAAGACTATTCTCGAAACCTCGCTGCTGACCGATGAGCAGAAAGTGCTGGCATGCAGGCTCGCCGTGCAGGCAGGTGCGGATTTCGTCAAGACCTCAACCGGATTCGGTCCCGGCGGCGCCACCGTCGCCGATGTCCGTCTGATGCGCGAGACGGTGGGTCCTTCGGTGGGCGTCAAAGCCTCGGGCGGCATCCGCACCATCCAGGATCTCGAGGCCATGGTGGCGGCCGGTGCCACACGAATCGGCACCAGCTCCGGCGTCTCGCTGGTAGCCGCTGCAGGCTGATGGTGAGCTCGCCTATGCCAGTCCCTTCCGAACCCGGCACAATATTCCAGGAGCGAGCCGAGCTGCTGGACTTCCTGCTGGAAGTGTCCACCGCGATGGCCGCCACCCTGGACCTCGACCGCCTGCTTTCGCAACTCGCCGATTACATCAAGGAAGTGGTGCCTTACGACCTGTTCGCCGTGCTGCTCTACAACGAGCGCGCGCACGGCCTGCGCATTCGCCACTCCATCGGTCATCGCGAGGAAATCGTCAGGAACCTGCTCGTGACGCTCGATGAAGGCATCACCGGCGCGGCGGCCAAAACCCGCTCGGCCGTTCTGGTTCCGGACGTGCGCCAGGATCCGCGCTATCTCAACACAGTAGACGCGGTACGCTCCGAAATGGCCGCGCCCATGGTGGCGCGCGGCAAGCTGGTGGGCGTGCTGGATGTGCAATCCACGCAGCTCGACGCGTGGACCGAGCGGCAGCGGGCGCTGTTGATGCTGATTGCCAGCCGCGCCGCGGTATCCATCGACAACGCACGCCTCTACCGGCGCGTGGAGCGCACCAACCGCACGCTGCGCACGCTGGCGCACCTCTCCCAGGAGTTCAGTTCCATTCTGGCGCTCGATGAGCTGCTCGACCGCATCGCCAAGACCGTGCACGCCCTGATCGATTTCGACGCCTTCAGCATCATGCTGGTGGACACCGAGAAACGCGTGCTCCGTCACCGGTTCAGCCAGCGCTACGACGAGCGCGTGAACATGGACAACGTCCCGCTCGGCAAGGGCATCACCGGCGCGGCGGCGGAATCGCGCACTGCCGTGCGCGTGGCCGACACGCTGGCCGACCCGCGCTACATCGCTTCGCACCCGGATATTCGCTCCGAGATGGCCATCCCGCTCATGCTGCAGGACCGCGTGGTCGGCGTGATGGATCTGGAAAGCGAGCGCATCGGCTTCTTCACCGAAGACCATCAGCGCCTGCTCGGTCTGCTGGCGCCCCAGATCGCCAGCTCAGTGGAGAATGCGCGGCTGTACGAAGAGCTCGGCCAGCGCGAAAAGCGCATGGAAGACGACCTCAAGGCGGCGCGCAAACTGCAATCGGTGTTGCTGCCGAAGGAGGCACCGGAGATCCACGGCCTCGAGATGGCGCTGAACCTGCACCCGGCGCGCGAGATCAGCGGCGATATCTACGATTTCTTCGAGCACGGCGACGACTATGCCGTGATCGCGTTCGGCGACGTCAGTGGCAAGGGCGCGGCGGCGGCTCTGTATGGCGCCCTGGTCAGCGGCCTGCTGCGTTCGCTCGCTCCGCGCCGGCGCGGCCCG
>Ga0335082_10009328_pt1 | contig 10661 bp, 12 predicted proteins | sample Lox_Sample_41_FD_206718 | JGI IMG/M metagenome (GOLD analysis project Ga0335082, IMG submission 206718) | Soil microbial communities from Loxahatchee National Wildlife Refuge, Florida, United States - Lox_Sample_4.1 | ecosystem: Environmental > Terrestrial > Soil > Wetlands | place: USA...
CTCTGAGATAGCCGAGATATTGACCGTCCACCCAGACCCCCGAACTCTTCTCTACCTTGCTGGCGCCCTCGAATTCGATTTCACCCAGTACCTGGTTGTCAGCGGCGAGCACTGGAATGGCCAGCAGAGACATCACGAGAATCAGAGTCAACTTCGCAGCGCGCATAGAAGTACCCACCATCCGAGAAGCAAGTCCGCTGCCATTGAACACGAGGTCAAGGCAGCAGGATGTCGTTTGTTTTGTGCGCGAACCGGAACATCTGGTTGCTTCGCTGCAGGTAATTCAGGTGAAGTACTGAGGAGAAACTTCTCATTCGAACTTCAGCCCATGGTCTTGCGCAGCTCCCGCCGCAGGATCTTTCCTGATGCCGTCTTGGGGATGGCATCAACAAAGCACACTTTTCTTGGCTGCTTGTAGTGGGTAAGGCGGTCGGCCACGAATCCCGACAACTCATCTTTCATCTTGTCCGAGGCTACCGAGCCTTCGCGCAGTACCACAAAGGCAACGGGAATTTCCCCCGCAGCCATGTCGGAGCAACCCACTACGCCGCAGTCTCTCACCGCGGGGTGTTCGAGCAGCACACCCTCCACTTCCGCGGGCGCAACCGGGAAGCCTTTGTACTTGATCATCTCCTTGCGGCGATCCACCACGCAGAAGAAGTCTTCGGCGTCGCGCGTCACCACGTCGCCCGACCAGTACCATCCGTCGCGCAGGGCAGCCGCCGTGGCCTGCGGTTCCTTCCAGTATCCCAGCATGAACTGGGGCCCACGCATCACTAGTTCACCCGGTTGGCCTGAGGCGGCCTCGTTTCCCTGATCGTCGACCACGCGACAATCAGTCAACGCCATGGGTTGTCCGATTGACTCCGGCCGGTACAACTCCGGCTCGAGGTATCCGATGTGCGTCACGGGCGAGGCTTCTGTCATGCCGTACCCTTGGCAGACGAGAATTCCGGTGAGCGTGGTGAACCTGCGAGCCAGTTCGGGCGCCAGCGGCGCAGCTCCAGACTTTACCCAGTGCACACGATGGTCCTTGGGAAATCGTCCCGCCTCCGCAGCCTGGCACAATGCGTTGATCGCCGGCGGCACGGTCGGGGCCATCGTTACCCCTTCTTCCATGATTAAAGAGCAGAACTGCTCGGCGTTGAAGCGCGGCATCAATACCAGGGTTGCCCCCAGCGTCAGCACGGGATTCAACACCACGTTGAGCCCATAGATGTGATACAGGGGAAGAAAACAGCACACGGTCGACTCGTGGCAAATGTGGGTTGCATTCGGCCCGATGAACTGAAAGACATTTGACACCAGGTTGTAATGCGAGAGCATGACGCCCTTCGGTAGGCCTGTGGTTCCACTCGAGTAGGGAAGTGCTCCCAGAATCAGGTTCGAAGGTTCAGTCGGCGCAGGGAAGCTGCCTGGTCCCGGCTGCAGCCAAGTCATTAGCGGATCGCTGCCCCCTCCGCTTATCCGAGCAGTGAAAACTCGGCGCAGATTGGGAAGTCCGGCTAGCGAAATGCCCTCAAGGCAAGGCCCATCGCTCAACAGCATGGCAGCGCCAGAGTTCTCCAACTGATACCGGACTTCGCGTTCGCGGTACGTCGGATTCAGTAGTGTGGGGATCGCGCCAGCCAGAGTTGCAGCGTGATAAGCGGCGCAGAACTCCCAGGAATTGGATAGGAAGATGGCGAAGACCTCGCCTGGCTTCAATCCGGCACGGATGAGTCCGCGGGCCAGGCTCTCCACGATCTCTCCGTACTCGCCGTAGCTGATCCTCCGTCCGCAGGAAGCGTCGACGATGGCCGTTTTCTGGGAAAAGCGGCGGCAGCTGTCCAGCACCAGATCGTGGACGAATCGCCCGTGCGGATCAGCATAGAGCTGGGTGCGAAGCATGCGGAAGAGATTGTAAAGGAAGTCGAGGGGTTTGCCGAAGGCTGGAATGCGGGAAAAACTAGTTCTCGCGGTTCTCAGATCCTAGTTCTCGGAAGCGTCACCCCACCAGCCTCCTCAAGAACTCCTGCTCGTCCATGCGGTACTTGAACGCCTTCCGGCCATCGATGAACACGACGGGAACTTCGTCTGTGAACTGGCGCCTGAGTTGATCGTCGGAGTCTACGTCGATTTCCTGCCAGCTAAATCCGCCACGGCGGTGCAACTTGGAGAGGGTTTCCTTCACGATTTCGCAGAGATGGCACCCCTTGCGGGAGTAGAGAACGACCTGCCGCGGTTCGGTCACGCCGCGAGTGTACAACTGTAGGTAATCGATTTCCACTGTTTCGTGAGCTGGTCCGCGGCCACGGTACAATTCCTGTCATGCCGCAAAAGCAAGAAAGACCACTGGCCGGTAAGGCCGCTCTGATCACAGGGGGGGCACTCCGACTGGGGCGTGCGACCGCACTCGCTCTGGCCCAGTCGGGAGCAGACGTCGCCATCACCTTCCGCCAATCCGCCCGCGAAGCCCAGCACACGGTCATCGATCTGAGCAGCTTTGGGGTACGGGCTGTGGCCCTGCGCTGCGATGTCACTGACGAGAAGAGCGTGAAGGCGACGATGAAGGAAGTCGCCAAAGAGCTCGGCGGACTCGACATCCTGGTGAACAACGCGGCCAACTATGAAACCGTGGAATTTGAGAAGTTGACCCTTAAGCAATGGGATGCAATCTTCGCCTCGAATACACGTGGGCCGTTCCTCGTCTCCCGCGAGGCACTCAAGCTCCTCCGCCAGCGTCGGGGAAAGATCATCAACATGGGATCGCTCGGCGGACTGCAGGCCTGGGCCACCCATGCGCATTACTGTTCCTCGAAAGCTGCAGTTCACATGCTCACGAAGGTGATGGCCAAGGCCTTGGCCCCGGAACTTGCCGTGAACTGCGTGGCGCCCGGGATGATCGATTTAGGAGAGAAGTCCGCCGCTGCTTTCATGAAGCGCATGGCCAAACAGACGCCCATGCGCCGCAACGGAACCGGCGAGGAGATCGCGGCGGCGGTGCTGTTCTTTGCCACCGCCCCCCACTTCATTACCGGCCAGATCCTCGTGGTGGATGGCGGACTCAGCCTGTAGGCAGCTCTTTTTGTGAGTATCCGCTCAGTCAACCTCCCGCGGCGTGCAGGCGTTATAGTTCTTGGTGGGGAATCTGCGCCCGGCTCATGAAAAAGGTCCTCTTCATTCTGTTGTTGTTACAGACCGCTGGTGCCTGGGCCCAGGACCGTCCTGAGGACGGCGCTCACGAGTTCCAGGTGTGGTCTGGCGGCGGACACTCGGTTCCGGGAGGCACTCGCGATACCGGAGTTTGGAATGTGGGTGTTCGCTACGGCTGGATTCTCACTCGCCCTCACGGACCGGGCTTCCTCAAGGGCAGGTTCGAATATGTCGTGGATGCGGTGCCGGTGTTTGTGATCTGGCAAAAGGCCAACACCGCCTACGGCGCCGGGGTCAATCCCCTCGGATTGAAGTGGGATTTCGCGACGCGCGCCAGCGTTGTCCCTTATTTGGAACTGAACGGCGGAACGCTCTTCACCAGCACGGAGGTGCCTCCAGGGACCTCGCAAGTGAACTTCACCTCGGCGGCTGCGTTCGGCGTGCATCTGCTGGGGAAGAAATACGCCTGGACGCTCGAGGCCCGCTACATGCACATCTCGAACGCCGGTTTAACCTCCCCCAATCCGGGGATCAATACGGTTCAGGTCAGATTGGGGATTGGGAAGTTCTGGCATAGGCGAGGCAGCCTTCACGATTCAGCCCCATGAAGATCCTTCTCCTCTCGACTTTCGTAGGGCTGCTCTGCATTGTCTCTCCTGCGCAATCTGTACCTTTGACGTCGCAAGCGCCTGTGCCCCAGATCGTGGAAGTCCGCGGCGGCTCGCTGAAGCTCAAGGCGTATTTCTGGAAGCCGACCGGCCGTGGCCCGTTTCCCGTCGTGGTTTTCAATCACGGGTCAGGCGGCGAGGATGCACAGCACACCGCGGGACACACCATGGCTGAAGCAGCTGCCGTCCTTGCGCCCGTCTTCCTCAAACATGGCTACGCTTTCTTCTACCTCTGCCGCCGTGGACAAGGCTTATCCGCCGACCAAGGATCCTTTATGCAGGATCTCCTGCATCAGGAAGAAGCTGCCCGAGGCAAAGACGCCCGCGCCCAACTGCACTACAAGCTCGCCACCACCGACCATCTCGACGACGCGCTCGCGGGCCTGGCAGTTGCGAAGGACATGCCCGGCATCGATCTTAAGGGCGTCGTTATGGCCGGCCACTCGTTCGGTGGTGTGCTCGCGTTACTATCGGGCGAAAAGGATCCTGTCATCCGAGCCGAGGTGACCTTTGGCGCCGCCAACTCTTGGAAGACCGCCCCGGAGCTTCGCGAGCGCATCCTTTCTGCAGTCCGTAAGACTTCGGCCCCAATCATGCTGATTCAGGCCACCAACGACTACGACACCACTCCGGGTACTGCCATCGCAGCGGAGCTTGAGCAACTTCACGCGCCGCACCTGCTGAAGATCTATCCGGCGTTGGGAAGATCTTCCGATGATGGCCACAATCTCGTGTACCTGGCCATCGCTGAGTGGGAACCTGACGTATTCCAGTTCCTCGACTCTAGGGTCAAGCGGTAACTACTGTTTGATCGGATTTGCAGCGCAACGACTCGCCCAGCTATTCTTCTCTGTTTATGTCAACTCTTGTCGAATGTGTTCCGAATTTCTCCGAAGGCCGCGACAAGGCAAAAGTCGACGCCATCATCGAAGCCATGAAAATGGATGGTGTTTATCTCCTCGATCGCGAGATGGACGCCGACCACAACCGCTGCGTGATCACTCTGGTGGGGGAGCGCGAGCCCATCCAAGAGGCTGCCATTCGTGGCGTCGGCAAAGCGGCCGAGTTGATCGACCTGACCGTGCACCAGGGCGCGCATCCCCGCATGGGCGCGGCCGACGTGGTGCCCTTTATTCCCATCGACGGTGTAACCATTGAAGATTGCGTGGCGATGGCCCGGCACGTGGGAGCGGAAATCTGGAAGCGACACAAGATTCCGGTGTATTTGTACGAAGCCGCCGCCACTACGCCCGAGCGGCAGAACCTGGAGAACATTCGTCGCGGCCAGTTCGAAGGAATTCGCGCCGAGATCGCAACCAATCCTGCAAGAAAGCCCGACTTCGGCGATCCCAGAGTACATCCGACGGCTGGGGCAACAGTCGTAGGCGCCCGAAAATTCCTCATCGCCTACAACGTCTTCCTCAGCACGCCGGATGTCCAGATCGCCAAAAACATCGCCAAAGCCATTCGCTTCTCAAGCGGAGGCCTGCGTTTTGTGAAAGGTGCAGGTTTCCTGGTGCGGGGCATGGCCCAGGTGTCCATGAACCTGACGGACTTCGAGCAAACCCCGGTTCACCGGGTTTACGAGATGGTGAAGCGCGAGGCGGCCCGCTACGGGGTGATGCCCGTCAGCAGCGAGATCGTGGGGCTGATTCCGAAGAAAGCTCTGGAGTCGGCGGCGGAGTGGTTTTTGCAGGTAGAGAACTTTGATTCGTCTCTAATTCTGGAAAACCGCCTGACTGCCGTCATGGGCGGCAAGATGGCCGTGGGCGGCCTGCGTGCCGGAGTGGAGCCGTTCGTCGAGCAACTGGCAGCGCCCACCGCCACCCCCGGTGGCGGCAGTGCAGCCGCGGCAAGTGGCGCCATGGCGGCGGGCCTGGCCACTATGGTCGCCTCGATGTCGCGGGGGAAGAAGGCGTATCTGCAATATGAAAGGGAACTGAGCGAGGCCATTGCGCGCCTTTCGCAGCTGCGCGAGGAGTTGAAGGCTGCCATCGACGCGGACGCCGAGTCGTTCAACGTAGTCATGAAAGCTTACAAACAGGCCAAGGAATCCTCCGACGGAGACTCCATCATCGATGCTGCCTTGAAGCAGGCCACCAGCGTGCCGCTCAGCGTTGCCGAGAAGGCCAGAGAAGTGGGGGCAATTGCCGAGAAGCTCAGCCCAATTACAAATCCCAACATGAAGTCTGATCTGACCACGGCCAGGGCCCTGGCACAGGCAGCCATTCAGGGGGCGCTGGCGAACGTGGAGATCAATGTGGAATCGATCAAGGATGGCCGATTTGTCAATGAGACCCGGGCCCGTACCGCTGCACTCACAGCCGGGACTTGAGGCCCCTAGGGTTGAACGCTGTCGGGAACCGCTTTCCCGTAGTCCTCAGCACTGGTGACGTAACAGGGGAGACGCCCATGACGTCGCTCCAGATCCGGAATCGGTGAGTGACTGGAGTATCTCCAATTCAGTTGCAACCGGTCGGGTTGTTGCCAACGCGCCGCTCTCATTTCCGAAATGGTTTGATCACAGCTTGGGTCGCGAGTGACCACGACCTCGTGTACGGTCCAGTAGTCCAAACCCCATTCGGAGAGGCGTGGTTGGTAGGGGAGGAATGCGTATACCAGTTTGAACAAGCTCCATTCTTCGCGGCCCATCTCCCGCTCGGCAATGAAAACTTCATGGCTCGAGAAGAAGGATGATCGCGGATCAGCCAAAGCGAGTGCCACTAACCGTACTCGCGCTTGCTCCTTCTTGGCCGCTTCCCAGTGCAGCTGTGCTCCCGCCTTTGGGGAAAGCCACAATGGGTTAGCCGCGAAGTAACCGATGCCGACAATCAATGCCACGAGCCTGGCGCTTCTCCCTGGCGTCAGCTCCGAGCGCCTGCCTCGAGAACTCGACCTTGAAGGCGAGCACTGGTAGCAGACTGTCTGCGATTTTGGGCCGGGGGCGGCAGAGACCTTTTGGGTTACCCCGTGTTTATACCTTCGTGTAGCCATTCGCTGTGACCGGTAGCTTACAATTAAAGAACATTGATGCAAGTTTCCGGGTAGAGGTCATTCTGCATCTACTATAGTCATGCGGAAAGGTTTTATATGAGAGTCTTGAAGGTACTTGTCTGCTTTATCGCAGGTTGCTTGCAGGTTGCCTGGGGCGCGGCCATCCCCAGTTCGGCCCGTACCGCCATCCCCGCCGACGTGCAGCAGATCATCACCGTCGACTACCGGACGCTGAAGAACTCGGACACGGCCATGGCGCTGAAACAGCAGGTCCTGCCGCCCAGCCTGAAGGAATTTGAAGGGCAACTCAAGGGGATCGGGATTGATCCGGACAAGGACGTCGATCAGCTCACCTTTGCTTCCTACCGTTTGGAGAAGCAGGGCCTAAAAGTTGTGGGTGCGGCCCAGGGGTCGTTCTCCAGCAAGACGGTGCTGAAGAAGATGCGCCTCAACAAGGTGAAGCCGCTTACCTATCACAACAACGCGATTTATCCGATGTCAGGCGGCATGCAGATGACCTTTCTGGACGACAACACCCTGCTCTTCGGCGATGGCGCGGCGCTCAAGGGCGCCCTCGACGCCCACGACGGGTACGCGACCACGCTCGACTCCAATCCCCAGATCGCCGACATGATTGGCTCGGTGGAATCCGGTACGGTGTGGAGCGTGCTTGACCAGCAGGGAACTCAGAATATGCTGCTTTCTGCCCTGGGCGATGCCGGCAAGCTGGCCGACTTCGACATGGTGAAGAAGCGGGTGATGGGATCGCGCTACACCATGAATTTTCAAAACGGGGTGAACTTCGACCTGGACGTGCTCACCGCCGATTCAGTGACGGCGGCGACCCTGTCTTCCCTGGTTAAAGCTGGAGTGATCTATCGCCGGATGACGGCGAGCCCCATCGAAAAGGCCGCCCTGGAGAATGTTTCTGTAAACTCCGACAGCTCGAACCTGCAGATGCACTTCAAAACCGACGACAAGCAGTTCCAGTCGCTGCTGCATTCAGATCTGTTCGCGGCAGTGTCGAAGTAAGCGCAAAGCACAGGACAGCCGGCGTCCTAGCTCGAAAACCACAAAGGACACAAAGGCTTCGAGCTTGGGATTTCCTTTGCGACCCTTTGTGACCCTTTGTGTCCTCTGTGGTTAATTCAAGACACCCCGCGGCAGGAACCAGCGCCTCTTTTGCCGTTAGTTCATGTAAAATTAAAAGTGGAGAAGTTGTTCCGGCTGCTCTGAACCAGCTCTGGATTCCTCCCGAAATCTTAGATCAAGACCAAGCCCGGGCTGCGGCCTGCGGCAGAACATTGTCAGGAGAGAGCGATGAAGATTGCAAAAACAGCAGACCGCAAGAAGGTCATGGATACCTCGAAGAGTACGGATTGCCCCAAGTGTGGCAAACCGACCCGCATCGTGAAGCGGGTGAAGGACCGCGAGCGCAACGTCCCCGGCGGGATCTTTATTTCCTGCTCGGGGTGTGAGTTCTTCGAAAAGCTGTAGCGAGCCGCCTGCGGTCGATTCGCCTTGGATTGTCGGGCAAATTGCTCGCGGATACTTATTCCAGAGCGAGAGCCATCTTCAGGGCGCGGTCTAATTCCTCTACCTTGGAGGGCGCGAGAGAGCCAACGAAGTTAGTGAGCTGCGCCTTGCGAACACTAACGAGGTTGTCGCAGAGGATCCAACTCTCGTGTTTCAGTCCTTCGTCGATTCCAACCGGGACCTGGGTTGAGAAACCGTGTCCGCGCGTGTACACGGGCGCGCAAACGACCGTGGGGAACCTGGAAGCGATGAGACTCTGGCGGCTTACCACCACGAAGCTTCGGTAAACCTTCGGGTCATCCCCCGGGCGGTGCACGCGATAGATTTCGCCGCGCCTCATAAGCAGTACCTGCTATTCGTCCGATGCTTGATAGCGCAGGACATCCTCGACCTCGGCGTTTAGTTCGTCGGCGGCACGATTAATGAGTTCCAGATCGCGAGCCTCAATTCTGGCTCGCGCCTGCCTTCGCAGGTACTGGGCTAGTACGTCCTCGATGAACGCCGATCGCGACTGCTTTGACCCCGCCATGCGATCAATGCCGGCCAGGACCTCCTTCGACAGTGTGATAGAGGTCTTCTCTTTCATACTACTAATATACTACCGAAGAGCCTCGTAGGCAAACTAGGAATCCAGCCGAAGGAAAACCTGAAAATGGTGCGAGGCCATGTCGGTGCGGATAAAATCTGCCGCAGCGGACGATTTCTCACCCGCTGCGGCCTCTGTTTGTACGTCGGATCGCTCAACAGCTTGCAGCGAGAAGCCGACTGGGCACCGGCAACCGATTGCCGGAACCAATATTTTCACTTACCGTACCTCGGGGTCGCGAAGTAGCCATGGAACGTGCCCGCTGTATCCTGATACACACCCACAATCTGGTTTCTGTCGTTGATGCCCATTGGGAATGTGGCCTCCGCCCCAGGGTAGTCCAGCGTCGAATAGATCCCTTTCCAGAGCATGAACGCGTGCGAACCCATTAAGCCGACGGGGCCGGGAACAGCCTCGCCGTACGAGCCAACGATCGCGCCCCAGTTATTGATGCCGCAAGCATCGGTATTGGGTGCACCAGGGACAGTGATGTCAGTGTACCTGTCTCGATCCTTGAGATAGCCATGGATCACACCGTCGGAGGTGTTGTACCAACCGGCAATCTGGTCGCGGTTATTAATCGCGATGGCTATGGTGTAGTGAACATCGCTGTCGGGATGGTCATAGATGTGATAGGTCCTTCCATCCCAAAGATACCCGTGAACGATGGTGAAGTTGTCGCTCCAAGCCACACCACTGATGTGTCCCCTGGCATTGATCGCACTCCCCGCGGTATTCAACTCGCCGGGTGCATCCGGCAGAAACTTGTAATGCCCCTTCCAATAAAGTGCCGGGTGCATGTAGTTGTCGGGTGGGTTGAAGTAGCCCAATGCGTCTTGGCCCTGGTCATTGGGAGCGCTGTCCAGAGTATTGGTCGCACCCGGTAGGTCGATCACTTTGTACCTTCCATTCTGCAATAGAACGGAATGCCACACTCCTTCCGCGTCAACATACTGAATCCCGATCAGCCCGTTGTTGTTGATGCCGACTGGCACGGTGAATACCGATCCGGGGGGATCGAAGGAATTGAACACATAGTGGTTTTTGTGTTTGGCCAGAGCCAGCCCCTGTGCCACGAGAACAGCCAGGACTATCAGAACGACCTGTCGAGTTTTCATATTGTGACCTCTCAATTCAGCTCACAGTTTGCAATCTCCTTGTTGGTGAAATCCCGTCCTGACAAGATTCGTCAGAACGGGGCAGATTCTTTCGTCGGCTCTCTGTCTTCGGCTACTTCGGGGTTGCCAGGTAGCCATGGATCGTGCCCGCCCCGTCCAGATACACGCCGACAATCTGGCCAAGATCGTTTATGCCGGTAGGAAAACTGGTTACTGCGCCGGGGTAGTCCAGCGTCGTGTAAGTGCCTTTCCGCAGGATAAAGCCGTGGTCCCCGAACCTGATATTCCAAGGTCCGATGAAGACTTTGCCGTACATCCCGACGATCACGCCCCAGTTGTTGATGCCGTAAGGTGTCGTATTAGGCGAACCAGGGACCGCGATTTCGGTATAGTTGTCCCGATTCCAATTCCTGAGATAGCCGTGGACTACTCCATCTGAGGTATCGTACTCACCGATAATCCTTCCCCAGTCGTTGATCATGTAACACCCGGTGAACCCGGCAGTGTCGGCGGGATGCACATAGACGTCATAGTGCTTGCCATTCCAGACGTAGCCTTCAACTACCGTCCCGTCATTGAACACCAGGCCGCATCCGTAGCCGCGGGCATTGATCGCCCACATTG
>Ga0335082_10009329_pt1 | contig 10659 bp, 10 predicted proteins | sample Lox_Sample_41_FD_206718 | JGI IMG/M metagenome (GOLD analysis project Ga0335082, IMG submission 206718) | Soil microbial communities from Loxahatchee National Wildlife Refuge, Florida, United States - Lox_Sample_4.1 | ecosystem: Environmental > Terrestrial > Soil > Wetlands | place: USA...
ATGGCGATGCCGGTATCTTCCGTAGTGTGGTGGAAGTCGATGTGGAGGTCGCCCTTCGCCTTCACCGTGAGGTCGATCAGGCTGTGCCGGGACAACTGTTCCAGCATGTGATCCAGGAAGCCGATCCCGGTCGAAATCTCGGACTTTCCCGAACCGTCGAGATCGACCGAGACCGCAATCTCGGTCTCCTTGGTCTTCCGCTCAACGCTCGCCTTGCGGCGGAATGCCTGCATGGAACCACGATCCTTGCCAAAACCGCTTTCGGCGGGTTTCTTAGCAGCCCTGTTCCCAAAGAGCCAGAACGGGGCGCCAACTGATGCAGTCGCGTTTCCTCGGCTTGAACCCACCGGCTTGTTAACCTATTTCAGCCCCATGCCAAACGACCCCTCCGAGCACGCCGCCCACGGCCTTGCAGCCCCAGGATTTCCCATGTGGCACGGCACCACCATCCTCCTCGTCCGCAAAGGCCCGGAAGTGGTCCTGGCCGGCGACGGCCAGGTCACCGTGGGCCATACGGTGATGAAGTCCAACGCCCGGAAGCTCCGCCGCCTCGGCAAGGGTACCGGAGAGACCGGGGGCCAGGGCCAGGTGATCGCCGGCTTCGCCGGCGCGACCGCCGACGCCCTGACCCTGTTCGAGCGCCTGGAGGCGAAGCTGGAGCAGCATCCCGGCCAGCTCGCCCGGGCCTGCGTCGAATTGGCCAAGGACTGGCGCACCGATCGCTACCTCCGGCGTTTGGAAGCCATGATGGCGGTCGCCGACAAGTCCGTGAGCCTGGTGCTGACCGGGACCGGCGACGTGCTGGAGCCGGAGGACGGCCTCATCGGCATCGGCTCCGGCGGGTCCTATGCGCTCGCGGCGGCGCGGGCGCTGATCGACCAGGACCATCTCGACGCCGAGGAAATCGCCAGGAAGGCAATGAAGATCGCCGCCGACATTTGCATCTACACCAACCACAACGTCATTCTGGAAAAGCTGTAGCGCCATGGCCGAACCCGCGCCGAAACTCGAATCTCCCGCGAACACCCAGGGCGAACAGCCCACGGCCGGCGCCCTCACCCCGCGCGAGATCGTCTCCGAGCTCGACCGCTTCATCGTCGGACAGGGCGAGGCGAAGCGCGCGGTCGCGATCGCGCTCCGCAACCGCTGGCGCCGCCAGCAGCTGGCGCCGGAGATCCGCGACGAGGTGATGCCGAAGAACATCCTGATGATCGGCCCGACCGGCGTCGGCAAGACCGAGATCGCGCGCCGCCTCGCCAAGCTCGCCCAGGCGCCGTTCCTGAAGGTCGAGGCCACCAAGTTCACCGAGGTCGGCTATGTCGGCCGCGACGTCGAGCAGATCGTGCGCGATCTGGTCGAGATCTCGATCGCCATGACCAAGGAGAAGATGCGGCGCCAGGTGACCGCGAAGGCCGAGGGCCTCGCGGAGGAGCGCGTGCTCGACGCCCTGGTCGGCACCGATGCGAGCCCGGAGACCCGGGCGAAGTTCCGCCGCATGCTGCGGTCCGGCGAGCTCGACGGCAAGGAGATCGAGATCACCGTCAAGGAGAGCGGCGGCGGCAATCTCCCGACCTTCGAGATCCCCGGCATGCCCGGCGCCAGCATGGGCATGATCAACCTGAACGAGGTGCTCGGGAACGCACTCGGCGGCCGGCAGAAGCCGCGCCGCATGACGGTCGCGGATTCGTACGAGGTGCTGGTCGCCGAAGAGAGCGACAAGCTCTTGGACCAGGAGAAGATGACGGCGGAGGCGATCCGCGCCGTCGAGCAGCACGGCATCGTCTTCCTCGACGAGATCGACAAGATCTGCGCCCGCTCGGACGGCGCCAGGATCGGCGGCGACGTCAGCCGCGAGGGCGTGCAGCGCGACCTGCTGCCGCTGATCGAGGGCACCCAGGTCTCCACCAAGCACGGCCCGGTGAAGACCGACCACGTCCTCTTCATCGCCTCGGGCGCGTTCCATCTCGCCAAGCCTTCGGACCTGCTTCCCGAGCTGCAGGGCCGCCTGCCGATCCGGGTCGAGCTCAACGCCCTCTCCCGCGAGGACATGAAGCGGATCCTGGTCGAGCCGGAGGCGAGCCTCATCAAGCAGTACGTCGCCCTGATGCGGACCGAGGAAGTGACCTTGGAATTCGCCCCGGATGCGATCGAAGCCATCGCCGACCTCGCGACCGAGATCAACGCCAGCGTCGAGAACATCGGCGCGCGGAGACTTCAGACCGTGATGGAGCGCTTGCTGGAAGAGGTGAGCTTCACGGCGAGCGAGCAGTCCGGCAAGACCGTCCGCGTCGATGCCGCCATGGTGAAGGAAAAGGTCGCGCCCCTGGCGAAGAACGCCGACCTCTCGAAGTTCATCCTTTAAGCGCGATTCTCCTAGAAAGTGCTGTACCGGCGCCACAACTAGGAGTAAATTCCCTCTTCGCCGTTCGCATCGAAGATGGGAAATGCAATGGCGGCGGATGCGACAGATAGGCCGAGCTGGCTGCAATGGGTTACCGGCGTTCTGGAGTCGCTGCGATCGATAGCGGTATCGATTGCGGTTCTGGTGCTTTTCGCGATCTTGTTCTGGGTCGGCTACCAAAGCCTCTACAAACAAAAGATACGGCTGGTGGCGATCAACGTCTCGGACCAGGCGAAGGAGCAAGGCCTCAGTCCGGATATCCTGACCCGCCTCGTGGTGCTCCGCGTCCGAGAGATGCGTCAGGAAACCAATCAGAACCGGTCCGAAAAGAAGCCGAACGAACATGGCCTGTCGGCATCACTGGATGACACGGAAACCGACAGCGAGCTGAAGCATATTACGCTGCCCGGAGTCGAGGTGTCGCTCGACGAGCTGATTCATCTCGCGAACCGCATACTGGGACGCTCAGACCCCTCCATCGAGTTCGAGATCGTAGACCTTCCATCGACCGTGGATCGCCGCGGCGGCTTCCGGATTGGAAAGCGCGCGTTCTCTCTCGAGGTGAGGTTGACGGACATAGAAACAGCACCAAACATCGATAAGGACTGGTTCCACAATCCTTCCCCCGGAGTGTTTGATAGCGGAGGACAGGACGATCTTGTCGAGGCGATGGCGCAGCGCCTCATCGCTCTTGCCGATCCTTATACGTTCTCCGAGCTCAATATTTTTGATTCGCCCGAGGCATCCGTGCCGGGCTTCGGTCTAGGGATCGCACCTCTGCTGGGTACGTCCGACGAGCAGCCCCTTAGGCTGGCTGAATGGGACGGCAACTGGCGGGCAATTCGACAGTCTGCGCTCGCCGACTATCTTCAGCCATGCGCCGACGGCACAACTTGTCACGATCGCATGGATCAGGCCAATTCTCTGAGCTTGCTGGCGTGGATCAACGAGAACGCAGAAGATTACGGCGCCGCCGCTGAATACGATGAAAAGGACATGCGGCTCTTGGGCGGCGCAGGCCGGACCGACATTCTGAGTTACCCGGCCAAGGAATACCTCTCAGCCAATCGGCCAACTGATGCTGAACGGCTCGCGCGCGTGGCGCTGCAGCGAATTCCGATACCCGATGTGCTTCCGGTGAGCTTGGTTCCAACGCAGCCCATGAGCGCGGAAGTAGTGCATCCGTGGGAGGACGCGACTGCTGTGCTGTATGGCAGCCTGGCACACCAGCTTGACGTCGCCCGGGCGGAGCGAATGGGCAAACGGCAATACCAGACCGGGCTGCTCTCCAGCAATCCCACGGCGAGTTATGACTTCGACATCGCTAGAGCCGCACTGGCCGCGAAGAGCGGTATTGGCTCGTGCCAGGAAATAGGGGCTGATGGAGCGCGTCAGATACGCGCGTTGGATAATCTCGGCGCGATTGCTGCCGGGACACGCTGGCCGGCGATCCTTGAAATACTCAAGGGCGTAACGGCAACAGCAAGTAGCTGTCAGCCGCGGGCGGATATCTGGTTGAAAGCGATCGATCACGCCGATGGCGTGTCCTCAATTGTCGGTGCATTCAGAGTCCTGCGAAAGGGCGGCGAAGGTTCAGTGGCGACGCTTGATGCAGCTGAGTTGTCCCTGCTCGCACAAACTTTGTTGCCTTCATTCGACCGACAACTGCGTGGAATATCCGAGCTTGGCCCGTTCGGACAGGTGCCGGACCCTGCAATCGACGGGACTGCGGGCGAGACTGAAGCGGTGCGCGTGGACCTTTCGGATATCGCCAACAATGCAAAGGCGCCACTCTACAAGATGATGGCTGAAGAGCTCAGAGCCCTCCTCGACTTGATGGTGGCTGTGTCGGAAGCCGAGTTCGATCGCGACAGTGCGGATTTAAGCAAGAGCACACGTGAAATCGAAGAGTCCTTCCGCACAATATTCATTGTGTTTGGTACAGAGGGATGTCCGGGTCTGCAGGACTTGAAGTACACGGCAAAGGCGGCGCTTGCCTACACCAGGCCCGCCAACGAGACGCCAGCCGATACTAAGATGAACATCAAAACCGAGTCCTTCAGTCCGGCGGTTATTGCTCTATGCCGTGGCGCCTACTGGGGATCCCGCCACACGGAGATCTCCAATGACAGCCTACTGGCTCTTCGGAGCTATGAGTTGGCACAAAGAGCAACCGACAAGATGCAGCGGATGAGGCTGCTGATGGATGTTGTGAGCCGGCTTTCCTCGACTTTTTCCCCCCCACCGGGCGAACAGTTCCTCCTTGGTAAGGCGCTGTTCGAACTCGATCGGTTCGATGATGCCGCCAACGCGTTCAAAGGGGAGTTTATGGCATATCACTCGCCGTCGGCGATGGTGCATCTTGGCTGGTCAATGTTGCGCCTGGGGCGGCAGAAGGATGCGCTCTGGGAGATTGAATACGCCGCGGATCACTGGGCAGAAGACTACCGATCGTTTATTGCGGCGACTACAGAATTTGCACTCTGGGCGGAGGCACAACGCGATCGGAAAGCATGGCGTGAGGCATCGACCCTTCTGGAGACGGCGATTGGCACGACGTCCATAGAACTGCGGCGTGGGGACGACGACAGCTATCCGATGGACTTCAATGCCATCATCTTGCTGTGCAAACTTGGTCGACCGGCGGAGGCCCGTGCGCAGGCAGAGAGACTGATGCAAGAGGCGGGGTTATCATCCGAGAAGTTCGCAGACTTGGCAAAAGGAATAGGCGTCAAAGACGGCATTTTCCCTGGCAAATCAAGAAAGCAGGCCGCACGCCTTGCCGCTGCATTGCTTGCCACGCCCAACAATCCGCTAGCACTGTCGGTGCCGGATTGCACCCCCGTTCAAGTCGACGAGTCAGCTTCGCATAAGCAGCCCCGCTCCTCGCGCAGCGCCGATGACGATGTCGCACCAGGCGAAGGGGACGGGGCCGAAGCGGCCGACGAAGCCCGCTAAGGGCGGGCCACGACCTAACGCCGCGTGAACAGCCAGATTCCCCAGGCGATGCCGATCACGATGCGGTACCAGGCGAAGGGGACGAGGCCGAAGCGACCGACGAAGCCGACGAGGCCGCGCACCACCGGGATCGCCACCACGAAGGCGGTGATGAAGCCGAGGGCGATCAGGCCGATGCCGTTGGTGGTCAATTCCGCCCGCGCCTTGAAGAGGTCGAGCACGGTCGCCCCCAGCATGGTCGGGATCGCGAGGTAGAAGGAGAACTCGGTCGCAATCCGGCGATCGACGCCGAGCATCTCGCCGCCGAGGATGGTGGCGCCGGCGCGGCTGACGCCGGGGATCATCGCGATCGCCTGGCAGAAGCCGATGCCGAGGGCCGTCCGGAGCGGCAGGCCCTCGATGCTGCGATGGCGCGGCCGCGGCGCCATCCGCTCGATCAGCAGGATGAGGATGCCGCCAACCACGAGGCTTATGACCACGACCCAGGGCGAGAACAGCACGGTCTTGATGAAGTCGTGGAAGATGGCGCCCAGCACTGCCGCCGGCAGGAAGGCGATGATGACGGCAAGCGCGAAGCGCCGCGCGCCGGGATCGGTCGGCAGGCCGACCAGCACCTGCCAGAGCCGGCCGAAGGAGAACACCACCACCGCGAGGATGGCGCCCAGCTGGATCACCACCTCGAACACCTTGCCGAGATCGCTCTGGAAGCCGAGCAGGTCGCCCGCCAGGATCAAGTGCCCGGTCGAGGAGATCGGCAGGAATTCCGTGAATCCCTCGATGGCGCCGAGGATCAGGGCGGTCAGGGTGTCGTTGTTCATGGGAGTTCCGGAACGGGAAGGACGGGCCAGTAAGGACGAGGCTTACGCTAAGTGCCGTGGTCGGGCAAGGGTTCCCGCCCGGGTTCCAGCCTGTCGGCGAACTGACAGGCGGCTACTTGCCGAGCTGCTTCAGGATCGCTTTCAGCGCCGTCTCGTCCAGCGACCGGATGCGCCGTTTCATCCGGTTGGCGACCTCGGTCGCCAAAGGCGAGAGGCCGCTGGTGTCGATGCTGGGCTTGGGATCGGAGAGCTCGGCGAGCGCCTTCAATTCATCCACCTCCTCCCAGGCGAGATTGAAATAGGCGGCGACCTGCTGCACGAAGCCGGGCTTCGGCTGCGCCCGATGCCCATGCTCCAGGGCCGAGAGATAGGCCGAGGAAACCTTGAGGCTCCGCGCCATGTCCTTCAAGGCGCGGCCGTGCTGCTCGCGCAGGAGACGGAGGCGCTGACCGAAGGGGGTCATCGCTTCATCCGCCGGAGTTCCTGGAGCGAGTGTTCGATGTGCCGTGTCACGTCTTCTAATCCGTCATTCAGTTGGAAAGCCGTCCGCAACCAAGCCGGCAATTCCTGATGCAGGAAAATGACAGTCCGCTCATGCATCTCAAGAACCAATTGCGCGGTCGCATGCTTTGTGTTGTCGAAGACGCGGGCACGATCTGACAGCGCCAGCGCAGCGGGCAAGTTTCGCAGGCTGCGGGAATAGCGTCGCAAGACGTCTTCATCAGGAACATGGTGGCCGCCGGCAGCTACGCGCATTGCCACCCGACCAATATTGAGATTTGGCGAGTCCAAGCAAAGATAAGAAAGGTCGATGCCATATCCTGCAGCTATCGCGCGCTGCATCATCTCGAGCGTGCTGCGACCGGAGAGCGTCGTCTCCATCGCGAAGGCCATGCCTGCGGCAATCTCGCGTGCAACGTTCGATAGGGTTATTCGTCCCGCAGCGAGTGCGGCTTTGGCAGGACTGGCCGGACTCAATCGTTGGGCTTCGATGTCCGTATTGATGAAGGGAATGCTCTTGAGGCTTGGGTCATTGAGCGCGAAGGTCGTCTTACCCGAGCCGTTCGGTCCGGCAAGAACATAGAACGTCGGTCGGCCATCCGGCACAGCCTAGTTCTGATCGGCCGGAATTTCGGAAATCCGCCGCAGGGTTCTGGCGCCATCTTCGCCAACGAGCTCGACGATGAAGCGTCGGCCGTCCGGCGTGACCTCGATCAGCGCGGAAGGGTAACCAGAATCCATTTCGAGAAGAGAGCGTCCCTCGGCGAGTTCGGTTGCACAGCCGCGCTTGATCGCCTCGATCACCGAGAAGGTGGTGACCAGTGAACCGGATTGATCGTCGGAAAGACCGTTCGCCATTCGTTCATTATACGCGGAGACCTGCAGAAATCCAGGGCTTGCGCCGGAGCCTATCTCTTCCGCTTCAGCAGCACATAGAGCGCGCCTTCGCCGCCATGCTGCGGCTCGGCATAGTCGAAGGCGAGGACGTGGCGGCGGAGGGCCGGCTCGTTCAGCCAGCGCGGCACGCTCTCCTTCAGGATGCCGGACTTCGAGGCGGTCATGCCCTTGCCGGTGATCACCAGCACCATCCGTTTCCCCGCGGCATGCGCTCCGGAGACGAAGTCGTGGAGATCGTCATGGGCCTGCTGCTGGGTGCGGCCGTGGAGGTCGATGCGCCCTTCGATCGGCGTCTTGCCGCGGCGGAACCGCTCCGCCTGGCGCTTGTCGATGCCGGTCGAGAGGCCGTGGGAGAGCTCGTGCGGCCGGGCCGGTGGCGGCATCGGCACGGGAGCCTTCGGCGCCACCGGCTTCGACTTCGCTTTGGTCGGCTTCGCTGCCGGCTTTTCAGACGCGGCGGCGGATCGCGCGGGCTCCGGCTTGCGGCGGCGCTTCAGCGGCGTTGCGGTCTTGGCGACGGATTGCCAGAGCGCCCGCTCTTCCTCGCTGATCGGGCGGCGGGCCATCGGGGCTCAGGCCTTCGGGCGTGGTGAGTCCACCAGGATGACATGGAGCCGTTTCGGCCCATGAGCGCCCATCAGCAGGATCTTGCCGATATCGGCGCTGCGCGAGGGACCGGTGACCAGGCTGACCGTGCGCGGCATCTTGCCGTCGGAGAGGTCGCCGCCCAGCTTCGCCCGCAGCGCGCCCCAGGCTTCCTCATAAGTGCCCACGAGCTCGTCGGCATAGACGACGGCGATGTGGGTCTCGGGCAGGAAATGGAGCGTGTTCGGCGTCTCAGGCCCGGAATGCACGACCAGGGTCCCGGTCTCGGCGACGCCGGAGAGCACCGGCGTCACGGCGGTCACGTCATGGCCGTCGCTCTTGCCGGTGGAGGTCTCCAGCAGCGGCTGGCTCTTCCAGTCGAGCGCGGAGATGCGTTCATCCGGAGCGAGGCGGATCTGCGGCGGCAGGTTGCGGCCGCGGAGATAATCAGCGACCGCCGCCGGCACATCCTCGGGCTTCGCGACCTCGACCACCGTCGCTGCGGCCGCCTCGGCCTGCTTGCGGAAAAGCTCGACCAAAGCGCGGCCGGCGAGCTGTCCGCGCTGCGGCACCAGCGGCTTCGGTTTCGCGACATCCCGCGTCGGCGAGCGGGAGACGCCGGCGCGGATCGCCGCCAGCATGCGGTCGCGATCGGTGCTCATCGTCCGGCCTTTCGCGCCCGCCACTGGTCCTGGAAAGTCTTCCCCTGCGGCGCCGGGAAGTCCCGATGCCGGGTCCAGCCGCCGGCGAGGGGCAGGCTCTTGAACCGGCCGCGCGATCCCGCACCCCAGCGCAGCACTCGCGCGCCCCAGCGCGCGGCGATGCGATAGAGCGCCGGCCGCTTCGCGAACCAGGCCCAGAGGCCGAGGCCGGAGCGCTGCACCCCGGGCGTGATCGCGCGCGCGAACTCTTCCTCGCGCCAATGCCGCAGCAGCTTCGGGATCGGGATCCGCACCGGGCAGACGCTCTCGCAGCGGCCGCAGAGCGTCGAGGCGTTGGGCAGCGGCTCGGCATTCTGCACCCCGACCAAAGCCGGCGTCAGGATCGAGCCGATCGGCCCCGGATAGACCCAGCCGTAAGCATGGCCGCCGACGGCGTGATAGACCGGGCAATGGTCCATGCAGGCGCCGCAGCGGATGCAGCGCAGCATCTCCTGCATCGGCCCGCCGAGATAGGCGCTGCGGCCGTTGTCCAGCAGCACCACATGGAACGCCTTCGGCCCGTCGGGATCGGTCTCTCGCCGCGGCCCGGTCGAGAACGTCACATAGACCGAAAGCTCCTGCCCGGTCGCCGAGCGCGGCAGCACGCGGAGCAGTGTCATCGCATCCTCGATGGTCGGCACCACCTTCTCGATCGAGGCGAGGACGATATGCATCTTCGGCAGGGTCTGCGTGAGGTCGCCGTTGCCCTCGTTGGTGACGATGACGGTCGAGCCGGTCTCGGCGATCAGGAAATTGGCGCCGGTGATGCCGACATCGGCGGCGAGGAAGCGGTCGCGCAGCTTCGCACGCGCTTCCGCCATCAGCGCCGAGGGCTCTTCCAGCGAGCGCGCCGCATCGAGATCGGTGTGGGCCTTGCGGAAGGTCTCCTCGACCTGGCGCTTCGTCACATGCAGCGCCGGGCCGATGATATGGCTCGGCGTCTCGTGCCGGAGCTGGATGATGTATTCGCCGAGATCGGTCTCTACCGGCTCGATGCCGTTCTCGGCGAGGAAATCGTTGATGCTGATCTCCTCGCCGATCATGGTCTTGCCCTTGGTGACGGTCTTCGCCCCCGCCTCGCGGCAGAGCTTCAGCACCGTCTGCCGCGCGGTCTCGGCGTCGCTGCACCAATGGACCGCGCCGCCCGCCGCCTGCACCTGGGCCTCGAACTGCGTCAGGTACTGGTCGAGATGGCCGAGGATATGGTTCTTCAGATCCCGCGCGCTGTCGCGCAGGGCTTCGAATTCCGGCAGGTTGGTCGCGGCCTTCAGCCGGTTCGGGATCGACTGCACGCGGAGGACACTCAAGGCCTCCTGGAGCTGCGGATCGGCCAGGGCTTCGGTGGACTTCTCGGCGAAGGCGTTGGAGTTCGGCTGGAACATCGGGCTATTCCGCCTCGCCGATCGCCGGTGTGTCGTTCATGCCGGCCAGCACCTCGGCGACATGGCGCACCCGGATGGCGCTGCCCTGGCGCTGCAGCTTGCCGGCGATGTTCATGAGGCAGCCGAGATCGCCGGCCAAGAGATGATCGGCGCCGCTGGCGATGATGTCTGCGGTCTTGCGCTCGACCATCTTGTTGGAGATGTCGGGGAACTTGACGCAGAACGTGCCGCCGAAGCCGCAACAGGCCTCGGTCTCGGCAAGCTCGGCGAGCTCAAGGCTCTTCACCTGCTTGAGCAGGCTGCGGGGCTGTGCCTTCACGTTCATCTCGCGCAGGCTCGAGCAGGAGTCGTGGTAGGTGCAGCGGCCCTTCAAGGTCGCGTCGATGCCCTCGAGCTTCGCCACCTCGACCAGGAAC
>Ga0335082_10009330_pt1 | contig 10659 bp, 8 predicted proteins | sample Lox_Sample_41_FD_206718 | JGI IMG/M metagenome (GOLD analysis project Ga0335082, IMG submission 206718) | Soil microbial communities from Loxahatchee National Wildlife Refuge, Florida, United States - Lox_Sample_4.1 | ecosystem: Environmental > Terrestrial > Soil > Wetlands | place: USA: Florida...
GGGCAGAGGCATGGAAGCTGGCTGCTCTGACGATAGACCACCTGCAGGCGGGGGCGGTCACGCTGGTGCTGGTCGGCGGCCTGCCCGGGGCGGGGAAGACCGCGCTCGCCGGGGCACTGGCCGGCCGGCTCGGATTCACCGTGCTCAGCAGCGACCGGATCCGCAAGGAACTGGCCGGGGTCCCGGCCGAGCAGCGCTGCGCCGCGCCGTGGCGCACCGGGATCTACACGCCAGGCTGGACCCAGCGCACCTACCAGGAGCTGCTCCGGCGCGCGGGCCTGCTACTGGCCCGCGGCGAGTCAGTGATCGCGGACGCATCCTGGGAATCGCCGGGCCACCGGGCCGCCGCCGTGGCCCTGGCCGGTGCCACGCGGGCCGACCTGGTGGCGTTCCAGTGCGCCGCGCCAGCGGAGGTCAGGCACCGGCGGCTGGCGGCCAGAACCGGCGGCGTCTCCGACGCCGATGTAGCCGTGGCCCGGCACATGGCCGCCGCGCAGGCACCATGGCCCGAGGCGGTGACGGTTGACACCCGTGGCATGTCGCCCGAAGGCGTGGAGCAGGGCACGGCCGGGGAGGCGGGCCCGGTAGCGGTACAGCGGGCGCTGAGGGCCATCCGGCCACCCGGGCCAGCGTGTCCCTGAGCCAGCAGAATCATCACAATGCGCTCCGCGATCTGGCTGGCGATCATGTCCGAGTGCGAGTGTTACGGTTCCGCGGCTCGCGGATGAGTTCGATGTGGGTGCCGTCGAGGCCGGTGAGGTCCCAGCCGTCGTCCCGTATGTCGATGGCCACCCGCGAGGTTCCGAGCCGCAGGCCGGTGACCCGCAGCGGCAGGTAGCGGCCGGGGATTGCCGGAGAGCACCACAGGCGCCCGGCGCTGGGCTGCGGGACCAGCCGCAGCAGGGTGTACAGCAGGTACAGCGGGGCGGCCGCCGCCCAGGCCTGCGGTGAGCAGGAGGCCGGATACGGCACAGGGCCGAGGTGGTCCTCGCGCGGGAAGCCGCAGAACAGCTCGGGCAGCCGGTGGCCGAAGCTGGCGGCGGCGTCGAAGATCGCTTCGGCGACCCGCTGGGCGTGGCGGGTGTAGCCGTAGCGCATCAGGCCGGCCGCGCACAGCGCGTTGTCGTGGGGCCATACCGAGCCGTTGTGGTAGCTCATCGGGTTGTAGGCGGCCATAGATGCGGCCAGAGTACGGATCCCCCAGCCGCTGAACATGTCGTCAGACAGCAGGTGCGCCGCGACAGCGGCGGCCTTGCCTGCATCGGCGATGCCGGTCCACAGGCAGTGCCCGATATTGGAGGTGAGCGCGTCAACGGGCCGCTTGTCACGGTCGAGCGCGGCCGCGAACCAGCCCCTGTCCGGCAGCCAGAAGGCATGGTTGAAGGCGCGCTTCAGCCGGTTGGCTTTGGCGTGCCAGTGCCGGGCGCCGGGCGCGTCGCCTGCTTCGCTGGCGAAGGCAGCGCGGGCCCGGTAGGCGGCGTAGGCGTATCCCTGGACCTCGGCCAGGGCGATGGGGGGTTCGGCTATCTGGCCGCCGGCAAAACTGATGCTGTCCGGCGAATCCTTCCAACCCTGGCTGACCAGGCCACCGCTGGTCTTGCGGGAATACTCGATGAACCCGTCGCCGTCGGCATCGCCGTAGCGCTCGATCCATTCCAGGGCGCGGTCGGCGTGGGGCAGCAGTGCCTGCGTCACCGCGTCATGGTGGCCCCAGCGGCGCAGTTCGCCAAGCAGCATGACGAACAGGGGTGTAGCGTCGGCGGTCCCGTAGTAGACGCTGCGGCCGCCGAGCGCGAGCGAGGCGGCCGGGCCAAACCTGACCTCATGCAAAATCTTGCCGGGCTCTTCTTCTGACGCGAGGTCGGTCCCCTGTCCTTGGCGGGCGGCCAGCGTCTGCACGGTCCCCGCAGCCAGGCTGGCGTCCCAGGGAAGCAGCATCCAGGATGTCAGCAGCGAGTCCCGCCCGAACAGGGCCATGAACCAGGGTGCGCCGGCGGCCACCACGGGCCTGCCCGGATGCTCGGGGTCGAAGATCCGCAGCGCGCCGATGTCCTCGACGCTGCGGCTCAGCACCGCTGTGAGATCTGGTTCCGGCGTGCGGACCTGCGGGGCGTCCTGCCGCCATTCGCGGAGCCTGTGGGCCGGGTAGGCGTGCTCGACGGGCTGGCCCCGCGGGTGATGCAGCCTCATCGGGATCCTGTCGGTGCTGGGCACCGCTTCGATGCTGGTCGTCCATTCGCCGCGGGCTGGGACCGTTACCCGCCATGACATGGCGTCGGCGGCGGCCGCCGGATACCCGTCTGCCCGGATCAAAAGGCCGTGGCGGCGTTCCCCCCGCCGGGTTTCGAAGGTCAGCGTTGAGGCTGTGGCGGTAGCGGCTAGGGCTGCCACCGGCTGGTTACGTCCGCTTTTGACCTCGAACAGGTCAGCAAAGTCAGCCGCGGCGTTGACCGTCACCGTGCACACGACCGTGACAGCGGCGGTGTTAGAGATGGTGACGTCTTCGCGCATGCCGTCGCCGACGTAACGCTGGCGCACGACCAGCAGGGTGCTGACGGCGCGCCCATCCGAGGGCGGCACGCGGCTGATGAACGCGGCGGCATACGGGTCGGGCCTTTGCACGGCCAGTGGCTCGGGGCGACGGCCATCGATGGTCAGTTCCCAGTGCGACAGCACGCGCGTGTCCCGCACGAACAGCCCGTGGGGCTGGCCGGGCACGATGTCGCCACCCGGTTCACTGATGCAGAACGTAGAGCCCTCGACCAGCGTCACGGTGCCACCCGGCAGGCCCTGGCCCACCGGCGCTTCACCAGCTGACCACGGCCCGGTCATGGCCGCCTGCCCGGTCCGCTACCACGCAGGCCGCGGGCTTCAGACGCTGGCCCGGATCTGGCCGGGATGCTCCAGGATGCGCCGGTAAAGCCGTTCGTAATCGGCTGCCATCCGGGTGAGCGAGAACCGCCGCTCGGCAGCAGCCCGGCACTGGGGGCGCTCGATCTCATGCACGTGGCCGGCAGCGGTGACCATCTCCTGCTCATCCCGGCATAGATACCCGGTCCGGCCGTGGTCGACGATCTCGGGTGCCGCGCCGTTGGGGAAGGCCAGCACCGGAGTGGCTGCCGCCAGCGCTTCTGCCATCACCAGGCCGAAGGGCTCGGGCCAGATGATCGGGTCGACCAGAGCGGCCGCGCCGCGAATCAGCTCAATCCGCGTGGCCAGTAGCGGATCGGCGGGCATGTCATCGCCCGCCGCGAGCAGCGGCCGTACCTGCTGGTCGAAGTAGGCACGCTCGGAGGCATCCCGGATCACCGACACGATGATCAGCCGCCAGCCAGCCCGCCGGGCGATCCGCACTGCGTGGTGCACTCCCTTGTCGGCGCACATCCGGCCGACGAACAGCAGATACCCGCCGGTCCCCGGGCCGGGCCGGTAGGTATCCAGGTCGATGCCGTGGTCAATGACCGCTGCGATCGGGATCCCATCGGCGGAGCGGGCCTGCGCATACGAGATCGCCACGATCACGGCATGCCGGGCGGTATGGGCGTAGATCCGGCGGTTTCGGGCGGTGAAGGGATCGTGGATCGTGGTCACCACCGGTGGCCGCGGAAGCCTGCGCCGCCCGGCCAGCAACGGGCCGAGGATCGTGTGGTCGTGGATGATGTCCACATCGCCCAGCGCCTCATAAGCGGCCAGGACGTGCGCCGCCTCCGGGACGTCGGCGCCCATCGGCCGGCCGCCACCGGGTAGAGCCACTGCCGCGGCACCGGACAGGTGGATTCGCCAACCGTGAACAGCCGCACGTCGTGGCCCAGTGCCGTCAGGCCCCGGGCGAGGTTGTCGATGACTACCTCGGTGCCGCCATAACCGGGCGGGGGGACGGGGATCCATGGCGGGGCGATCATCCCAATCCGCATCACTGCTCTCCTTCAGCCGTGTGCTGGCCGTGAGGTGGCCTCTGCCTGCGAGAGGGCAGGATCGCCGCGGGCGGCGGCACCGGCACGATCTCGCGGCTGGCCAGCCGCCCGGCGAGGGCCCCGGCCGACCCGGTGTGCCCAGCCGAGTTCCAGCTGCCAGCACTGCCCGCATGACTGGCACATGAAGGCGGTCTGCTGACCGTTGGTCACCGCCGCCAGCTGCCGGGAGCCGCAGCCTGCGCACCGTTCCGGTGATGCCAGGGCCGACCTGATATCAACCCGTGCAGTCTGGTCGTTCATATGTCCAGCGTGACCGTGGCATCGCGTGGGCGGGCAGGGCCGGATGTCTCGTCATCCGGGACGATCGGTACGAGCATTACCGGGACGGCTGCCTCCACGATGGCGCGCTGCACGATGGGTGCCCGGCCCGGGTCGAGCCGCTGCGACCATGCCAAGGTGATCATGTCCGCTTTCTCGGCTCTGGCTACCTTGAGGACATGTTCCGCCGCTGCGCCACTGCGTAGCTCCAGCCGGGCGCCGGGCTGCGCGCAGTAGCGGGCGAGGAACTCCTGCGCCCAGGTATGCCCGGCGTGCGCTGGCTGGTCCCAGAACATGGGGACGGTCTCGGCGTCGAAAACGTGGAGTACCACCAGTTCGGCGCCGCCGCGGGCGAGATGCTCCGCCATGGCCGCCACAGCAGCCGCTGACGGGCTGTCCCATCCAGCGGCACAAGGACCCGGCGGATGGGGGGCGGCCGGTTCCGCGCCGCGGCAGGCACAAGGACGACCGGCTTCGCCGATTGCTGCACCACCCGCCGCCACAGCAGCCGCGACTCCATGTCACCGGCCAGCGTGCCGGTGACAATGCCGGGCTGGTGCAGTGCCTGTATTACCTGCCGCGCGGCCCGTTCTGGGCTGAGACCAGCGGCCAGCCGAACCTCTCGCACGTCGGCGCCGACGAGCCTGGCGATCATCGCTGCCGACTCGGCCACGGCCGGCTCAGTGTCCTTGCCGCGGACCACCGCAAGGACCTCCGCTGTGCCAGCATCCGCTGCCTGTGTCATGCCGCCTCCTCAACCCGCCCGGCGGAGGGTGGCGGAACCCGCCACTCTGCGGGGTTCCTCACCGGCCACCGCCGCCAGCAGCGGACCGTCGGCCCATATCCCGGTCCGCTCACTAGTGATGTCCAGCCGAACCCGCCGGCCCAGGCAGCGGAACCGCAGCTGCAGGCTCTGCCACTCGCTGGGCAGCCGGGGATCGACGGTGAGAACGCCGGCCCGGACGCGGACCCCGGCGATGCCGGCGAGGACGGCCTGCCAGACGCCGCCGAGGTTGGCCATGTGCAGGCCGGCGCCGGTGGTGCCGGTCAGGTCGTCCAGATCCAGCGCGAGCGCGGTCCGCAGCATCGCCAGCGCCTCATCTGGTCGGTCCGCGCGGGCCAGCAGGGAAGCGGTGACCGCCGGTGACAGCGACGATCCATGGGCGGTCCGCGGGCCGTAATAGTCGAGGTTAGGTGCCAGCGAGCCGGGTTCGACCTGATCGGGAACCAGGTGATGCAGCATCAGCACGTCCGGCTGCTTGATCAGCTGCGAGGCCGCGACCCGCTCCCGGCCCAGCAGCAGGTCGGCCGCCACCGGCGGCGCCGCGACATCGGCAATCAGCAGCGGCTCCAGCCCGAAGTAGCCGGCGAACTGCTCATACCGCCCGGTCACGGGGTCATAGCCGTCGGCCAGCCGGCCGGCCAGATCCCGCCACTGGCTGCTCTCCCCGCCCGCCGTCCGGCGCGGTCGGCGGCGTCTGCGGCGGCGCGGAGATTCCAGCGGGCCATCACGTTGGTATAGGCGTTATCGTTCACCCGCTCGTGGTATTCATCCGGCCCGATGACACCGTCGATGTGGGCGCGGCCCTCGTCGTCGAGCCGGCATCGCGAAGCCCAGTACCTCGCGGTCTCCAGCAGCAGCGGCGTCACCAGCCGGGCAGGCCGGTCGGCCCAGGTGGCGTAGCGGACGGCCGCCCAGGTGACGCCGGCGGTGACATGTTCCTCAAGCTGGCCCGTCACGATGGGCACCACCCGCCCGCCGATTTGGGCGCTGCCCGGGGTGACGTCTTCGCCGCTGGCCGCCGATTCCCACGGGAAACGGGCGCCCCGCAGCCCGGCGGCCCGGGCCCGTGCCCGCGCGGCCGCCAGCCGCCGCCGCCGGTAGCGGACCATCGCGGCCGCAGCGTCCGGGTCCATGGTCACCAGCGCGGGAAGCGTGAACACATCAGCGTCCCAGAACACATGGCCCGCGTACCCGGTGCCGGACAGGCCCCGCGCGCCGACCGCCAGCTCACTGTGCGCCTTGCCCAAGCACCACAGCTGGAACAACGCGAACCGCAGCGCCAGCTCCGCCTCCGGGTCGCCTCCGATCTGGACGTCAACGGCCTCCCAGCGCTGCGCCCACGCCGCACGGTGCTCCGCGAGCAGCCGGTCAAAACCGAGCGCCTCCGCGGCCCTGAGCGCGTCCGCCGCCGCCTGCAGGTCAGGGGAGCGCAGTAGGCCGCAGGTGTAGGCGGCCAACCGCTGCACCGTGCGCACCTCCCCGTCATGGCCGGTGCGCTGCATGGCCACGGCGCCAATACCGCCCCCGCCCTGCGCGTCGGCCCGCGCCCAGTACTCGCCGTCCTGGCGGCCGCTGGCCATCGCGATCCCGGGAGGCCGCCGCAGCGGGCGCCCGGGCCGGGGCAGCCAGGTGGCCGGTGCCTCGGCACGCATCGCGACCACGCCGGGGACGGTGATGCTGGCCAGCCGGAATGTTTGGAGCGGGCAGCCGCCCGCCGTCAGTTCCGTGCGGGCCAGGACGCCAGTGCGCAGGTCCAGCACCCGGCTGCCACCGGCCGGGCCGGGCCTGACCGCCAGCCCGGTCCAGATGGGGCCGGCCAGCAGATGCTGGCCCGGACCCCTCCCGTCGTAAACGCCAGCGGCCAGCACCATCGGCTGCACACCGGGTGCTTCTTCCTCCACTGCCCCCCGCGTGGCCAGGCCACCGGCGCCCAGCGTGAACAGCGACTCGATCACCCGCCGGCGGAGCGGATCGGCCGCGGTCTCACGAATGGTCCACGCAGGATCCTCATCGACCGCGGGAACCCTCCTGTACCTGCGCCGCCGAACCTGCTCATCCAGCAGGCGCAGCAGCTCCCGGGAGCCTCCCCCGGCATGCACCACGCCGACCGGGACCCCGCCCGGCTCCGCTCCAACCGACACCGCCATCATCCGCGCCGCCTCCGGCACCAGCAGCAGCGAGTCAGCGCCGCCACCGCCGAACTGGCTGCCCACCAGCAGCACCAGTCCCGGCCCGATGCCCCGCCCAGCGAGCACAGCGAGAATCCCGCGCATCGCCGCCCGCCGCCCGCCGCCCCCGCGCGGCCGCCGCACCGGCCGAAGGCCGCCGCGAGCCGACTCGAACAGCTCCCCTCCAGGCCCAGCACTCAGTAGCAGGCGGCCTGCCGCGTGCGGCTGCGACCACGGCGATCCGTTGCCGGGAGGGGCGGCGTAGCCGATGATGGCAACGTCGATGCAGGCCGCGCGCAGCGCTGCGACGCGACGGCAGATCGCCGCTACCCGCCGACGGTTATCCGGCCCGGCTGATTGCCAGGTGAAGACGACAGCCGCAGCGCTGCGGACCGCCAGCATTCCTGACATGGCAGCTAGGCGCGGCCGCCATTGCCGGCCGCGCGCATCTTCTCCTCCCAGACGGTGACGTCACAACGCTGACGCCGCGGGGGCCAGGCAGCCAGGGCCAAAGGTCCGGACATCGAGCCCGGGCTTCCTCGCGGCTCGCGGCCCCTAGGTCGCTGGGTCGGGACTGTGCGGGAAGTGGCTGGTGAACCAGTCCCGGGCCAGTGCTGCGGCGGCGTCGAGGGTGCCGGGTTCTTCGAACAGGTGCGTGGCGCCGGGCACTATGGCGAGCTGATTTTCGCAGCGTAGTTCGGCCTGGGCCCGGCGGTTGAGGTCGAGGACCACCTCGTCGTGCCCGCCGACGATGAGCAGGGTGGGCGCGGCCACGGCCGCCAGCCGGGGGCGGGCCAGGTCGGGACGGCCGCCGCGGGACACCACCGCGGCGATGCCAGAGCCGGGCTCAGCGGCGGACCACAGCGCTGCGGCCGCGCCGGTGCTGGCGCCGAAATAGCCGACAGCTGCCTGGGCGGTGCGCGGCTGGGTGGCCAGCCATCGGGTGACCTCGATCAGGCGGCCGGCGAGCAGTTCGATGTCGAACACGTTGGCCCGGTCGCGTTCCTCCTCGGGGGTGAGCAGGTCGAACAGCAACGTGCCCAGGCCCGCTGCGTTCAAAATGCTGGCCACATAGCGGTTGCGAGGGCTGTGCCGGCTGCTGCCGCTGCCATGGGCGAACACCACGATCCCCCGTGCCTGATCCGGCATGGTCAGGTAGCCCGCCAGGCGGACCAGCCCGGCCTGGGCCTGCACCTCCTGGCCCGCAGCTGGCGGGTCAGCGGCGGGCGCCGTATCACCTTGCGCCACGGGAACCGGGACCGCCGCCTGCTCCAGGCAGGCGATCACCTCGTCGTCGCTGACCTGGGAGAAGTCGCCGTAGAACTGCCCGATGGCGAAGAACCCTGCCGGGGTGGCCACACAGACCGGCTCGTCGGCCACGCCGCCGAACCCGGCCTCCCACCCCGGCGGCGCGACCGGCACGGCCAGCACGATCCGGGCCGCCCCCTGCGCCCGGGCGATCTGGCATGCCGCCCGGGCGGTGGACCCGGTGGCGATACCGTCATCGACCACCACCGCGACTTTCCCTTCCAGCGGCAGCCGCGGCCTGCCGCCACGCAAACGCCGGACCCGGCGTTCCAGTTCGGCCCGCTCGCGTGACTCAACAGCGGCGATCTCCTTCTCCGAGACCATGGCCTCGCGCACAACCTCCCGGCTGAGGACCCGCACCCCATCCTCGCCGACCGCGCCCATGCCCAGCTCGGGCTGGAACGGCACTCCGAGCTTGCGCACCACGATCACATCCAGCGGCGCGCCCAGCGCCCGGGCCACCGGCAACGCGACCGGGACCCCGCCGCGTGGCAGCCCGAGCACCACCACCGGCTCCCCGCGCAGATGCCCCAGTTTCGCGGCCAGCTGCCGCCCGGCATCAGCACGATCAGCGAACACTGTCAGTCACCTCTTCTGGGCTAGCTTTCTCCCGGCCGGCCATCGCCGCCAGGGACCATGGTCACCTGCTGCCCATGCGCCGGTATTCACCAGCGGACCAAGAGCCGTCCATCGTCAAGCGATCGCCTGCGCCGGACCTCAGGCTGGCGTCTGCTGCGTGCGGAGCCATCTCCGGCCCGTGGCGCCTTGGCGGTATTGGCTGCTAGGCGTCGTGGCCGCGGCTGCCACTGCGCCGTCAGCGCAGCTGTGGTCGGCTCATTTATCGCTGCTCCTGGCCCGTGATGGCAGCGCCCGGATGGGACGTGGGCGTGCTCACACGTGAGCCTGGAGCTGGGCTGGACTTGCGCCCGGTAACGGCCTGCCCCGGCATACGGGCTAGCAGCGAGCCTGCGAGGCGATCTCCCTCCGCCGGCATTACCCGGATCAGGTGATGGGGGTCGCTCTTCTAGCTTCTCAGCCTTCTCGCGGGTGCTCCGTTGCTGGGGTCAGCTCCTCCAGCAGAGACCACGATCTGGCTCCCTCGTCCGTCCCGCAGGCTCATTTCGGACTCTCCTGCGGCCGGGCCGCCGTATTGCAGGGCCGAAGGTCCCGGGCAGCAGGGCATTCGGCCCGATGGGCCAGCCCTGGTGGAGAGCGTGGGATAGGACCAGGAACCGACGAGCCAGGGAGAGATTGCCATGGCCAAGCCGCCTGCACGCAGGCACGCGCCCCATCTGCTGCCGGACCTGCAGGACTGGCTGGATGCGCCGGGTCTCACGGGCGCCAAAGTCCTCCACAGGGGAGACCCTCGGCTATGCGGGCCGTTTGGCCCTGCCCGGGCAGTGTCCCTTGTGCTGAGGTTGAAGTCAGGGAAGACAACCGTGACCCGGCGGCGGGGAGGTGTCCCGATGATCGAGCAGGCTGATCAGCGTAACCCGGAGCTGGCGGTGGCTGCGCTGGAGGAGCACGTGCGTGTGCTGGAAGGGCGCCTGGCGGCGGTTGTGGACGCCGTCCGCGTGCTCGCCCATGGTCTTGAGGACGTTCCGGTGGCTGAGCCCGGCGGGCGGCCCGCCGCCGAAGCCGCCCGGCGGGCCTATGAGCTGCTGCTCCTGGCAGAGCAACGCCGGCCAGGCCCGCAGGCGGCCTCGCCCAGCGCATAGCCGAGTGGGTCCATGCGTGGCGGCGATTGCCTCGGGTGCCTGGCTGGGGGTCAGTTCGTGGTGGCATCTGATGGCGGAGCTTCCCTAGTCCCGGCACCCGCGGGGTGGGTGCCAATGACGCTGGAGGTGTTGCGGTGAGTACGGTTGACCGCTGGTCGGTTGAGCTGTCTATCCAGGAACATGAGGGCCAGACCCGCGCCGACGCGCGCCTGGTGGCGGACGGTGGCGATCACCTGCTGGGCCATGGCATGGCGCGCCGTCATCCGCGCGACCCGGATGTCACCGAGATCGGCGAGAAGATCGCGGTGGCCCGCGCGCTGTCTGACCTGGCTCATCTGCTGCTGGGGTCGGCTGCCGCCGAGCTGGAGGACCTCACCCATGAGCGGGCCAAGCTGCAGCTGTGATCTAGGCGTTCCCGTTGTGCACAGCCGCGGGTTCCCGGAGCTGTC
>Ga0335082_10009331_pt1 | contig 10659 bp, 7 predicted proteins | sample Lox_Sample_41_FD_206718 | JGI IMG/M metagenome (GOLD analysis project Ga0335082, IMG submission 206718) | Soil microbial communities from Loxahatchee National Wildlife Refuge, Florida, United States - Lox_Sample_4.1 | ecosystem: Environmental > Terrestrial > Soil > Wetlands | place: USA: Florida...
TGGAGCGCACCACCTGCAGGGAGATGTTCTTGAAGCCGGCCAGCCGCAGCGTCTGCATCATGCGTGCGAGCAGGTCGTAGCGCATGCTCTTGTCGCCCTGGATCGCGATCGGCGCGTCGAGCGGCTGGTCGGCCGGCACGCCCTTCGCCGCGCGGATGGAGTCCGACGCGGCCTTGAGCGCGCTGTAGAGCTTCGGGATCAGGAGCGGCTGCGCGGGATTGTTCGACTGCGACGACGCGGCCTCCACCGTGCCCATCACGACCTGTCCGGAGAGCGTGATGTCGCGGCCGATGCCGAGCGTGAGCTGCTGGAGCGCGGGCGCGCCCACCGACGCCTCCGGGAGGCGCACGCCGGCGACGACGGGCGCGAGCTCGCCCACGGTGGCGCTCGTGAGCGCGAAGAACACGATGGACACGAAGGTGTCCACGAGCGGCACGAGGTTGAGCTCCGTGATCCGGAACTTCGCGAACTGCGCGGCGCGCCGTTCGGCGCGCGCATCCTTGCCGCGGCTCACGCTACGGCCCCCCCGGCGCGCCGGCGCCGCGCGAGCGCGTGCCGAGCGAGATGCCGGTGAAGTGCGAGAGCTTGAGCCGCTCGAGGACGTGCACGATGTTGTCGTAGCTCACGTCGTCGTTCGGGATCACGAGCACGTCGCTGTTCTGCGGGTACTTCTGCCGGATCTCGGTCATGAGCGCCTGCAGCGCGGCGAGCGACGTGGAATCGAGCCCGCTGATCTGCCGGCGGAAGCCGCCCTCCTCCGAGTGCTCCACCAGCAGCTTGTCGTTGTCGACGCGCACGGTGAGCAGGAGGTTCACCACATCCTTCTCCGACTTGATCCGCGCCAGGTCCTCGGGCGTGGTCACGACCACCGGCGGGAGCGAGAGGTCGAAGGAGGTGAGCTGCGCGACCTCGGCGGTCTCGAGCGTGAGCAGGCTGAAGAACACGATGGACGTGAGCACGTCCACCAGCGGCACGAGGTTGATGTTCCCGTGCGCGGTGAGCGGCGCCGCTTCCTTGCGGCGGTTCTTCGATCGGTGGAAGATCGAGGCCATGAGCGGCTCGGCGGAGGCCGGTGCGGACGGCTAGCGGTTGCCGATGCGGACGTCCGGGCGGTCGATGAGCGCGTTGATCAGGCGCACCTGGAACTCATCCACCTGCTCGATGATCCCCTCCGCCTGGCTCACGAGGTACGCGTGCACGAGGGAGAGCGGGATCGCGGTGAGCAGCCCGAAGCCCGTGGCGTAGAGGGCGATCGAGATGCCGGCCGCGAGCTCCTTGCTGCGCTCGGCCGCCGACGCGTTGGACACCGAGGCGAACGCCGCCTGGAGGCCGAAGATCGTGCCGAGCAGCCCGATGAGCGTCGCGACGTTGGCGAGCATCGGGAGGTAGTGGAGCCGGCGCGTGAGGCGCGGGAGCACGGAGAGGGCGGCGGCGTCGGCCACGTTCTGCAGGTCGGCCTCGTCGCGGCTCCGGCTGCGCAGGATGAGCATGCCCATGTCGGGGAGCACGGCGTTCGACTGCTGGCAGAGCTTGATCGCGTCGTCCACCTTGCCGCCGCGCACGAGCTGGATCACCCGCTCGATGAAGGCGCGCCCGTTGATCTTCGAGCGCCACACGATCGTGTAGAGCCGCTCGAAGAAGATCGCGAGCCCGATGATCGCGACCACGAGGATGAACCACATGATCGGGCCGCCGTTCTTGAAGTATTCGATCGCACGCATCGGGGGGGATCCTCCTGGGGAGTGCTAGCGCGTGGTGGTCAGCGGAGCCCGCGCGGCGGCTTCGCCCCGCTCTTGCTCTGCGTGGTGTCGGACTTGGCGGGCGACGGTTTCGTGCGCCCCATGCTGTTCACTTCCTTCTGCAGCGAATCGAGCCGGGCCTTGCGGTACTGGAGCTCCCGGCGGATCGCGGCGATCTCGGCCGCGCGGGCCGCGGAATCGGCCGCCGACATGCGCGGCGCGCTCTGCGCGGCGGCGCCGGCGGGCGCCGGACCGAGCGCGCTCTGACGCGCCTCGTTCTCGTGGAGCGCGCGCTGCAGCGAATCGAGGCGCGCCTTGCGCATCGCCAGCTCGCGGCGCATCGCCTCGATCTCCTCCGCGCTCGCCCCGACCACTTGCGTGCCGGCCGCCGCGGCGGCCGGCGCGCCGCCGGCCGCCGCCGCCGCACCGCCCGCCGCCGCCGCGCCGGCGATCGCGACGCCGCCCACCATCGCGCCGCCGCGCGCCAGCCCCGCGGACGTCGTGTCGAGCGGCAGACGGCCCGCCACCTGCAGCGCGGGCGTGATCGCGAACGCCGCCGTCACCGACGACCACGCGCCCGCCGTCATCACCGCCTGCGGCAATCCGGACGGCTTGTAATCCGGCACCTCGCGCGGGCGCACCGTCACCACCTGCGGCGTGGGCACCTGGCCGCGGATCTCCACGGCCTGTCCCGTCGCCGGCTTCTTCGCCGGCGCCGGCTGCTGCCCTTGTCCCTGCGCCGCGGCCGCGGCCGTCGCCGCGCACAGCAGCGCCATCGCGAACGTCGTGCGGCTCATGGCATCCCTCCCGTCGGCGCGGCGTCCACCTTCCCGCCCACGGCCGCCTTCGCGCGGTCCACCCAGGCGTTGGTGAACTTCTCCTTCACCGACTTGTCGACGAGCGCCTGCCAGAGCTTGTTGGCCGACTTGTAGTACGCCTCCGCCTGCCGCGCCGCGCCCGCCTCCGCCGCCGTGCGTTCATCGGCGGTGAGATCGTTCGGCAGCGTCACGTTCGCGAGGAAGTTGCCGTACTCCCACTGCGCGAGCCCCGCGTAGTAGCTGGCCGCCGACACCCATTCGGGCGAGCCGGTGGCGATCGCCTTGGTGAAGTCGGCGGACATCTGCTTGAGCAGCGTCTGCTTGGGCTTGGAGAGCCGCTCCACGCCGGCGCGCGTGAGGTTGATCTTCTTCGGGATCACGAGCGTGACGGCCTGGTATTTGGGGAAGATCGCCTGCCCCGACTTGAACGCCGCGGCACCCGCGCGGTCGGCGCACTGCGCCTTGAGCGGCGCCGACGGATGCGCGCAGAGCGTCGCGAGCTCCGCGTCCGCCGCCGCCGTGGCGCCCGTCGCCTTGAGCAGCGTCACCCGCATCGCGTTCGCATCCGGCGTGCGCTTGTCGCGCGGGTACGCCTGCGCGAACGCGCCGTACGCGCGCGCCGCGTTCGCGGAGTCGCCGGCCTGGAGGTACGTGACGGCGGCGTCGAACTGCGCATCGGCGGCGCGCTTGTCCTTGGGGTACGCGCGCGCGAAGGCCTCGTACGCGTTGGCGGCGTCCTTGGGCTTGCCGAGCGAGTCGTAGTCCACCGCGATGCGCACCATGGCGTCGGCGCGCCCCGGCCAGGTGGGGTTCTCCTTCACCAGCGTGGCGAGCACGGCCGCCGCGCTGTCGCGGTGCCCGAGCTCGCCCAGGATCTGCGCCTCGAGCGCCTGGTACTGCACCTTGTACTTGTACTGCGGATACTCGCGCACCAGCCGGTCGGCCACCGCGAGCGCCTGCGCGCGCGCGGCCTCGGAGGCGGCCGCGTCATGCTTGGCGCGCGCCGCGCTGTCGGCGAGCATGTACACTTCCACGGCGTTGCGCAGCGCGTCGGGCGCCTTGTCGGACTTGGGATTGCGGTCGGCGTACGCGATGTACACTTCCTTCGCCGCGCGGTCGTAGTCGCCCGCCTTCACGAGCGAGTCGCCGAAGGTGACCGCCGCCGCGTTGCGGGTGCGCGTGATCGAATCTGCGAGCGCCTTCTTGCCGCTCGATGCGGCCAGCGTGCCGGCGGCCTCCCACTGCACCTGCGCCGCGCCGTAGTTCCCTTGCTTGTAGAGCGCGTCGCCCACCAGCTTCTCCGCCGTGGGCACGTACGGATCGTTGGGGTACTTCGCCACGTACTCGCGGAAGGTCGCTTCCATCACGTCCCAGCGCTTCGACTCGGACGCGCGCTTCCCCTTCTCGATGAGCGCCGTGCGCGCGACCGGGCTCTCGGAGAAGGCGGCCACGTAGCGGTCCACCGCCGCGAAGAGCGAATCCTGCGTCGCGCGGTCGCCGCGCCCGCGCGCGGTGGCGGAATCGTACGCCACGATCGCGTCCTGCCCCGCCTTGTCGGCGAGCTTCTGGTCGCCCGAGCGGTAGAAGTACGCGGCGAGGGAGTACGACTGCCCCGCCGACGCGTAATCGCCCGCGCCGAACAGCGCCTCGCCCTCGTAGAACGCCATCGTCTGCGCGCTGTCCGAGGCGGCGAACTCGGTGAGGTAGCGCGCGTAGAGCGCGGCCGCCTCCGAGTAGCGCGTGCGCTGCACGGCCTTGTCCTTGTCCTTCTTCTTCTGCGCCACCGACAGCGCGTACTCGGCGCTCTGCCGCAGCGCGCGCTCGCGGTCGGCCTTGGCCGCGTCCGCGAGCGTGGGGTTCGCCTTCGCCCACGCGCTCTGCGGCCCGAAGTCGTTCACCAGCCGGAGCCGCGCCGCCTGCGCCGAGTCGGGCAGGATGATGCGGTTCTGGTAGATGTCGATGATGTCCTCCTGCACCAGGAGCGCCGTGGAATCGGTGGGCGCCTTCTGCTGGATCTCCTGGTACGCGGTCACCGCCTTGCCGAAGTCGCCCTGGTCGCGCAGGCTCGCCGCGAGGCGGCGCAGCACCGTGAGCTGCACCGCGGCTCCCGCGGCCGGGTGCGCGGCGAAGTACTTGTCGGCCGCGGCCGCGCCGCCCACCTGGGTGAGCGAGACGGCCATGTAGTCGATGGTCTCGCGGCGCAGGCCGAGGCGCGCCTGCTGCGCCGGCGGGAGCGCATCGTACTCCATGACGAGCCGGCCGAAGACGTCCACCGCCTGCGCGTACTCGGGCTGACCCTGCCGCGTGGCCTGGTTGTAGTAGCTCCAGCCGAGCTTGTAGAGCGCGAGGAAGTAGATGTCGCCGCCCGGGGTGGCGGTGTGCGTCGCGCTGTCGTACGCGGTGGCGGCCTGCACGAAGAGCGCCTTGCGCGGCGCGCCCTTGGCCTTGGCGGCGAGCTCGAAGTACGAGTCGCCGAGGCGGAAGAAGCCCTCCGGGCGGTAGTGCGACGCGGGGCGCGCCGTGACCATCAAGAACATCTTCGACGCGTCGGCGAAGCGGTCGTCGGCGGAGTAGAGCGTGCCGAGCGTGTACGCGGCGGCGTCGATCTTGTCGAACTTGGGGTACTTCGTGATCAGCTCCTCGTAGCGCGCGATCGCCGGATCGTAGTCGGGGCGGTCGGGGGCGCCGGCGCCCGAGGACGCCGCGCGCTGCGCGGCCGCGAACTGCTCATCGGCGCGGCGGATGAGGAGCTCACCGAGCTGGTAGAGGGCGTCGGGGCGCAGCGGGCTCGCCGGGTAGCGGCCGACGAAGGTGCTGAGCTTCGAGATGGCGGTGTCGAGCGCGGCCGCGGGGGCGGGCGGCGCCGGCGCGCGCGCGGCGGTGAGCTGCGACGGCGTGGCCGCCTGCGCCGCGCCGCGCGCCGCGAGGAGCGCGGCGGCGAGCACCGGCAGGAGGAGCGTCCGCAGGGCGCGCATCCGTCAGCGCTCCGGCGCGGGCGCGGGCGCCGCGGCGGACGAGCCGGCATCGCCCGCCGTCTTCGCCTCCAGCGCCATGAAGAACGCCGCGCTCGCCGAGCCGTAGTCGGCCGCCTCGCGGCTCCGCTTGAGCGCGTCCACCATCTGCGCGGCGCGCGCGCGCAGCTCGTCGTCGAGCAGCGCCACCATGCGCGACTCGGCCGCCGCGCGCTGCTGGTCGGCGTTGGAGAGCCCCTGTCGCGCCGCGCGCATGCGGTCGCTCTCCGAAGCCTCCAGGCGCGCCAACTCGGCCGCGACGAGCACGCGGTTGACGTCCAGCGTCTGCTGCCCCTGCACCGCGCTCACGTGCGCGCGCACGAGGCGCTGCTGCAGCGAGTCGCGCAGGGCGTACGCCGGATGGTTGCTGATCGCCGAGTCGGCGCGCGATGCGACGAGCTGCGCGAGGCGGCGGTACACGAGCGCGGTCTGCATCTCGGTGGCCAGGATGTCCGCGTCGATGGGGCTCGCGGCGGATCCGAGCGAGGCGCGCAGGCTGTCGAGCTTGCCGATGTTGGTCGTGGCCGCCTTCGCGGTGGCGGCCGCCTGCGTGACCAGCGCGGCGCGCAGCGCCCCCCGCGCCGCCACGAGCTTGGCCGTCATCCTCCCCAGCGAATCCTCGGTGGTGGCGATCTGCCGGTTCAGCTCGGTGAGGTTCGCCGAGCCCTCCACCACCAGGGCCTGCAGATTCCGAAGCGCCACGATGCGCATCGCGTGGTCCGCGCTCGCCGCCTGGAGGCGGTAGCGCGCCACGGCGTCGTAGAGATCGGCCGCGAGCAGCGACTCGTCGGTCGCCGCGAACGCGGGGTACGCCTTGGGCGACGAGGCCGGCGCATAGAAGGGGCGCTGCGTCACGTCCGCCGGCAGCGGCGGCGACAGCGCGCTGAAGCGCGCCTGCAGGTCAGCCAGCGTCACGGCCGCGGGGGGCGCGCTGTCGGTGCGCGGGGGCGCCGGCGCGCCGGCGAACGCCGCCACCACCACCGCGTTCTCGGCCCCGGCGTCGGGCGCCAGCCGGAGCGACTTGCCGCGGTCGGCCTCGCGGACGTAGAGCGCGCCGGCCGCCCGCGCCGCCACGAGCGCGCGCGCCGCCTGCGCCATCGCGGCGTTCATCCGCGCCTGCAACGCCGCCAGTTCGCCGCCCAGCGAATCGCCGACGACCGTGAAGTACGATGCCGCCTCCGCCGCGCGGCGCTGCTCGAGCAGGATCTGCCCGTGCATGAGCCGCGCCTCATCGCGCCCGGGCAGCTGCGGCCAGCGCGTGGCGTAGTCGCCGAAGAGCGCGGCCGCGCTGTCGTAGCGGCCGGTGCGGTAGAGCGCCCACGCGCGGGTGAGCTGCGCATCCGAGGCCAGGCCGCCGGCCGGCGACACGCGCGCCGCGTATGCCGCGGCGCTGTCGAAGCGGCCGCCCATGGATGCCAGCTGCGCAGCCGTGAGCCAGGCCTGGTCGGCGAACGGGCCCGGCGTGCCGGCGGCGAGCGCCGCGATCGCCGCAGCGGCGGCGGCCGCCTTGGCGGTGTCGCCCTGCATCGCCGCGATCGCGTCCATGTACGAGGCGTACGGCGCGTAGGCGGGGTTGCCGCCGGCCGTGACCTTCGCGAAGCGCGCCCGGGCGCCGGCGGCGTCGGCCGTCTGGTACGCCGCGAGCCCGATGACGAAATCCGAGAGCGCGGCATCGGTCGCCGATCCGACCTTGGCGGCTTGGGCCTTCGCGCCGGCGTAGTCGCCGCGCCGGTACGCGTCGAGCAAGCGCTGCATCTGGATGAGCGACGCGTAGCGCCCCGCGGGCGCGAGCGTGAGCAGCTCCTGCGAGGAGGCGCGGAAGGACGAGCTCAGCCCCAGCCGGTAGTACGACTCCGCGAGGAGGAAGAGCAGGTCCTCACGCGCGCTGCGTCCCGACCCGGGCACGGAGCGCAGCGTGTACGGCGAACTCGCGAGCCACTGCAGGCGGTTCACCGCCGCGAGCGGCCGGTCGGAGACGAGATCGAAGAGGGCAGCGCGCACTTCGGCGTCGATCCCGCGGGTCTGGTCGGCTGCCGGCGTGACGACCGCCGGCCCCGTGGAGGCGGGAGGGGGCGCGTGCTTGGATGTGTCGACGAGCACCGGCTGCTGCGCCGCGAGGGGCAGCGCGGCACCGAGGATCGCCGCCGCGCCGGCTGTGCGAAGGAGACGGGCCACGGTGGGGAACGTCAGGGCGCGGTGCCCGCGCTCGTCCAGCTCGATGAGGTCAGCTTGCCGTCCTTCACGCTGAACTGCACGTACGTCACGGCGTTCGCGGTCGCCTGCACGTTGAGCGCGGCGGTGACCGTCTGCGCGCCCATCGTCGCCTTCGCCTCCACCGTGTGGACGGTGGGCAGCATCTCGGAGCGGTAGAGCTCGTCCACCGCTCCCTGCGAGAGGGCGGTGGCCATCACCCCCGAGTAGCTGCGCGTGGCCGCGCCGGCGTTGTCGATGGTGAGCTGGAGCCCGGCCACCGCGCCCACCGGCGCCGAGTCGGCGCGGAAGAGCACCACGAGCACCGCGCCGGAGCGCTTCCGCACCGCGTCGCCGAGCGCCACCATGCGCATGCGCTGGACGTTCATGTTCTCCTGCGCCTGGCCGAGCACGGCGTCGAGCTGGAGCAGCGCGTTGAGGTCGCCGCTCAGCAGCAGCTGCTGCGCGCGCGCCTCCGTGCTCTGCGCGAGCACGTTGTCGATGCGCGCCTCCAGCCGCACGCGCTGCGAGCGCAGCGAGCCGAGCGAGTCCTGCGTGGTCTGCAGCTCCTTCAGCAGCTCGCCGCGGCGCTGCTCGTACGCCTGCTGCATCGAGGCCGAGTCGCTCTTGTCCTGGGCCCGCGCGGCGGCGGGCAGGAGCACGGCGAGGAGCAGGAGGGCGCGGAGGGCGCGCGGCATGATCGATCCCGGCATGCGGGTCACGGGCTAACGGGGAGGCTTGGCGGGCGCGTTCTGCTCGAGGCGCTGGAGGCGCTCCTCGAGCTGCTGGAGTGCTTCCTTCTCCTGCCGCAGCGCCTGCTCCGCGGCCGCGCGCCGCTGCTCGATCTCGAGCAGGTTCTGCGCTTCGTATCGCTGGATCTCGAGCTCGAGGCTCGCGATGCGCTGCTGGCGCTCCGCGATCTGCTGCTGCAACGACGACACCTGCGCCTGCAGCTCCTTCTCCTGCTGCTGCAGGTAGTCGCCGTGCACCACACCGAGCACGTTGGTCTGCCAGCTGAGCGAGAAGGCGAACTTGCTGTAGTTGTAGATCTGGGCGGTCGCGCCGGTGTCGGCCGCGCCGGGGAAGAGGTTCATCCAGTAGAGACCCAGCCGCAGGCCGCGCCAGTCGTAGCTGCCGCCCAGGTTCCACTGCCAGGCGTTGTTCTCGAGCATGAACGAGAGCACGCTCGTGGAGTTCGGGCGGAGGTCCACCTTCACCCCGCCGAAGAGCCCGCCGGTGGACATGTTCGAGTACGCCTTGCCGAGCCCGCCATCGTTCGCGAACAGCCCGTTCCCGTAGCCGATCGAGATGCTGACGTTCGTGTTCCCCCACGAATCCTTCACCTCGTGCAGCGCGAAGGACTTGGTGATCACGCCGTACACCGTGTTCGCCGTCTTGAAGTTCTGGTGCACCGAATCGGGCTCGTGCACCGCCCCGCCGCCGGACGGATTGGGGAAGAGCTCGTAGCCGATGGTGAACTGGTCCACGTGCGTGTACGGCCCCACGTTCATCACGCCCACCGCGAGGCTCGGGATCCAGTGCGAGGCCCCGCTCTTCCCCCGGTACTTCTCCTCATCGATCAGGAGCCCGCTCGCGAACAACCCCCATTCCGGATTGTTCGAGTAGATGGCGAAGCCCACCTCCACGCGCGACCAGAGCGACAGCGAGATCGCGCCGTTGGTGTTGAGCCCGTTCAGCGCCTGCAGCTGCGGCGACGCTTGCGCGCTGTTGAAGGTCTGGCCGCTGAAGGAGATCGCGAAGTCGCCCGAGACGGGCGCGACCCACGCGACGGGGATCGTCATGAGCCCGGCGCCCCAGTAGAGCGTCTGCGGGTACGTCTGCTGCGCCCGCGCGCGCGGCGCGGCCGCGAGCAGGACGGTCATCCCCAGCGCGGCGCCCCACGCGGCCGGTCGGCGGTGTATGCGCATCGTCGGTGCCCTATGGTTCGCGAGGAGGAGTGGTGCCGGCCGGCGGCGTCGGGGCCGGAGGCGGCACGGGCTTCTGCGCGCCCTGCAACTGCTGCAACCGCTCCTCGGCGCGCCGGATCGCCTCCTTCTCCTCTTGGATCTGCGCGTCGAGCTGCTCGCGCCGCTTGGACGTCTCCGCGAGCTCGCCCGCCTGCGCCTTCCGGAGCTGGAGCTCGAGCCCCGCGATCTTCTGCTCGCGCGACGCGATGTCGGCGTTCAGCCGGGCCTCCTCCTGCTGCAGCTCGCCCACCTGCGACCGGAGCATCTGCCCCTTCGACGCGAGGAAGACGTTCGTGGAGAAGCCGACCTGGAGGCTGAACTTCGTGTAGTTGTACACCTGGTAGATGGACCCGTGCGATGGCGACATCCCCCCTTCCTCGAGCTCGGTGCCATAGAGTCCGATGAAGATCCCCTTCCAGTCCGCGACCGCGCCGGCGTTCCAGTCCCAGCCGTTGTTCTCGAGCATGAAGTTGAAGCTCCACGCCTCCGACGGGCGGAAGGCGTAGCGTCCGCCGAGGAAGAGCCCCTTCACGATCGTGCCCTTGTCGTTGTAGTTCTTGCCGAGCCCGCCGTCGTCGCTGAAGATGCCGGTGCCGTAACCGAGCGTGGCGCTCGCGGTGCCGGTCTTCCCCACGTTCCAGTCCTTGGTGGCCACCGCGTAGAAGGTGGGCGCCGTCTTGAAGCCCTGCGACCAGAGCGGATTGACCGGCGTGGTGCCGCCCGTCGAATCGATGTTCACGTCGTGGCCGATCAGGAAGCGCTCCTCATGCGTGTACGGGCCGAGGTTGCGGAAGCCGACCGCGATGGCGGGGCGCATGCTCCCTTCCTTCTGGGTGAGCGCGAGGAACTGGCCGTAGAACCCCCACTCGGGATTGTTGCTGTAGAGCGAGAAGCCCACCGAGAAGCGCTGGATCCAGTGCGTCTCGAGGGTGAG
>Ga0335082_10009332_pt1 | contig 10659 bp, 24 predicted proteins | sample Lox_Sample_41_FD_206718 | JGI IMG/M metagenome (GOLD analysis project Ga0335082, IMG submission 206718) | Soil microbial communities from Loxahatchee National Wildlife Refuge, Florida, United States - Lox_Sample_4.1 | ecosystem: Environmental > Terrestrial > Soil > Wetlands | place: USA...
GACGCCTCCCACCTCGTGATCGCCGTTGCGTAGTCCGCCTTGTCGTACGCGGCCTTCCCCTCTGCGTAGAGATCCTCGGCGCTCGGCTGGGCGTGCGCGACCGTTGCCAGCGCGGCGATCGCCGCGACAACCCACGCGATCTTCATCGGAGCCCTCCCTTCATCCGCACGGCGTTGGCGCCTTGCGGGAACACTGCGAGGTCCATCGCGAGGCCACCGTCGTGCTCCTCAAGCCGGACGAGCAGCCCGCCTTGCTCTCGCATCTCGAAGTGGTCTCGCCCGCACATCACGCGGACGCGGACGCCTTCGATCTCGACTGGAGGCTCGCCGCTGCGCTCGACCACGATCTTCACGACGACAGCTCCCCGCTCACGCCGACGATCTCGGCGTACTTCAGCGCGCCCCGCGCCGTCGGTAGGTGCGCGAGCAGCGGCTGCCCGAGGCCGACCGAGATCACGTTCAGGACGAACTCGACCTGGAGCGCCTTGTAGCGCTTCCTCCAGTAGATCTTGACGACCTCCGGCGAATCCGCGCGATCCGCGCGCACGATCTCGTGCGCCTCGTTCTCCGCCGCCTGCCACAGCGCCACGAGTTCACCGGGCGTCTTGCCGCGGCACGCCTCGAAGCCCTCGATCGCGCCGTCGCGTTTGTGGTGCTTGTCGGGGTCGGCGTACGCTTCGCGCACCTCGGCGATGCCGTCGGAGATGACGCGATCGAGGAGCTGGGCGTAGGTCGTCGTCGAGGTCGTCGTGGGAGTGGTCACGGGTTCACCTTGTGCTTCTTCGCGAACGGGTTCACGGTCTGGTTGCGGTCGATCGGGCGGACCTTGGGGATCGTCTTCTCGGGCTCGGACGGCTGCGGAGGAGCGTCCGCGGCGACGCCCGCGTCGGCGGGGGCGGGGACGATCAGCGGAGAAGCCGCCTGAACGACCGGCGGCGGGCTGACGCTTCGCGGCAGCTGCCGCGGGCTACCGCGCGTTCCGCCGTTCCGCGGCGGGGGCGGGCCGGGCTTGCTGCTCGTGACCGCGGTCGCTGGGGCATCGAGCTTGGGGGTGCCGTCCTCAGGCGGCGGCGGTGCCGCGCGAGGAGCGACGGCCGGCGAGGACACAGGGGCGGTGGTCGCAGACGCCGGATCGCTCGCCGACCTCGACGTCAGCGACGATCCGATCGTGACCCCGCCGACCAAGGCTCCGAGCGCGATCGCCGCGATCGCCAGCTTCCGCGACCTCGCCTTCACCGCGCGCGGTCCCACGAACTCCGTCTTCGCCCGCTGCGAGGATCCGTCCTCCCGGACGGCGGCGAAGACCGACCGGACCTGCGCGAGTGTGGGCCGGTGCGCGGGATCTTTCGCAAGCATCGCGAACAGGCACAGGTCGAGCTGCGGCGGGATCTCGGGCCAGATCGATCTGGGCAGCGGCGGCGCTTCGTGGAGGTGCGCAGCGTAGAGCTCGGGCGTCGTGCGCGCGTCCGGGAACGGAGGGACGCCGAGCACCAGCTCGTACGCGACGCAGCCGAGGGCGTAGATGTCGGTCCGGTGGTCGACGTCGGGCCCACGCATCTGCTCGGGCGACATGTACATCGGCGTGCCGATGGCGGCGCCGCTCTGGGTGCGCTCGGCGCGGCGGTCGACGCCGTCGAGGCCGGCGTGGTCGGCGGCCAGCTTGGCCAGGCCGAAGTCGAGGAGTTTCACCGCCGGGAGATCTTCGCCCGGCAGGTGGACCAAGAATGTGTTCTCCGGCTTGAGGTCGCGGTGCGTGACGCCCTGGCTGTGCGCGGCCTCAAGTCCCCGCGCCATCTGGTCGAGCACGCGGATCGCCTCATGCAAGTAGACGCGCCCGCGCTGGAGGCGCTCGAACAGGGACTCCCCTCGCAAAAACTCCATCACGAAATAGGCGCGGCCGTCGGCCAGCTCGCCGACGTGCTCCACGGCGACGATCGCCGGGTGCTGGATCTGCGCGAGCGTGCGCGCCTCCATGGCGAAGCGCTCGATCGCCGCGCTGTCCTCGGAGAGGCGCCGCCCGATCACCTTGACCGCGACGCGCTTGCCGAGCTTGACGTGCCTGGCGGCGTAGACCTCGCCCATCGCCCCGGCGCCGAGCCGGGCGTCGATCTCGTACGTCTCGTCCACGACCGATCCCGGCGGCAGCTCGACGAAGCTGCTGGCGCGCACGATCGCGGTCGGCGGATCGGAGGTCAGCTGGGTCTGTCGAGATATCGACCTTTGCACGGTCGAGTCGAACGGACTCGCCTGGTCGACCGTCGTCAGGTCTGACTTCGGCGCCCTGCGATCGCTGTCGTGTCCGTCCGTCGACATCACCGTGGAGGCACCTTCATCTTCGCCACGATGCCCGCGCACTTTGCGCATACCGGGATCTCGCCGTACTTCGGTCGACCGTCGAAGGCCCAGTCTGGGACCTGGTAGACACCTGGGCCGGCGGTGTCCTCCGCGCCGCAGAGCCCTCGGGCCCGGATCCTGGTCACCCCCTCCTGGTGGATGACGTGGATAGCGTGCAGATCGTTGGCTGCCATGAACGAGGTGATCATCTGTCGTCTCCCTTTGCACCGACGCCTGCGCGAGGATCGGCGAACCTGCGGTTTCTCTCGGCCGTCATCGTAGCGCCCCCGGGCGGGAACGAGGGCGATCCGCGGTCCGGGCCGTCTCTTGGGCCGTCGGTTCCTTCGGCGCGAGCTTCACAAAAAGCCCTCCCGGAGCGGAGGCAGCCCGGCGGCCTCGCGCTCGTCGGCGTGCGCGAGCGCCGCTTCCCACGTCGGACCCTCGCCGATGAGCAGTGGATCGCACAACCGATGCGCGGCGTCCTTCCAGAGCAGGTAGCCGACCAGGCAGCGGTTCGCGTGCTTCTTAGTGCGGAGGCAGACCTGCGCCTGGGCTCCGAACGTACCGCGGTCGCGCCATCGGTGATCTGCCTCCTTCCATGCCTGGAACTTGGTCACGCGTCCTCCGAGGTCACGGCCGGCAGCACAGGCACGTCGCCCACGTCGATCACAGTTGTGTGGTCGATGCAGGGCATCGCCCGGTCGGGGTTCTCCACGTGCCACATCGCGTGGCCGATCGAGCCGTACGGATCCGGATCGTCGCGATCGTGGGGCCCCCTGCACGCGCGTCCGCCGTCGGTCGCCCGGATTGCATCGGCGATGCGCAGGATCAGGTCCGGGTGGACGTCGATCGCGATCTCGCGCGTGCTCTTGCCGTGCGGGATCGTTCCAACAAAGCGCACCCGGCTCGGGTAGAAGCGGTGCGTCGCGCGGACGTGCTTGGCTTCAGTGGGAGAGCTCATGCAGCGTCCTCCTCTTCCGAGTCGTGCTCGACGACGAAGCCGCCGTCGCGGAGCTTCTGGGCCGTCGCCTCGTCGAGCTTCTCGTGGTCACCGTAGGCGCAGCAGCAACCCTGGTACTTCGTGCCGACGTCCTCCCGGTAGGTGCGGACGATCTCCGCGGCGCGCGCCTGCCACTTGGGAGGTAGAAGCTCGACCTTGCAGCCGGGCTGTGGAAACACGCAGGTGTAGTCGTTGGAGCTGCGGGCCTCCGCCGTGTGCCAGCGCTCGGGATCGAGGCCCTTGGCGCGGTCGTACTCCTCCTCGAAGTAGCGCCACATCCGCCGCGCCTGCGCGAGGTCGTGTTCGAGCTGATTGATCTTGCGCTCGGCGTCCTCGAGCGGCATCAGCTCCTTCTCGCGGCGCCGCATGTACTGCTCATTCGAGATCGATTTCCAAAACGCCTGCCAGATCGCATCGCGCTGGCAGTCACGCTCGTACGCCTCCCAGATCGCGTCCTCGATCGAGACGACGTCGAGGCCCTTGGCCTCGTGATCGGCGACCTCCTCGTCGGTGAGCTGCCGGGTGTAGTAGCGACCGTCGGACCAGTCGAGGTAGATCTTCGGCATCAGCGTTTCCTCGCCGCGCGCTTGGCGCCGTTGATCGCGACTGCGCACGCCTGCTTGGCCTCGCGCACGTAGTACGGCGCGAGCGCGTAGTCGTTGAGCGCCCGGCCGCACGCGACGCGAAGGTTCTCCGGCAGGCCGGCCGCGCAGGCGAGTAGGCCGATCTGCTGGTCGGTGAGCGTTTGCTCGGTCACCCAGCAGAACTGGCCGCAGGTGTCATGGCGGGTCGCGTGCATCCAGAGGGCGCGCCCGCAGTTCGCGCACGCGAGCGTCGCGTCCGGGCCGCCCTCGCGTGCAAGGCCGCAGTCCTGGAGGTGCGGATCGCGTCCGAGCTTGACCGCGATCGCGGCGGCGTCCCGTTGCCAGCCGGCAGCGGCGGTGTCTGCGTGCACGTTCATTCGTCGTTCTCCCCGTCGTCGTCGTCGTCCTCGTCGTCGCTGCCTTCGTCTCGCGTGCAGCCGCAGCTGATCGCCTGGCCCTTGCAGCTCGGGCAGACCTCGACGTCGCACCCGGGCAGGTGGAACTCGCCGACCTCGACGTCGCAGTCGGGGCAGCGGTGATCGGTGCGGATCTCCTCGCCGTCGAGCTTGGCCTCGATGCTGGCCTCGACCTCGGTCGGTGTTCCGGCGCCGTAGATCTCGTAAGTGATCTTGAGCCAGTGTTGGTTGCCGTTCTTGAGCGCGCTGCGGAACTCTTTGACCCGGTGCTCAAGACGCTCCTCGCGCGTCGCGTACGTGATGCCTCCCGGATAGCGGTCGGTGGGATCGCCGTACTTGATCCGATCGCGCTGGACGCCGTCCTTGAAGTCGTCGTACGCAGTCACGCTCTGCGCGTGTGCGTGCCGATCGGGGTAGTGGTCGGCGACCATGCGCCCGCGGAACTCGACGCGCTTGATCTCGGTCACGGGGCCTCCACGACGTGGATCACGCCCTGGCTACTGACGCGGCCGAGCGCGTTGCAGCGCTTGCAGATGCGGAGCGCGGGCGCGATCTTGAGCGCTGCGATCGATCCTCGCGGCAGGTCGGCAAGCGTCAACTCGCGCCACGAGTGGCCGCGACGGGACGGCGGGCACTGGTCGTGCGGCATCAGCGCATGCTCCTGAGATCGCCGTTTGTGCCGATGAAGCCGGCTTGTCGCGCGTACGTGATCCGATCGGCAACGATGGCGCGACGGCGCTCAGACGAGATCTTGCCCCACTGGCTTCCTCCGCCCTCACCGAGGGCGTAGCGCGCATTGTGGTACGAGTACGTAGGCATGGCGTCGATCAGACGCGCGAGCACGATCTCCCAGCCGAGCCAATTCCACTCGTGACACTCGCGGCACGAGCAGTCCGGATGATGTGGGGACGCGAACACGTGGCCCATCTCATGGATGATGTTGTTGACGTTCTCGCGTCCGCGCACGGCGTAGATGATCTTCTTGCGCCACCAGAGACCGTGCGCGTCCGTGAACGGCGCTTCGCTCAACTCTTCGTTGCCGTAGATGTGGTCCACGCGCTGGTTGAAGAGTGCGTCGAACGCTCTCTGCGAGAGGATGGTGAGCCGACCACCGAACTGTCGGCAGATTCGCGCGAGCGCGCGGATGTGGTTGGCCTTCGGCACTACGCGTCCTCCAGCGTGGTGTGCTCGCCGTTCTCGGCGAACGGCAGGCCGTACACGTCTGCGTAGCCGTTCTCGAGCGCGGCGGCGTTGATGCACTGCTGGACGACGTGCACCAGCTCCTCGCGCGTAATGCGCTCTTCCGCGTGCAGGCGGAAGGCTAATTCAGCGATCTGGCGAAGGCTCACAAATCCCCCAGGGCGTCGCGGAGGATCCGCGCCGCATCGTTGGTCAGGTTCACTCCGGCGTCGGGCGAGCAGTACCAGCCGCCGAGCTTGGTCGGGCGCACGTCGACGACCTGGCGGAGCCAGACGTCGATCGAGATGCCCGCGGTCGTCTTGGTGAGCTGGACGATCCGGCGGTCGGTGCGTTCGAGGACCGTTCCTGCCGGTGGAAAGTCAACGATCATGGAGTTGCTCATGACGCGTGGTGCTCCTGACAGCGCCAGCGATTAGCGGCGAAGGCGGTCGCGCCCACGGGCGTCTCCCGGAAGCCGATCGCCGCGCCGAGCTTGTCGAGGTCGAGCGCTTGGTCGTCGTGGCAGATGATCGTTACGTGGACGTGCGTACGGCATCCGGGCGCCCCGCAGACGAAGTGGTGCTGGATCGTCATCGTGCCTCCGGTCGGCGCTGCACAGCGAGCTTCCTGAAGCACGGATCCGTGAGGTACATGCGGAGGCGATCAGCTGCTTTCACAGGAGACCCCTGCCATGCCAGCGGCACTTGGGCAGCTCGAAGACCTTTGCCTTCTGCACGTCGGTCAGGCCGCCCTGGTCGTCCGGGACGATCGCGACTCGGTCGGGGTACACCTCGAAGCGCACCAGCTCGCGCTCGGTACCGTCGCCGATGCCGTCGATGACGTCGGCCTCGATCCGGATCGCGACGAACGCCAGGGCGTGGCCAGCGGCAAGCTTCTCGCGCGCGGCTGCGATGGCAACTTCGAGGGTCGGCGTTTCGTCGAAGAGGCCGTAGTGACCGACCACGCCGAAGCGCAGGCCCCGGCCAGCGAGCACGAGCAGCTCGTTCGGCCTGGCGGTGGAGGGTCTCGTCACGACGGCCTCTTCTCGCGGTGGACGCCCGCGAGCGTGATGACGGTCATCTCGCCCTGCTGGCGGATCTTGAGCTTGCCGAGATCGCTGCGCTTGATGCGCGAGGCAGCCTTGTCGCGCCGCCGCGCTTCCTTCGCGTACTCGATCTCGCTTTGGCGAAGGCCGAGATCTTCGCGCAGGGTTGCGATCAGGTCGAGGCGCTCCTTCACAGTGAGCAGGTCCGCGGCAGTGTCGTACGCGTCGAGCACGTAGTCGCGTGCGCCGGCCACGAGCTTCTCGCTCGGGCGCTTCTTCGCAGGCTTGATCTTCTTCGCCATGGTCAGGTCCCCCTCTCGACGATCTGGCCGGTTGACAGGTCGACGATCTGCCGCCAGTCGCCGGGCGCAGACGCGCTGCGCGCCTCGGTCAGCGTGGCGTGACTCGATCGGTAGTCGCTCCAGCCGCCGTCCGGGTAATACTGGTCGCCGGAGAACACGACGAAACGCTTCACCGTGGACGATCGCCGCGACACTCTGGTCTTGGGCTTGGTCACCAGCCCTCCCTCTCGTTCAGCGTGATGTAGATGCGATCGGGTTCGCGGGCGTGAATACGCAACGCCTCGTCGACGGTGAGCGGCGGCGGGCTGCCGATGACGATTGCCTGGTCGGCCATCTCCTGGATGTGGCTCTCCCAGGCGTGGATCAGCCGGCCCTCGACATGGGCGCGCTCCAGCGCGGTGCGGACGATCTCGCCGTGGCGGCGGTAGTGTTCGATCCAGATCTGTCCCAGGAGCGCGTTGTAGGCGCGCTGGATCGCGTCGCGCCGCGTGGTCCAGAACATCTTCGGGAAGTCGTCCTCCGCTGGGCTGCTCTCGATCTGGTCGATCCGCGCGTCGATAGCGTCGATCGCCTTGCGCACGTCGGCGGTGCACTGCTCGAACACTTCGTCGTCGGGTCCGGGGCTGATCACGGGCACGGCAGCCCCTCCCCGCGGTGCGCGCTGTACACGGCGGCGTACCACCGCGTGCACTCCTCGAAGTAGAGCCCCGCCTCACGGAGTTTCGCCTGCATGCCCTCGTAGAGGGCGTAGGGCTCGCGCTGCTTGCCGGTCTCGCGGTAGATCGCGCAGTCGAGGTCGTACGCGGCGTCCATCGAAAACGCCGGGCGCATGTCGCCGCCGTCGTAGACGACGACCAGGTGCGACGTGAGGCCGTAGCTCTCCTCGCGCGCGGCCCACTCGGCCGGCGAGTAGAACGCCTTGCAGCCGCCGGTGTCGGTCAGCTCGTGCTGCCGGAGATACGCGGTGATGATCTCGTACGCGCGTCGGCCGGCGGAGTCGAGGCCGTCGGGCATGTCGAGATCGCGCTCCTTGTCGAGGACGTGGACGCTCACGACGCCACCTCCGCGAGGTGATCGCGGCCTGCCTCGGTGGCGAGGCGCCCCTTGCCGCCTCGCTTGACGAGGCCGGCCTGCACGAGGAACGGCTCGACCGCGTCCTCGATCGTGCTCCGATCTTCGGCCAGCTCGGCGCAGATCGCTTCGATGCCGACCGGACGCTCCGCGACGATCGCGAGGTAGCGGCGATCGAGCGCGTCGAGGCCCTTGTGGTCGATGCCGAGCTGCGCGAGCGCGGTGGCGGCGAGCGGCCCGTTGATCGCGCCGTTCTTGCCGACGCGGTCGCCGTAGACGACGAGCGCGCCGTCGACCACCGCGTTCGCGGCTGCGTCGCGCACGCGGCGCAGGAGCCGGTTGGCGATGCGCGGGGTGCCGCGCGACGCCTGCGCGATCACCTGCGCACCCTCCTCGTCGATCGCGACGCCGAGCTTGGCGGCCGACCGGGCGACGATCGTTGCCATCTCGGGCAGCGTGTAGGGCTTGAGCTGCCAGACGAAACCGAAGCGGTCGAGCAGCGGCTTGGGGAGCTTGCCCGCGTGCGTGGTCGCGGCGAGCAGGGTGAACTTCGGCAGCGGCACGCGGATGACGCGCTTGCCGGCCGGTAGATCGATCAGGCGATCCTCCATCGCCGAGTACAGACACTCGGCGATCTCGCGCTTGAGCGCGTGGATCTCGTCGACGAAGAGGACGTCGCCCTCCTCCAGCGTGGTGAGCATCGACGCGAGCGCGCCCTTGTGCTCGATGGCGGGGGCGCTTGTCGCACGGAGCTTGCCGCCCAGCTCTGCGGCGATGACGCCCGCAAGCGAGGTCTTGCCGAGCCCGGCCGGGCCGGCGAACAGCATGTGATCGAGCTGCCAGCCGCCGCGCTTGGCGGCGCGGACCGACTGGCGCAGGTTGTTGATCACCTCGGCCTGGCCCACGTAGTCGTCGAAGCAGGTGGGACGAAGGGCGGGGTCCTCCGAGGTCGGGCGCTCGGTCGACTGGCGGGGGCTGTCGTCGCGGACGAGGTGGAGGTGCGTGGTCATGCCGGCTGGTGTTGCGACCGGCATGCCGTCCTGCACTGCCGCCAACTGCGCGACGGCAGAGCCTGGGTAACGAGGCACCCGTGTCTGAGTGTGCACGGCACCGTCGCGGGCCGAATCCGGGTAGCCCCGCACCCACGCGCGACTCACGATGATCCTCCGCGCGCGGCGACGTGCGCCTGTTCGGCGATCGGTTGCGGATCGCCGTAGCGGTACGCGAGCGGATCCGCTCCTTCCGCGATCAGCACGTCGCTGACCGCGTTGCCGGCCAGGCAGATCAAGATCTCGTGCGACTCCGGCTCGACGCTCTCGTGCCGGAAGACGACGATCCGCGTCCAGGGCGCGACGTCGGCAAAGCCGAAGTGCGCGCGGTAGTGGCGCATCACGACAGACCTCCGCGCGCGCAGCGGCGGAGCGCCGCTGCCGTCCAGCCCTCGATCGACGCGCGCTCGCCCGCTCCGCACGCCCACGTCGCCTCGGTCGCGATCGGCTTCTTGTAGCCCGCGGCGACGAGCGCTGCGATCACGTCTTCGCCACCTTCGGTCATGGCCGTGGGCTTGGGTTCGATGCGCGGCGCGCGGGGCGGCTTCGCAGGAGCCGGGCGGACCAGCTCGGGCTCGATCACCGGGATGATAGCAGGCGCGCTCTGCACGCGGCTCGCGCGTTCGCGTGGCGCGGCTTCGCGAGCGATCTTGAGACCGCGGATGCGGTCGGCCAGGGCATTCGCGAGAACGCCCACCGCGACGAGCGCGGCGCCCAGGAGCATCATGAGGACGCTGTTGAGGTTCATGGCCTTTTGTTATTGCGTCCGGTGGGCCAGGTCGTGCACCAGTCAACTGTTGGATCCGCCGACGCTGGGTGCACAGCTACCCGTGCTCGAGACTTCACAGCGGGGTGCGGCAGATACTGGGTGGCCTCATACCCAGGCGCGCGGCTCATCCGAGCCTCACCGGGTACGATCGGCCATCGATCTGCACGGACAGCTGTAGCTCGCCGTCAAGCGCCTCGGCGTAACGCTGGAGGGTCGAGACCAGGCAGTCGGTCCGCAGCTCGACACGCGAAATCTCGCTCTGGGTCATCTTCGCGCGACGGGCAAGCTCCGTCTGGGTCACGCCGAGGCTCGTCCTGAGCGTGCCAAGCGTGGTGAGCTTCGGCTTGGCTTTCGCGCGCGAAACGGGCCTGTTCACGTCAAGTAGTATGTCGTAGACGTGCTATGGTCGTCAATGCCGTGCGAGCCTGTCACCCGCACGACGAAAGGAAATCGTGAATGAATGGCTACCGGCATGAGATGCAGAAGCTCGTGGAGAATTTTGTCGAGCAGCTCGGCGATCTGTACCAGCGCGCTGTCACGGACGCGCTTGGCGTTCGGGGACTGAACGTTCGGGGGTTGAACGGGGCGAAGTCCCGAGACAACGACCGCAATGGAGTGAACAGACACAGCAACGGGCGTGCCTTTGGCGCGAAACGCGATCCCGAAGCGCTCGAAGCTCTCGCCAAGACGTTCGCCACGTTCGTGGCCAAGCATCCGGGGTTGCGCATCGAGCAGATCAACAAGGAACTCGGCACGACGACCAAGGATCTCGCATTGCCGATTCGCAAGATGATCGCCGACGGCTCGATCAAGACCAAGGGCGAGAAGCGATCGACGACGTACTTCGCGAAGGGCTAACGCCGTCGTGCGTGTTTCGACTGATTGGTCGTAACACGCGCACCGATCGGCTG
>Ga0335082_10009333_pt1 | contig 10657 bp, 8 predicted proteins | sample Lox_Sample_41_FD_206718 | JGI IMG/M metagenome (GOLD analysis project Ga0335082, IMG submission 206718) | Soil microbial communities from Loxahatchee National Wildlife Refuge, Florida, United States - Lox_Sample_4.1 | ecosystem: Environmental > Terrestrial > Soil > Wetlands | place: USA: Florida...
CAAGAGCCAACGCCCGGATCACGCTACGACATCAGGTTGCGCCCCGCCATGTAAGCGGCCAGGCCGAGCAGCAGGAGGGCGAACCAGGTTTTGAGGCGTGTGGGATGGGTGCGGTGACAAAGATACGCGCCCGCCGCCATGCCGACTCCCGCACATCCAGTGAGGCTTAGCGCCTGGACCATCGCAAAGGATTGCTGCCCGGCATGGACGGCGAAGGCGGCCGCGGAGTTGATGCCCGTAACAACGAGCGCGCTGCCGATGGACTCTCTCATCTTCAGTCCGCCCAGATAGAGCATGGCGGGGACGATGATAAATCCGCCGCCAACGCCGAGCAGTCCGGTCAGGAAGCCAATCAGAAAAGCAGCGGGGAGAATCGCGAGCCACGTGCGGGGGCGCGAATCGGCATTGTGGGCCGGCTTCTCCGCCAGCATGCGGATGGCGATGATCGCGAGAAGAGCGCTAAAGGTCAGCAGCAGGGCTTTGCCGCTCAACTGTGAGCTCCAACGCGCGCCCACGGCGGCGCCGGCGATGCCGGCGGGAGTGAAGGAAAGCGCAACATTCCACCGCACGTTGCCGCGGCGATGATGCAGCACTGCGCCGAACAGCGCCACGAGGCCGACTAACAGTAATGAAACAGTGATGGCCCGATGGGGCTCCAATCCCACCGCGTACACGAGGACGGGGACGGCAATCGCCGTTCCGCCCGCGCCCAAGAGTCCGAGTGAAAGACCGACCCCGAAGATAAGGATGTAACCGAGCAAAGATACATTCTCTCCCATTCGTTTGCGGCCGTAAATTGTCGGCGGTGGCTCAAACAAATGGACGCGTTGTGCGTACCTTTCACCAGCAGGGAGGGCGCGATGACGGCTGCTGGGTTGGCCGCATTTATGGCGCTTTGGAGCGCTTGGGAAGCACCGAATCGGGAAGGAACCCGGCTTCAGACGGAAGCAAAGTATCAGGAAGCCGAAACGTATTACCTGCGCGCACGCGAGGCGCTTGACGCGACGGGCCGGCGTGACGCGCCCTACGGAGCGGTGATCAACAACCTGGCCGCGCTCGCGCAGCGGATGAGCCGCTTCCAGGATGCCGAAAGCGGTTACCGGGAGGCCGTGGACATCTTCAAAGCTTCGGGGAGGAACTTCGACCGCGATCGCGCGCGTACAATGGCGAACCTCGGTGCGCTGGCCATGAACCAGGGCCGCATCGCCGATTCCTTCGGCTGGCTGGAACAGGCGCGCGTCATCCAGCAGCGGCAGAGAGATGTCGCTCTGGGCCACACGCTGCTCACGCTCGCCAACCTGGGACTCCTGAAAGGTGACGCGGACCTGGCGGCGCAGTCGCTGGCGCAGGCACGCCAGGCCATGGATCTGTTCGGGCGTCAACCTGGCGACGAAGCTGGCTTTGCGTTGACCCGCTGCTGGCTGCTGACCATACAGGGCAATCCCACGGAAGCGAGCAAAGCCTGCGACGATGCGCAGCCGAAGGTTCTGGCCGAGTATGGCGCAACACATCCGCACAACGCGATGCTCGAACTGCGGCGGGCTCAGATCGCCCAAGATACCGGCGATTTGGATAAAGCCGCTGATTCCTACCGGCAGGCCGCGGTGATCTACACCCGGATCTATGGCGAGAGCAGCATTCCGTATGCCCGCGCCACCCTGGGGCTGGCCAACATCCGGCGGTCACAGCGGCAGTACGGTTCGGCGCTGAACCTCGCGCAGAACTCGGTCCGGATCTTTTCGAGCGTGTCCGGCTCGAGCGGCGTGGACCAGATGTCCGCATTGCAGTTGCTCGGAGATATCCAACGAAGCCAGGGGCAGACCGTACAAGCGGAGAACACGATCCGCCGGGCGCTCTCGCTCGCGAAGAACACGATCGGTGAGGACTCAGGGGCGGCGGCCGATGTCATGAACACGCTGGCGGCGACCCTCTTTGAAAGACCCGAGGGACGTGAGGAGGCCGGGCTCCTGCTCGAGCGCTGCATTGCGATCCGCGAAGCGAGGTTCGGTGGGATGCACCCATCGCTTTCCGAGCCGATTTCGAACCTCGGCTTTGTCCGGCTGTCCGAGGGCAAATACGAGGAGGCCTCCCACCTGTTCGAACGCAGTCTGGGCATTCGCCAGCAGGTTCTCGGCACGGACCATCCATCGCACGCTCCAGTGCTCGCCGCCTATGCGGATACACTCGACCATCTGCAGCGCAAATCGCAGGCGAAGTGGGCGCGATCCCTGGCGCGCCGGCTGGCACAATCGCCGCAGAACCCGGCGAATCAAGTCCTCACTTTCACCAACTGGAAAGATCAAAATAAATAAATTTTTGTAGCCTCTGTAAATTCCCGCCTTCCGCCGATAAGATACCATCAGGTCCGAATAGTGCTGTAGGTGCCGACCCACAGCCGCAGGTAGTGGAAGGTCGCGTAGATGCCGGAAGTTGGCCTGGCCGTTTTTCTCACGCTCTTTGGAGCGTGGGAAGCTCCGTATTGCGAAGGGAACCGGCTGCACTCGCAAGGCAGGCTCCTCGAAGCGGATGAAAAGTACCAGCAGTCCCTGGCGGTGCTGAGGATGTTCGGGCGGCGCGATCCGGCCTACGCGACGGTGGCAAACAACGGCGGCACACTGGCGGAGGGCCTGGGGCGCTACGAAGCGGCGGGACAAGCATTTCGCGATGCGGCGCAGGTGCTTCAGGAGTGCGGTTCACGGCACGACGGCGAGCGCGCGCGAGCGTACACCAATCTCGGATCGCTCGAGATGCGGCGCGGACGATTTCAGGAATCGCAACTGTGGCTGCGGCAAGCCCTCTCGATCCAGGAGCGGATACACAGCGTTGCATTGGGGCACACTTACATTGCGCTAGCGAACCTCGAACTTCTGCGGCGCGATGCGGGGGCGGCGTCTACCTATCTCGACAATGCCCGCTCGGCCATGAACCGCTACGGGAATGAAAATGACGACGAGACCTCATTTCTCGTCACCCGCTGCTGGCAACTGACGATGAGCGGGAGCAACGAAGAGGCGGGGAGGGTGTGCGCCGTGGCGCACCGGGCGGTGCGTGCGGAGGTAGGAAACGATCATTCGCGGATGGCGGTGCTCGAATTGCATCGGGCACAACTGGCCAAGCAGACAGGCGAGTTGGACCAGGCGGCGGAATCGTATCGAGCCGCGGCAAGTATTTTCGCGGGCCTGAGCGGACCGCAGAGCGCGCCGTATGCGCGCGCGATCATGGGTTTGGCCAATGTTCGCCGGATGCAGTATCAATTCCCTTCTGCCCTTACCCTGGCCGAGCGGGCGCTGCGGGTCTTCAGCAGCGCTTCGGATTCGAGTCCGCTCGACCGGCAGGCGGCGCTGCAACTGGTGGCGGACCTGGACCGGCTACAGGGCAACAATGCCGAAGCGGAACAATCGATCCGTCAGTCAATGCGGCTCGCGGAGGAAACCATGGGCCCGTCCTCGACTGCGGCCGCGGACGGCATGAACACGCTGGCGGTGATTCTGTACTCGCATTCGGAGAAGCTGGATGAAGCGGCGGCGTTGCTGGAGCGGTGCCTGGAAATTCGCACGAAGCAATTCGGCGTCTGGCACTTGTTCCTTGCCGATCCTCTCTCAAACCTCGGCTTCGTTCGTATCGCGCAGCATCGAAACGCGGAAGCGGCGCGATTGTTCGAGAAGAGCCTTGCCCTACGGCAAGAGGCCGTGGGGATAGACCATCCCTCGCTGGCGCCGATTCTGATGGGGTATGCCAAGGCGCTCGATGGGCTTGGGGACAAGGGCCAGGCGAAGTGGGCACGCTCGCTCGCGGTGAAGCTGTCGGCTTCGAGCCGCAATCCGTCGCGCTACGTGGTTGCCTACGGCGACCTGACGCACCGCTAGAAGCACTCGCCCCGGCGGCAGTCCTGGTCTATCATGGACACATTGTCCAGGCGCTTTCCGGTTGTCTATCCGATTGTCGACATGGCGTCGCTCGCCGCACGCGGCATGGAGGCCCAGGATTTCGCCGAGGCGCTGCTCGAAGGCGGTGCGGAGATTCTGCAGTTCCGGCATAAGGGCGATTTCGATGCCGCCACGTTCGATGCGGCGCGGCGCATTGCGGCGCTTTGCTTACAGGCGCAGGCCCTGTTTGTCATGAACGATCGCGCCGACGTCGCGCGCCTATTGGGCGCGGGAGTCCATGTAGGACAGGAGGACCTGGCGCCGGCGGATGCGCGCGCGGTGGTGGGCGACCAGATTCTAGGGTTTTCGACGCACAACGAGGGGCAGTTAGCCGCGGGAGACAGCGAGCCCGTCGATTACCTGGCCATTGGACCCGTGTTTGGCACGGTGTCGAAGGCGAATCCGGATCCGGCGTTTGGCCTTGCTCGCCTCCCTGCCCTGCGGCGACTCACCCGTCGGCCGCTGGTGGCGATCGGCGGCATCACGCTCCAGAACGTCCCCAGCGTGCTCGCGGCGGGCATCGACTCGGTGGCCATCATTTCCGGACTTTTCCCCCCTGATCTCAGCCCGGACTCCGTCCGGGCACGGATGGAAGAATGGATACAACAAACACGGCAGTAAGCGGCACGGGCCTGGTAAAAGGACTCGGCCTGCTTTCGGCGACCACGTTAGTGATGGGCTCGATGATCGGGTCGGGCGTGTTTATCGTCGCGGCGGACATCGGGCGGCAGGTGAACTCCCCCGGCCTGCTGATTCTCACCTGGATCGTGACCGCGCTGTTGACTCTGACGGCCGCGCTGAGTTACGGCGAGCTGGCGGCGGCGATGCCGCAAGCCGGCGGTCAGTACGTCTATCTTCGCGAGGCATTCGGACCGCTGAGCGGCTTTCTGTACGGCTGGACGTTGTTCCTGGTGATCCAGACGGGCACGATCGCGGCGGTGGCGGTCGCGTTTGCCAAGTTTTTCGGTGTGTTTCTGCCGTGGATCTCGGTGGAGAATGTCCTGCTGTCGATCGGGCCGCTGCGGTTCTCGAGCCAGCAACTGGTGGCGATCCTGATGATCGTCTTTCTGACGTGGGTGAATACGCGCGGCCTGAAGACGGGGGCGACGGTGCAGAACGTTTTCACCATTGCCAAGTTGGCTTCGCTGCTGGGGTTGGTCGGGTTGGGCATCTTCTTGGGGCGCAATGCCGCCGCCGTGCAGGCGAACTTCACGAATTTTTGGCAAGGGGCGGACTGGTCGTGGACCTCTGTGCGGCTGGTCGGCGTCGCGCTGGTGGGCTCGCTGTTTTCCTCCGATGCCTGGAACAACGTCACGTTCACCGCGGGCGAGATTCGAAATCCGAAGCGCGACCTGCCGCTTTCGCTGGCCCTCGGCGTCACCGTGGTCAGCATCCTTTATATTTCGTGCAACCTGGTATATCTCGGCGTGCTGCCGCTCGAGCAGATCCAGCACGCGCCGGAGGACCGGGTAGCGACGGCCGTGGCCTCGGCCATGCTGGGTCCGGTAGCGCTGCAACTGATGGCCGCGCTGGTGATGGTGTCGACCTTCGGCTGCGCCAACGGGCTGATCCTGGCGGGGGCGCGCGTCTATTACGCCATGGCGCTGGACGGCCTTTTCTTTCGCGCGGCGAAGCGGATCGACCCGGTGCACCGCGCGCCGCGCGTGTCGCTGTGGGTGCAGTGCGCCTGGGCGTGCCTGCTCACTCTGACCGGCCACTACAGCGATCTGCTGGACTATGTTATCTTCGCTGTTTTGCTTTTCTACGTTTTGACGATAGCGGGTCTGTTCGTGCTGCGGCGGAAACGGCCGGAAATGGCGCGGCCTTACCGGGCGTTCGGTTATCCCGTGCTGCCGGCCGCCTACATTGCGGCCGGTCTTTTGATTGAGGTTTTGTTACTGCTCTACAAGCCGAGCTACACATGGCCGGGACTCATCATTGTCGTGCTGGGCGTTCCGGTATTCTTTGTGTGGCGGAACCGGCCAAGCGAGGTATAGGGAATGAGTGTTTTTGCGACGAAGTCGATCACCCAGATTCTGGCCCAATCGGAGGGCAAGGAGGGTGCGGGCCTGCAGCGCTCGCTGGGCGCCGGGCAGTTGGTCGCTCTGGGCATCGGCGCCATCATCGGTGCGGGCATCTTCACGTTGACGGGCGTCGCCGCCGCGAACCATGCGGGTCCCGCGATCGTCTATTCCTTCATCCTTGCGGCTATCGGCTGCGCTTTCGCGGGCCTTTGCTACAGCGAATTCTCGACCATGATTCCCATCGCGGGCAGCGCGTACACGTATGCGTACGCGACGCTGGGCGAAGTGCTGGCATGGATTATTGGATGGGCGCTGGTGCTGGAATACGCGGTGGGAGCGGCGACGGTGTCGGTGGGATGGTCGGCGACGGTGGTTTCGATTCTCCACTCATTGGGCATCGACTTGCCACAGTCGCTGATCGCGTCGCCCTTCGACGCCATGCCGGGGTTCCTGAACCTGCCTGCCGTGCTGATCCTGATTCTGATCTCCGCCATCCTGATCGTCGGCATCAAGGAATCGGCGCGGTTTAACGCGTTGATCGTCGTCATCAAAGTGACGGTGGTGCTGCTGTTCATCGCGCTCGGCTACTTCTACATCAACCGGTCCAACTACACGCCTTTCGTGCCGGAAAACACGACAGGCGAGTTCGGAGCGTTCGGATGGTCGGGTGTGGTTCGCGCGGCGAGCCAGATTTTCTTCGCCTACATCGGATTCGATGCCGTCAGCACGGCGGCGCAGGAGGCGAAGAATCCGAAGCGCGACATGCCCATCGGCATCGTCGGATCGCTGGCCATCTGTACGGTGCTCTACATCCTCTATGCGCTCGTTCTGACCGGAATGGTCAATTACAAAGACTTGAACGTGGCGGCTCCGCTGGCGGTGGCCGTCGACCGGATGAAAGAGTATCCCTGGATCGCCCTGCTGATGAAGCTCGGGTCGCTGGCCGGTTTGACCTCGGTGATGCTGGTCATGCTGCTGGGGCAAAGCCGCGTGTTCTACTCGATGTCGCGCGACGGGCTGTTGCCGAAACTGTTTGCCGACGTGCATCCGAGCTTTCACACGCCGTGGAAGTCGAACCTGCTGCTGATGGTTTTCGTGAGCATCGGCGCCGCGTTCACTCCCATCGGGCAACTGGGCCAGTTGACGAGCATCGGAACGCTGTTCGCGTTCGTCATCGTTTGTATCGGCATTATCATCATGCGGCGGACACAGCCGGATCTCCCGCGGCCGTTCAAGACGCCGCTGGTGCCACTGGTTCCGGTACTCGGCATCCTTGTGAACCTGGGACTGATGGCGAGCCTGCCGGGTGTGATCTGGAAGGTCTTCCTGTTCTGGATGATGGTGGGGCTGATCATCTATTTCACCTACAGCCGCAATAAGAGCGTGCTGCAGAAATCCAGTGGCGGAATGAAGTAGGATCGGCTTCGATGAGGCTGCGCGGTCTGGCGGCATGGGTCGTCACCGCGGCACTGGCCGGCGCACCGCCACCGCGAAAGAAACCGGAACCGCCGCCGGCGGGGCCCGATGTCATTGTGGTGGGCGCCGGCGTGGCCGGACTGGCTGCCGCGGTGGAAGCAGCGCTGCGCGGGGCGCGGGTCAACCTGGTGGACCAATCCACTGTTCCGGGCGGCGCCGCGATTCACACCCAGCCGGAACGAGTGATGGCATTGTACCGGCAGGCGCTCGCACGGCCGGAGATCCGGTGGCTGCGGGCGCACCGGCTGGAACGCTTGCTGATCAACAGCGGCGCTGTGGAAGGCGTGGACGTGCGGAATCTGCGCCGCGAAGGTCACGTGCAACTCCGCGCACCCGCGACTGTGCTCGCGACGGGCGGGTTTGCGAGCAATCTCAGTATCCTGAAAAGCAATTTGCCGGCATCGCTGGCGCCGGATACCCGCCTGCTGCTGGGCGGCGCGTGGGGCGCGCGCGGGCAGGGCCTGGAGCTTGCGCTGTTGACCGGAGCCGCGGTGACCGGCATGGACCAGCTCTGGCTCCGCGCCGAGGGCGCCAACGATCCGCGCGATGCGGAGGGCGATCGGGGGCTGGTTGCTCCGGTGCCGAACGCGTTGTACGTCAACAACGCCGGCGAAGCCGTCGGTGGTGATGCCGGTTCGCCAACGATCGAAGTGCTTCTCGCGCAACCAGCGCAGCAGCTGTGGGCTTTGTTCGATGCCGAGGCACGAGAGGGATTTCTTCAGTCGCTGCGCGCACCGGCGGAGCGTTATTCCATGGGAATTCTGCTCAACGTCGGGCAGGGCGAGGTGAAGCAGGCGGACCGGCTCGACCGGCTCGCCGCCATGGTGCAACTGCCGCTCGACCAGCTCAACGTGACGGTAGAGGAGCACAACCGCAAGCGGCCGGAAGGCGCGCGGCTGGAAGCGGCACCCTTCTATGCCGTCCAGCTTCAGCCGGTGGTGATCGCCACGCGCGGCGGATTGAAGGTGGACGAGCGGGGCCATGTCCTGAGATCCGATGGCAACGCGGTGCCAGGGCTTTTCGCGGCGGGAGAGATTGTGGGGACAACGGAGGCGGACGCCGTGGAAGCGGCGGGCCGCGTAGCGGGCCGCGCGGCCGCGGAGCATATCAGAGAAGTGGCCATCGTGAAGCCAGCGGCAAGGGCGGCGGCGCCTGCGCAAGCGCCCTACCCCAGGCCCTGCTTTCGATGCCACGACGTGCGGACCGAGGTCCTGTTGCGACGGGATGGCTGGTGGCACTATCAGCGGTCGCACGCTCTTGTTCAGGACATGAATATGACGTGCGGCACCTGTCATTCGGCTCTCCCGGCCGCTACCGACGCGGGCCACCATCATCAGCCGGCGGATCTTCTGGCAAGCTGCCTGATCTGTCACCAGGGATCCGGGGCAAAATGATGCGCGCGCGTGTCGCGGAGATCGAGTGGCCGAAGTTTGGCGCGCCCGATGGGCCTCCTCCGCCGGACGGAGCGTCGGTTTACCGGCGCAGGCTCGACGCCCTGCGTGAGGAGATGGAGCGGCGCGGGCTCACTCACCTGGCGGTGTATGGCGATCGCGAGCACTTCGGCAACCTGGCCTGGCTGACGGGATTCGATCCTCGATTTGAGGAGGCGCTGCTGCTGGTCGTACCGTCGGACAGGCCCTTGCTTCTCGTTGGGAACGAGTGCCTGGGCTACGTTGGCGTCAGTCCGCTGGTGGTCGAGCGTGACGTGCGCGTCGAACGGTTCGCGGCCTTCTCGCTTCCGGACCAACCACGGCCTGGGGGCAGAACGCTCGCCGGGATCCTGCGCGCGGAAGGTGTCGACGCTCATTCCCGCGTCGGTTGCGCGGGATGGAAGTGCTACGGCGACCCGCACCAGAGCGACGTGCCGGCTTATCTTGTGGACGCATTGCGCTTCGCCGCTGGTTGGGAGAGTGTCACGAACGTGACGGACGTGCTGATTGATCCGCGCGACGGTCGACGGATGGAGGCAACGCCTGCCGAGATTGCCTACTTTGAATACACCGGTGTGTTGGCGAGCGAAGGTATGAAGCGGGTGATCCTGGCGCTGCGGGAAGGCGCGCGGGACCATGAACTGCTCGAGGCGGCGCGCTACAACGGCGTTCCGCTCAATTGCCACATGACGTTGAAGTGCGGAGACAACCGGTTGAGCCTGGCGAGCGCGCGCGACGAAAGGCTCCGGCGGGGCGGCCGGTTCTCGTGCGGCATCGGCTACTGGGGCGCCAATTGCTGCCGCGCCGGGTGGGCCGCATCCGGAGCCGAAGATTTGCCGGACGAGGCCCGCGATTACGAGCAGGCATTCGCGCTTCCCTACTTCGAGGCGATGGCGGCGTGGTTCGGTTTCCTGCGGATCGGAGCCTCAGGGGGAGATTTGCACCAGGCGATCGGCAACCGCTTCGGCGTCTTCCTGAATGCCGGCCATTTGATTCACCGGGAGGAATGGCTTGCGTCGCCGGTTTGGGAAGGATCGACGGTGCCGCTTCGCTCCGGCATGGTGATGCAGTCGGATGTGATCCCGAGGTCCGAGATCTACTACACGGCGCGGATGGAGGATGGATATGCGCTCGCCGATGCAGCCTTGCAAGGTGAGCTCCGCCGGGAGTTTCCGGAAACGATGCGGCGCTGCGAAGCGCGCCGGCATTTCCTCCGCACGGTGATTGGTTTCGAGGTCGCGGACGAGGTGCTGCCGCTGTCGAACCTGGCGGGGATCATGCCGGTTTATTATCTGGATGCATGCGGCGTGCCTGTTCTGCGGGGCTGAAACCGGCAGAATGTTATCCTGTGTGGAATTGTGACTGCACCAGCAACCGCACGGTGGGGCGGCGCCTTTGAGACCCCCTCGCATCGATATCGGCTGTACGACCTCTGCGTCAACATCTTCATCGCCGTCCTGCTGGTTTCCAACCTGGTCGGTTCGAAGATGTGCGCGATCGGTCCGTTCCGCATCAGCGGCGCGCAGGCGTTTTTCCCCATCACGTACATCTTTGGGGACATCTTCACCGAGGTCTATGGCTACGCGGGAAGCCGCCGCGCCATCTGGATGGGCTTCTTCACAAACATCCTGATGACGCTGCTCACCAGCCTGGCGCTGTGGCTGCCGCCCGCGCAGGAGTGGCCGCACCAGAAGGCGTTCGAGACGGTGTTCGGGGTGGTGCCGCGTTTTGTCATTGCCAGCCTGGTGGCCTACTGGGCCGGAGAGTTCACGAACTCATACGTGTTGGCCAAGATGAAGGT
>Ga0335082_10009334_pt1 | contig 10656 bp, 10 predicted proteins | sample Lox_Sample_41_FD_206718 | JGI IMG/M metagenome (GOLD analysis project Ga0335082, IMG submission 206718) | Soil microbial communities from Loxahatchee National Wildlife Refuge, Florida, United States - Lox_Sample_4.1 | ecosystem: Environmental > Terrestrial > Soil > Wetlands | place: USA...
CTCTGGCGCGTGATCTCGGTGGGTATATCTCGCCGCTCGCGGAAGTGCAGGAGGTCGTCGACAACAACGCGCCCAGCTACGTCGTTCGATGTGGTGACCAGGAGTATCTGATCTACTCACCGGAGGTTCCCGATGACGAGGGCCAAAGCTGGGGAAGAGCAGCGCATGCCTTTTTCAAGATTGTCAACGACCAACTGACGAAATCGGAATACCGCCTCTACGCGATCAACGGCGGAAACGATTTGGGAGGAATGTTTCTTACGCGGTCTGAGTGCGAGACAGCCCGGCGATCATTGCCGGGAAAAAGGGACTGGCCCTACCTGCCGACGCTCGATCACCCGTGGTATGGCCAGTATCACGACTAACCCGGGTGAGCGAGCACGCCAACGAGGCCAACGGCAAATGGCCGGGCACCTCATCGGCAAGTTCTGAAAACCGCATTGTCGGGCCATCTGGTCAATCGCCAGACGATCAACAACCCACCCACTGCCCACCCACATTTGTACTCATGCTACGCAATTTCGCTGGGAGGCTTTTTGGCAAATTCTTGATTCTTATGGTGCGCCCGGAGTGATTCGAACACCCGACCTTCTGGTTCGTAGCCAGACGCTCTATCCAACTGAGCTACGGGCGCGCGATTTTCATTATAGCAAGCGACTTCGCGGATTTTGGTTGGAGAAAGACTTTATCCCAGCAGTCCTTCAACGTGCGTCCTTCTCAGAGACCACTATGATCCGTCCTGCTGCGTCAAGCGTCAGCCTCCGGCCGCGCCACTCAACTGTGTTGCCCACCAACCCGGCAGCCCATACAGCGACACCCCAAATGTCCCGCAGCGGGATCAGGTAGATGTATCTCCATACATCGGCGCTGCGCAAGACGAACCACCCGCTCGCCAGCGATGCGACGATGCGGATTGCCAGTAGCGAGATTGCGATCCACCACAATCCGCATAGAGCAGCCACCAACGCCCACAACGTTGCGAAAGTCACCGGGAGTCCCGCGTAACCGCCGCCGCGCGAGATACGGATGGTGCGGGCCCAGCGCAGTTGATGCTTCCAAGCGCTAATCCACGAACCCGCCGATAGACGTGTGCTCACGACCACGTGCGAGATCATGTTCCGCAGCCCGAGCGCATGCAGCTTGCAGCCGAGCTGGTAGTCGTCGGCCAGGTAATCGGCGATCGCAGCGAAACCGCCGATTCGATCAAGATCGGCTTTTCGAAACGCGAGCGTCGAGCCGAGACCGAACTCAGACACGCCGACGAACGGTGCAACCAGCGTGCTCGGGGCGAATTCTGTAGCGATAGCGAGCGCTTCCCATCGGCTCGGCCAGTCCTGAGCTTCTGCGCGGTAAAGACAAGTGACCAGTCCAATGTGTGAGTCGTCGAGCGGAGCAGTTACGTCCTCTATGTATCCTGCAGGAACGGTGATATCGCTGTCATTGACAATCAGGATCGAGTGGCGCGCCTCGCGAGCGAGATCCATCAACACGCCGACTTTGCCGTTCGGCGCTGCCTGTGTGCAGATCACCAGCCGGATCGCAACGGAGGGATATTCGCGAATCAACCGCTCAATCTCCGGACGGGCGGAGTCGCGCTCATCACGAATGCCGAACAGGATTTCAAACTCAGGATAGAGCTGGACCGCGTGAGAGCGAATCGCTTCGTAGAATCCGGGATCAGCTCCATAAACCGGCTTGAGGATGGAAACACCGAATCGTTCTCCAGACCGCCGTCGAGCCGTGCGCCGATGCGCGAGCGATGCGATCAGCGAGAAGAGTTGATAGATAGCGGCGATGCCGCAGATTCCCGCGACGGCCCAGATCACACTGCCAGCAGTGCCACGCCGCAGGCCACGCAACACGCACCGGCCCAGCGCATCAGGCTGACCTTTTCCTTGAGCAGCAGCCTGGCGAGAATCGTCTCAATCACCACGCTGGCCGCAGTTACGGGTACCGCGAAGCTTAGATCGGCCACCGACAGCAGCTTCATAAACGCGAAGAACGATATTGCCATGAAGAAGACGGCCAGGACCAGCAATCCGCGTTGCGCCCAACGGGTGAGCATGCGGCCAACACGGCTGGGATGCAGATCTCGAACCTCGACTTCACCGTGGCGCTTCATTTCGAAGCTCTGCAAAAGATCCGCAAGCACCGTCGAGCCCACAATGATGGCGACCATCAGCCACTTCATCAGGCTTCGTCTCCGGCCTGAGATGCGGCCGTGGTATTCGGCGTGGTAAGTCCTACCAATATCATGCCGGTCATGATTGCGAAGGTGCCGAGCCATCGTTGCCAGGTAATCTGCTCGCCGAAGAAGTACTTGCCGAGGACAGCTGTCAGCACATAGCCGATGGAAGTGACGGGAAGAACGTAACTGAGATCGGCCCAACTCAGCAGCGTCATACGCGAGAGCAGCCACAGCACCAACAGCGTTGTGCCAAGGAGCACCCAGGGGCTAAGGATCGTCTGGATATATGCGAGCGGAGAGTTGCCGAACGTTGTGGGCAGATGCTTCATTCCCCAGGACAGCGAGAAGTTCCCAAGGACATTGGTCAAAACCACGACTGCGGTCAGAACCTTGGTTTTGAAATCGACGCGGCGGTGAGAGACGCCCTTCGCTGTGGCATCTTCCAGCACCATTCTGCCGGGGGTCATCTACGAGGCGCTTTCCGGCGCCCTCCGAAGCGAGGTAGGAGATTCCTTTTGTTCTTTGATGAACTTCTTGCGCTTGGCGCTCACCGCGAGATACTCGCGAGCCTCTTTGTACAGCCGCGGGATATCGTTGTTCTTCACGGCGTTCTTGACCACTCGCCAAGCGGCCTTCGGGCGGAAGTAGTATTCAGAGTAGAAGCGCTCTACCCATTCCATCAATTCACCTTCATTGAAGCCCGGATACACAGCGTTCGGCAACTGGTGGCCGCTTTCGTCCGCCATGCCGTCGATCCGAACCAAGCCGTTCGCCTTCGCGTGTTCGTAGAACTCGGTGCCGGGGAAGGCGTGGCCGAGGGAAACCTGAATGGTCTCGACGTCCAGCTTTTTTGCGAAGTCAATGGTCTTGCGCAGGCTTTCGCGGCTTTCGCCGGGAAGTCCGACGATAAAGTCGCCGTGGATCGTCAACCCGAGCTTGTGACAGTTCTCGGTGAAGCGCTTCGCCATGTCGATGGTCGCGCCCTTCTTGATGTTCTTGAGAATCTGCTCGTCACCGGATTCATAGCCGACGATCATTAGGCGGCAGCCGGCGTCTTTCATGGCTTGGAGCGTTTCGTAATCGGTGGTAACTCGAGAGGTGCAGCTCCAGGTGAAGTTTAGCGGGCCGAGTTTCTTGCAAAGCTCGATGGTACGGGCCTTGCGGTAGTTGAAGGTGTCGTCGTCAAAGAAAATTTCCTTGAGACCCGGGAAATTTTCAAGCGCCTGCTTACACTCCGCGGCGACGTCGTCGGTCGACCGCAAGCGCCAGCGGTGGCCGGAATGCGTTTGCGGCCACAAGCAGAAGGTACACATCGCCGGGCAACCGCGCGTGGTGTAGAAGGAAATGAACGGATTCAGCAGGAACGGGACGTTATAGCGTCGAAAGTCGAGGTCGCGCTTGTAGACCTTGGTTACCCAGGGAAGCTCATCGAGGTTTTCAATGACACCGCCTTCGGGATTGTGAACGATATCGCCGTCCTTCCAATAGCTAACACCAGGGATTTCGGAGAGCGGTGTTCCTTTGGCATAATTGGCGATTTGATAATCGAACTCGCGCCGGACGACAAAATCGATGGCTTTCGACGCCTTCAGCGACTTATCCGGCTCCACCGTCACCGGCGGGCCGACGAACGCCACCTTCATTTTCGGGTTGACGTCCTTCATCATTTCGGCGATCTTGACGTCAACGTGGAATCCCGGGCTAGAGGTGAACAGGACCATTAGCTCGAAGTCGTTGGCCATGGCCACGGTCTGCTCGATGCTGACCTTGTGCGGCGGCGCGTCGACTACCTTGCTGTCTTCCAGTAGTCCCGCCGGATAGCAAAGCCAAACCGGGTACCAATAAGATTCGATTTCACGCGAAGCCGGCCAGCGCGATCCTGCGCCGCCGTCAAAGCCCTCAAATGATGGTGGATTCAGGAATAAAGTTCGCATTGACCCTCTGAAGCCCCAAACTGCGGGTTAGGTAAAGTCTAGTGTAACAGGTTGAAGGATGTCAGACACTGTAACGACTGGCTTTATTGCTGATCCGTCGAGGTAGCGACGGAGTCGGGTTCTTCCTTAGAGAATTTGAGGAAGTTGATGTTCAACTCGATGGGGCCAATAAAGCGCACTTCCGCCTTGGCTTCGAGATGCTGCGGAACGGATACGCCGTTCTGGATGTCGTACACTCGAACAAACTCCATTTTTTTCAAGAAAATGGAAGGAGTCTTGACGAAGGAACCGGATTCCCTTACGGGCATACAAGTAGCCCGGTCTAACCACAAGTCGCCCTTGAAGAGGCCTACCTTTTTGTGCCTGGGGCTTAAGTGCAGAACATACACATCCCGTCCATCGACGGTATCGATCCCCTTGTACTTGAACTTGTAGTTTTCAGGCGTTATAGAGAAATTCGAGTTGTCCGAAGTGGATTGTACTTCGGCTGCCAAATAACGGGCAATGACCTCTGTTTTCACCATGTTGTCGCCACCGAAGCCGAGCGCGTGATAGGTGATCTTTCCCAACTTGGAGATGTTCTTCAGGGCATGTAACTTGCCTTGTTTCTTTAGTTTCGGGACAGTAGCGTCGATGTCGACTTCCATCGTCCCGCCGCGCAGCGCATTTTGCTGTTGCTGATTGGCCGTGACGTACTTACTGACCAGCTCATCTTCGGGGATTGGTGGCTTGGCCGGGTCGGCAACTGCTATACCTGAAAGGACAAGTGCACCTACAACGAGATTAAACCTCAAGCTCCTCCTAATCTTCTCGCGACCACACTTCTCCCACCCGGTCGCTGCAACGGGCCTAATCATACAATCTACCAGTAACTGTCTTGTAAGACAATCCCTAATTTTCCTTAACGGATGGCACCTACATCGTCTTAGATTCGTCCCGGTAAGAATCGGATACGAAATATACGACCTTTTGATTCAGTGACTTGCAGCCTTGGCCTGGAGGCGAGTGGCGAACTTAGCAATCTGGATTACAGCCCGTTCGTGGGTTCCTTCGCTGATCTTCTCCTTATCGTCGAAGGCTTCCACTCTGAAATGGAGACGGCGGTCCTCAATCCCGGTCAGTTCGCTGCGGAAGGTGACTCGCATGCCCATCGGCGTGGCTGCGAGGTGGCGAACGTCCACCCGGGCGCCGACCGTATCGAAACCCTCTTCGAGGTAGGGCTTCACGGAATCGCGCGCAGTCATTTCGAGATGGCCGATCAGGTAGGGAGTGCCGAGCACGCGCGCGTCCTCGACGCCGAGAAAGCTGATCGCGTTTTCGTCGTTCACTAGAATGGTCGATTCGCCTTTGGTTCCAAGCGGGATGTTGGGCACCGCAATATTATACTTGGGACCGCAGTTCAACGCCGCTTCGATGGACTCGAAGCTCACCGTTGCCCCAAACACAATGACGGCCAACGCCGGTCCAGCGTGCTGCTTCGAGGTAGGGGATAAATTCGTCGAGGTCTCCTTCGTAATCGGCTGTGCCACTGAATCCGCCTATGCTGTGGATGTGACCGGTCCGGCCACTGCGGCGTTCGGCACGAACTTCCCGAAGTTCTGAGCGTGTCAGGCGGATAGCCGAGGCACGTTCTCCCATTGAGCGGAAGTCGATCGAGAGAGGACCGGAACCGTACAACGCGCGAAGGGTGCTGATTCGATCACGCGTTCGGGCGAACAGCACTCCGAATGACGGCTCGCTAGAGATTTCTTCCGCACCTTTGAGTTCCGTAGGCGTAACGAATTCGACTCGTACCTGAGTTGTTGCTGACAGCGGTGGATCGAGCGAGAGCGAGACCAGGCCCGTCGCGACCGTTGGTTCGACAGACATGAGTTCCAGCAGGACTCGATGCGGGCCTAGACCCTCGTGAGCCAGGTGCTTGAAGGCTCGCGTGAAATCCTCGAGCGGCGGGTTCGGAACTTCGAACAGGTTGACGTCGAACCAGAAGCACTGCTCCGCCTCGACCGTCTTTCCATCGAGATGGGCTGTACGGAAAACGAATGGTCGGGGCCGGTCGGCGAATCCGCTCGGCGCGGGTCGCAGAGATGCAGGTTCGAAGATACGCGCATAGGTTTGGGGCGAGCTTGCAGTTTTGCGGAAAGCAGCACCTAAAGCACCTCGGAGCATGTTCGCGGGTTTGCCCGCCGGAAAATGGATTGGGTTCCGCGCCCTGAACGTAAAGCGGAACGAGTATAGTTCAAACGTCACTTAAGCGGGAGTTTGCCCCAGAGCCTTTGGGCGCAGGACCTCGCTGATCTTCTGCGCCAGCTCCTCGGCTGTGAACGGCTTCTGGAGGAAGGCCTTTCCTCCGTCCGACTCGATCGGATCGCTGTATCCCGAGACGTAGAGCACGCGCATTTCCGGGCGAGCCGTGATTAGGTGTTCGGCCATCTTCCGGCCACTCATACCGGGCATCACCATGTCGGTGATCAGAAGATCGATCGTGCCGGAGTGGCTTTCAGCGACCGCGAGTGCGTCGGCCGGCGACGGTGACGCAAGAACCTGATAGCCGCGCCGTTTCAGCATCGTTTCCACAACGCGACGCACCCCATCTTCGTCTTCGACGAGCAGGATCGTTTCGGTGCCGCGAAGAGGCGTTGTCTCGAGGGGCGCGGCAGCTTCACCGCGGGGTTCTTCCGCCACGGGCAAGTAAATCCTGAATGTGGTGCCGGCGCCGGGTTTTGAATCCACCCAGATGTCGCCGCCGCTCTGTTTGATGATCCCGTAACTCGTGGAAAGCCCAAGCCCGGTGCCGTGCTCCTTGGTAGTAAAGAATGGCTCGAAAACCCGGGACAGTACTTGCGACTCCATGCCCACCCCTGTGTCGCTGACTGACAGCACGACATAGGGACCCGGAATCGGACCGACCTGATTGCGCCTGGATTCGTCGGTAACGAACAGATTTTCAGTTTCGATGATCAGCTTGCCGCCGTGTGGCATCGCGTCGCGAGCATTGACCGCGATGTTCAGCACCACCTGCTCAATCTGCCCGGGATCGACTCGCACCGACTTGAGCCCTGGAGGCAACATGGTGAGCAGTTCGATGTCCTCGCCGATTACGCGCCGCAACATGCGTTCCATTTCTTGAACCAAGTTGTTGAGATTGACCACCGCCGGCCGCGCGACCTGGCGACGACTGAACGCCAGTAACTGGTTGGTCAGATCCGTGGCGCGCTGCGCGGCTTTTACTATCTGGTCGAGGTCCCCGCACACGGGGTCGCTCGGGTGCATGGAATCGAGCAGCATCTGCGAGTACCCGGTGATGATCATCAGCAGGTTATTGAAATCGTGTGCAACTCCACCGGCTAGCCGTCCTACCGCCTCCAGCCTCTGCGAATGATGTAGTTGCTCTTCCAGTCGCTTTCGCTCAGTGATGTCGCGGGAATTGACCACGACGCCGGATACACCTTGCACGTGAGCCAAGTTGCGACCGAAGGATTCGAGCACGCGCCAGGATCCGTCCTTATGGCGCCATCGGCACTCAAACGATGCCGAGCCGTTAATCTGGGCCAAGGCCGCGCGGGCATCGCTCACATCCTCGGGATGAATGAAGGAGAACAGATTCTGGCCGACCAGGTCAGTCAAGGCATATCCGATAATGCGTTCGTGCGAGGGGCTGGCGTAACGGATGGTTCCGTCTACATTGAGAATACTAACCAAATCGAGCGAGTTTTCGATGAGCGCGCGGTAGTGTTCTTCGCGCCGCTCCAGTGCTTCCACGGCGCGCCTTCGCTCGGCGGCGTAACGCATGGAGCGGACCAGCAGGTCGCCGTTTACGCGCCCTTTGATCAAGAAATCTTGCGCACCGGCTCTCACCGCCTTGACCGCGAGCGATTCGTCGTCCAGCCCGGTCAACACAACGATCGGTATGTTCGGCGTGTGAGCATGAACGCGCGTGATGGTGGCGAGGCTGCGTTCGTCCGGATGCGACAAATCGAGCAGAACCACGTCGAAACGCTCAACTCGTAAGCGCTCGAGGGCGGCGTCAAGGCTCGAAGCGTGCTCCAGCTTTACGTGACCGGCCCCTGAATCGCGAACCAGCTCCAACAAGAGCCGCGCGTCGCCGGGATTGTCCTCCAACAGCAGGACGCGAATTCCTTCGAGATTCATCGGCTGAGTTTCACCGTCTGTCGAACCACCACCAGATTCTACCACCCGCATCACATTCGTGAGGCGTGTTTTATTGCTGCTGTTGTTCGGCTGCGGCGCGGTCGACTTCCGCTCGTTCCTCCTGCAGAACTTCCTGCCAGTCACCCGATTCGAGCTCGACTTCGGGCGGCGGAGGAGTATCGGAAGGCACCACTCGGACTGCGACCGTTAGCTCGCTCGAGGCGCCGCCTTTGAATACTCCTTTGGTTGGCGGGACGTCGGCATAGTCGCGTCCAACCGCGGTCCGGACGTGACTCTCTCCAGCGGGAATATTGTTCGTCGGATCGAACCCAACCCATCCGAGGCCTGGCAGGTGTGCTTCCACCCAGGCGTGCGTGGCGCCTTCGCTGGAACGGACCTTGGAACCTGCCTTGTGAAAAAGGTAGCCACTGACGTAGCGGCAAGGGATGCCCATCCTTCGCACCAAGGCAATCATGATGTGCGAGTAATCCTGGCAAACGCCTTGCCGGTTCTCGAGCGCATCATCGACTGGAGAATCCACGCGCGTGCTCTTCGGAACATAGGCAATCGTGTAATGCACCGCGGAATTGAGCTCATTTATGAGTGTGAGAGCATCACCGCGGCGGGCCTCTTCGCGGTTTGGGGCATCGATTTCCTGTGCGAAGTCTTCGATCAAGTCCGTCCACTGGGCGAACTGGCTTGGCGTCACCATCTCCCAGAAATCGCCGCCAGCCAGTTGAGCGTCGAGTTGTCGCCAGGCGTAGGACGAGAGGTTCGCCGGCAAAGCGGAGGCTGGCGCGACGTCGACCATAGCTTCGGCAACGATCAGCAAATGGCGATGTGCGCTCGGAACGTCGAAATGATGCACGATGTTGCCGAGGTAATCACGGTAAGACTGAACCCGCGTCTGCGGCGTGACGTTGACTTGAAAGTTGAGGCAGCGCTGCGAACCTTCCGATCGAGGCTGCATGCGCAGTTCCATGATGCTTTCGCTGACGGGCGATGAATACCGGAACTTCGTGAGGTGGCGAATGGAATAGAACATCAGGCCTCCAGCGCCGCCTCGATCGGATAGCTGATGTACACCTGGTAGATCCCCGAATGAATGTTGCCGCACAGCCGGAGGATGTTCAATAAAAAGTCGTGCAGATTGGCCATGATCTCTTCCAGCGGCGTGTAGCTCAACGACGCGGTGAGGCGGCCTGCGAGTTTGCCGAGCCGGTCGGATTTTCGGCCTGTGGCATCGTTCGCCGATTCGAGCGATCGCCGCAATTGATCCACCGCGAATCGGACAGAATGCGGAAACTCGGGGTTCAACAGCAGGAATTCAGCCACGCGCTCTGGCCGCATTTCAGCGGTGTAAACCTTGCAGTAGGCTTCAAACGCCGTGCAACTTCTCAGCAGGCCGATCCACTCCATGTGCTCGGATGCATTCACAGCGTCGCCGCTTTCGCGGAAGAACTCGCCGAAGTGCAGATCAATTAACCGAGCTGTTGCCTGGACTCGTTCCATGAACCGGCCGATTTGTATGAATTGCCAGCCTTGACCGTGGATCATGGTTGAGTCCGTGACGCCTTGGAACTCGTGAGAACTCTGCATTATGGCAAACAGCAGGTCGTGCGGTTGAGCTTCCCAAAATTCGGGAGTGCCCATGCGTTTCGACTCGTGATAGAGGCGGTTCAGCTGCTCCCACATCTCCGAACTGATCTGCTCTCGGACTTGGCGGGCGTTTTCACGTGCCGCGGTGATCGAGGCGATCATCTGTTCGAGCGCATAGGTTTGGGCGGCGTCATATGCGTCGCCGACGACGGGCTCCTTATTCCCCAAGGACGCGAGCACGCGCAACCATCGGGGGCCCTCGGCTTCAGGTTCGAGCTCGAGCATCAGATTGAGATGGACACCCGTGACGCGCGCGGTATGTTCGGCGCGCTCAAGGTAGCGGCTCATCCAATAGAGGCTGTCGGCGACGCGGGAGAGCATTAGTAGGGCGGTCCTCCAGGACCGCGGCCGACGTCCACGTCGGCCTGTTCCGTGACCGCAAAGCCGGACCAGAGGGGCCGGCGTGGACCTCCGCCCCACAGAGCACCAGATCCGCAACTACGAGCAAAGGTTATTGCCCGCGACGTTGGACAAACCTCGGGTTTGTCCTGAACAAGCCGGAGGCTTGTTCCACGAGGCGATCGAGCGCTCGACGTGAACAAGGAATTCTCCTCACCGCGAAAACACCCAGACATCGTTTAATACCACCTCGCTAATGCAACACCCATGTGTCCTTGCTCCCTCCGCCTTGCGACGAGTTAACCACCAACGAACCCTTCCGCAAAGCGACGCGCGTCAACCCGCCGGGCACGATCGTCACCTTGTCGCCATAGAGAATGTAAGGCC
>Ga0335082_10009336_pt1 | contig 10656 bp, 7 predicted proteins | sample Lox_Sample_41_FD_206718 | JGI IMG/M metagenome (GOLD analysis project Ga0335082, IMG submission 206718) | Soil microbial communities from Loxahatchee National Wildlife Refuge, Florida, United States - Lox_Sample_4.1 | ecosystem: Environmental > Terrestrial > Soil > Wetlands | place: USA: Florida...
GGCGCCCGCCCCCCCCGCCCCCCCCGCTTCTCGCTCTCACCTTTTGAGCTTCTGACCTTCCTGTTCCATTCTCTTCGACGGCGTTTCTGCGTCGGGCATGGCGCCACGATCGAGCGCGCAACTTCGCGCGGCCGGCGAGATCCCGCGGCGTGGGACCCGAGCGGATCGAGCACGAGTCGTGTATCCTCCCGCGCCACGCGGAAGGGACGATGAGCAAGCACGTTTACTTTTTCGGAGAGGGGCGGGCCGAGGGCGACCCGATGCGACGCGACCTGCTCGGCGGCAAGGGCGCCGGGCTCGCCGAGATGACCTCGCTCGGGCTCCCCGTTCCGCCTGGCTTCACGATCTCCACCGAGGCGTGCAACGCCTTCGCCAAGACGCACCAACACGCCAAGGGCCTCGACAAAGAGGTCGCTCACGCGCTCGCGCGCGTCGAGGAGTCGGTCGGCAGCAAGCTCGGCGACCCGCAGAAGCCGCTCCTCGTGAGCGTCCGCTCCGGCGCGCGCGCGTCGATGCCGGGCATGATGGACACCATCCTGAACCTCGGCCTCAACGACGACACGGCCGAGGCGCTCGCGAAGAGCACGCAGAACCGCCGCTTCGCGATGGACGCCTACCGCCGCTTCGTCTCGATGTACGCGTCGATCGCGCTCGGCATGGAGAAAGAGCCGTTCGATCACGCGCTCGACGAAGTGCGCGGCCGCGTCGCGACGACGAAGAAGATCGACGCGACGCGCATGAACCCCGAGGAGCTGAAGCGCGCCGTGCCGGACAGCGAGATCCCCGAGAAGGAGCTCGAGGGCCTCGTGGCGACGTTCAAGAAGATCGTCCGCGACAAGACCGGCAAGGACTTCCCGAGCGATCCGCACGCGCAGCTCTGGGGCGCCATCGAGGCGGTCTTCGCGTCGTGGAACAACGCGCGCGCGGTCTACTACCGCCGCCTCCACGACATCCCGGACGACTGGGGCACCGCGTGCAACGTGCAGGCGATGGTCTTCGGCAACCTCGGCGACGACAGCGCGACCGGCGTCGCGTTCACGCGCAACCCGTCGACGGGACAGAAAGAGATCTTCGGCGAGTGGCTGCCGAACGCGCAAGGTGAGGACGTCGTCGCGGGCATCCGCACGCCGCTCCCGATCCGCGCGAGCGGCAAGAAGGACTCGCTCGAAGAGAAGATGCCGCTCGCGTTCGCCCAGCTCGCGCAGATCGCCGAGACCCTCGAGCGTCACTTCCGCGACATGCAGGACCTCGAGTTCACCATCCAGAACAAGAAGCTCTACATGCTGCAGTGCCGCAACGGAAAGCGCACCTCGCGCGCCGCGGTGCGCATCGCGGTCGAGATGGTGCGCGAGCGGCTCATCGATCAGAAAGAGGCGGTGCTCCGCGTCGAGCCCGAGTCGCTGCACCAGCTCTTGCACCCGACGCTCGACCCGGGCGCGCAGAAGGAGCTCCTCGCGCGCGGCCTCGCGGCGAGCCCCGGCGCGGCGAGCGGCGCGATCGTGTTCGACGCCGACGAAGCGAAGAAGCGCGCGAGCCAAGGAACTGCCGTGATTCTGGTGCGCGTCGAGACGTCGCCGGAGGACATCCAGGGCATGCAGGTGTCGCGCGGGATCCTGACCGCCCGCGGGGGGATGACGTGCGTCGCGCCCGAGACGCGCGTCCTCACGAGCGAAGGATTCCTCACGGCCGAGCAGGCGTTTTCGCGCTTCGAGGACGGAGCGTCGCTTCGCCTCCTTTCGTTTGATTCGCGGACGATGCGACCGGTTTGGCGCGAGGTCGTCGCCGCTGGACGAAAGCCCGGCGACGTCATCACCGTCGCCGTCTCGCAGACCGGTCGCGTCGACGACAACACGCTCCGTCTCACCGCCGACCACAAGATGCTGACGATCGAACGGCGGCGGCTTCGGAAGACGCCGGTCGCAAAAGTCCTCGAAGCGGAGGGCTTCGTGACGGTGGTGGACGGCTTGCCGTCTCTCGGCGAGACCGCGACCTCGCACGCGCTCGCATACGTCGCGGGCGCCATCCTCTCCGACGGCTACATCAACCTCAAGCCGACGAAGGGATCGGTCACGTTCATCCAGAAGGCGACGCCCGAGAAGGCGGAGTTCATCGCCGCCGTCGAGCAGGCGTTCGAGCGCGCGTTCGGATGCTCCTTTTCGTACGTGAGGGAGCGCGAGACGGTCGCGACGCTGCGCGGACGCGTGATCCGCGGTCAGGTCGAGGACCGGATCTGCTTCAAACGCGAGCCTGCGCAGCGGCTGGCCGAGATCCGAGACCACCTCAGCACGTGGGTGCTCACGCTCGACCGGACGGCGCTGCTGCACTTCCTCGCGGGCTACGTCGACGGCGACGGCACGTACACCGAAGAGTCGAGCGCAGTCCGTTTGCAGATCGTGATCGCCGGAGATCGCCCGTGGATGCTCGAGGGCGTGACGCTCGCTTGCCTGCGCCTCGGCATCGTGCCGCAGGTGACTCGGAACCGCGACGCGTACATGGTTCAGATCGCCGAACAGGTCGACGACATCACGGCCTACACGAACCGCGTTCGTCCCGAGATCCCGGCGCGCACGTACGCGTCGCGCTGCCTCGCGGTCCGCGGCGTCTTCGACGACATCGTCGAAGACGTCAACTTCATGGGGCGCGTTCGCGAGGGATTGAAGCGAAACATCATGTTCGGCCACGACAAGATCCGCCGTGACATCCTCCCGCTTTGCCCCGCGGAGGCTCGCCACGAGCTGGCTGCCCTTCTCGACGCGCCGCTGCGCTCCTACCGCGTCAAGCAGACCGGCAGCGCGGAGCCGACGACCGTCTACAACTTCGAGGTCGACGCCACGGACGAGATCGACAAGTGCTTCGTCGTCTTCTCCAGCCGGATGACGCCCGTCCTCGTGAGCAACAGCCACGCCGCGGTCGTAGCGCGCGGGATGGGCAAGCCATGCGTCGCGGGCACGACGAGCGTCCAGGTCCGCTACGACAACCAGACCGCGACGTTCGCGCTCGAAGGCGGCGGCACGAAGGTGCTCAAGAAGGGCGACGCCGTCACGATCGACGGCGGCACCGGCGAGGTCTTCTTCGGTTCGGTCCCGACCGTGCCGGCGGGGCTCTTCCCCGAGCTCGAGGAGCTCATGAAGTGGGCGGACGACATGCGCGTGCTCCGCGTGCGCGCCAACGCCGACACGCCGCACGACGCCCAGACCGCGCGCGCCTTCGGCGCCGAGGGCATCGGCCTCTGCCGCACCGAGCACATGTTCTTCGGCGAGGAGCGCATCACCGCGGTGCGCGAGATGATCGTCGCCGAGACGAAAGAAGAGCGGCAGCACGCGCTCGCGAAGCTCCTCCCGTTCCAGCGAAACGACTTCGTCGAGATCTTCAAGGCGATGGACGGGCTCCCGGTCACGATTCGCCTGCTCGACCCGCCGCTCCATGAATTTTTGCCGACCGAGCCGAAGCAGATCGAGCAGGTCGCGCAGGGCATGGGCGTGAGCCCGGCGGTCGTCGCCAAGCGCGCGAAGGATCTCCACGAGCAGAACCCGATGCTCGGGCACCGCGGCTGCCGCCTCGCCATCACGTACCCCGAGATTTACGCGATGCAGGCGCGCGCGATCCTCGAGGCCGCCAAGAGCGTGAAGGCGGCGGGCGTCGACGTGCATCCCGAGATCATGATCCCGCTCGCGGTCTCGAAGGCCGAGCTCGACGTGATGAGGCGCATCGTCGACGAGGTGGCGAAGGAAGTCGGCGGCGTGCCCGAGTTCCACTTCGGCACCATGATCGAGCTGCCGCGCGCGGCGATCCTCGCCGACGAGCTCGCCGAGACCGCCGAGTTCTTCTCCTTCGGCACGAACGACCTCACGCAGGCGACGATGGGCCTCTCGCGCGACGACGCCGGGCGCTTCTTGCCCGCGTACGTCGAGCAGGGGATTTTGCCGAAGGATCCGTTCGTGTCGATCGACACGGCCGGCGTCGGCGCGCTCGTGAAGCTCGCGGTCGAGCGCGGCCGGCAGACGCGCGCGCACATCAAGCTCGGCGTGTGCGGCGAGCACGGCGGCGACCCGGCGAGCATCGCGTTCTTCCACGGCGCCGGCCTCGCGTACGTGTCGTGCTCGCCGTTCCGCGTGATCATCGCGCGCCTGGCCGCCGCCCAGGTCGCGGTGAAGAAGAAGTCGGCCCACGTCGGTACGGCGTGAGCCGTCGGGCGCTCTCCGTCGCCGCGCTGGTCGTCCTCGCATGCGCGTGCGCCGACGAGCGCGTCCCGCTCGAGAGCGGCGACTACGTGAGCGACGATCTGAACGAGCCGAAGACGCTCGCCGGCGTGGTCCTCGCGGTCGACCTCGGAGGCGGGACCGCCACGCTCACGGACGGCGCCGACCGGGTCCCGCTCGCCTTGGCGCGCGTTCGGGATTCGGCGCTCTGGGTGCGCGACTGCGCGACGATGACCGGCGCGCACACGCGGCTCGAGGTCGCGCGCGTGTCGCCCACGTCGTTCACCCTCCGCGGGCAGCACTTCTCGTTCGACACGTTGCAAGCGGAGTGCGGCAGCGGCGTGCGGCTCACGCAGTCGAGCCGCGCGGACGATCGATGGCTCTTCCGCCGCCGCTGAGGACCCTCGTGATCGACCCGATCCTCGACGTCCTCGCGCGCGATCCCGGCGTGCTCGTCTGCATCGTCGGGCAGACCGCGAGCGGGAAGACCGCGCTCGCGACCGAGGTCGCCGCGCGCGTGGGCGGCGAAGTCGTCACGGCCGACAGCGTGCAGATCTACAAGGAGTTCGACGTCGGCTCCGGCAAGCCCACGCCCGACGAGCGGGCGCGCGCGCCGCATCACTTGGTGTCGACGCTCGATCCGATGTCGGCGTGCGACGCGTCGCGGTTCGCGCGGCTCGCCGACGCGGTCATCGCCGACGTGCGCGATCGCGGGCGCGTGCCCATCGTGTGCGGCGGCACGTTTTTGTGGGTGAAGGCGCTCGTGCAGGGCCTCGCGCCCGCGCCGCCGGCGGACGAAGCGCTGCGCGAGAAGCACCGCGAGATCGTCGCGCGCGACGGGCGCGCCGCGCTCCACGCAGCGCTCGCGAAGGTGGACCCCGCGTCGGCGGCGCGTCTCCACCCGAACGACGTCGTGCGCGTCTCGCGCGCGCTCGAGGTCTTCGAGTCGACGGGCGAGAAGATGAGCGACCTCCTCGCGAGCCACGCGTTCGGCGAGGCGCGCCATCGCGCGAGGCTCTTCGCGATCCAGCGAGACGATCTGCGCGAGCGCATCGAGCGGCGCGTCGACGCGTTCCTCGCGGCGGGCTGGATCGACGAGGTGCGCGGCCTCGTCGCGCGCGGCCGCGCGAGCGCGCGCGCGATGGGCTCGGTCGGTTACAAACAGATCGCCGCGCACCTCCGCGGCGAGATCCCCGAGAGCGAGCTGCGCGGGGCGATCGTCCGCGCCACGCGCGTCTTCGCGCGACGCCAGCGCACGTGGCTGGGCCACGAGCCCGTCACCTGGCTCTCCTAGAGCGAGAGCGCGAGATCGATCAGGTCGCCGAACGTCTTGGGCGGCTCGGGCTTCACCGTGCCCGCGAGCTCCGCGACCTGGGCGGCCGCGACCGGGCGCGTGGGCCGCGTGATCTCCGCGCTCACTTGCGTGGGCTCGGGCTGGGGCAGCGACTCGATGCGCGGCGCGCGCATCTCCGGGAGCGGGCCGGGCGGCGGGCGCGTCTCCTCGCCGGGGCCGGGGAGCTCCGCCTCCATCGCGTCGGGCGCGATGGGGGCCTGCACGGCGGGCATGCGAAGCGACTGGAGCTGAATCGAAGGCTCGGCCGCCGGCGGCTTCGCGGGCTGGGCCTCGCGCACGCCGGTGAGATCGTCGTCGAACGTGAGCGCGTCGGCCGCGACCTGCTTGCCGGACTCCGGCGGCGGCGTGTGCGCGACCTGAATCTGCGCTTCCTGCGGGCTCTCCGCGGGCTCGGCGATGGGACGGCGCGACGACGGCGGAGGCGCTTCGACCTCGAGCTCCGGCTCGGGCGGCGCGGCCGTGGCGGCGGGCGCGGGCTCGGCGGCCGGCTCTTCGCGGACGATGTGACGATCGTCGAGCTCGAGGACCTCCTCGGCTTCGATCTCTTCCGGCTCTTCGCTGCGCGGCGCGGCGACGAGGCGCGCGCGGCTCTCGAGCGGCGCTTCGACTTCGGCGGGCTCGGGCGGCGCGGAGGTGACGCGCGCTTCGACTTCGGGCTGCTCGGGCTCCGCCTCCACGTGCACGCGCGGCTCCGCGGCGTTGGCCTTGATGCGCGCGAGCAGCGCTTCGAGCTTCGAGATGCGCGGCTGATTCACGAGCCACCCCCTTGGATCCGAACGAGCGCTTCGCCGTAGCTCGTGCCCTGCGAGAGCCACTGCCGCACGCGCGACGCGGTGCCCTCGCTCGACACGAGCAGCCGGACGACGCCGTCCTCCGCGAGTCGCGTGCACGCGAGCGGGCGGCCGGTCGCGGTCGCGAGCGCGCCTTCGACGACGTGCGCGAGAAACTCCGCGGCGCCCGCGAGCGGCGAGTCCGCGACGCACACGACCATGGCCTTGCCCCAGCGCTCGAGGTGGCAGCTGCCGAGGCCGGCGACCGCGAGCTCGGCCGCGAGGAGCGAGAGGGCGTCTTCGATCCCGCCCTCGAGGAGCGAGCGCGCGCTCCCTGCGCGCCGGGCGACGCCGCGCCCGAGGTGCGCGCCGAGATCGCGGCCGATGCGAGCGCGCGCGTCGGCGGGAGCGCTCGCGACGAGCGCCGAGAGCACCGCCGCGGGAACAAGGAGACCCTTTTCGTCGTCGGCAAGTCGAACGGTCCCCGAGGGAAGGTCGAAGCGAACGGAGCCCGAGACGTCGACTGTGCTTGCCATGCCGCGCATCCACGATAGAAGGCTAGAAAAGACCGTGTCAAATCCGCGGCAGTCCCGCGCCTTCCTCTGGAGCGCGACGTTGGCCCTCCTCTTCGCGTCGAAGGGGCTCGCGGCAGCCGCGCACCACGTGATCGACACGTCCGGCAAGCCGGTCGTCTACGAGGAGCCGCCGGGCGGCGGAGCGACGGCGTGCTCATTTCGCAGGGCGATTTGCGTCCACGGCGGGGCGCCTGCCGCCGCGCTCGGCGTGCTCGGCGCCCTCGAGCGGGCGTGGGAGGCCGGGATCGCCCTCGGCGTCCCCCTCCCCGTTTCGTACGACGCGTACGTGACCGACGGCCCCTCGCGGAGCGCCATCGCCGCGCGCGACGGCCTCTCGCATTTCGACCAGGCGCGCACCTTCTCGCTCCTCGACGGGCGCCTCGCCGGCTGCGCGCGCGACTTCGACGCCGCGCGCGAGCTCTACGCGGCGAGCACGCTCGCCGTCTCGCCGGCGATGGACGACGGCACGCTGCGCGCGGAGTCGACCGCGCTCGCGCACCTCGCCGCGCCGTGCGCGCCGGCCGACGCCGGCGTCTTCCAGTCGCAGCCGGACCGCGCCCTCGTCGACCCGCGCGTCGCGCCGGGATACGTGGAAGATGCATCCATCTTTTTTTCTTTCGTCGACGACTCGTTCGCGAAGGAGCCGGGCCGCGCGATCACCGCGAGCTTCGCGCTCGCGCCCACGAAGACCCCGGACGACGACCACTGGATCGACGAGCCCGACGCGTTCGACGTGCTCCGCGCGAGCCTGAGGGACGCGCTCGGCCCGGGCTCGACTTGGGAGGACGTCCTCGCGAGCTTCGCGATCGCGCGCGCGAGCTTCGCGCCCGCGCCGCGCTTCGATTGGGACGTCGCGTGGCCGCGCGCCGCGCGCACGCTCGCCTCGCCCGAGGGCGTCGCGCCGACCGGCGCCGCCTACGTGCGCGTGGACGCGGCGGGGCGGAAGCCGAACGAGCGCTTCACGATCGACGCGACGTGGGAGGAGCTCGCGCGGTTCCGCTGGTTCGTGGTGAAGCTCGACGGGAGCGGCAAGGAGATCTCGCGCGTCGAGGCCACCGCCGCGCCGAAGGCGACGCACGCGCACCTCCAGGTCGTCGATCTCGAGGGCGCGAGCGCGCTGCTCGTGGTCGGCGCGAACGTCGGCGCGTGGGACGAGCCGTTCGATCCCGACGACGTTTGGGAGCCGCACGGCTGGCTCCTCACGATAAGCTCCGAGACGCCGTGAAGCTCACCGCGCTTCGACTGCACGACGAGGAGCTACGGGCCCGCCTCCGCGCGGTGCGCGAGGCGCTCGAAAGCGCGGTGCGCGCGATCGAGGCGGGCGACCGCGCCGAAGCCCAGCTCGCCGCCGCGCGCGACCGCCGCGCCGGACAGGGCGCGTACCGCGACGTCGCCGCCGAGCGCGCGTCCGAGTGGCAGAGCGACGTCGACGCCGCCGTCGGCGCGCGCGAGAGACGCGAGCGGCTCCGCGTCGAGGAAGCGAGCTTGCTCGACGAGCTCGAGCAGACGCGGCGCGACATCGAGCGCGCGGGCGTGAAGAGCAGCGCCGTCCGCGCGCTCGCGCTCGCCCCGGACGCGACGCGCTGCGAGGTGCGCTGGGATCAGATGACCGGCGACGGCGACGCGCGCACTTGTCCGCGCTGCAAGTCGGCCGTGCTTTCGGTCGCGATGCTCGAGCCCGCCGACGCGGAGGCGCTCCTCGCGAGCGTCGGACCGAACGCGTCGTTCCATCGCCGGCACGACGGCACCATCCTCCCGCGCGACTGTCCCGTCGCCGCCGAGCGAACCGCGACGTGGCGCGCGGCGCCCGTGTCGATCGCGGTCGGTTTCTTCGTGACGATGGCGCTCGTCTTCTTGGTGATCGGCCTGACCACCGTGAAGCGCAAGCCCGCGCCGATCCCGATCGGTTACACGGCGCCTCCGCCGAGCGACCCACCGGCGGACGACGGCGTGCTGCGCGTCCGAGACTCGAGCATGATCATCATCGACGACTCGTCCGCCGGCCTCGCGGGGACGACGAACGTGGAGTCGGTGCTTCGTCGCAACGGCGACGACTACGGGTACAAGACCACCTGCAACACCGACTGGAGCCACCCCGCGACCGGGACGATCGGCGCGTCGGTCGTGAAGACGTTTCTCGACGCGGTGCAGGCGACACCGCAGAACGGCGCGAGCACGCCGTGCGGTCGCGCGGGCGATGACCGGAAGGTCCGCGTCCAGTTCCTGAGCCCGCGCGGACGCTTCGAGGCGCAGGTGGCGAGCTGCTCGGCGGCGTACGTCGCGCTCCGCGCCGCGTTCGAGGGCGACGCGTGCGCGCGCAGACGCCCCATCGATCCGGCGCCGCTTCGTCATCCGACCCCGCCCGTCGACACCGACGGCGTCCTTCCGCGGTCCATCGACAGGTAGATCACCGGCGTCGTGAAGAGCGTCAGCATCTGCGACGCGATGAGCCCGCCGATGATCGCGAGCCCGAGCGGGCGCCTGAGCTCGTATCCCATGCCGCCCTCGAGCACGAGCGGCAGCGCGCCGAAGAGCGCGGCGAGCGTCGTCATCAAGATCGGCCGGAACCGCCGGAGGCTCGCGAGGTGGATCGCCTCGCGCGCCGAGAGGCCGCGCGTGCGCTCGGCCTCGATCGCGAAGTCGACCATCATGATGGCGTTCTTCTTCACGATGCCGATCAGCAAGATGATGCCGATGAGCGCGATCACGGTGAGCTCCGTGCCCGTGACGAGCAGCGCGACGAGCGCGCCGACGCCGGCCGACGGCAGCGTCGAGAGGATCGTGACGGGGTGCACCCAGCTCTCGTAGAGGACGCCGAGCACCACGTAGACGCACACGAGCGCGAACAAGATGAGGAGCGGCTCGCTCGAGAGCGACGAGGTGAAGACCTCGGCCGTCCCCGCGAACGCGCCGTGCACGCTCGCCGGCAGGCGCACCTGCGATTCGGCGCGCTGAATCGCGCTCACGGCTTCGCCGAGCGAGCGCCCCGGCGCGAGGTTGAACGAGAGCGTCACCGACGGGAGCTGCCCCTGGTGGGTGACCGCGAGCGGCGTCTTGCGCGTCTCCTTCTTCGCGATCGCGCCGAGCGGCACGAGACCGCCGGGCGCGCCGAAGTACATCTTGTCGATCCACGCGGGGTCCTGGTAGCGCGGGTCGACGTCGAGCACGACGTGGTACTGGTCGAGCGGCGAGTAGATGAGCGTCACTTGGCGCTGGCCGTACGCGTCGTAGAGCGTGTCGTCGACGTTCTGCATCGAGAGGCCGACGCGCGCGGCGACGTCGCGGTCCACGTCGAGGGCGAGCTCGAGGCCGCTCGTTTGCTGATCGCTCGCGACGTCGCGGAGGATCGGGACCGCGCGGAGCGCGGCGAGCATGCGCGGCGCGTACGCGCGGAGCTGGCCGAGGTCGGCGCTCTGGAGCGTGTACTGGTACTGCGTGCGCGAGAAGCGACCGCCGACGCGCATGTCCTGGACCGCTTGGAGATAGAGCGTGACGCCTTGCACGCGCGAGAGCTCGCGACGAAGGTGACCGATGACCTCGTCGGCGGACGCCTTGCGCTCCGGCTTCGGCTTGAGCCCGATGAAGAACGTGCCGGTGTTGGTCGTGCCGCCCGGGCCGCCGCCGCCGATGAACGAGACGAAGCGGTCGACGTCGGGATCGCGCGCGACGACGGCGTTGAGCTGCTCGGTGCGCGCCTTCATCGCCGGAAACGAGATGTCCTGCGGCGCCTGGCCGAAGCCGAGCAAGAGACCCGAGTC
>Ga0335082_10009338_pt1 | contig 10651 bp, 8 predicted proteins | sample Lox_Sample_41_FD_206718 | JGI IMG/M metagenome (GOLD analysis project Ga0335082, IMG submission 206718) | Soil microbial communities from Loxahatchee National Wildlife Refuge, Florida, United States - Lox_Sample_4.1 | ecosystem: Environmental > Terrestrial > Soil > Wetlands | place: USA: Florida...
TCGTTCTCAATATAAAGGGGGCATGAGGAACCTGGCGCAGCTGCCCCCGGGAGCGCGGGCGCGGATCGACGGCTTCGGGTCGGAGATTCGCCCGGAGGTGGGGCGGCGGCTCCGGGAGCTGGGCTTCGTGGACGGCAACGTCGTCCGCTGCGTCCGCCGGGCGCCGTTCGGGGGTCCTCGGGTCTACGCCGTGTCCGGAGCCGCGTTCGCGCTGGAGATGGACGTCGCGGCGCACGTGCTCCTGGGCGCGGCGGACAACGATGACCTCGCAGGTTGAGCGCGCCGAGGTCCTCCTCGTCGGCAACCCCAACTCCGGCAAGAGCCTCCTCTTCAGCCGGCTCACCGGCATCGCCCAGAAGGTCGCCAACTATCCCGGCGTCACGGTCGAGGTCCGCTCCGGCCACGCCGGCGGCCTCACCATCCACGACTACCCGGGTCTCTACTCGCTCGAGCCGCTGACGATCGACGAGCGGGTCGCCATCGAGCGGCTCGAGGCGGCGCTGTCCGACCCGGCGACCCGGGCCATCGTCTGCGTCCTCGATGCCACCCGCCTGGAGCGGAGCCTCTACCTCCTCCTGGAGCTTCTCCCCCGCGCGCAGGCAGCGAAGGTGCCGGTCGTCGCCGCGGTGAACATCGTCGACGAGCTGGTCGGCGTGAGTGCCCGCCTCGACGTCGCCGGACTCGGCTCGGCCCTTGGCTGTCACTTCATCGGGGTCTCGGCCAAGACCGGCCAGGGCCTGGACGAGCTCCGCGCCACGCTCGATCACCTCGACCACGAGGCGCCGCCCGATCCTCGCTGTGCGGAACCGGCCTCCCTGGAGGATCGCAAGCGCCTCGCCCGGCGGCTCGCCCGCTCCTACGGACCCGGGGACGACGTCCTGCTGAGGTCGCAGGAGCGGCTGGACCGGATCTTTCTCTCCGGCACCTTCGGCTTCCTCATCTTCGCCGCGGTGATGACGGTGCTCTTCCAGGCCATCTTCACCTGGGCGGCGCCGATCATGAACCTCGTCCGGACGGGCGTCGCGGCAGCCGGGACCTTCGTCGGGGGGCTGCTCCCGGCCGGAGTGGCCCACGACCTGGTACAGGACGCCGTCTTCTCCGGCATCGGCGCGTTCCTCACCTTCGTGCCGCAGATCTTCATCCTCTTCCTGATCATCGGCGCGCTGGAGGACTCGGGGTACCTGGCGCGGGCCGCGGTGATCCTCCACCGTCCGCTGGGCTGGTTCGGGCTCTCCGGCCGCTCGTTCCTCCCGCTGCTCTCGGGCCATGCCTGCGCCATCCCGGCGATGATGGCCGCCCGGACCATCGAGTCGCCGCGGCGGCGGCTGATCACCGTCCTGGTGATCCCCTTCACCTCCTGCTCGGCGCGGCTGCCGATCTACGCGCTCCTCATCGGCGGATTCGTCCCCGCTCGCAGCCTGGTGGCCGGGCTGATCGGCCTGCAGGGCCTCGTCTTCGCGGGCGTCTACGCCTTCGGCGTCGTGACCGCCCTGCTCGCCGCGGCGGTGCTGGATCGGCTCACGCGCAGGCGCTTCGCGAGCAAGCTCGGCGACGCCCCGTTCGTGGTGGAGCTGCCACCCTACCGGCTGCCGAGCGTGCGGCCCATCGTCCGTGCCGCCGCCTCGCGCTCCTGGAGCTTCGTCACCCGCGCCGCCCCGATCATCTTCACCGTCGTGGTGGGCATCTGGGTGCTCGGCTATTTCCCCCACGGGGCGGGGCATCTCGAGCAGTCCTGGCTTGCCTCGCTCGGGCGGCTCTTCGAGCCCGTCTTCCGCCCCATGGGCGCGGACTGGAAGTCGGGAGTGGGAATCCTCACCTCCTTCGCCGCCCGCGAGACCTTCGTCGGGACGATGGGGACGCTGAACGGCCTGGAGGACGCGGGAACACGGCTCGGCGAGCTCTCGACCCAGCTCCACCTGGGGGGCATGGGGCTCGCGGCGGCGCTCGCGCTGATCGTCTTCTACTCGCTGTCCCTCCAGTGCGCCTCCACGCTGGCGGTCATGCGCAAGGAGACCGGGAGCGCCCGCGCGCCGCTGTTCGCCTTCCTCTCGATGACCACCATCGCCTACCTGGGCGCGGTGGCGGCCTTCCACCTGGCCCGCGCGCTGGGGGCGGCCTGACCGGCCTGCTCGCCCGGTGGCGTGAGGTGCTCGTCGGCGCCGTGCTCGGCGCGGCTGGTTTCGCCGTGGGCCAGCTCCTCCTCCCCGGGTCGTGGCGACTCTGGTTCGAGGCGGCCCTGGTCGCCTGGATCGGCGCGATCTACATCGGTTTCGGGCTCGTCTCCGGAACCCGCTCCGCGGTCATCGAGGTGGCCGGGGGCATCGCCATGCTCTTCCTCGGCGTGCTCGGGGGCACCTCGAACGTCTGGCTCCTCCCTCTGGCCCTGCTGCTCCACGCCATCTGGGACGCCGCGCACCACGATGGGCGCATCAGCGCCGGTGTGCCGCGCTGGTACCCGTCCTTCTGCGCGGCGGCCGACCTGGTCCTCGCCGGCCTGTACGCCGCGGTCCACCGAGGCGCCTGACGGCGTCGCCGCGGGGAGACCGTTAATCCCCCCGGGCCATGCGGAGTTCCGTCCTCTTCTCCGTCCTCGACCTCGCGCCCATCTGCGAGGGCGGCGACGCCGCGCAGACGCTCCGGAACACGACCGACCTGGCCCGCCACGCCGAGCGGCTCGGGTACGAGCGGTACTGGCTCGCCGAGCACCACAACATGCCCGGCATCGCCAGCTCGGCGACCTCGGTGGTCATCGGCCACGTCGCCGCGGCGACCACCCGCATCCGCGTCGGAGCCGGGGGGATCATGCTCCCCAACCACGCGCCGCTGGTCATCGCCGAGCAGTTCGGCACCCTGGGGACCCTCTTCCCCGGCCGCATCGACCTCGGGCTCGGCCGGGCGCCCGGGACCGACGGCCGGACCGCCTACGCGCTCCGCCGCAACCTCGCGGGGGACGGGGACTCCTTCCCCGAGGACGTGGTCGAGCTCCTGGGTTATCTCGGCCCTCCCAGGCCCGGGCAGCGCGTCCACGCCTTCCCCGGAGAGGGCACGGACGTCCCGGTGTGGATCCTGGGCTCCAGCCTCTTCGGCGCCTCGCTCGCCGCTCGGCTGGGGCTCCCCTTTGCCTTCGCCTCCCACTTCGCGCCGGCGCAGCTCCTCGAGGCCCTCGCCGTCTACCGGAGCAGCTTCCGGCCCTCGGAGCGTCTCGCCGCGCCGCGGGTGATGGTGGGCTCGATGGTCGTCGTGGCCACGACGGACGAGGAGGCCCGCTTCCACTTCTCGTCCGTGCAGCAGGCCTTCCTCAACCTGCGCCGGAACCGTCCGGGGCGCCTGCCCCGGCCGCGCGAGGGCTTCCAGGAGAGCCTCTCCGCCGAGGAACGGTGGATCCTCGACGAGGCTCTCTCCTGCGCCTTCGTCGGGTCGCCGGAGACCGTGCAGCGCGGCCTCGAGGGATTCCTCGCCCGCACCGGAGCCGACGAGGTCATCGTCTCCGCACAGGTCCACGATCATGCCGCGCGGGTCCGCTCCCACGTGCTCCTGGCCGAGGTCCGCGATCGACTCGCGGTCGGCCAGCCCGCGGTGGCGGTCAGTCCTTGAGGAAGCGGGTGACGGGGATCGGCTGATCCGTCACCTCGGTCCGGGAGTGGTGCTCGCCTCCGGGAAGCTTCAGCTGCACGAGCCCCTCGCCGACCCGGGTGTGCGCCTCGGTGTGCTGGTGCGACGGCCGCGAGGAGGAGCTCCGCTTGTTCCACGGATCCGAGGGATGGCTGACGGGCGGACCCACCAGCAGCTTCGGGATGTCCCAGACGAAGCCGGAGCGGGTGTACTCCGACGGGGCGTGCGTCCCGGTGTCCATCCGGATCGCGTCCTTGGGGCAGGCATCCACGCACAGCCCGCAGACGATGCATCGCAGCTCGTCGATGACGAACTGGGTGGGGAACTTCTCGATCACCCGGCTCTGGGTGGCGGGGTCGTTGGTCTCGTACTCCCCGGCCTCGATGTAGATGCACTGCGCCGGGCAGATGGTGGCGCACATGTAGCAGGCCACACAGCGCGGCTTTCCGTCGTCGCGAGGGACGAGCCGGTGCAGCCCGCGGTAGCCGGGCGGGTACGGGGCCTTCTCCTCCGGGTAGCTGACGGTGGAGACCAGGTTCGCGCCCTTCCGGGCGACGACGTCGGTGTTGGTGTCGCGGGGGTTGAAGAGGTTCCGGAGAAAGTGGCGAGTGGTGATGGCGAGCCCGCGGAGCAGCTCGGGCAGGTAGAGCCGCTCGCGAAGGTCGTCGGTGGGATTCTTGCTCGCCTTGTAGGCCATTCCGGGATCCAGGGACGTCAGTGGTGCGAGGGCGCCGCGGCGCCGGGGAGAGGCGCCGGAGCATGGTCGGTCGTCGCGTCGAGAGGAAGATCGTCGCTGGGGTGGCCGTGCTCGGGCTCGCGGCGCCGGAGGGCCAGGGCGAGCACGAACCCGATCTCGAGGATCCCCACCACCGCGAGCGTCCGGAGCGAGGGGTCGATGAGGATCAGCGCGCCGCTGATGAAGAGGTTCGCCAGGGCCTGGGGGAGGAGGATCTTCCAGCCCAGCGTCTGGATCTGATCGTACCGGAAGCGGGGGAAGGTCCAGCGGATCGCCAGCTGGAGGTAGCAGAGGATGAGGACCTTGACCCAGAACCAGGTGGAGTAGAGCGCGCCGACGAGCCAGCCCAGATCCTTGCTGTCCAGGAAGCGGGCCAGCGACGAGTCGACGGCGAAGCCGAAGTTCCAGCCGCCCAGGAAGACCGCGGTCGTGATCGCCGCGAGAATGACCACCTCGGCGAACTCGGAGATCATGAACAGCCCGAACTTCATCCCCGAGTACTCGACGAAGTAACCGATGATCTCGCTTTCGCCCTCGGGCACGTCGAAGGGGGCGCGCTTGGTCTCGGCGAAGGCGGCGGCGAAGAAGCAGATGAAGCCCACCGGCTGGAGGAAGATTCCCCAGGCGGGCACGCCGATCTTCCCGAGCCAGCCCAGCTCCTCGCCGCTCCCCCAGAGGAGGGTGCTCTGGCCCGCGATGAGATCCGGCAGCCGGATGCTGGAGAAGGCCATCATCACCCCCACCAGCCCCAGCCCGAGCGCGACCTCGTAGGAGATCATCTGCGAGGAGGCGCGGACCCCACCGAGCAGCGCGAACTTGTTGTTGCTGCTCCAGCCGGCGAGCGAGGTCCCGTACACCGCCAGCGAGGCGATGGCGAACACCCAGAGGAGCCCGAAGTTCGGGTTGGCCACCTGGAGGCCGACACGGGATCCGAAGACGTTCACCACCGGCCCGACGGGGACGACCGCGAACAAAGCCAGCACCGGAGCGAAGGCGAGCACCGGCGCCAGGTTGAAGAGCAACCGGTCCGCGGTCTTCGGCCGGAAGTCCTCCTTGAAGAGCATCTTCAACGCATCGGTGGCGACGTGGAACAGGCCGCCCAGGGGCCGGCCGCGAAGCCCGGGGACGTCGATGGTCGCCCGGTTGGGACCGATCCGGTCCTGCATCATCGCGCTCCACTTCCTCTCCGCCAGCGTGAGGAAGGTGGCGATCAGCATCACGAAGCCGAGGAGCAGGATGACGAGGTTGCTCACCCAGGCCAGGTTCCACTGCTGCAGCCAGCCCCCGAGGAGGTAGGCCACGGCGCTGAGGACGAAGATGGTCCCGAGGATGAACCCGATCGCGACGGTGACCGAGAGCGCCTTCATCGTCAGATCCCCCGGACCCGCGGCGTGCCGAACTCACGGTACCCGGGCGGCCGTCCGTCGGCACCGGTGGAGAGCGGGTTCAGCCCGCGGGTGGTCTTGACCGGGGGAGCGGCGCCGTCCCAGTCGAAGCTGGCCAGCTCGGGGACCCGCGGCCCCCACTCCCGGAACACGTCGCGCGCGCTGGCCTGCGCCCAGGGGAAGCCGAACTCCTGCGCCAGCGCGACCGCCCAGCGCCAGTGGGGCCTGACGTCGGCCCGGCCGGGGTAGGCACGGCGGAACCGCTGGATGATGCCGTCGAGGTTGGTGAAGGTTCCCTCGTCCTCGACGTGCGTGGCCGCGGGGAGGAGCACGTGCGCCTGCGCGGTCAGCCCCGATTCGTTGGAAGCCTGGAGCACGAAGTACTCCAGCCGGGAGAAGCTCTCCGCCGCCGCTGCCGCCTCGACCGGAACCTCGCCGCCGACCGCGTACACCGCCTTCACCCTGCCCGACCCGATGGCCTGGGTCAGCTCGGAGAAAGGCCGCAGGGTGAGGTCGAGCCCGCGGGCGATCCACTCCAGCCCGCGCCGGTTCGGGTTCTTGTCCGGGGTCATGAGGTAGTGGTCGCCCTTGCCCTCGGGGCGGCCGCCGACGAACACCGAGCGAATGCCCAGCGCATCCCGGGCGAAGGCGAGGCAGGCCAGCAAATCCTCGTTGGAGGCCACCGGCGAGGCGAGCACCGCCAGCCCCTCGGTTCCGGCCAGGGCCTTGAACTGGTCGGCCATGGACTTCAGCACCTCGGGCACCGCGGCCTCGCGCCGGTCCTCACCACGGCCGAGCATCGCCGCGACCAGCCGCTGCTGGTTCACGTACTTGTAGGAGAGGCGGCCCTGGTCGCACATCCAGCTCTTGTTGATCGCCTCGTTCTCCCGGGGCCGGTACCGGTAGGTGTCCTGCCCCATGAAGTCGACGAAGGTGCTGCACCCGCGCGAGCACCCGGTGCACACGCTCGGCGCCGCGGAGAGGAACCAGGTGCGCGCCCGGAAGCGGAAGTCCCGGTTCAGCAGCGCGCCCACCGGACAGATGTCGACGATGTTGCCGGAGTAGTTGCTGTCCAGCGACTTGCCGGGGAAGGTGTCGATCAGCTCGGCGCTACCCCGCCCGAAGACGCCGAGCTGCGGCTGCCGCGCCACCTCGCTCATGAAGCGCACGCAGCGGGTGCAGAGCACGCAGCGCTCCTGGTCGAGCACCACCAGTGGGCCGAGCACCTTCCGCTTGTCCCGGAGGACCTTCTCTCCCTCCAGCCGCGAGGGGCGGAAGTCATGGCGCTGGTAGTAGTCCTGGAGCTTGCACTCCCCGGCCTGGTCGCAGATCGCGCAGTCCACCGGGTGGTTCAGGAGGAGGAACTCCATCACCGCCCGCTGGCTCTCCTGCACCCGGGGGCTCCGGGTCTGGATGACCATCCCCTCGGTCATCGGCGTCTGGCAGGCCGGGACCAGCTTCGGGGAGTTGCTCACCTCGACCAGGCACATCCGGCAGTTGGCCGCGATGCTGAGGCGCGGGTGGTAGCAGTAGTAGGGGATGTCCGAGCCCACCTGCTTGACCGCGTCCACCATGTTCGCCCCGGGCTTGGCGACCAGCTCCTTGCCGTCGACGGTGACGGTGACGAAGCCGGGGTGCTTCGGGGCGGGCCTGCCCCCGGCAGCGGGGGGCGGGGGCGGCGGCTTGGCCGCAGGGGGCTGGGTGGGCGAGGGCGGCGGGTTGCTCGGGGTGGGACCGGTGCCCGCCGCCGGGTGCAACGTCGGCGCGCCGGCGGGAGCGGGCTGGGCGTCGCCGGTGGGCTTCTTGCCGTCGGACTCGCTCACTGCTCGACCTCTCCGCCGATCATGTTGATGGTGTCGAAGGTGGGGATCAGGTCCGCCAGCATCTTGCCCTCGATCATCCGCGGCACCCCGGAGAGGATGGCGAACCCGGGGGCGCGGACGTGCACCTTATACGGCCGCCCGCTCCCGTCGCTGACCAGGTACCAGCCGAGCTCGCCGTTGGCCGCCTCGGTGCAGTCGTAGACCTCGCCCGGCGGGACCGGCACGCCCTCCATCACCAGCTTGAAGTGGGAGATGACGCCCTCGATCGTCCCGTAGACCTCCGCCTTGGGGGGCAGGGCGATGCGCCAGTCGTCGACCATGATCGGTCCCTGCGGGAGGTCCTTGAGCGCCTGGCGGATGATCCGCTCCGACTGCTTCAGCTCCTCCATGCGCATGAGGTAGCGATCGTAGTTGTCGCCGTTCTGGCCCACCGGGACGTCGAACTCCATCCGGTCGTAGACCCAGTAGGGCTGTGCCTTGCGGACGTCGTAAGCGACGCCGTTGGCGCGGAGGCAGGGCCCGGTGAAGCCGAAGTCCAGCGCGTCCTGGGTGGTGATCAGCCCCGTCCCCCGCATCCGGTCCACGAAGATCCGGTTGCTGGTCAGCAGCCCGTCCACCTCGCCGAGCAGCTCGTGGATCTTGTCCAGGGACTTCAGCACCTGGGAGGTCCACCCCTCCGGGAGGTCACGGTTCAGCCCGCCCACGCGTCCGAAGGAGGTGGTCAACCGGGCGCCGGTGAGCTCGCTCACCCGGTCCATGATCAGCTCGCGGGCCTCGATGGCATAGAGGAAGGCGGAGAAGCCGCCCAGCTCGAGCCCGATGGCTCCGACGCAGGTGAGGTGATCCTGCATCCGGTGCAGCTCGGAGGACAGCACGCGGATGTACTGGGCGCGCTCCGGGATCTCCAGGCCGACCAGCTTCTCCACGGCCTTGAGAAATCCAAAGTTGTTCATGATCGCCGACACGTAGTTGAGCCGGTCGGTGTAGGGCAGGCACTGGTTCCAGGTGACGTTCTCGCAGCTCTTCTGGAACCCGCGGTGGAGGAAGCCGATCTCCGGATCGGCATGGATGATGGTCTCTCCCTCGAGCTCGACCTTCATCCGCACCGTGCCGTGCATCGCCGGGTGCGAGGGCCCGAGGTTGATCAGCATCCGCTTCGTCTGGAGGTGCGCCTCGAGCTCGGAATCCTCCTCCGGCGCCTGATCCTCGGTCTGTCGTTCGTCGGCGTGGGCCATGGTGCTAGGCGACTCCCGACGTGCCCGGTCCCCGGAAGATGTCTCGGATGGGCCGCTCGGGGATGAGCGGCTGGCGCTCGCGGAGGGGATAGTCCTTGCGGAGCGGGTGCCCCTTGAACTCCTCGTAGAGGAGGATCCTCCGGAGGTCGGGATGACCGGAGAAGCGGATCCCGTAGAAGTCCCACACGAACCGCTCCCACCAGCCGGCGCCCTGGAAGATGGAGGTGATGCTGGGCAGCTCGGGGTTCTCCTCGGGCACCCGAACCTTGAGCCGGAGGTGCTCGTTCCAAGTCACCGAGTAGAGGAAGTAGACGACTTCGAAGCGCGGGATGCTCTCTGCCAGCTGCAGCCGGTCCACCGCGTCGATGGAGAGGAAGAGCTTGAAGTCGAGCCGGGGCTCGTCCTTGACGTGGGCGAGGACGGTGCGCAGCGCCTCCGGCTTGAGCACGCCCCACCTCCCCCCGGTGCGATCGCTGTACTGCTCGACGAACGCATCGGGGTACTTCTCCTGGACCAGGGTCAGGGCGCGAAGGCTCACGGAGCGGGGGCCGGCCTTTCCGGGGTGACGACGGAGGGTCGCAACGGCGCCGCGGGTTCTACTGGCCACCCGCGGGGTAGGTCAACGGAACAAACCCGAAGCAGATGGCCGAGTTACCCCCTCGGCGAGCGCCCGGCCCGAGGAGCGCGTCCATGCCCCGCATCCCGGGTGCTGGCGCCCCCGGGGCCCGGCGCACCCTGACTCACCCGCCCCTGTGCACGTCGGGTTGTTCACCTTCGCGCAGACGGATCCCCGATCCACCCGGCAATCAGAGTCGTCGCGCGACTGGGGAGTCGGTGCGCCCGCTGGTGCTGGTGACGGTACGAGGTCGGAAGACAAGGGAGCACACGACGATGACGAAGCGACTCTCCGCGCTCGTCCGCCTGGGCGGGCTCGCCCTGCTGCTGGGCGGGACACCGGTTCTCGGAACGCCCACCCTGTACGCGAACAACTGCAGCAGCTGCCACAGCGCGACGACGAATACCTGCAACGGATGTCACTCGCACGGGACCCATCCCACCAGCGCGAAGAGCAGCATCAACGTCAGCGGGACGACCAACAAGACCTCCTACGCCCCCGGCGAGACGGTGACCGTCACCATCAAAGGCGGCTATCGCACTGGCTGGCTCCGCGCGCTGCTGCTCGACCAGAACATGGCGGAGCTCGCCCGGAGCAGCTGCCCCGGAGCCATGGGCGGGTGCACGACCAGCGCGTACCCCGTGACCCTGACTGCCCCCGCGCCCTCGACGCCCGGCACCTACGTCTGGGCGGTGTCCTGGTACGGGAACAAGTACGACGCCAGCGGCGCCTCGTTCGGATCGGGCACGTCGACCACGCTGAAGGCCGGGTACTTCACCGCGGACACGAGCAACACCAACCACGGCTTCCAGGTGGTGGCGTTGCCGGCCTTCACGGTGGTGTCCGCCTCGGCCCCGGCGATCGCGGTGAGCCCGACCTCGCTCTCCTTCGGCACGGTTCTGGTGGGGACGCCGAAGACGCTGCCCCTCACCGTCCAGAACACGGGCACGGCGAGCCTGACGGTCAGCTCGGTCGCGCTGTGCAGCGGAACGACCACGCGGTTCACCGTCTCGCCCTCCTCGCTGACGGTGGCCGCCGGGTCGAGTGCGACGGTCAACGTGACCTACACCCCGACCGGAGCGGCGACGGACAGCGGCTGCGTCGCCCTGACCCACAACGGGACGAACACCGCCAGCCCCCTGAACGTGAACGTCAGCGCCACGGGCGCGGTGCCGGCTCCGGCGATCGCGGTGAGCCCGTCCTCGCTCTCCTTCGGCACGGTGACCGTCGGCACGCCACGGACC
>Ga0335082_10009339_pt1 | contig 10651 bp, 7 predicted proteins | sample Lox_Sample_41_FD_206718 | JGI IMG/M metagenome (GOLD analysis project Ga0335082, IMG submission 206718) | Soil microbial communities from Loxahatchee National Wildlife Refuge, Florida, United States - Lox_Sample_4.1 | ecosystem: Environmental > Terrestrial > Soil > Wetlands | place: USA: Florida...
CGCGATCTTCTCGGCGTCCGACACGAGCTGCGCCCGCTTGTTCGGATCGGCCGTGCTACGCGCCGTCTCGAGGTCGCTCGTGATCTGGGGGTTGTTGTAGTTGTCGTAGTTCTGCGATCCCCCCGGAAGGACGAACGTCGACAGCAGCGACGCCGGGTCCGCGTAGTCGCCGTAGTTCACGGTCATGAAGCCGTCGACACCTGCCCGCGCCTTGGGGTCGATGAAGAAGTTGATGTAGTTGTTGGCCGACACGGACTTGAGCTTGACGTTGAGGCCGATCGCCTTGCCGGCGGCCTGGTAGGCCCCGGCGACCGCCGCGATGTTCGCGAGCTGGCTCGACATGCCGATGGTGATCGTCTGCCCCGTCGCGTTCGCTTCCTGCATCAACTGCTTCGCCTTGGTCAGGTCCTGGTTCATCACCGGGGAGCTGTCGTACGCGGAGTTGAACACCGAGACCCCGTACCCGAAGGTTCCCGGGTTGGACTGCCAGCGCGGCATCAGCGCCGCGCCCTTGTAGACGGAGTCGATGATGCCTTGCCGATCGAGGGCGTACGACAGCGCCTGACGCACCTTGACGTTGCCGAGCGGCCCCTTGAGGTTGTCGACGATGAACGCGTCCGTCGACCATCCCGGACCCGAGTACACCTTGACGGCGCTGCTCGACTTCAACTGGTCGAGCGTCGGGATCCCGAACTCGTAGGCACCCTGGATGGCGTTGGTGAGCATGCCGGACGTGAACGTGTTCACGTCCGGGACGCCCTTGATCAGGATGGACTTGACGAGTGGCTTGACCGAGGGGTTCCAGTAGTGCGGGTTGGGCACGACGGTCACGCCGACGCCCGGCTTGAACGACTGCAGCATGTACGCCCCGGTGCACATGATCTGGCCGGCCGGCGTCCCGTAGTTCTTTCCTTGCTGCTCCACGACGCTCTTCTGGACGATCATGCCGGGGATCGAGGCCAGCTCGCCCTGGAGCCAGTAGTCGGGCTGCTTGAGCGTGATCGTGACCTGGTCGCTCCCGGTGGCCTCGATCGACTTCACGCGGTTGAACACCTGCGGGTAGAACCCGGCCCACTTGGGATCGGTGTTCCTCTCCAAGCTGAACACGACGTCGTCGGGTGTCACCGGGTCCCCGTCCCAGAACGTCACCCCCGGCTTGATCGTGAAGACGAGCGTCGTGGGGTCGGGAGTGGAGATCGTCGCGATCCCGGGCCCGATCGACCCGTCGGGCGCCTGACGGAGCAGCGACTCGCACAGGAGCGAGTCGGCGCTGTTCTCCGGGTAGTCGAACGCGTAGATCGGATCGAGCGAGTTGACGTCGCGGTAGACGGCCCATACGACCGAGTCGACCGGCGCCGTCCCCGCCGGCGTCGTCGTCACCAGGCCGGACGTCGCCGAACTTGCTCCCGGACTCGGATTGGTCGTGTTCGCCGAGCGCCCGCACGCCGACGCGACGAGCACGAGCGCGACCGCCGCTGCCGCCGCGCCGATGAGATTCCGTCTCCTTGACATCCGTCCCCCTCCCTGTCCCACGCCATGGCGCGCCACTTCGTGGTACGGACGCGGCCGCCCGATCGGGTTTCAGCGTCGTTATATAGGCGTGACTCGCGGCGGTCAAAAGTGAGCGCAACGCCCCCGTCGGGAGCGGCCGGAGTTGAACGCAGGTCCTACGAGACGGCGCCTCGGTGCAGACCCGCCAGGCAGTCGCGGGCTGCGCGTCCGGCCGGAGTGGTCGGATGCCTGGTCGCGAGGTGGGAGAGGAACGCGACGGCCTCCCGGTCGCCCGGAGGTTGCTCGTCCGGCGCGCATTCGGGACACCACGCCACCGCCCGATTCCGGACGGGGAGCGGAATGACCCGAGCGCCGGCCGCCGCCTCGGGGTCTTCGGCGGCTCCGGGCTCGGGTGCGCTCGACATGCTGAAGGTGTCGACCGGCGCGCTCCGGAGCTTGAGAGCGTGCTCGCGCCGGCCGCCTATGCCGGCGCCGGCGCGGTCGCCGAATCGACGCCTTCGGGAGCCGCCACACGGCCCTCGCGGAGCCACACGCGCCGGGAGGCGCGTGCCGCGACGGCGGTGTCGTGCGTGACGACGATCAGGATCCGATCCCGATCGCGCCACAGGCGGACGAGCAGTTCCAGGATCTCCTCCCGCATTGCCTCGTCCAGATTCCCCGTCGGCTCGTCGGCGAGGACGACCTCGGGCTGCCGGACCAGCGCCCTGGCGATCGCCACGCGCTGCTGCTGGCCCCCCGACAGCTCGAGTGGGAAGTGGCTCGCGCGGTCCGCCAGCCCGACGGCCTCGAGCTCCTCCATGGCCCGGCCGCGGCGCTCACCGGCGTCCGGGTGCATGGGGACGAGCGCCGTCTCCACGTTCTCCTGGGCAGTGAGCGTCGGGATCAGGTTGAACGTCTGGAAGACGAAGCCGAACGACCGGCTGCGGACGTCGGTGAGCTCGCGTTCGCTCATCTCGGCGAGATCCCGGCCGTCGAACACGACGGAGCCCGACGTCGGGCGGTCGAGACCCCCGAGCATCTGCAGCAGCGTGGTCTTGCCGTGCCCGGTCGGTCCCTGGACTGCGAGGAACTCCCCGTCGTCGATGCGCATGGTCACGTCCTGCAGCGCGGGGATGAGGGTCCCGCCCTTGCGGTAGCTCTTCGACACCTTCGTCAACTCGTACATCGATCTCTCCTCCGGTCGCCTCGACGTTTCAGTCCACCCTGCGCAGCGCCTCGGCGGGGCGCAGCCTCGCGGCTCGCCACCCCCCCAGCGATCCCGCGATCAACCCGGCCGCGACCGCGAGCACGATCGCCAGGACGACGATCTCGATGCTGAGCGACGGCGTGAGATGCACGGCCACGGTCCTGCCGGCGAACCCCGGCGGACCGGCGCTCTGGACGCTCTGGCCGGTGGGGAATCCGCCCCCGCCGCCACCGCCGAAGCCTCCGATCGTCGCCGTCAGCGTCGGCATGAACTGCACGACGGCGACGGCGCCCGCGACGCCCAGCACGATCCCGATCAGACCCCCGAGGAGCCCCTGCGCCATCGCCTCGCCCATCACCTGACGCACCACCCGGCGGGTGCGCCACCCGAGCGCCTTCAGCGTCCCGAACTCGCGCACCCGGCGGGAGACCGCCGAGACCGTGAGCAGGCTCGCCAGCGCGAAGGCGGCGATCAGCACGACGACCGAGAGCCACTTCCCGAGGTCGTTCGCCAGGCTCGAGGCGCTCGAGAGCGACCCCGTCACCTGTGAAGCGAGATCCGACGAGCTCGTCACCGTTGCGTTCGGCAGCGCGGCTTCGATGCCGGCCTGCGCTCGCGAGACGTCGGATGCGCTCGCGGCCTTCACGTACACGATGTTCACCCGACCCGACGCGTCACCGATCGACTGTGCGCGGGCGAGCGGCACGTAGACGTCCGCCGACGAGGACGAATCCGCCTCGACGCCGATCACGTGGAACGTGGTCCCGCCGATGGTGAGCGTCGATCCGACGTGCAGCTTGTGCTGCTTGGCGTAGCTCTGGTCGACGACCGCGACCGCGGCGTCGGTCTCGTCCGTCCGGAACGAGCGTCCGCTCTCCAGCGAAGCCGATGCCAGGGGTCCGACCTCCGGCGCGCTCACGTCGACCCCGTCGATCGTGTACGTGTTCACGTTCACGGGCCGCTGTTGTGAGCCCGATCCGCTTCCGCCCGAGGAGAACGAGGGGGGCCCGGTCCCCCCGCCGGCGGAGGACGAGAAGGTCCCGGTGAGGTGGATCATGGTGAGCTCCAGTGCTCCCGCCGCCTGCCGGACGCCGTCGACGCGCGCGACCGTTCGCACGCGCGAGGCGGGGAACGACTGCCGTCCCGGGGACGGAAGCGCGCGATCCCGCGAGAACTGCCGCCCCGACTGCGCCGACGTCGGCGGCCCGAACCCGAACCTGGCGGAGCCGCCCGATCCGGGCCTGCCCTGCTGCGTCACGGTCAGGTCGGTCCCCACGCCGTACAGGGAATGCAGGACGCTGGCCTGGGCCTTCCCGACCGACGACGAGAGCGACGACACCGTGACCACCAGGCCGATGCCCACGCCGAGTCCCAACGCCACGACGAACGCCTGACGCCGGCGCCGGCGGAGTTCGCGAACGAGATAGGTCCAGAACATCCCACGCCTCCTTGGAGGGTCCGGTCGATGAACGACCCCGAAAGGAAAGCGCGCGCTCGTGAGACACAGGTGATCCCTAGCTGTGGACCAGCTGTGAAGCGGGATCCGACGCCATGGGAATCGCGACGCGGAAACACGCCCCGTCGCCCGGCTCGGATTCGACCGTGACCGTCCCGCCGTGCGCCTCGACGATGGCCGAGACGATCGCGAGCCCGAGGCCCGCCCCGCCCCGTTCCCGGAAGCGGGACGGGTCGGAGCGGTAGAACGGCTCGAACACGTGCGCGAGCTCATCCGCGGAGAGCCCGTTGCCGTGGTCGCGGACCTCGAGCACCGCCTCGCCCGAGCCTTCTCGGACGCTCACCTCGATGGGCGACCCGGGCGGCGTGTGGCCGAGCGCGTTGGTCATGAGGTTTGCGACGACCTGGCGCAGCCGGGCCTCGTCGCCGGACACGATCTCGCGGTCGGGCGCCGACAACGTGATGGCGCGCGTCGGGTCGACCGCGCGCGCGTCGGAGACCGCGTCGGAGGCGATGGCGGTGAGGTCGACGGGGGCGCGCTCGAGCGGACGTCCCTGGTCGAGGCGAGCCAGGAGCAGCAGCTCGTCGACCAGCACGCCCATCCGCGTCGCCTCCTGTTCGATCCGCCGCATCGACGTCGCCAGGTCCTCAGGGCGCTCGTCCGCTCCGCGACGGAACAGCTCCGAGTACCCGCGGATGGACGTGAGCGGCGTCCGCAGCTCGTGCGACGCGTCGGCGAGGAACCTCCGCAGCCGGTTCTCGGACTCGGTTCGTTCGGCGAACGCCTCCTCGATCTGCGCGAGCATCGCGTTCAGCGCGATGCCGAGGCGCCCGACCTCGGTCCTCGGGTCGGTGGCGTCGACGCGCTGGGAGAGGTCACCGCCCGCGATCGCACCGGCGGTCTCCTCGATCCGGTCGAGCGGCCGCAGCTCGCGCCGAACGGTCCACCACGACAACAGGCCCAGCCCGAGCATCACGCCGAGCGCGACCAGACCTTCCACCAGCAGCAGACGGGACAGCGTCTGGTGCACCTCGGTCAACGGGATACCCACGACCAGGACGCCCCTCGTGTCCTGCAGCGGTTGCGCCAAAACGCGATAGGGCGTCGTCCCCGATTGGTTGGTGGTGGTGAAGCTGGTCGGCGCGGTGAGGCTCCCCGTGCCCGAGGGGAGCTTCAGCTGCGGAACCGTCTGGTCGAATCCGCTCCCGACGGGCCCGGCGACCACGGTGTTCCCCGAAACGATCTCGCCCACCGTGCCGGGCGGGAACACGTCTCCCGGCCCACGGTCGGGGTCGGGGAAGCTCTCGGGAGGTTGCGACCCCGATTCGAGCTGACCCCTGAACATCCCCTGCGCGGCGACGGCCTGCTGGTCGACGCGCTGGAGCAGGAAGGAACGAAGCGAGACGAACGTGACGCCCCCCGCGACGATCAGGCCGGCGAGGACGAACACGGTGATCGCGAGCAGCAGCCGCAGTCGCAGGGACACGATCGCTAGCCGGTCGGCAAGCGCAGGCAGTAGCCCACGCCTCGCACCGTGTGGATCAGCGGCGGACCGAGTGCGTCCACCTTCTTGCGCAGGTAGCTGATGTAGGTCTCCACCACGTTGCCCTCGCCCCCGAAATCGTAGTTCCACACGTGATCCAGGATCTGCGCCTTCGAGAGCACACGGGGTGCGTTCATCAACAGGTGACGGAGAAGCTTGTACTCGGTGAGCGTGAGGTCGATGCGGGTTCCGCCGCGGTGGACCTCGTGGGTGTCGTCGTCCATCTCGAGGTCGGCGAACCGCAGCGTGGCCGACTGCTCCGCCGCGACCGACGAGCGCCGCAGGATCGCGCGGACCCTGGCGACCAGCTCCTCGAGGCTGAACGGCTTGGTCAGGTAGTCGTCGGCGCCGAGCGTCAGCCCGTACACCTTGTCCTCGGTCGCGTCGCGAGCGGTCAGGAACAGGACGGGGACGCGGTCCCCCCGGTCGCCGAGCCGCCGCGTCACCTCGAAGCCGTCGACGTCGGGAAGCATCACGTCGAGCACGATCAGGTGGGGCCGGAAGTCGGTGGCGGCCTTGAGCGCCTGGCGGCCGGTGTGGGCCACGTCGACGTCGAAGCGCTCGTAGCGCAGCGCCATCGTGACGAGATCGGTGATGTTCACCTCGTCGTCGACCACGAGGACCCGGATCTGCTCGGTCGTCTCCGTGCTCACGTCCGAGGACCCTAGGCCGTGATCCTGAGGATTTCCTGTGAGGCGGCGGAGAGTCTCCGGGGAACGGGGTTCGAGGATCCGTCGTGCGTATCCCGGGCGATCGCGGGGATCAGAAGCTCTGGGTGCAGGCCGAGACGGCGAAGGTCTGCCCGCGCGGGGCGCTGAACACCTTGGTCCGTGAGACCGTGGTGTTGCCGGCGACGGCTGCCGAGATCGCGTACGTCCGGTTGAAGCGACCCGCCAGCGTCGTCCTGATCTTGCTCTTGTTCGCCGTGAGATTGCCCATGCGCACGGTCACGGCGTAGTCGTAGAAGCGCCCGCCCGAGGATCCCACGACCTTGGATCCGACGAACGTGCAGGTGGCCCCGGCGGCGGCCGACACGTTTGGCGCGGCGGCGGTGGCGATGCCGAGGAGCATCACCGCGGCTGCCGACAACCCGATCAAGCGCTTCCGCACAGAGCCTCCATCCCACGGAAGAACGCTTCTTCCGCTGTTTAGGTATCGGACAAATGGGGACGCGGCTGTACCCCGAGCGTGGAGTTTCCCCAGTCCCGCGGGGGACGGGAGGCGGCTTCGACCCGCCCGAACACCGGGACGGGCCGCCGGACGACGACGCGGCCGGCTCGCCCGATCCCCGGCGAGCCGGCCGCGCGTCCCTCTCCCCCGAAGAAGCTCAGGGCGTTACGCGGAAGCCCTTCTTGCTCTTCACGGTGCCGCCCGCCGTGGTCACGCTGATCTTCCCGGTTCCGATCGGCGTGCCCGTCGGCACCGTCGCAGTCACTTGGCCGCTGTTCACGATCGTGAACGTCGCCGCGACGTTGTTGAACGCCACCCCGGTCGTTCCCGCCAGCCCGGTGCCGTTGATCGTCACCAGCGTGCCGACGGGCCCAAGGGGCGGGCTGAAGTCCGTGATCGAGGGCTTCACCTTGAACGAGTTGGTGCTGGTGTCGCTGCCCGCGGGCGTCGTGACGGTGATCTTCCCGGTGATGGCGTCCGCCGGAACCGTGGCCGTGATCTGGCCGTCGTTGTCCACCGTGAACACCGACGTCGTGCCGTTGAACGAGACGGTCGTCGCGCCGGTGAAGTGGCTGCCGGTGATGACCACCGAAGCTCCGACCTGGCCGGAGCTGGGCTGCACGTGCGCGATGGCCGGCGGGAAGGCGACCGTGAACACGTACCCGGAACCCGTCGCGGCCACCGTGCCGTCGGCGCCCACCAGATGCGTCGTGCCGTCCGAGTTGGTGGCGACGCTCGAGCCGAACGCGTCGGACACGACGCTGTCGGACCCGACGATCTTCGGCTGCCGGTCCCATGCGGGCCCGAGGAACAGGAGCGCGGCGCCCGTGCTCCGCTTCACGCCCGGCGAGCCCAGCAGCACGCTGAGGCCGTCCGACGAGATGGCCACGCTGGCCCCCAGCTGGTTCCCGATCGTCTGGTTGCTGGACACCAGGTGCGTCCCCTGCGACCAGACGTTTCCGGACCGGGTGAAGATGTAGCCGGCGCCGGCGAGCGAGCCCTCACCCGGTGCGCCCAGCACACCGATGTTCCCGTCGCCGTCGAGGCTCACGGCCGAGCCGAACAGGTCTCCGGACGCACCGCCGCTCACCGTGAGCTTCTGCTGCTGCGTCCAGGTGCTGCCCGAGCCCGTGAAGGCGTAGGCCGCCCCCGCGTTCGTGGCCTTGTGCGGCGCGCCGGCAAGCAGCGTTCCGCTCGAGTTCAGCGCCACCGACGCGCCGAACTGGTCGTTGGCAGCGGCATCGGACGGCGTGAGGGCCGTCTGCTGGGTCCAGACGCTGCCGGCGCGGGTGAAGATGTAGACGGCGCCGGCGCTCGAGCTCTTGCCCGGCGCGCCGATCGCGGCGGTGTTGCCGTCCGCCGACAGGTCCACGGACGCGGCGAAGCGGTTCCCGTTGGCTCCCGGGCTGGCCGTCAGCTTCTGCTGCTGCGTCCACGTGCTCCCGACGCGCGTGAAGACATAGGCGGCGCCCGTAGCGGTCGCCTTGTTGGGCGACCCGACGATCGCGGTGTTCCCGTCCGAGGAGAGCGCCACGGCTGCTCCGAACTGGTCCGACTGCGCGGGGTCCGAAGGCGCCAGCTTCTGCTGCTGCGACCACGTCGTCCCCACGCGCGTGAAGACGTACGCGCCGCCCGTGAAGTGGTTCTTCCCGGGGGCGCCCAGCAGGGCGGTGGAGCCGTCGCTCGACAGGGCGGCGGCGGCGCCGAGCTGGTCGGCCTTGGCCGCGTCGCTGGCCGCGAGCTTGGCCTGCTGACTCGGCGTCACCGCGCTCGCAGGCCCTGCCAGACCAAGGATCAACAGTGCCGGCAGCAACAGCGCGAGCGCGGCGGACGTTGCTCGATGACGGAATGTGTTCACAGAAACCTCCTCCCAGAGGACGACCGTTCGATCCGGGGAGTCGTCCCGAAGCCGGAGCCGAAGCCTATCCGCTCGACCGAACGAAGGACCATAGGCCAAACGGCTAGGTCGGCATTCCCTCCGCGACCGGTCCGGTGCCCTTACAAGGTGCCCGAAAAGGCCGATATCTACGTGGTGGCTCCACTCAGGCGAAGCGCCCTCTGGGTTCTCGTCGCCGTTCTGGCGGCGGCCGGCGGACCGGCATGGGCCCGGCCCGTCTCTTCACCGCACCCCCTGGGGGGCCCGATCAAGACGGTTCGCGTCCTTGCCACGGGCGTGACGCTCACGCGGATCGCCGACCCGAACGGTCCGTATCAGATCCGCGTGCTGACGATCGACCCGGCCCGAGCCGTCATGATCGACACGGCGCGGGCGTCGACCGTGTGGGGCTCCGTCGCCAAGACGAGCCTGATCGGGCAGGCGCACCACGCGATCGCGGCGGTCAACGGGGACTTCGGTGTGTGGCCCGCCCGGCCGATCCACACATTCGCGCACGACGGCTGGATGATCGGGACGGGAACGCCGGACATCAGCTTCGCCGTCTCGCGCGACGAGCAGCAGGCGTTCACGGCGAGGGTCAACCCGCGGGTGCGCGCGACCGACGAGTCGGGCGGTCCGTCGTTCGCCGTCGCCGCCTGGAACACAGGAACACCTTCCGGCGACGCCATCGACGGCTACACGGCGGTCGGCGGCCGGGTGGCGCCCCCGCCGTCCGAGGGGTGCTTCGTGCGGCTCACGCCCATCGGCAGGCTGCAACTAAGTCCGCAGCGGGAGGGCGCGACGCACGACTACCTGGTTGCGGGGCCGGCGTCGTGCGGTGCGTCTCCGGGGCCGCCCGGTACGGCCCTCGTGCTTGCCTCCCGCCGGTCCAGCCACGTCGCGTCGGCGACGTTGCACGCGCTCCGGCAGGGCGATCACGTGTCGGTCACGTGGTCGCTCGGGTGGCCCGACGTGGGCAGCTCGGTCGGCGGGCAGCCGCTGCTGGTCTCCGACGGACGGGCGCTTCCCGACCCGAACTGCCACGACTACTTCTGCGACCCGAACCCGCGCACGGGCATCGGCTTCACGGCGACGGGCCGCATCCTTCTGGTCACCGTCGACGGACGGCAGCGTGGGTGGTCCGCGGGAATGACCTTGTACCGCTTCGCCCGGGAGATGATCTCGCTCGGCGCCGTGCGCGCGATGAACCTCGACGGCGGCGGGAGCACCACGATGTGGGCCAGGGGCCTCGGGGTGGTCAACCGCCCGTCGGACTGGGGCGGCGAGCGTCCGATCAGCAACGCCGTCGTCGTGCTCCCCGAATCGCTGTTCAAGGAGATCGGCGGCATCCATCGTGGGACGGCGCCTCCGCCGGCGCCGGGAGGCGAGGCGATCTGGCAGACGGTGCTGGCCGACCCGGGGTCCACGGGTGGGCTCATGCACGCGCTCGCGGACGGATCGCTCGGACCTCACGGGCCGTTGCCGCTCAGGGATCTCCGCATCGCTCGCGCGTTCGCCGCTTCCCGGTGAGGCCCGAATGGCGATAGAGCCCCTGCCGCTCCCGGACGACGAAGATCTCCCCGGTGCCGAGCAGACGCCCGGAGAGAGCGGCGCGACCCGAGAGCGCGCTGCCGACGCTATACGCCCGCTCGCGATCCTGATCGCACTGCTCCTCGCGGCCGAGACGGTGTTGGCGGCGGTCCTCGCCGCCGGCAAGGTGCTACTGGACTTCCAGACCAACACCGGGTTCCCGGACGCTCCTACCGACTACATGCTGTGGCTCGCCCTTGCCTCGGATGTCGTCTTCTTCGCGGCGGTGCTTGTGCTCGCGATTGCCACGGTCGCCGTCTGGCAGGAAGCGTTCGGGCGCGGTCGACTCGTGGGTCGGACGAAGCGAGCTGCGGTGTG
>Ga0335082_10009341_pt1 | contig 10650 bp, 13 predicted proteins | sample Lox_Sample_41_FD_206718 | JGI IMG/M metagenome (GOLD analysis project Ga0335082, IMG submission 206718) | Soil microbial communities from Loxahatchee National Wildlife Refuge, Florida, United States - Lox_Sample_4.1 | ecosystem: Environmental > Terrestrial > Soil > Wetlands | place: USA...
ATGACGGGCGGGATGTTGAAGAGAGGTTCGCGCTTCACGAGGGTCCGGGGGCTGGTCGAAACATGTGAGTTACGCCGCCCGACCGCCCCACTGCAAGCGCGCGAGGCAAGAAAAAGGAGGGCTCGCGCCCTCCGAGATGTCGTGTGGATGGTTCGCCGGCAATCCTAGCGACGCGCCCGCCAACGGCAATGCGGTTGTGATCTTAACACTAACGAGCCACGCCACCGCCGACACCTGCGCCGCGGCACGCCGCCTGCTCCACCGACCACGCCGCGGCGAAAAACCGGCGTCGATGTCCCATCGGGGGACACCGCAAAGCCGGCACCGTCTTGCGGCGGAACAGGTGGCGTCCATGAAACATCGATCCACACGGACCGTGTTCGAATACTGGAGCAAGAAGCGCGGCAGCCGGGCGGCACCCGCGCGCGCCGACATCGATCCGACCGAAATTCGCCACGCTCTGGGCGATACCTTTATGCTGGCGGCAGATTTCGCCGATGAACTGCGATTCCGCCTCGCCGGCACGCGCGTTTGCGCGCTATTCGATCGCGAACTTAAAGGCGAGACCTTTTCCGGCCTGTGGAGCGCCGCAAGCCGCCCCTCGATCGAAGAACTGCTTAAAATTGTCACCGACGAGGCGACCGGCTCGGTCGCCGGTGTCACGGCGCGGACCGAAGACGGCGATTGCGCCGAATTGGAACTGTTGCTGCTACCGCTCGCCCCGTCCGGGCATGCCCGCATCCGCGCGATGGGCGTGCTCGCGGCGAGCGTGCCGCCGTGGTGGCTGGGAGCCAAACCGGTTGCCGAACTCACGCTCGGCACGCTCCGTCATGTCGGCATCGACAGCGATATGAGCATCGTGTCGCGCCTCACCGCGGGAGCGATCGGCAGCCGTGTGCGCCATGGCTTCGTGGTCTATAGCGGCGGCCGCGAAACGCCCTCCGGCGAAGGTGTCGGCTAACGTCGCGTTAACGATAGACTCATAGGGTTAGGGACTGAGGGAATACGCCCCGCAAAGTCCGTGCGTCCATGGCCCTGCCTCTGCCAAAACCCAGAATTCTGCCGTTAGCGCAAGAGCGCCGACGCCATCAACGGGTCAAAGTCAATCTGCTCGGCCGCTATATGCTGGCCGACCGGCGCGAATTTCCCTGCCAGGTCGTCAATATGTCGCCGGGCGGCATTGCCCTGGTTGCGCCGGTCTCCGGCAATCTGGGCGAACGTGTGATCGCTTACGTCGATCATCTCGGCCGGCTCGAGGGCAAGATTTCGCGCATGCTCGATAATGGCTTCGCCATGACCATCGAGGCGACTTTGCGCAAGCGCGACAAGCTCGCCGCGCAGCTCACCTGGCTCGCCAACCGGCACATCCTCAATCTGCCGGAAGACCGCCGCCATGGCCGCTTCATCCCGCGCCGGGCCATGGCGCGGCTGATCCTGCCGAACGGCCACAACGTCGCCTGCCGGGTCATCGACTTGTCGGCATCGGGCGCGGCTGTCGCAATTTCGCCCGAACTGCGGCCCGCCGTCGGCGTGATGGTTACCATCGGCAAGGCGCCGGGCCGTGTGGTGCGCCATATCGACGACGGCTTCGCCATCGAATTCACCCGCCTGCAGCACGCCGATTTCGTCGAAGAAAACGTCACCGGCGAATAGAGTCACCCTCCGGTTAACGGCGCATCTCGCATTGCGCGCGCCGGCACCAGCGAAAATTCGCTTGCCGCGGTGTCCCGCGGGTCGCGAAAAACCAACCGCTTCCGACCCTTTACGGTAAACCACGGGACAGGCGCCACGCGGCGCGGGCCGGTAACGCTGCATTTTGCCCATTAATGTCTAAAATTTTAGGCAAATTGTATTTTGTAATAATTTAATCGAATTTGATTTCAAATTATACTGTATTCGTCTCCAATTTTACTTGGCTTATCTTCAAAATGCCACGCAGCACTTAGCGGCGATGCAAAAGCTTTGTGCGAATTGTGGTCCCGTCACCTCTGGGAAGGGACCGCGACGATGGGCTGGGGTTCCAAATACAGCGCGACCGGCAGAATGCTGGCCATGGCGGCGACCGTGTTCGCCGCGGCAAGCAGCGCTTCGGCGGCCGAACAGTTCGCTTATGGCGGGCCGGCCAATCAACCGGACCCTGGCGCGTATATCGCCGTCGGCCAGTCGACGCGTGCGCCGATCGGTTGGGTCGAATTCTGCGTCCGCTACAAGCCGGAATGCGACACCAAGCCGTCGCAGCCGCGCGACGTGGTGTTCACGCTCAGGTCATGGGCCGATCTGATCAAGGTCAACGCCTGGGTCAACGACAACATCAAGCCGATCACCGACCTCGAGCACTGGGGCGTTCTCGAGCAATGGGATTACCCCGACGACGGCTACGGCGACTGCGAGGACTATGTGCTGCTCAAGCGGCGCATGCTGATGCAGTACGGCTGGCCGCGCGAAGCGCTCTTGATCACCGTGGTGCGCGACAAGCGCGGCGACGGCCATGCCGTGCTCACGGTCAAAGCCGACAAGGGCGAATTCATCCTGGACAACCAGACGGGCGACATCCTGCCCTGGTTTAAGACCGGCTACCGCTTCGTGAAGCGGCAGTCGCAATCCGACCCGAATGTCTGGGTCGCGCTTGGCGAACCGCAGGCGCCCGCCACGGTCTCCGCACGCTAGCGCGATCACGACAAGCGGCCTGAGCAAACGAGAAGAGAAGAAAGGAATTCGCGCTCCCGGTCCCGTCCCCACCCCTCCCCGTCCCCAGACCGGGTTCGCGAGCGGCCGGCCTCCCCCAGGGCCGGCCGCACCTTTTTCGGCTTACGGAACCGACACCACGCCGACGCCGCGTCCATGTCGACGCATCGCCGGACGGCCGAGGCTCTTCTGAAGCAGACCTTGGCGCTGAAGCGGCCACCTAGCCGACGCGCTTCAAGCCCTTGGCGTAGCGCTGCCAACGGCGCACGTAGATATCGGCGCCTTCGCGGATCATGGCGCTGATGCGCTCGTCGACGGTGCGGATGGCACGCGCCGGCGCACCGACGATCAGCGAGTTGTCGGGAAACGTCTTGCCTTCAGTCACCACGCTGCCGGCGCCGACGAGCGAATTTTTGCCGATCTTGACGCCGTTGAGCAGGATCGCGCCCATGCCGATCAGGCTGTCGTCGCCGACGATGCAGCCGTGCAGGATGACGTTGTGGCCGATGACGCAATTCGAACCGATCACCATCGGAAATCCGGGATCGGTATGCAGCGTGGCGTTGTCCTGGACCTGCGAGCGCTCGCCCAACTCGATCCATTCGTTGTCGCCGCGCAGCACGGCGCCATACCAGACGCTGGCCTCGCGCTTGAGCCGCACGCGGCCGATCAGCGTCGCGGTGTCCGCCACCCAATACTGCCCGTCACCGGGAAATTCCGGCGCCTGCCCGTCGAGCTCATAGATCGGCATTCGCGTCTCTCCTCGAATGAGGACGCACAATTGCAACGAATTTGGCGAAATGGAAAGGATTTACGCCAGCAGTCCGCAGGCGTGCAGGGCCGATACCAGAGTGAGCCCCGACATCAGGCTCCAGAATCCCGCGATCAGCGTCGCCACGAACACGAATTCGAAGCGGCGGCCCTCCTGGCGGGTGCCGACAAGGGTATTGCGCATGATCAGGAACGGCGCCGCCGCCAGCAGGAAAGGCACGGCGGCGAAAGTCGCCGGGCGGGGTCCGGCATTGAGCAGGCCGAAGGTCGGAATACGGCTGGTGAAGAGCTGGTAGCCCGAAGAGCACAGGCCGGCAAAGGCGAAACCGAGGGCGAGCGCCAATACGTTTTGTACGGAATCCGGGGACATTTCGGCCTCAACGCAATACGGGAGGCCTGTTTCGCAAGTCCGGCGCAGGCGCGCCAGCAAATCCTTAACGAATGGTAAATGCCGATGGGTCCGGCCCGGCGCCGCCGCCGTGGCATAATCGCATTGATTCGTTTGGAGATTTCGCTTGGCCACAGTCGCGCGGCAACATGCTCAAAGGCGGCGCATTGCCGGACGCAACCCGCTGACCGCGCCGCTTGTTCTGTTCGCCGCCGCGACGCTGACGGCCGCCGCCTACGTCGCCTACGTGCTGTGGCCGCGCTGGCCGGACGGCCCCGCCTCCCTCAACGCCCCGTCTATTCCCGTCATCGTCGCGGGCGTGACCTTCAACATCGAGCCGGCGGCGATCCGCATGGCCGTGCAGCGCCGCCCCGGAACACAGGAGCGCGTCGATCTCGCCTATCTCTGGCCGTCGCTGACGCCGCCCGACCCGGCGAACCGGCCGACTGTCGGCGCGCCGGTCGATCCCAACGAGCGGCTGTTCATCACAATCGCATCGGGCGACGACACGCTGCCGTTGATGGAGCGCGTGCAGACGATCTATCCGCGCTACCTGGTGGCGGAGCCAGCCGCCGGCCCCGATGGGCTCACGCTGCGCGGCTTCCGCGACGACACGCCCTATCGGGGCGAAGAGCTGGTATTCGAGGGAGCTGCGCCCGAGCATTTCCTGGCGCGCTGCTCGAAGAAAGGCGTGGTCAATTCCGGCGAGTGCCTGTTGGAGCGGCGCATCGGCAAGGCCGACATCACGTTCCGCTTTCCGCGCGACTGGCTTGCCGATTGGAAGACCGTCGCCGCGGGAATCGACAAATTGACGAAGCGATTACATCCGAATTAGTCGACGAGATCGACGTCGAGAATCGGCAATTCGAAAATGTACGACTTGCGGCCCTTCTCGACTTCGAGGAACAGCACGCCGAGGAATTCCTCGCCGATATAGACCTCGAGCGAATCCGTCTTCTTCGGCCGCACCACGACGCGGATGTTCTCGTTGTCGAACTTGCGCCGCAGATAGGCGTTGAGCGTCGGCACCGGCTGGATCGAAGGATCGCTGCCGACCTGGATCACCATGCGGAAATTGTAGGAGCGGTCGCCGTCTTCGTCGTCGACGGTCAGTTCGCCGAGATCGTCCTCGCCGACGAATATCTCGGCCATGTCGCCCTTCTTCGGCACCACGCGGATCAGCGCGTTGCCGAACAGCTTCTTGAGGTAGGCGTCGAGTTTCCTGACTTCCGCTACGTCCACCGGCCGCTCCTCGTTGCTTGGCGACGCCTAGTTGCCCGATTGGGCACGGATGCGCAAGCCTCGCGCATGATCCCGAAAAGTGGGCACCGGTTTTCGGATAAGATCATGCGCCATCAAAAGAGTCACCCATCGAGCATAACGCCGTAGAGCATCTGGTCCATGGCGCGCGAGGGCTCGGGGCAGCCGGCCTCGCCGACCACCTTGGCCGGCACGCCGGCAACGGTGACATTGTTCGGCACCGGTTTGATCACCACCGAGCCAGCGGCGATGCGCGCGCAGTGGCCGATCTCGATATTGCCGAGAATCTTGGCGCCGGCGCCGATCATCACGCCGTGGCGGATCTTGGGATGGCGGTCCTCGTGCTCCTTGCCGGTGCCGCCAAGAGTCACGTCGTGCAGGATCGAGACGTCGTCTTCGATCACCGCAGTCTCACCCACGACAAGCCCGGTGGCGTGATCGAGGAAGATGCCGCGGCCTATTCTTGCCGCCGGATTGATGTCGCACTGGAACACCGCCGACGAGCGGCTTTGCAGGTACAGCGCGAAATCCCTGCGGCCCTTGCCGATGAGCCAATGCGCGAGACGATGCGTCTGGATGGCGTGGAAGCCTTTGTAATAGAGCACCGGCTCGATGAAGCGGCTGGTCGCCGGATCGCGGTCGACAATGGCGACGATGTCGGCGCGGAAGATTTCGCCGAGCACGGGCTGGTCGTCCAGCGCATCGCTATAGGCCTGGCGGATCAGGTCGCCGGACACGTCGGCATTGCCGAGCCGCTCGCTGACGCGATGCGTAACCGCGGCTTCCAGCGTGTCGTGATGCAGGATGTTCTCGTAGATAAAGGTGGCGAGCTCCGGCTCGCGGCGCGCGGTGTCTTCGGCCTCACCGCGGATGCGCGCCCAGACCGGATCGACTTTGTCGAGGCCCCTGGCGGGCCGCGTCTGATATTGAGCCATGGAATATTATTCTCCAGCAGCGCCTCTCGGACCCCTCAGATAGGTCTTTTAGCACAAATTTCGAGCCGTCCAGAGGAGCCCCAAAAGGCTAAGAAACACGGCTCATGCGCGCTGGTTAAGAAATTCGAGCACGCCTGCTTTGTACACTTTGTCGCCGACCGCCAGCATGTGATCGCGATTCGGAATGTCGAGCGCGCGGGCGCCCGGGATCAACGCGGCCAGGTCCTGCGCGCTGCCGGCGACGTCGTCATCGGTGCCGACCGCGACCAAAACCGGCACATGAATCCCGCCCACCTGCTCGCTGCTCAGCGGGTCGCGCCGACGCCGCATGCAGGCGGCGAGCGCGCGAAGGTCCGATTTTGTCTGTTCGGCAAAACTGCGGAAGGCGCGGCCAACGGGGTGCGTCACATCGGCGAGCGAAGGCGCTTCCAGCGCCGCAACGATGGTTTGCGCCAGACCGGTGCTGTGGCCATCGACCAGATTGACGCCGAGGCCGCCGAGGATCGCGGCGCGCACGCGCGACGGATGATTGACGCAGAGGAACGCGGTGATGCGCGCGCCCATCGAATAGCCCATGACGTCGGCGCGCTCGATGCCAAGATGATCGAGCAGCGCGCGCACGTCGTCGGCCATCAGCGGCATCGCATAGCCGGCGGGGTCGTACAATTTGCTGGAGGCGCCGTGGCCGCGGTTATCGAGCGCAATCGCCCGCCGGCCGGCGCCGGTCAGCGTCCTCACCCAGCCCGGATTGACCCAGTTCACCTCCTTGGTGGAGGCGAAGCCGTGCACCAGGACGATGGGCTCGCCCTCGCCTTCGTCGAGATAAGCGATCTCGACCCCGCCGTGATTGAATGTCACCATGAGTTTCCCGTGAACGCGCCGCAAGCGTCAGCGGTGGTACCACGGCGCCAGCCAGTGCCGGAAGCGGATCATCAGCGACCGCACGCCGACCGCGAAGATCGCCAGGCACAAGACGTAAACGAGCGAGCCGTTCTCGTTGAGCTCGTTCGATTTGGTGAATACCGACATGCCCATGCCGTTGACGGATGCCAGCACCTCGACCGCGATGGCGTTGGTGATGCCGCGGGCAAAACCGAGCTCGATGCCGGCGACGATGAAGGGCGTCGCGGACGGCAGCGCAATACCGAACCAGACATTGTGCGTGCGGGCGCCGAACATCTTGCCGACGTCCAGATAATCCTTGGAAATCGCCCGCGTGCCGTCGGCCGTGGTGACGGCGACCGGCAGGAACACCGAGATGATGACGATCGTGAGCCGCGCCGCCGGCTGATAGCCGACCCAGAGGATGACGATCGGCACCAGCGCCACCAGCGGCAGCGCGTAGAGCGCGCGGATATAGACCGACAGGAACCAGTCGATCTCGCGTACCCGGCCCATGGCGACGCCGACGACGACGCCGGCAACCGAGCCGATCGCCACGCCTTCCAGGATCGAGCTCAGCGTCACGAGGACGTCCTGCCAGAATTCGGCGTCGGTCACCGTCGTGGGGATCGCCGCGACGATGCCGAGCGGCGTCGCTACGAAATCCGGCAGCGTGGCGCGCACATAGATTTCCCAAACGGCCAGGATGGCGAGCCCGGCGACCGCCGGCGCGATACGCTCCCGCGTCAGCCAGCGGCTGCTCCAGGCCCAGCCGGCGGGCGCTTCTATCCGACTGCTGTATGTCGCCATCGCACCAGATACCGTTCGATCAATTCGCCGATGCCGACCAGCACCACGGCGATTGCGCAGATAAACACCGTCACCGCGAGCACCCAGCCGGAGTCGACGATGGTCGTGCCCTGCAGCAGCACCGCCGCGACGCCGTCCGGATTGAGGAAGAACTCGGCGACCAGCGTGCCGACCATTGACAGCGCGATCGACTGCTTGATGCCCGACATCGCATAGGGCGTCACGTAAGGGATAATGACGTCTCGCCAGAGTTGGCGCTCGTTCGAGCCGAAGATTGCCGCGACGTCGAGATGCTGGCGCGGGATGCTGCGCGCGCCTTCGGTAACCCCGATCAGGACGGGGAAGATGGAAATCAATACCGAGACCAAGACGCGCGAGCCGAATTCGAAGCCGAAGATGACCGAGACGAAAGGCACCAGCGAAATCGTCGGCGTGGCGTAGAGGATGTAGATGTATGGTTCGAACGCCGCGGCGACGAGCCTGCTGCGGGCGAGCAGCAAGCCGAGCGTGACGCCGACCACGATGTTGATGAGGAGGGTGACGCCGTAAAGCTTCGCCGATACCCAGAGCCCCGGCAGCAGCGGCCCGCTGTGCAGCATGTCCCACAGCCGACCCATGGTGGTGGTGAAGGGCACGAACAGGACGCCGAAGCTGTGGCCGAGCGCCTGCCAAGCGCCGAGCAACAGCAAAACGCTCGACGCGTAGCAAGCGAGGCGCAACCACCAGGCATTGACGATGCGGAAATGCGCGAGGCGGGCTTCAAAGGATTCGGCTTGTCCCTCGCTCATGCCCGTCCTCGCGCCTCTGTTATGAAAAGCCTATTGGCTCATCTTGCCCATCTTCTCGACCCGCTTCATCGCCTCGGCATAAAGCGACTTGTCGACCAGCTTGTCGTAACTGGGCTGCGCGTCTTTCTTCAGCAGGCCATCTTTGACCATTTCGCTGACCTGCCCCATCATCTGCTTCTCGTTGAGGCCGTCGTTGTTCACCCAGTAATTGATGCTCTGGAACGATCTGATGGCCCCTTCGGCGACCTTGGCGTCGATCTGGCTTGCCTTGGCAGCGATCTCGGCGAATTTCTGCTGGTCGGCGGGCTTGGTGCTGCTCATGAACTTCTGCGTCATGATCCAGCCTTCGAGGAAGCGGATGACGCCTTCCTTGTTCTCGGCGATCGCCTTCTTCGAGGCCAGCACCGAGCCGTAATGCAGGCCCGCCTTGATCGAGGCCGGCACCGGGATGAGGTGCCACTTCTTGCCGGTCTTGAACTCGATCTGCGCCAGTTCATCGACGTGGAAGACGGACACGTGCACCTGTCCGGCGATGCCGGCCTTGACCAGCGGCGCGTTGGCGAGGTCGATCGGCGTCATGTCCTTGAGCGTCAGCCCGCAGGATTCCGCTTCCGATTTCAAGAACAGCCAGCGCGCATTATTGATGCCGTCGGCGGCGACGGTCTGCCCTTTCAGATCCTTGCAGCCCTTCACATTGGGCAGATCTGAGCCGATGATCCAATCTTGGTTGGGCATGCCGGCGACGATGACGATCGGCGCGCCGGCGCCGATCAGGTTGACCGCCACGGGCGTCGCCGTGTAGCCGACCTGCACGTCGCCGGTGACCACGGCCTTCGCGGTGTCGGTGCCACGCTGGAACCAGCGGAAGCTCATGTCGAGCCCGGCCTTCTTCCAGATGCCGAGCGCCTCGCCGACATCGACGAAGGTGTTGGAGAAGATCGGCGGACGGCCGATCGCCGAGGCTGTGATTTTGATGTCGGCAGCATTCGCCGGCAGACAATACGTCAGCGCCGAAAGCGCAAGCGTTGCGCCGAGCAGCGCCGTCTTTGGCACGAGGCCATTCGCGTTACGCATGGTTAGTCTCCTCCCTCTCTGTTTGAGCGCGACGTCTTTCCGACGACGTTCTTCTTTTTTGAAAACCTATTGTACGCGCGCGCCGTTTCCTCCCGGCTGGTCGAACAGATCGTGCCAGACCTGCTCGCGCAGATTGATGAATTCGCGGCTGGCGACGATGCTGCGCTCGCGCGGCCGCGGCAGGTCGACAGCGCGCACCGCCCGCACATGCGCCGGCCGCCCGGCCAGCACCACGACGCGGTCGCCCATCAACACCGCCTCGTCGATGGCGTGGGTGACGAACATCATCGCCGTCGGCCGGGCGTCCCAGATGCGCAGCAGCTCGAACTGGAGCTGCTCGCGCGTCTGCGCGTCGATGGCGGAAAACGGCTCGTCCATCAGCAGCAGTTTCGGTTCCATCACCAGCGCGCGCGCAAGGCCCGCACGCTGCTGCATGCCGCCGGACAACTGATGCGGATAAGATGTCTCGAAACCCTTGAGGCCGACGAGATCGATGGCGTCGGCGACGCGGCGCTCGACTTCGGCCCTCGGCGTGTGCCGCAATAAAAGTCCGTAGGCGATATTGCTCCACAGGTTCTTCCAGGGAAACAGGCCGAAATGCTGAAACACCATCGACACGATCGGCAGCGGCTTTTCGACGCGCTGGCCGTCGATGCGGATTTCGCCGCGGTTGAGCTGGTTCAAGCCGCCGACACAGCGCAACAGCGTGGTCTTGCCGCAACCGGATGGTCCGACGATGCTGACGATCTCGGCTGTGCCGACGTTGAGGCTGATATCGGCCAGCACGTCGAGTTGGCCGTAGCGCAGCGATGCGCCGTCGATTACCAGCCGTGCTGCGCCGGAATCGCTCATCGATTCGACGGGCTTGAGTCGCGCGGCCCGACCGGCGGCACGACTTGGCCCGCTCCTCCCATTTTCACCGCTCGCGTTGTCCGCGCGCCGGTCAGCAACGTCCCCACGACGTTGTGATTTTCGTTTGCGTGCAGACTATCGGCTCGGTCCGGCAAGAGCAATGCGGGAAACCGCGATGCGGCCTGCAAGCGACCCGCCGAATTGC
>Ga0335082_10009342_pt1 | contig 10650 bp, 10 predicted proteins | sample Lox_Sample_41_FD_206718 | JGI IMG/M metagenome (GOLD analysis project Ga0335082, IMG submission 206718) | Soil microbial communities from Loxahatchee National Wildlife Refuge, Florida, United States - Lox_Sample_4.1 | ecosystem: Environmental > Terrestrial > Soil > Wetlands | place: USA...
TAGAATCAGGAGAGCAGTACGAGTCGGGGCGTAGCGCAGCCTGGTAGCGCACCTGCCTTGGGCGCAGGGGGTCGTAGGTTCAAATCCTATCGCCCCGACCAATTCCGGGAGATCACTAGCTTAGGTCAGGGACTTGGCTCCCCGCTCCCGCCCTTAGTGAGTCCGCATGGGTTCGGGCTCCGCAGAACCATCGGCCCGCGGATCAGAGCCGGCAAAATTTGTGCCCGTGGCGGAGTTGTGGAGCACAGCCTGGCCTCGCCCCATTAACGCAGAATAATCCCCGCGCACAATTAAATTGTGACCCTTCTCGCGCAACTGGGTCTGCACTTCAGGCGCGACCCGCGATTCCAGAAGGATGGTGCACTGGATCGCCTCTTCTGAGCCTCGGATGGTGAAGCGTGGGGCCGAGAGCGCTGCCTGAATGTTCCAGCCATAGTCCACCACATCGGATACGAACTGCGCATGCGCCAGCGGCTGATTGGATCCGCCCATGATGCCGAACCCAATGTGCTCGTCTCCCCGTTCCATGAATGCGGGAATGATGGTATGAAAAGGACGCTTGCGAGGTGCCAACGCGTCGGGATGTTTGGGGTCAAGCACGAACAGGCCACCTCGATTCTGCAGCAGAAACCCCATCCCATTGACCGCGACACCGGAGCCAAAATAGTCGTAGACACTTTGAATCAGCGACGCGATATTGCCGTCCTTATCTACCGCAGCGAGGTAGGTGGTATCGCTCTTCGCAGGTGTGCCGTTTACAGTCGCGCAGTTCGCTTTCTGTGGATCAATCAGCGCGGCGCGCTGCTGGGCATAATCTTTGGAAAGCAACCCTCGCACTGGGACACTGGCGAACCGCGGATCACCGTTGTAGCGGTAAAGGTCCGTGTAGGCAAGCTTCATTGCCTCGATCTTCTTGTGTAATTCGACCGTGCCCTGCGGACCCTGTTTGTCTGGCTGCGACTCGGCCATGATATTAAGCATTTCCAGCGCAGCCATTCCCTGGCCATTCGGCGGAAGTTCGTAAATTTTCCAGCCACGATAGTCAATGGAAATCGGCTCAACCCACTCCGACGAAAATTCCGCCAGGTCGGCCGCCTGCATCGTCCCGCCAAGAGACGTCGAGGTCTTCAAAATCGCTTGCGCAATCTCGCCCCGATAAAACTCGTCAGGGCCTTTGTCTGCCAATAAGCGCAGGGTCTTTGCCAGCTCCGGATTTGAAAATTTCTCTCCGATTGCAGGCACTCTTCCATGGAGAAGGAAAATGCGTTGTGCTTCGCTCGTCTGGTTCAACCGCTCGCGGCCGATGCCCCAGAAATCGTGCATCATCTCAGGGACGGCGTAGCCGTTTTCTGCGTAGTAAATAGCGGCTGGGAACAGGGCTTTCCACGGAAGCTTTCCAAACCGCTGATGTGCTTTTGCCCAACCGTCCACAGCGCCCGGCACTGTCACACTGTGGATGCCTTCTTCCGGCATGGAGGTAATGCCGCGTTTCTTCAAGAAATCAAGGTTGAGTCCCTGTGGCGCCCAGCCGCTCGCATTCAGGCCATACAATGTGCCGCTCTTCGCATCCCAGTAAAGCAGAAACAGATCTCCACCGATCCCGTCCATCATCGGCTCGGTCACGCCGAGCACCGCATTGGCGGCAATCGCCGCGTCGATAGCGGAACCTCCTTGGGCGAGGATCTGCGCGCCTGCCTGGGAAGCCAGGACTTGGCTGGTGGCGACAATCCCACGATCAGTGACCACCATCGAACGAGCATAGGTACGATCTTGTGCGGAGAGAGAGCTGACCGACCAAGAGATGACAATGAATAGGAAGGTTAGGCGTCGCATGGAGCGTCCTTTTGTCCTGAAGGGATGCTTATACACCAGAATCAATCGCCGTAGTACTTATGGAACCCGCTTTCGGACCTTCAGTGCAAAGCCCGGCGAAATCAGGACGCACCGAAACCGCAGCAGAAAACATCTAAGTTTCATAAGGACAATACCGTGCCACCCCGAGTAAATGGAATTCTAGAGACCTCCTTATACGTGGAGAGTGCAGTTCGTGCGGCCGAATTCTATAGCAGAGTGTTCGGCTTTGAGCCGCTGGCACCGGGCGAACCCCTGAACGAGGGAACTCGCCTCTACCCAATGCGTGCAGGAGAGCGGAGCGTGCTGCTGCTGTTCAAGAAAGGTGCTACGGCCGACACGGATGCCACGGGCGCCATTCACATCGCCTTCGGGATTGCACGTTCCGATCTGGCTGCTTGGGAAGGCTGGCTGGCAGAACAAGGTATTCCCATTGAGTCCCGCAAGACCTGGAACTACGGAGGCGAGGCGCTATACTTTCGCGATCCCGACGGTCATCTGCTGGAGGTTGTGACCCCAGGCGTGTGGAACATCTACTAGCCGCACTGTTCCTTAATTGGTCCCATTTCCCAGCACCGTCACTGCCAACAACACCACGTTCGGATTATTCGGCAAAGTAAGACTCTCGACAGTCTTGCTGCGATCCAGCGGGAACAGGTACGCGTACAAGCTGAAGGTCCGCTTGTCCTTGGTGCCGTCGTCAACGTCCCGATACGGCATGCCAACCGCCTCATACTCGCGGACGAAGTTCTGCGGTGTGTACCAGTCGCTGAAGTTCTGAATCACTTGCGTGCTCGTACCATCGGTGTAGTGGACCGTGAGAGCCTGACCGGTCTGGTTTCCATTCACGCCTGCCGCCAGCAAAACGAAATGCGCATACCGGCCTTGCGGCAGCGACACGGTTTGCCCGCTACAAGCCACGACATCCGGTGCATTCGGCGGGCCAAAATCGAACAGCACGCGGCTGAGAACGCGCGATCCAGTCAGCAGATTCGCCGAGTACGCATTTCCCAGCCCATCGAGTCCGCCGGTCGTATATTTGCTTCCGTCCTGATAGATCCCGTACACATCAAACAGCGAAGAAAGATCCACCTGCGTGCCTGTCCCGGTGCTGCCGACTGCCGCGCTGACTGCCAAGATAAACGTAAGAGTTTCCTGGATGCTTCCCGATGTGCCCGTCACCGTTATGGGAAATAATCCGGTGGCGGCAGTGGCACTGGCTTCGAACCCCATTTTTCGCTGGTCGGTCTGCCCTCGGAATCCTCCTTTTACTCCTGCCGGCAGTTTCGAAAGGCTCAGGGTCACCTCCCCATCGAATCCATTGGAGCGATTGATGGTAATCACAGCCCCCGCCTTTCCGCTCTGATTCAAGAACAGACTGCTGGGCCCCGACAGCGTGAAGCCGCTTGCGCCCACGGCGGTGTTGATCGCGTTGGCATATTGTGCTGCCAGACCAGTGCCCACGAAGTCGTCGTAAAGCCACATGAATCCGCCAACAATCCCGCACTGGCTGTGCCAGCCGCTCATAATGCTCTCGACCTGGGCGGGAGTATCGTTTCTGTCCCACAGACCCGGGAACACGGGAACGTCGCCGAAATCCCATCCCACGCAAGGATTGTTCCCCTGGCCACCGGCGTAGGCCTGCAGGTGCACTCCATCCACGGTGCCCGGCAGTCGACTGTTGATCTGGGCCACGACGTTCGTCCAATAACTGTTGTTGGTGTACGGATCGGGAACTACGTGATAACCCAATTTGCCGAGCATGACTCCGAACGCAATCGTGGTGGGGGCGTCGTAGCTGTTCTCATCGTCGAAATCGAGGGCATCGAGTGCCGGGATCGCCGTCTTCAGGGCCTGAAAATCCTTATAGAGAATGCTGTCCGGGCCGGTCCCCTGTTGCTGGATGAGCGTCGTGATGTCCTGCCAGTCGCCAAAGTTGGAGGAGCCGATGCTGAACGTAACCCGCTTGACTGTGCCTTGCTTCAGCTGCGCCATGTTCCCGGGAAAATCAGGATGGGTCTGATCGCCGATATAGGCGCCATTGGAAGTTAAGGGGAATTCTCCATTGAAATTCAAGTCCCCGTTGCTCTTGACTTCGACGCTCCACACGATGGCTTCGGTAAAACCGGAATTCTCGATCTCGGTAATGTTGTTGGCCGCGTTCTTGTAAAACGGGCCGCCACCGAAGATCCCCGTATATCCGGTCTGAGCAAACGCGGCCGGCACGATGCATGTGACTGCCAGAAGCCAACAAAGACTAACCACCCAGCTGGCGAATGGATACTTCCCAGGACGTTTCACATCGTCTCCTCGCTCTGCACCACAATAGGCATTCCGTTATGTAATCGAAAAGAACACGTTCCCAACGTCGCGGGATTATACACCTTCATGCTTCGCTGATCCCCGGAAAAGCCTTGTGGGGCGCGGAAGAGGCGCAGATGCTGGCGGCGCCGGATTTGACGAAGATACCACTGGATTCCCAAACCACTTGAGTGAGATCATAGTGGTCTTTGCCGCGTAACCAAAACATACAAGGAGACTGCACATGGACGGGAATTACGTTTTCGTCGTGGCGGTTGGCATCGGGATTGTGGCCGGGTTGCGTGCCATGACTGCTCCCGCGATGGTAAGTTGGGCAGCGCACCTGGGATGGCGAGAGTTGCACGGCACACCGCTGGCGTTTATGGGCTCGGCTGTTGCGGTCGGCATCTTCTCGCTGGCTGCGCTAGGCGAATATGTAAATGACAAGCTCCCCAAGACTCCGGCCCGCACCGCTCCTCCCCAGTTCATCGCACGGATAGTCTTGGGAGGCTTTTCAGGAGCCTGCCTGTGCGTGTCGGCGGGGCAGTCCTGGCTGGTGGGAGCCATGCTCGGCGCCATCGGCGCAGTGATTGGCACGCTGGGCGGCTACCAGGTCCGGAGTCGCCTGGTGAAAGCTCTCCAGGTCAAGGATATCGTTGTGGCGCTCCCCGAGGATCTCGTTGCCATTGGCTTGGCGTACCTTTGCGTCTCCATGCACTGAGCAACAGATGCAGAGCGTAAGCCTGCAAGAATTTATTGATGGCCATCGAGGCGCGCTCGAGCATCTATGTCGGCGAGGCGATCCGGTCTGTCAAGGAGGAATCTATGGCAAAAAAGTGCAAGCACCTGGACCAGGTCAAGATTACGCAGACCAACACGCATGTCTGCGAAGAGTGTGTGAAGATGGGCGATACTTGGGTGCACCTGCGGTTGTGCATGATTTGCGGCAACGTAGGATGCTGTGACTCGTCCAAAAACAAACACGCCACCAAGCACTTCCACAAGACGAGCCATCCGCTGATGCGATCCATCGAGCCGGGTGAGACCTGGACGTGGTGCTACGTGGATGAGATGGAAGCCGGAGATTTGGCCGCGTAGCCGCGTGGGCAGTCGTACTAGCTCTTTCCCAAAGGAGGTCTGGTCCATGAGATATGACGCGATCATCCTCGGAGCCGGGCAGGCCGGAACCCCTCTCTCCCGCGCTCTCGCGGACCAGGGCTGGACGGTGGCGCTGGTCGAGAACCGCAATCTGGGTGGCACCTGCATCAACACCGGCTGCACGCCGACGAAAACCATGGTGCACCGGGCGCAAGTGGCGCATTACGCTCGCCATGCCGCGCGCTGGGGCGTACTCGCGCACGACGTCGATGTAGATCTGGCAAAGATCGTCGCTCAGAAAAACCAGATTGTGCAGAGCAGCCGCGAATCGCTGCAGAAGGGGGTAGACTCACGCCCCAAGCTGCGCTGGTATCGGGAGCGCGCTCGGTTCACTGGACCGTATCAGATCGCGGTGGGGGCTGAAACGCTGGAGAGCGGGCGCATCTTCATCAACACCGGCGCTCGTCCTGCCATTCCCCAAATTCCCGGTCTGGACAAGGTGAGCTACCTCACCAACGAAAGCATCATGGACTTGACGGAGGTACCTGAACACCTGATCGTCCTCGGGGGCGGATACATTGGCCTTGAGTTCGGCCAGATGTTCTCCCGCTTCGGCAGCCGCGTGACTGTGATTCACCAGAGCCGCCAGGTTCTTCCGCGTGAGGACCCGGACGTAGTGGCAGAGCTCCAGATGGCCCTCGAATCGGAAGGCGTGAAGTTCCACCTCGACGCGCGCACAACGCGGGTGGAGCAGCGTGACGGTACGATCACCCTCGCGATCGAGCAGGGCCGCACAACATCCACCGTAAGCGGGTCCCATCTGCTGGTCGCCACTGGACGCCGGCCGAATACCGACGATCTCGGCCTCGAAAAAGCTGGAATCCAGGCCAACCCGGACGGCACGGTGAAAGTTAACGGGCGCCTGGAGACTAACGTTTCCGGCATCTGGGCGCTGGGAGACGTCAAAGGCGGGCCCGCGTTCACCCACATCTCCTACAACGATTATCAGATCCTCTACGCCAACCTGATTGAGGGCAAGAACCTCACGATCGATAAGCGGATCGTTCCCTACTGCGTATTCACCGATCCCCAGTTAGGTGGAGTGGGGATGACCGAAAAAGAAGCCCGCGCCAAGGGCCACAAGTTGAAGATCGGCAGCGTTCCCATGAGCTACGTTGCCCGCGCCCGCGAACGCGACGAGACGGCCGGGTTGATGAAGTTGGTCGTGGACGCCAGCAACGACCGCATCCTGGGCGCAAGCATTCTCTCAAGTGACGGCGGCGAAACGGTCCATATTCTTTACACATTGATGCTGGCCGACCAGCCCTACACGCTCCTCAAAGGCGCGGTCTACATCCATCCAACACTCGCCGAAGGACTGTTCTTCCTGATGGATGACGTTAAACCGGTGGAGGAACGGGAACTGCCGAAGCAGAAGACCGCCTGACCCCCATCCCAGGCTCGCGGCATGAGCGCAGTGCTTACCGCGGGAAGTGGTAGTACACGTCCTGCTTGGATGGAATGGGAGTTCCGTTGCGCGTTGCCGGGAGAAAGTGCCATTTCTCCAGCGCGGCCATAACCCGGTCATCAATGGCCGGGCCAAGGCTCTGCAGGATTTGCCTGGCGACGATGTTCCCTGCCTCGTCGATGGTGACTTCTACGATGACATCACCGGCACTGCTATGCGCCACCTCAGGGTCAAAGACCGGGTCGGGAGAAACAATCGGCAGCGCCGGACGAACCTCGGAGTTGAAGACCTTCCCGTACGACAGAGTGCCATACGGTGAACCTCCCGGCACTTCTGCGTCTCGGGATGATGCGGTTGTCTGGTTGCCGGCCTGGCTCTTGGCAGGAATCGGCGGCAAGGTGCGCAGCGGCTCAACCCTGGGTTGGGGTCGGAAGGGGACACGGTTGGTCGCTTGCTGCTGCGTAATGCCGGCATGACCGCCAAAATAAATCCGCGTGAGGGTGTTGCCTTTAACCCCTTTCACGATGGACTGCGGGGCTACGAAGATTGGCGCCGGGCTGTGCAGGATCCAGGCCAGGAACGCAAAATGCGTCACTAAAGATGCGGCTAGGAACCAGCTTTGGCGTTTCGCTGGCGCGGCTTGGAACTGGCCGAACATATCCTCAAATCCTACCCTATTTGGACGCGTTTCCGGGGCTTCCGTTTCCCGAGGTGAACTTCAGTAACCCGGCTTATTGCACCTTTTTTGCTGCAATTTAATACTCCTGCAATATTCTGCCCTTATGATCTTTCAGTAAGGATGTCCTTTGGAGGACTGGCAGTTGGCGTCGTCCCGGTTTCTTCGCTTCGCTCTTCCCCTGCAGGTCGCCGCAGTGTGCTACCGGCGAAAGGGACCGGCCGTTGAGTTCTTGCTGGTGAACACCAACGGGGGGAACAAGTGGACCTTTCCCAAGGGAGCGCCGGAACCCGCCATGTCGCACAGCCGCTCCGCGGAACTGGAGGCCTGGGAAGAGGCTGGCGTCCGCGGGCAGGTGGAACCCCGTCATTTTCATCTTTACCTGCACTGCAAAGGAGTGTTCTGGAAGCCGCCCGGCGTGCGGGAGTTTGTGGTGAAGGCCTTCCTGCTCGAGGTCGAACGCACGGAACCCTCGCACGAGCCGATGCGCAATCCCACCTGGTTCTCTGCCGATGATGCCCGCAAGACACTCGCCAAGGGCCGCGAAGTAAAGTATGCCCGCGAGATGCAAGCCGTGATTGATCGCGCCCTGGATCACTTGAATTCAGCCAAACAGTTGGCTGCCCATTAGCCTCTCGCCGCACTTGCAGATATTCCCGCCATGGCCCAGAATCGCAGAAGTCCGCCTGTCAGTCGGCAGCCGCTCTCGTGATGGGATGAGATTTGCAGGAATTGATCTGCGTCCATCCGCGTGAATCTGCGGCGAAAAGGTTTGCATGTTCGCCAAAATCCAGCGCGTACATTTTGTCGGGATCGGCGGCATCGGCATGAGCGGCATCGCCGAGGTGCTGCTGAACCTCGGGTACAAGGTCTCCGGCTCTGACCTCAAGGATTCCCCAGTGACCCAACGCCTGGCCGGGCTGGGCGCGACCGTCTTCGAAGGGCATCGCGCCGAAAATGTGGCCGGAGCGGAAGTCGTGGTGACGAGTTCGGCCGTTTCGCCGGAAAACGCCGAGGTTGCCGAAGCACACAAATTGCACGTCCCGGTGATCCCCCGCGCCGAAATGCTGGCGGAATTGATGCGTCTCAAGTACGGGATCGCCGTCGCCGGCATGCATGGCAAGACCACCACGACCTCGATGGTGGCAGCCGTCCTCGCCGCGGGCGACCTCGATCCTACCGTGGTCGTAGGCGGACGCGTCGACGCCATGGGATCCAACGCCCGCCTGGGGAAATCCCACTACCTCGTGGCCGAGGCGGATGAGAGCGACCGTTCATTTCTGAAGCTTTCGCCCATCCTCTCGGTCGTCACCAACATTGATCGCGAGCACATGGACTGCTATCGCAACATGCGGGACGTGAGGGGGGCCTTTCTGGACTTTATGGATCGGGTCCCGTTCTACGGGATGCTCGTGGTCTGCAACGATGACCCGATTCTTCGCCGCTTGCTGCCCCAGGTCCGCCGCCGCATGGTCACGTATGGAACCCGGCGGGGATCAGACTTCCACATTAAAGTCGGGGAACAAGCGTCCATCGTTGCTGGCGAGACTCCCATTAGCCATTTTCGAGTTACGTATAAGGGCGAGGACTTGGGACGGTTCGAGTTGCACGTTCCGGGTCTACATAACATTCTGAATGCCACGGCGGCAGTGGCGGTGGGTATCGGCCTGGACATCAAGGTGGACCGGATTCGCACGGCCCTTGAGAACTTCCGCGGCGTGGACCGGCGTTTCCAATTGCGGGGCAGAGCTGCAGGGGTAAGTGTCATCGATGATTACGGACACCATCCCACCGAGATCCGCGCCACACTGGCTGCGGCGCGGCAATGCGGTTTCCGGAAAATTCACGTGGTCTTCCAGCCTCATCGCTATACGCGGACCCGCGACCTGATGGAGGAATTCGCCAGCGCCTTCGCTGACGCCGATTCGCTCCTGATTTTGGATATTTACCCCGCCAGCGAGCCGCCAATTGAAGGCATCACCGGAGAAGCCCTGGCCCGGCAGGTACAGGAGAAGGGCGGCCACCAGGCCCGTTACGTTGCTTCCTTCGCGGAGGCCGCCGAGGCAGTGACGGGAGAGGCCCAACCCGGCGATATGATTCTGACTCTGGGAGCAGGAAACGTCTCGCACCTGGGGCCGATCATCCTGGAACAGTTGGCGGCGAATGAGCGTCCGGGAACACCCAAAGAAAAGAACTTGGCTTTCCAGTCCTAGCGTCGCGCGCACGGAACCTTCCGCTCGCCATCCTCGTACATAACATCGGGTTCGTGGATAACCATTCGCCGTCTACTCCGTCTAATCTGCATAACTGGAAGAGGCACAACAACATGGCTTCGGAAAAGACGACCTACTGGATGGCGTTAGGCATCGTGGCACTGCTGCTCGGCAACCACTTCGTGCAGAAAGCTGACTGGAACTGCTACCGGGTACGCGCCTTCACGGCGATGCAGCGCATATCCGACTCAGGCAATCGCATGACAGACCGCATCCAGGCGTCCCTCAACCGAAGCTCAAGCCGGTGCGAACGAGTGCAATCCCGGGTAGCCTACGCGGAGGCGCGCATCGCCTCTGCCCAGTGCCTCCTGGCCGAGAAGCAGGCTGCTCTGGCCCAGGCTGAGGCTCTTCGTCAGCAACAGGTTCTGATCATCAACCGGATGCACGACCCGGTCCTCCGCCCGCTGCCCAGGGTCAATGTTGTCGTTCCCGGGCCGGTTGAAACCGGCGACAACGACCCGATCTAGACTTACCCACTCGCGCTGGCGCAAATATTCCTGGTTCTTTTGTTCCTCCGCTTGCTCCAATGGATTTTGGAGGAACCATGCAGGAAACCGCTCAACAATACATACAGCGCATTCTCGGGAACCTGGACGGCCGCGATCCCATCCAGATCCAGACAGCCACGCCCAAGAAGTTGCAGAGCCTGATCAAGCCCCTCAACAAGAAGCAACTGACTCAGAGACCCGAACCGGGGAAATGGTCGATAGCCGAGGTCCTGGCCCACCTGGCCGACGCGGAACTGGTTGGCGGCTGGCGGATGCGGCTGATCGTAGGCAATAACGGGGTATCGATCCAGCCTTTCGATCAGGACGTCTGGGCCGAGACCTTCGCCTATGGCAAGCGCGATCCTAAGCAATCGCTCGAAACCTTCCGTTCGCTGCGCGAAAATAATCTGCGCATGTTGAAGGCATTGCCGAAGAACCTCTGGGAAAACTACGGCATGCACCAGGAACGCGGAAAAGAGACCATCGCACATATCG
>Ga0335082_10009345_pt1 | contig 10649 bp, 8 predicted proteins | sample Lox_Sample_41_FD_206718 | JGI IMG/M metagenome (GOLD analysis project Ga0335082, IMG submission 206718) | Soil microbial communities from Loxahatchee National Wildlife Refuge, Florida, United States - Lox_Sample_4.1 | ecosystem: Environmental > Terrestrial > Soil > Wetlands | place: USA: Florida...
GCGGTTGACGCGATCGCGGAACTCCGCGGCGTCCTCGCTCACGACGGCGCTCGCCGCGCCCGACCCGGCGGCGATCTCGTAGATCTCCGCGGACAGGTCCTGTCGGTTGACCCATCGCGCCGTTCCGCCCGCCTTCTCCAGCTCCTCGGCGAACCTGTCGAAGAGCCGGCCGTCGCCCGACGCCGGGGTCGGCGGCAGGCGCTCCGGCAGCGCCGACACCGCGACGCCGGCCAGGCCGGCGCGGACCCGCCCGAGGAAGGCGTCAGGCTCCACCGGCGCTCCCGCTCCGAGGCCGTCGTTCGCTCCGCTTCCAGCGCTCCCGGAAGGTCCGGGAGGCGATCGGAGGAAGGTCGCGGTCGCTCGTCCAGCGCGACAGCGGGAAGGGAGCCCTCCGGATGCGGCCGCCGCGCGCGAACACGGTCTGCCCGATGCGCCCGAGGCGCGCGGCGAGCCGGTAGCTCCAGGGGTGGCTCCAGGCACCGCTCCTGGTTCGGAACGCGGATCGCTCCGCTGCGCCGGCGCGCTCGCGCGCGACGTCGCGGCGGAGCGACAGCAGGTGCTCGTGCAGGGGGATCCGCACCGGGCACACGTCGGTGCAGGCGGCGCACAGCGACGAGGCCATGGGCAGGTCGCCGGCGCGCTCGAACCCGACGAGCAACGGGGTCAGGACGGCGCCGATCGGTCCGCCGTAGACGGCGCCGTAGCCGTGCCCGCCGACCTGCCGATAGACCGGACACACGTTCTGGCACGCGCCGCAGCGGATGCAGTGCAGGACAGACCGGTACTCGGTGCCGAGCAGCTTCGACCTGCCGTTGTCCAGGATCACGACGTGGACCTCTTCCGGGCCGTCCACGTCGTCCGCGCCCCGCGGCCCGCCGACGACGTTCAGGTACGCCGTCACGCGCTGCCCGGTCGCGCTCCCCGTCAGCAGCGGCAGCATGACCGCCAGTTCGCGGAACGACGGCACGATTCGCTCCATCCCCATCAGCGCGACATGCACCTTCGGCAACGTCGAGCACATGCGCCCGTTGCCCTCGTTCGTCACGATCACGAACGCGCCGGCGTCGGCGACCGCGAAGTTCACACCGGTGATCCCGACCTCGGCGGCCAGGAACCGGTCGCGCAGCAGCTCGCGCGCGAACCGCGTCAGCTCGGGCGGGTCGGGTGGCAGGTGCGTGTGGTGAGCTTCATTGAAGAGGTCGGCCACGTCGCCGCGCGTCTTGTGGATCGCCGGGACGATGATGTGCGAGGGCGGCTCGTGCGCAATCTGCACGATGTACTCGCCCAGATCGGTCTCCACCACGTCGACGCCGTCGGCCTCGAGGGCGTGGTTGAGGCCGATCTCTTCCGACGCCATCGACTTCCCCTTGGCCACGCGCGTCGCGCCGTGGTCCCGGACGACGCCGCGGACGTACTCGACCGCCTCCGCGCCGTCTCCGGCGAAGAACACCTTCGTCCCCCGGGCCTCCGCCGCGCCGGCGAACTGCGCGAGATAAGTGTCCAGACGTGCCACCGTGTGCGCGCGGACGGCCTCCCCGGCCTCGCGCATCGCCTCGAGGTCCGCCCCGGCGAACGCGTTCGCGCGGTTGACGACGAACCGGTCCATCGCCGAGCCGATCGCGCGGCGGAGGCCGGGCTTCTCCAACTGGATGTGCGCGAGCTCGGCGAACGTTCCCCGTCGCCCCTCGCCGGCGCTCATGTCGCTCCCGCGCGCAGCCCGGCCGCCTCGGCGAGCAGCGACGCGACGTGGATCGTTCGAACCTCCGAGTCGCCGCGGCCGAGCCGGCCGGCCAGGTGCATCAGGCACCCGGCGTCTCCGGCGACGACCGCGACGGCGCCGGTCCCTTCGATGTCCGCGGCCTTGTCGTCGGCCATCGCGACGGCAACCTCGGGGAGCCGGACCGAGAACGTCCCCCCGAAACCGCAGCACTGGTCGGGCCTCTCCATCTCGACCAGCTCGAGCCCGTCGATCCCCGACAGGAGCTGCCGCCCCTGGCCGCGCAGCCCCAGCTCGCGCAGCCCGTGGCAGGCGTCGTGGTAGGTGACGCGCCCCTCCCACCGGCCCTCGAAGCGGTGGAGGCCCAAACGGTCGACCAGGAACTCGGTCAGCTCGAACGTCCGTGCGGCGAGGGCGCGCGCGCGCTCCTCCTCGGGCTCGCCCGCGAACAGATGCGGATAGGAGATGCGGAGCATCGCCGCGCACGATCCGGAGGGAGCAACCACCGCGTCGAAGGCGTCGAACGCGCGAAGCGTGCCGCGCGCGAGCCTGCGGGCGTCGTCGACGAACCCTGAGTTGAACGGCGGTTGCCCGCAACAGGTCTGACCGGCCGGGAACGCGACGTCGGCTCCCGCGTGGCGCAGGAGCGCGACGCTCGCTTCACCTACCTCCGGGTACAGCAGGTCGACGAGGCAGGTGACGAACAGCGCCACGCGCGCCGGCGGCATGTCCGCATCCTACCGGTGGCCGTTCGGCGCGGGCGACGGTTGCGTCCACGGGAGGTTCAGCCCATCGGTTCCCACCAGCGGCACGCCGGTGATCAGCGCGGTCTGCAGGTCGAGCGACCGAAGGTCCTCCGGCTCGAGGTCGTGCACGTCGGCCTTCCCGCACGCGCGCGCGAACATCTGGATCTCCATGATCATCGAGCGCAGGAAGTTGGTCACCCGGTCGGCCGCCTCGTCCACGGGCAGCCGCTTGATGAGCTCCTCGTCCTGCGTCGTGATCCCCACGGGGCAGCCGCCCGTGTGGCAGTGGTGGCAGAAGCCCGGCTCGGTGCCGAGCCGCTCGTAGTCCTCGCGGTGGACGTCCTTGTTGCAGTTGAGGGCGATCAGCGCGGCCGTCCCGATGCCGACCGCGTCGGCGCCGAGCGCGATGGCCTTGGCCGCGTCGACCCCGCCGCGGATGCCGCCCTGGATAACGAGCTGGACCTCGCCGTACAGCCCGATCTCCTCGAGCGCGCGGCGCGCCTCGACGACGGCCGCGATCGTCGGGATCCCCGTGTGGTCGAACAACACCTCGGGCGAAGCGCCCGACGCTCCCTCCATGCCGTCGATCACGATCACGTCGGCGCCGGCCTTCGCGGCCAGCTTGACGTCGTCGCGAACGCGGCACGCGCCGATCTTCACGTAGACCGGCACGCGCCCCTCGGTCGCCTGGCGCACCTCTTCGATCTTGATCACGAGGTCGTCGGCGCCGGTGAAGTCGGGGTGCCGAACCGGCGAGCGCTGGTCGACGCCGAGGGGGAGCGTGCGCATGCGCGCAACCTCTTCGGAGACCTTCATCCCCAGCAGCACGCCGCCGGTGCCCGGCTTGGCTCCCTGGCCGACGACGATCTCGACGGCTTCAGCCTGGCGCATGTGCTCTGGGTTGTTCCCGTAGTGGCTCGGGCAGATCTGGTACACGAGCGTCTTCGAGTTCTCACGCTCCATGGGGTGCATGCCGCCGTCGCCGGTGGTCGTCGACGTGCCCATGGCCGTCGCCGCCTTGCCGAGCGCCGCCTTCGCGTTGCGCGACAGAGCGCCGAACGACATCCCGACGATCGTCACGGGGATGTCGATCGTGACGGGATTGGCCGCGCGCGTCCCCAGCACCGTCTTCGTGTCGCACCGTTCCCGGTAGCCCTCCAGCGGGACACGAGAGAGCGTGCAGGGAATGAACGTCAGGCCGTCGAAGCTCGGAACCGCGCGGTGCAGCGCACCGCCCGCGTAGCGGTACCGGCCGAGGTCGGCCTTGGTCTGGATGTCGTCGATGACGGCGCGGGTCCAGATGGGGCTCTCGCGAAGGACCGGCGCGCCCGCGCCGGAGCCGCCGTCGCCTAGAACGCTTCCTTCCATAGCTCGTATTTCTCCTTCTCGAAGTGCCACAGCGTGCCTGCCGACGTCACGTGCTTCCAGGGGCGATCCCACTCGTGGCCGAGCGGCTCGAGCAGCTCGCGAAGGCGCGCCAGCTCCTCGTCGGTCGCGTCGCGCTGCACGGCGTCGGCACCCAGGCTCCTCGCCGAACCGCCCAGGAAGATGTCGCCCTGATACATCGAGTCGCCGAGCGCGTCGCCGGCGTCGCCGCCGACGACCAGCGTGCCGGCCTGCATCATGAAGCCGGTCATGTAGCCGACCCCGCCGCCGACGATCACTTCGCCGCCCTTGAGCGCGATCGCGGCGCGGGGGCCGACGTCCCCGTCGACGACGATGCGCCCGCCGCGAATCGACGCGCCCACCGACGATCCAGCGTTGCCGTGCACGTGAACGCTGCCCGTCATGAGGTCCGCCCCCACCGACCAGCCGGCGTTGCCGAACACCTCGACGGCCGGCCCCATGCCGAGCGCGCCGACGAAGTAGCCCACGTTCCCCCCCGCGACGATGTGCACGTTTCCCGGCATCGCGACCGCGAGGTTGTGCCGGCCCTTGGGGTGGGCGATGCGGATCTCGGCCGCGCCCTCGGCGATCGCCGCTCGCAGGCGGCCGTTGATCTCGCCGGCGTCGAGTTCTTCGGCGTCGATCGTGACGCCGGCGTCGACGCCGCTCACGCGGCGGCTCTTCGCTCGTCCAGGCTCCACGTGAGGACCTCTCCCGCCTGGACCTCGCGCGTCGTTCCCGTCGTCTCGCCGAGCGCCGCCTCGATCGCGTGTTCCTCCGAGGCCACCGCCACGGCGCGGTCGTCCTCGTAGATCACGCCGGGCTTGCTCGCGAACGGATCGCGAGCGACGCCGAACCCCTCGGCCGTCGATATCAGGTACGTGAACGAGCCGTCGAGGTCGCGCATCGACGCCGTGACGGCCTCGTTCAGGGAATCGCCGCGCGCGAGGCGGTCGGCGATGTAGAGCGCGATGAGCTCGGTGTCGTTTCCGGTCCGGAACCGATACCCGCGCATCTCGAACAGGCGGCGGAGCTTGTAGTAGTTGGTCAGCTGTCCGTTGTGCACGACGGCCACGTCCTCGAACGGCCGCGCCCAGAAGGGGTGCGCGTGCGCCACGTCGACGCGGCTCTCCGTCGCCATCCGCGTGTGGCCCGTTCCGTGACGGGCGGAGATGCCGTTCAGCCCGTAGGTGCGCCCGAGCTCCTCGGCCGCGAACTCGTGCTTCACGATCTCGAGCGACCGGCCCACCGAGAACACGTCGACGCCGGAGCGGTCGAGGACGTCGGCCACCTCGGCGGCGGGTGCATCGGTGGCGATCTCCACTCGGAGGTATCCGGCCGTGCGGTCGTCGTGCCGGACGGTCCAGCGCTCCTTGAGCGCCTCCAGGGCCGCGGACGCCGCGTCGTCGTCCTCCGCGTACCAGCCCCGGACGACGAAGCCGTCGTCGACGCGCGGCCCGTAGAGGGCCACGCCGCACGAGTCGGGGCCCCGCCGGTGGAGCGAGCGCACCATGGCCAGGAGCGCCTCGGCGGCCCCCGGGGCCGCGGGGTCTTTCTGCAGGTAGCCGGCGATTCCGCACATGAAAGGTCGGTCCCCCTTGGAGGCGATGGAGGAGCACAGGGTACGTCCCCGCCGGGGGAGCCCGCCACGGTCCGGCGCCCACTCCCGGAGGCTCGTTCGGTGTGCATCGCGCATAGTTCGCGGGCTCCACCCGAACCCCGTGCTATCCTGCGAAAACCCCTCCAGGAGGCCGAATCGGTGGCTCAGGCAGCGATCCCGCGATCCCGCGGCGGGGCACGACGCACACAACCCGGGGAGGCCGCGAAGGCGCTTCGGGACATCCTCCAGGGACGCCGCGCGGAGATGCAGGCCGTGTTCGACATGGTCGCCACGCTTACGTCGACGCTCGAGCTCGAGCGCCTGCTGAACTACGTGGTCAAGGTGTGCGCCGAGCTCACCGGCTGCGCGGGCGCGCTCGTCTACTTGTGGGAAGAGGACCGCGAGCGGCTGGTCGTGCGGGCGGCGGTCGAGGGCTACGAGCAGTGGGTGGGGCGCTTCTCGCTGGCCCTGGGCGAAGGGCTCACCGGCTGGACCGCCCTCACCCGGCAGCCGGGCATCATCAGCGAGAACCCGAACGACGACCCGCGGTTCAAGTTCGTCCCGGAGCTGAACGACGACCGCTTCCAGTCCTACCTGACCATCCCGGTCGTGTCGCCGGCCGACCGCCTGCTCGGGGTGATCACGCTGCACACCGAGGCACCGCACGAGTTCGGCGAGGACGATCTGATCCTGATGAACACCCTCTCGCGCCTGTTCGCCGTGGCCGTCGAGAACGCGCAGCTGTACGAGCGGCAGGACCGTCAGGTGAAGGTGCTGCACTCTCTCGCCGAGACGAGTCACGCCGTCGTGCAGACGTCTTCGCTGCGGCACATCCTGTACCGGCTGGCGTCGACGGCCGGCAGCCTCCTCTGCGCCGACCACTGCGCGGTCATGACGCTGGACGAGGAGGGGAGCCACCTCGGGCTCGAGACGATCTGGTCGTCGGGCCCGGAGACGCGCGGGAGCCCACCGGCGGCCGTTTCGGCCACCGGCCACTGGGCGCGGATCCTCGGGGCGACCGCGCCGGTGGTGCTCGCGCGGCGCGACCATCGCGACGCCTTCGCGACGTTCGACGCCCTCGTCCCGCACGCGCGGACGGCGCTCGTCGCGCCGATGCGCGTCTCCGACCGTGTCGTGGGGACGTTCATCTGCTTCTCCGACGCGGCCCGCGCGTTCGGCCGTGAGGACCAGGAGCTGCTGTCGACGGTCGCGTCGCAGGCCGCCCTGGCGGTGCAGAACGCGCGCCTGATCGAGGCGCTCACCGAGCGCAACGTGGTGCGCGACCTGTTCGAGGCGCTGATGCTCGGCGAGGAGGGCGAACTCGGGCTCGAGGCGCGCGCGAGCCGGCTGGGGGTCGACCTCGCCAGGCCGTACGTGATCGTGGCGTTCGAGGTCACCGCCCATCCTCCGGACTTCGACGGCGACCGCCTGTGGCTCGGACTGCGCCAGGACCTGGTCGGCGGCTTCCCGGGAACGATCTGCACGTACCGCGACCACTCGCTCACCGCGCTCGTCAGGATCTCGGACGCGACCAACGTGGAGGCGCTGGCCGAGCGCCTCGACGAGACCGCTTCGCACCACGAGCGGGCGCCCGACCTGCTGATCTCGGCCGGCGTCTCGCGGGTGTGTCGCGGCCCGGCCGACTACCCGGACGCCTTCGAGCAGGCGCGCCAGGCGCTGCTGATGGGCAGGGCCGTCAGGGGTCCCGGCGCCGTCGTGCCGTTCGACGAGCTCGGAGCGCAGTGGCACCTTTTCTCCGTCGCCCAGCAGCAGGTCCGCGACATCTACCAGGAGCGGCTCGAGGCGCTGCTCGCCCACGATCGTGAGCGCGGGAGCCAGCTCTTCCGGACCGTCGAGGTCTACCTGGAGTGCATGGGCAACGCGAAACTCGCCGCCGAGCGCCTGTACATCCACCGCAACACGCTGCGGCAGCGCTTCGAGAAGATCCACCGCGTCACCGGCGTCGACCTCACCGACACCGAGCGGTGGTTCGACTTGATGATGGCGCTGCGGATCATCCGCCTGCGCGAGCTCGCCGGCTGAGCCGGCTTCTCCTCTGGCACCCCGAGGCGGTACCGTATGCGTCCGGCCGCGCCTCGGCGGCCGCGAGAGGGGGCCTGGGGTGAGCGACGTCGACGGCGTGCTGGAGGACTGGGGCCGGGAGGGGATCGAGTACGTCCGCTTCGAGCTCCCCGACATGCACGGGATCTCCCGGTCCAAGACCGTCCCGCTCCGGCACGCACGCGACTATTCGGAGCGCGGTCTGAATATGTACGGAGGAGCGAGCGTCCTCGACTCGCGCTCGGACGTCGTCGGCGGGACTCTGTACAACGAGGAGACGGGGTACGGCGACCAGTTGCTGTTCCCCGACCCAGCCTCGGCGGCGATCGTGCCGTGGGCCGATCGGACTGCGCGGTTCATCTGCGATGCCCGTTGGTACGACGGGACGCCGCTCGGCGCCACGCCGCGCCACGTGTTCCGCCGGGCGCTCGAGCGCTGTCACGAGATGGGGTTCGAGCCCGTCATGGGGTCGGAGTTCGAGTTCTACCTGCTCGATCCGGAGTCGCACGAGCCGCTGTTCGGCGGCTACCACATCTTCAACACCGTCCGGAACGACTGGGTCCCGGCGATCCGGACGATCCTCGACCTGATGCCCGAGATCGGCGTCGACATCATCACGTCCAACTGCGAGTACGCGGGGGCGCAATGGGAGATCAACTTCGCGCCCGGCCGCGGTCTGGCGGGGCCGGACAACGCGTTCACGTTCAAGAACGGGACCAAGGAGATCGCGCGGCGGGAGGGATACCTGGCGAGCTTCATGAGCAAGCCGTGGGCGGGGTCGTCCGGGAGCGGCTGCCACACGCACCTCTCGCTGCTGGACAGGGATTCCGGAAAGAATGCGTTCGGCGACGAGAGCGATCCGCAGGGGATCAGCGACACGTGCCGCGCATTCGTCGCCGGGCAGATGGCGTACGCGAAGGCCGTCGACGCCATCATCGTGCCGACGGCCAACTGCCACCGACGCCGGCGGCGGCACACGTTCAGCCCGACCAACATCTCGTGGGGGCTCGAGGACCGCTCGGCGCTGCTGCGCGTCAAGGGCGGGACGCCGGAATCGAAGCACGTCGAGAACCGCGCCCCGAGCGCGCTCTCGAATCCCTACCTGGCCGGAGCGGCGCTGCTGCAGGCCGGTCTGCAGGGGATCGCGGACGGCCTGACGCCGCCCGAGCCGTCGAAGCTCGGCATGCCCGCGGAAGAGGATGCCTCGAACGAGCCCCTGCCGACCTCGCTGCCGGAGGCGCTCGACGCGCTCGAGGCCGAGCCCAAGGCGCGCGACTTCTTCGGCGACGAGTTCCTGACCGCGTACCTGACGATGCGGCGCTACGAGCTGTCCCGCTTCAACGACTGGGTCACGGACTGGGAGCGCGCAGAGTATCTTGAGGTCTTCTGAGGCGGGAGGGGTCCGGGGATGACAGAAACGACGTCCTTCACGAAGTTCGAACCGACGCCGCAGCAGTACGCGTGGACCTTCGGCGGCGTCGATCCAGTGTTGCGCGTGCGGCCCGGCGAGATCCTGGATCTGTTCACCGAGGATTGCTTCGCCGGACGCATCCGGAGCAGCGAGGACGTGCCGAGCAAGTCCATCGAGTACCCCTACATCAACCCCCAGACCGGTCCGTTCTTCGTCGAGGGCGCCCAGCCGGGCCACACGCTCGCCGTTCACCTCATCGACGTGCAGCCCGCGCGCGACTGGGCGGTGAGCACGACCGTGCAACTCTTCGGGGCCTTGACGGGGACCCGGATCACGGCCACGTTGCAGCCGCCGCTGCCCGAGCGGACGTGGATGTACCGGGTGAACCGCGAGTCGGCCACCGTCGAGTTCGAGGCGCTCGATTCCCAGTTCACGACCTCCTTCCCGCTCGATCCCTTCCACGGCACGATCGGCGTCGCGCCGGCCGCGTTCGAGGCGCGGAACGTGCTCGTCCCTGAGGCGTTCGGAGGGAACATGGACACACCCGAGGCCAGAGCCGGGACGACGCTCTACTTCGGCGTCAACGTTCCCGGCGCGCTGTTCTCGCTGGGTGACGGCCACTACACGATGGGCGAGGGCGAGGCGTGTGGGGTCGCCGTCGAAGGTGCGATGAACACGCTGCTGACGGTCGACGTCGTCCAGGGGACGTACTGCGAGTGGCCGCGGCTGGAGACCGACGACGCGCTGATGGTCGCCGGGTCCTACCGCCCGCTGGAGGACGCCTTTCGCATCGCGCACGTGCAACTGGTCACGTGGATCGCGACGGCGACCGGACTGTCGACGATGGACGCGTACCAGCTGGTTTCCCAGGGGGCGCGCTCGAGGATCGCGAACGTCTGCGACGCCAACTACACGATCGTGGCCAAGATCCCGAAGCAGTTCCTACCGTCGGACATCCCGTGGATGGGCGGGGTGCACGAGACGCTGCGGGAACGAGGGAAGGCCGCGCTCGCGAGCCGAGCTCCGGGATCCTGATCGTGACCACGGTGGCCGTGCGAAGCCGTCCGCACGCGCCGCGACGGTCGATCCAGGCCTGATGCCCGAGGCCGAACCCGGGGAGGGGCAGCCCGCACCCGGCGAGTTCCGGAGCGCAGAGCTCCTGTTCCTGTCGCAGGAGGACGTCGTGGCGGCCGGAGGCCTCGACATGGCCCCGACCATCGACGTCGTGCGCGAGGCGTTCCGGCTGCAGGCGCTCGGAGACACTCGGCTCCCCTCCAAGCCCACGATCCGGTGGAGCGATGCGATCGACTCGGAGGAGCGCGAGGGCAGGATCATGGCGATGCCGGCGTACGTGGGCGGCGACATGGACGTCGCGGGCTTGAAGTGGATCCCGTCGGTGCCGGACAACGCTTCGCGTGGCCTTCCGCGCGGGATCGGGCTGATCGTGCTGACCGATCGCGTCACCGGCCTGCCGCTCGCCGTGATGGACGGGACGGTCGTCTCGGCGATGCGGACCGGCGCCGTGACCGGGCTTTGTTGTTCGTTGCTCGCGCGCGAGGGCGCATCGGTCGTGGCGCTGCTGGGCGCCGGCGTCCAGGCGCGCACTCAGCTCTTGGGGCTCAGGGCTTCGCTGCCGGGCCTGGCCGAGGTCCGCGTCTGGGACCTTGCCCCCGATCGCGCGGAGGCGTTCTGCCGGGAGGCGTCCGGCGTCGGGGTGGAGGTGACGCC
>Ga0335082_10009346_pt1 | contig 10649 bp, 15 predicted proteins | sample Lox_Sample_41_FD_206718 | JGI IMG/M metagenome (GOLD analysis project Ga0335082, IMG submission 206718) | Soil microbial communities from Loxahatchee National Wildlife Refuge, Florida, United States - Lox_Sample_4.1 | ecosystem: Environmental > Terrestrial > Soil > Wetlands | place: USA...
TGACCCGGGATGACCCTCCAGCCGCGTGGTTCCTGGTGGACGAGGCCGCGCTGCGCCGCTGCGTCGGGTCGGCGGGGATCATGGCCGGGCAGCTGGCTCGCCTGGCCGGCGTGGCACGCCTGCCGAACGTCACGATCCAGGTGGTGCCGAACATCGCGCACGCTGGCCTGCTCGGCGGGTTCGCGATCGCCGAGCATGCCGCGTATGTCGAGACCGCGGTAGCCGGGCAGGTATTCGAGGACGCTGAGATCATTGCCGGGCTGCTTACCCGCTTCGATACGCTCAGGAACGAGGCGCTCCGGGGGTCGGAGTCCCTGGCCTTGATAGAGCGGATGTGCACCGAATGGACAGCAACTGGCGCAAGAGCAGCTACTCAGGCTCCAACGGCGGAGAATGCGTAGAAGTCGCCACGACCGAGGCCGTGCTGGTCCGCGACACGACCGACCGCAAGGGCCCGGTGCTCACGTTCACCGCGGACGCATGGCGGGCGTTCACCGCGGCAATCAGGTAACCGTCGCCACCTACCGCGCGACAGGGCACCCTCGGACATCCGAAGGTGCCCCGTCGCACAGCGGGCCGGGTTTGCCAAGCCTGCTGGCCGTTTGCCGTCTGCCACCCAATGGCTACCAGCTACGGATCGCGGACGTGCAGGCTGCCACTAGAAGCAGGCACGAAGGGACCTGAGGTCAATGGCCAGGACAGCAACACAAGCCAGCCCGCGGCTGATCGCCCTGGCCTTGCCGGGCATTCCGGAATCGGTGCCGATAGCGCGTCGGCGTGTCCAGGCCGCGCTCGGCTTGCACGGGCTGGGCGAGTTCACCGAGGACGCCGAGGTCATCACGGCCGAACTGGTCGCCAACGCGGTCCAGCACGCCTGCGAAGACGGCACCAAGGCAATCGGGGTAATCCTCACCCATGCCGGGATCCCGGCCGCGGTGACTGTCGCCGTGTCGGACTGCTCCCCGCAGGTCCCCGTCAGGCGTGACACGCCGGCCGGCAGCGAGCAGGGTCGGGGGCTGCAGATCGTGGAGGCGCTCTCGGCTCACTGGGGCTGGCGCTGCGGAGGTGGCGGGAAGGTGGTCTTCGCGGTACTGGCCCGGGAGGGATGACCGGTCATGGCCGACATCGCAGACCTGCCGATGCTCCACGACATCGATGCCGACTACTCACCCCAGTACGTCAAGCTCGCCTGGGTCCTCCGCGGCAAGGTCGAGTCCGGCCAGTACCGCCGGGGCGACATCCTGCCGGCCGCCGATCTCGCCAGCCAGTACAAGGTGTCCGTCCGGGTGACCTGCAACGCGCTCGCGATGCTGGCGGCGAACCGGTACGTCAGCCGCCCAGGAGCCTTCCTGTCGTACCGCGTCATCTGGCAGGCGGGTGCCTGATGACCGGACGATTCCGCCGCGTCGATGAGATTCCGCAGGACCGGGCTGCTGTCGTCGGCGCGAACCTCCGGGTCCTGCGCCAGCAGCACGGCTGGAATCAGGCCAAGCTCGGCGAGCTGATGGGCTGGCCTAGTAACTCCACCGTGTGCGCCGCCGAAGGCCGCGCAACGGCAGGCAGCGGGGGTTCACCACCCAGGAGGTTGAGCGGCTGGCCGCTATCTTCGGCCTCTCCCCAGCACAGCTCACAATGGAGTGCGCGAACTGCGGCGGGCACCCGCCGGCCGGGTTCGCCTGCCTGACCTGCGGAGCCCGGCCCTAGGCATGAAGCCCGGGTTCGCGGGCCGACCATAACAGCCGGACCGAGCCGGCGCTCGCGAAGTGCCTTCGGCAAGGCCACAGCCCTCGACCTCAGAAGACGCTCGTCATCGCGGCATGAGCGGACATTGCGCCGTGCGCATTCACCCGGCTCAGCTGCGACGTGCGCCGCGGACGACGAGGGCTCTGCCGGCACCGATCCCTTCGTGCGCGGTATCCGCTTGGCGTGGTGGTCAACCGGCCCTGGGTGTGGCCCGACCGATGACTCTTCCGCGCCGTGCTGGTCTGTATATGGTGAGGACCGACTCACGGGGAGGCTGACGCCGTGCGGAAACTGACCTTCGGCATGAACCTGAGCCTGGACGGCTACATCGCCGCGCCCGGCGGCGACCTCGGCTGGAGCGTGCCGAGCGACGAGCTGTTCCAGTGGTGGTCCGACCGGGTGGGGGCGACGGGCCTGGCGTTGTACGGGCGCAAACTGTGGGAGACGATGAGCTCCCACTGGCCGGCCGCCGGCCAGCAGCCTGGCGCCACGCCGGCGGAGATCGAGTTCGCCCGCCGCTGGCGGGACATGCCGAAGGTGGTGTTCTCCTCGACGACCAGCACGGTCGACTGGAACACCCGCCTGGTCACCGGCGACGCGGTCACCGAGATCACCCGGCTCAAGGCCGGGGACGGCGCCCCCATGGACATCGGCGGCGCCACACTCGCCGCGGCGGCCATGCGGGCCGGGCTGATCGACGAGTACGTGCTGGCCACCGCGCCGGTCTTGCTGGGCAGCGGCACGCCGTTCTTTACGGCCCTGGACAACGGGGTGAACCTGACCCTGGTGGAGACCCGGACGTTTCCCGGCGGCGTGCTCCTGACCAGGTACGAGACCAAGCACTAGGCGCCCGACGTCACGTCGGCGCGGGGCTTTCGGGCCGCCAAGGATCTACAGGTCTTGACAATTCCCCCCCTGAGCTCGCGCGTTGGCGTCAGGAACGAAGGGTGCGCAGGCCGGTGCGGATTTCGCTGACCAGGATCTCGGGCTGTTCCAAGGCTGCGAAGTGCCCGCCCTTGTCGGCCTCGCCGTAGTGGATCAGGTTGCTGTAGGTGTCTTCGATCCAGCTTCGCGGCAGGCGCGGGATGTCCCTCGGGAAGACGGTCACCGCGATCGGAAGCGTCAGCTTCGGGCCGGCGAAAGTGGCCGATTTGTTCTCCCAGTAGATGCGGGCGGACGACGCTGCGCTGTTGGTGAACCAGTACAGGGATATCGCGTCGAGCATGTCGTCGATGCTGAGGGCGTCCTCGGCGAGCCCGTGGTTGTCGGTCTTGGACTGGAACTTGTCGTAGATCCAGGCTGCCTGACCAGCGGGAGAGTCCGCCAGGGCGAACCCGATAGTCTCCGGCTTCGTGCCCTGAAGGTGGTTCGCCCCGCCGAGATCACCGGTGTACAGGGCGAGGGTCTCCACGGCGTAGCGCTGTTCGGGCGACAAGGTGCCGGGTATCTGCGCGGGAAAGGCGTACTGGGTGTTCAGGTGAATTCCGACAAGCCCCTCAGGTTGCATGGCCCCCAGGGCGGTGGTGACGACGGCACCCCAATCGCCGCCCTGCGCGGCCCATCTGGTGTAGCCCAGACGCTTCATCAGCTCCGCCCACGCGCTTGCGATGCGCGATACAGTCCACCCGGTCTGCGCGGGCTTCTGGGAGAACCCGAACCCGGGGAGCGACGGGACGACGACGTCGAATGAATCGGCGGCGTCTCCCCCGGACGAAGCCGGATCGGTGAGCGGGCCGATCAGCTTCAGGAACTCCACGATCGAGCCCGGCCATCCGTGCGTGAGTATCAGCGGCATCGCGCCGGGATTCTTGGACCTGACGTGGATGAAGTGGATGTCCAGCCCGTCAATCTCGGTCAGGAACTGGGGGAAGCGATTGAGCCTGGACTCCAAGCGCCGCCAGTCGTAGCCGCGCTCCCAGTAGCCGGCCAGAGACCTGGCGTTCTCTACGCGAACCCCTTGCGACCAGTCGCCCACCGTTTCCGGATCCGGCCATCGAGTTCTGGCCAGCCGCTGCTTCACGTCGTCGATCTCCGAATCCGGGATCGACACGGTGAACGAGCGGACGAGGGCCGAGGTCGGCGGCGTCGGTGCGGTCATTGCCTTCTTCTCCCGAGCTTCGAAGCACATTAGCGAGTCCCTTCGGTGATCCATCAACCATTGTCAGGGCGCACTGCGCCCCTGTCGGCTGACGGCTTGGGCCCTGGGGCGGTGCGGCTCAGCCGGGAAGTTCGGTGACGCCGAGGGCGAAGTCCCGATTCCCCACCCCGTGGCGGGCGAGGCCCATCACGACCAGGCCTGCTCCTTCCAGCCAGTGCGCCATTTCCAGGCCGCCGACGTCCAGCGGGCGCAGCCCGAGGCTCTCGATGAACGCCTCCACTCCCGCCTTGGCCTGCGCATCGTCGCCAGCGATGAAGACGTCGGGCCGGCCCGGCCTGGACCAGGCGCTGGCCGCCGTCCGCGCCGGCGACACCCTGGTCGTCCCCAAGCTCGACCGGCTCGCCCGCTCCGTCCCCGACGCCCGCGACATCGGCGACACTCTCGTCACCCGCGGCGTCCGCCTGTCCCTCGGCGGCACCATCTACGACCCCGCCGACCCCATGTCCAAGATGTTCTTCAACATGCTGGCCGTATTCGCCGAGTTCGAAGCCGACCTGCTCAGGATGCGCACCCGCGAGGGCATGGCCACCGCCCGCGCCTGCGGCAAGCTCAAAGGCAAGAAGCCCAAGCTCACCAGCCGTCAGCAAGCCGAGCTCACCCGCATGCACGCCACCGGCGAGTACACCATCGCCGATCTCATGGAGGTCTTCTCCGTCGGCCGCGCCACCGTCTACCGGGTCCTGAACCGCGCCGCCGCCGGCTCACCCAGCCTCGCCTCTTGACGACCACGGAGGCCGCCGCGGTGGCCGCGCTGCGCGAGCTCGCGGGCGGCCAGGGGTGACTTGCTGGCCGAGGTGGCGGGTGTGGCCGGGGGATTCGCCTGGGGCAGCCTGGAGGAGCCGCTGGCCGCCCAGGTGGCGCGTCTGTGCCGGGCCGCCGGGACCGACCCGGAGACGATCCCGGCGTGGACCGAGGAGGAAAGGCGCCGAACTAGGAACACAAGGATGCCGCCCTAGCGCGTCCGTAACGAGGTGACTCCCGCGGACCAGCCAGGATATCCGCGGGAGCCATGCCTGTTTTGCGCCCCGCCGCGCGGGAGGAACCCCTTGGGAGCTGACGCGACGGGGTTTTCGCGTCGCGCGCCTACCCTTGTCGGCCCGGACTATGCGTTGCACGCACCCGTGACAGGTCTGCGGAAGACCTTCGTTTCAGGAAGTCCCGCGCCGGGACGGTGCACCGGCCTGGACGGCGGCGCGACGAGCTGCGCGGTCTCCGCGTCGATGACGATGTTCCGGCGGAGCAGCACGCGGCGGACGACCTGCTCGGCGTGCCGGGTCGCGTCGCGCGGGCCGATGGCGGCGGCGGAGGAACCGGTGGCATCGGGCTCGGTCACACCCCGGGCTGTAGAAGAAGGGTCATGGTCTGGTTGCCGGACACGCCGGATTTGCAACACCTTTTCCGGCGATCACTGGGGCGGCGGCTGCCCGGTCCGGGGCTCCGCCGGTGATCATGTTGCCGACCGCTCGATTTACAGCACTGCGAGGCGTCCAGGGGAACCAGCCAGACCGTCGGTAAGACCGGACGAGCCCAGCTAGCGGTCTCGACAGCAGGGATGGGGGTCTTCTGGTCTTGGGCCTGGGACACTGCGTATGTGGAGCTGTCTTTCTTGCGGCCTGAATTGACGTTCGCGTGCGAGCTGGATCCTGCCCGGCTGGCGGCCTTGTTTGCCGACTCGTCGGTGATCGAGGACCTGCTCGCGCTCAGCGCCCGGGTAGCACTGATGGTTTCCGACTTCAGCGACGAGCGGGCCGAGGTGGTCCAGCAGCTGAACGCGGCCGGGATACCGGTGGTGGGCATCCCGCTGCTGCCTTTGGCGCGGGGCTATTACTTCACCGCTGACAACGCTGCCGAGACCGCCGGGCGTTATCAGGAGTGGCGGGCGTGGACGCGCAGGCACAGCCTGACCTGGGCGGGGGTGGGGCTGGACATCGAGCCTGATGCGCGCATCTACCAGCAGATCATGGATAATCCGTGGGGCTTGGTGCCGATGCTGGTTCCCCGGATCTTCGACCGGGCCCGCCCGCAACGGTCGCGGGCTGCGTACGCGGAGTTGGTCGGCCGGATCCGCGCCGACGGGTGGACGGTGGAGAATTACCAGTTTCCGCTGATCGCCGATGAGCGGCGCGCGGGTTCGGCGCTGTTGCAGCGGCTCGCCTTGGTCGATGTCAGGACCGACCGCGAGGTCTGGATGATCTATTCATCGTTCATGCGCGCGCTGGGCCCCGGGCTGATCTGGAGCTACGGACCCGAGGCGTCGGCCATCGGCGTGGGCACCACCGGCGGCGGCCCGGACATACCGGGCTCGCCGCAGATGCCCTCGCTGAGCTGGGAGGAGCTGGCGCGGGATCTGCGGCTGGGCGGGCGCTGGTGCGATCAGATCCTGATCCACAGCCTGGAAGGGTGCGTGTGGCACGGCTTCCTGGGTCGGCTCCGCTCGTTCGACTGGGCCGACACGGCCGCTGCTGCCCCGCCGGGGGCCCGGGCCGCCTCAGGGCTTCGCGGGTCCCTTCGGATGGCGTTGCGGGCGAGCGCTCATCCGCAGGCCGTGCTCGCCAGCGCGCTTGCCTGCTACCTGCGGCGACCGCCCGGCTGGCCGACCTGCCGGTGACCGGGTATGACCGGCTCAGTTCCGGGACCGGGGAGATGCGCTGGCGGCTGCTGCGCCTGATCCCGGTGATGACCGCCGCGGGCCCGGACACCACCCGCAGCGCCCGCGGGCGCCTGGCCGGGGAGATCGCGCTGATACCCACCGCGTTCCGGCAGGCCACGTGGGCACCCGGCGAGCGTGCCGGAACCGTGACCGCGACCTGGCACTTCGGTGATGACACCGAGACCGCTGAGCTGCGAGTAGGGCGAGGACGGCCAGCTGCTGGGGGTGGTAGTGGACCGGTGGGGTAATCCGGACGGCGCCCCCTTCCGCCGCTGTCCCTTCGGGGTAGCGGTCGAGGCCGAAGCGACCTTCAGCGGGATCACCAGCCCGTCGCAATTCCGCGCCGGATGGTGGTGGGGCACCGACCGGCAGGCTGAAGGCGAGTTCTTCCGCGCCCGCATCACAAACGCCCAGTTCGGCTAATGCCAGGAGCTTGCCGAGGCGGGTCGGCCGCCGCCACAGCTACCACATCTGGTTAGTTGAGAGTCAAGGGGCGCGGTGCAAGCTCTCCTGGCCCGTCCTTTGCGATGCATGCTCCGCGTCTGGGCCGGGCGCCGGCACGATCGCGCCGGAGGGCGGTCCTGCTTGCCGGAAGGCCTTGCTGAGCGGGACACACACGATGGGCCAGACGATCGCGTAGCCGATGATCCCGATCTGGCGCAGGGCAATGTGATCCACGGCCGGGCCGACGATGCCCAGCACGCACATCACGCCGGCGATCAGCAGCCCGTTGCGTACGGCCACCTGCCCCGCCGCGTGGAACACCGGAGCGGCGAACAGCAGAGCCAGGGCGAAGAAGATGTCCCATGCGACGATGTCGACGCCGTAGAGCACCGATGGCCAATGCCAGTTGAACAGGTACCCGAAGCCGTGAATCGCACCCGGGTCGATCCGGCGAACGACGGTGAGCTGCACCAGATGCGCGGTCATCGTGAAGCCCGCCAGCAGCATCCAGCCCAGGGCAGGGCAGTCATGCTGCAGGTCTTGGTGCCCTCGGGCGCGCAGGCATGAATGGCCACGGCCAGCAGCACCAGGACCGGCGCCATGACGAGGATCAGGACCTCCATGATGGCCAGGTAGGGGTCTTCGAGAGGCTTGCCGAGGTTCCCCATGGCGGCAAAGCCGGCCACCATGGTGACGGCATAGGCGACCCCGAAGGCGGCGAGCACCCGGGCCGACCACATGCCGATCCAGCGATCGGTCGTGGTGCCTGCCAAGCCCGCCGCGGTTCCCTGGCCCGCAGATCCGCCCAGTCCCGGCCCTCCTGGCCTGCGCTCGAGAACCTTCATGTGGCACCTCCCATGGAAGGGCAGCCATCAGCGATCATCGGCACGGGCTCGTTACGCGCCGACGTTTGACACCCGGCCGGTGAACCATTGACGCGCAACGCGGCCAGCCGCAAGTAGGGCCGAACGACTCCCCTGACCAGGACCCCTGACCCGGCCGCCCGGCCCGATGCCCTGCCGTGGCGATGAGCTGCTGACTTGCGCTCGGTGCCGGACGAGGGTTATTCCGCAACAGGCCCGGGACCAAGGTAGGGGACCTTGGGCATCTGAGCCTGTGATCTACGTCTCTTCCGGCCGCTTCCCCGGCTGGGCAGGCTAGGGCCGTGAACGCGGGCTCGCCTGAGCCTCACGTCGGATCGTCCTCAAGACGGCCGAGCCCCGCAAGGCCAGGTACGTCCGCAGGCCCCAGACCGGAGGTGCGCTATGTGCTCACACCGACCCCCCTGCCCCCCGGCTGACCACCGGGACCGCGACGCCGCCCGCACTGTCGCCTTCCACCCCGAGCAGGGGTGGAGCCTGCTGTGCAATGGGTGATCGTGTTCGACGACATGGGCGAGATCCTTCCCGGCGGCCGGGTGATTCCGGCGCGCGGCCCGGCCCGCGCCTGACTGCCCGCGGGTGCCAGACGCCGAAGGTGCTCGCGGGTAGCCGCCGGCCCGATCCGCAGGCTGGCATCCCGAGCGCATCATTCCCGGGCCAGCCGGCCGTCGCGGACGGCCCGGCACCCGGGACTCAGCAGCAACGCTCCGCACCAGGGCCGCAGCCGTCTGCCGGGGAGGGACACACCATGCACCCGATGTTCAAAGAGCTGTTCATCCGGGCCCACGCCGATGACCTGGTGGCCGAGGAGGACCGCCGGGGCCGCGTGCGCCGGTCCCGGCGAGCCCGATCGGCCATGGTGGTCAGGCCCGCCACCCGTGACCGGCAGAACCGGCCGCGGCCGTGACCGGCCTGCGGAAGACCTTTGTTTCCAGGAAGTCCCGCGCCGGGACGGCGCACCGGCCTGGAGCGCGGCCTGACGGCGGCGGCGAGTTGCGCGGTCTCCGCGTCGATGATGATGTTCCGGCGGAGCAGCCCGTATCGCTGGCAAGTCCCGGGCCCTGGTCTGGGCTGCCGTTGGCCGGTCTGTGGCGTAGCGTGGGTGGCGAGCGGCCCGGTTGCCCGGGCCCGGGACGGCGTTTGGTCCAGTCCTTGCTGACGCCTTCTCTTCCTTCGGTGAAGGAGGCGGCAGGGTGAGCGATGGCACGGTGTCGCGGGCGGCGCGGCGAGATCCTGGCCTGGGATCGCGGTGCTGAATGGCCGGTGACAGGCTGCGGCGGATCCTGGCGGCGCTGGCCGCCGGGGGAGATGCGCGGTCCTCGGCCCGGCTGTGCGGGGCATGCCCGGCGATCGTAGGCGTGAACGGGGCGGTGGTGGCCGAGCCCGACCTGGCCGATCCGGTGGCCCCCCGGTGGCTGGCTTTCACCGGGCCGGCGCTGCGGGCGGGGGTGCGGGCGGTCTTCGGGTTCCCGCTGCGGGCCGGGACGGTGCGCCTGGGGGCGCTCGGCCCCTGCCGGGATTGGCCCGGCCCGCTGACCGGCGACCAGCACGCCGGCGCGCTCGTGGTGGCGGAGGTGGCCGCCCGCTGGGTGCCGCAGGCCCAGGCCGGCGCGCCCCCGGACGTGGTGGCCGCGGAGCTGGAGGCCGGCGCCGGCTTCCACTTCCCGGTGCCCAACGCGGCCGGCCTCGTCTCGGCCCAGGAGGGCATCAGCGTGCCCGAGGCGCTCATCCGCCTGCGGGCGTTCGCGTTCAGCAGCGACCGCCGGCTCGCTGACGTGGCCCGAGGTGTCATCGCCGGCCGGCTCCGGCTGGGATGACCCCCGCCGGCGCAGGCGCGGGACAGGCCGCCGTCAGGATCAAAGCCGCGGGCAGGGCCTGATCGGCGCTCGCGGCCCCTGACGGGCCGCCGGCCACGCTGACGACCGCTCCGTGCCACCGCGCCGCCAGGACCGTCCAGGAAACCGGACGCCGTAGCGGTGCTGACGGGCCCGTTGTTACCGGCACCCTCCGCGCCTGGCAGACTCCCTGCGGCGATGGGGACTTAAGTCCCTGCCCGGGCGGGCCTGCGGCTCGGTTGACTCACCGCGTGTTCATCAGCGACGAGACTTCACTGGATGCCGGCTTCCGGGCCGCCCAGGCCGGGCTGGCGGGCCTGACCGGCGGCGGGTTGCTCGCCAGCGCCTCCGCACGGGCCTACGGCGACGGGATCACCGGCCGGGACCGGCTGGCCCAGGTGCATTTCCGGGAGCTGGCGGCATGCGGCGATTCTGCCCGGCTGGCGCTGCGGTGGGAAGCAGCCGGGCCGGACGGCGGATCGTTCCCGGTCCTGGATGCCGACCTCACGCTGACTCCCGCCGGGAAGCACTCCACCACGCTGACGCTGACCGGAGCGTACCGGCCGCCGCCGGGCCCGGCGGGCGCCGGGCTGGACCAGGCGATCGTGCGCCAGGTGGCCAGGACAACGATCCGGGCCTTCCTCCGCAGCATCACTGAGGCCATCGGCCACCCGGCCGGAGCAGGGACCGGAGCCGCCGGCCCGGACCCTGCGCCGCGGCCGCCCGTCCCGGGGACACCATAGCCGGACCTGCCCCGGCCCGGCCGGCCCGGCCCGGCCCGCATTCGGGCCGGCCGTGGCCCGTCCGTGGTCACGTGTCCCTTGGGCGGCGGGCGCGCCGGCATCACCGGGCGCCGTCTGGCGGTTCGCGGCCGGGCGCGATCTCCCGGCGGCGGGCGACGAAGGCGTGGTCGCGGATCTCCCGGATGGCCTGGTCAA
>Ga0335082_10009348_pt1 | contig 10647 bp, 17 predicted proteins | sample Lox_Sample_41_FD_206718 | JGI IMG/M metagenome (GOLD analysis project Ga0335082, IMG submission 206718) | Soil microbial communities from Loxahatchee National Wildlife Refuge, Florida, United States - Lox_Sample_4.1 | ecosystem: Environmental > Terrestrial > Soil > Wetlands | place: USA...
TCGAGCCGAAAACGGCCAAACAAGAGTCAAACATCGGAGAAAAGGCTTAACCGATAGCGCGCAAGTAGCTGTTTTTCTTAGTGGTGAGACATCGAGCCATGACCATGAACCTCTCGTTGGCGAACAGTCGCAGACCGATTACGCGGCCTTACGCCACGTTACGCCACTTAGGTTTTCAGTCACTTGCGTCACCCCGGGGAACGCGGTTTGCCGCTGACTCTGGGCAAACATCCGCAAACGCAAGGTGACCTATGAAGACCAAGACCCTGATTCTCGCTTCGCTGCTCTTGAGTGGCTGCGCGACGTGCCGCGAGCACCCCACCGCATGTAAGGCTGTAGCCGCCGCTGTCGTCATGGGCACCGTGATCGCGCTCGATCATCGGGGCGCCGCCCAAGCCGCCCCCGCGGTGACGACTCAGCCCGTGAACTGCGTGCCGCCGGTGAAGTGCCAATGAGCCCGGTACCTCATCAGGTCGACACCAAGCGGCTAACCCGGGAAGTCGATGCGGCCCTGCGTGAGCTCAACCAGGTGAAGCTCGAGCGCGAGGAGGCGGAGGCGCACCTGGCCGGTCTGAGGCGCCGCGAGGCGGCCATGATGGCGGAGGTGCACCGGCTCTGCGGCCAACTGGCCCAGGCGCTCAAGGGCTGAAGTCACATTAGGGTAGAACTACCGGAATGTCGCCCTACCGTAGTACTCCGGGAAGGTGATAACGCGCTTGAGACTTGAGAGGTTTTGCGGTTAGATTATTATGAGTATTGATTCCGACGCGGATTGGAGCATCACAAATGCGACCTGCCGGCACAGTGCGACGAGCCGATTTTTTCGGTAACGGGAGCGTCTCAAAGGCGCTGCGCTGCGGACCGGTGACGTCCCGCATTCTCCTACGCGAACTACATCGTGCTGGCGTCCAAGGTGTCTACGTGGTCGACAACGGCATGCATGTGTGCGACCGGGCTGGACTGCAAGCTGCTGCAGCTGAGTACAGCCGGCGCACCGAGCCACGCCAACCGAAGAAATCAGGAGGAATCGTCAGCCGCTGACAGATCAGCTTTTCCTAATCCCCTTCGGCGATCGAATCCTCGCTCTCACCCCGGGCGAGTTTGCCGCCGCCATCGAGCGCGGCAAGGCGCTGATCCCAACAGACTCCAACGGTGCGGACAAGTCCGCCGCCCCCGCACTCGTCGACGCGACCGAGATCGGCCGCATCACCAACGTCTCACCATCCTGGTGGATGAGCGCCGCGCGATCGCTAGATTGCCCGCATCTCCGCCTCGGCGTTCATGTGCGCTTCAATGTTGGTGAAGCGCTGCAGTGGCTCGCTGCCACCCAGTCGCGTGATGGCGCCGGCCGTTCACTTTCTGGACCTGCACCCCGGGCACGAAATGGGAAGGCTGCGCCATGAGCCAATCAATCGACGAGATCTTCGAGGCCACCGTGCGCGCGGGCTGGCGGCCGAAGTCTCCGGCCTTCGAACCGGAGCTCGAGCAGCTCGAGGCGGCACGCGTCCGTGGCACCTGCATTTCGCCACTCGCTCAGAATGGTGACGTCCTTTTTGTCGACCCGCGCCTGTCACCACAGTCTGGCGACCTGGTGTTGTTTGCACTCAGCGACCGGGCCGCACGCGCTCATAACGAGCATGCGCCCCCTGGCGGGCGTACATGGGAAAAAGGAAATTTGTGGGCGAAGCTTTTCGTCCGCTATCGCGATTTCGCAATGCTACTCGACAACGCTGGCTCGGCGACCGCGACCTTTCTCGCATGCGAGCATCCCGACGACACGCCGATCCTGCGCCCTATCAGAAACATCCTGCGCGGCCATCAGTTGGTCTACACGCCCGATGCGTTCGCCGACAACATCGTCGCCAATGCCGCGACCTCGTTGTCGAGCGTCTCGCAGACATTCGCCGGCGGTACGACCTTCGGCATCGGCACGAACCAGGTCGGCACCGGCGTCAGCTTCACGATACCGTCGGTGTCTTCGATCGCTGGCGTCGAGATCACCGTGTCATGCGACATTGCGGCTGACGGCGGCCCGGACAGCGGCGTTTACTTCGTCGCCTTCGTGTCTGGCAACCTCTCGGCCGGAAGCACTCAGGCGCTCTGGCAGGGGGACGGCGGCACTCGCGGCATGGTGACCGGCACGGCGCAGATCACGGGGCTCGCGGCCGGGACCTACACGGCTGCGCTGTTCTGTGTGAACACGCCGGGCACAGCCAACATCAAGTGCTGGGGCTACACGATCAGCGTGGACCTGATCAAGCGATGAAGTACTCGTTTTACCACAAGGTGACGGGCCTCTTCGCCGAGCACGTCTATAGCGCCTGCGAGCCGCTGCTCGACCTCAACACGCCCGCCGACCATGTGGCGATCGAGGGATCGTTTGATCCTCTCTCGCAGAAGGTCGACATCGCGACTGGCCAGGTGATCGCCTACCAGCCGCCGGCGCCGTCTGCGGATCACGCGTGGCAGGCCGACGTCAAGCGGTGGCGCCTGTTGCCGGAAGTGGCCGAGCGCCAGGAAGCGCGGCGCACCACCCTCACCAAGATCCGCGAGCTCGAGGCCAGCCAGGGCCGCGCGGTGCGCGAGATGCTGCTCACCGGCGATCGCACGAAGTTGGTCGAGATCGATACCGAGATCGCGAAGCTGAGGGCGCTGTTGTGAGCCGAGAACTACATCATTTCCTGTTGCTGACGCGCGAGGAGCAGCACGCGGCGATCCGACGTCTCGCCTCGGCGGGCATGAATGAGTACTCGATCGCGGCGGCGACGAGACTCAGCGTCGAGATGATCCGGCGCATTCTGGGCGAGCGAGATAGCGATATTATTTCAGACACTGAAATATTATCGGTAGGGCCCCGGGCATGAGCGCCAACACGCAGCCGGTGGACACGCTCATCACGCGGTGGCGCGACGCGCTCCCAGAAGAGCTGCTCGAGCAGCGGATCTTCCTCCTCTGGATGAAGAGGGCGAAGCCGGCGAAGCTTGGCAAATTCGACAAGATCCCGAAGTACGCGAACGGTGCTCAGCGGCAGGGAATGAACGGCAGCCGCGAGGACCGCTCCCAGCTTGTCGACTTCGGCGATGCAGTCGTCGGCTTCAAACACACGCGGTGCGACGGGATCGGGATCGCGCTCTTGCCAGATGCGCCGATGTGGGCGCTGGACCTGGACGACTGCGTTGTCGACGGCGTGCTCTCACCGCTGGCGCTGCGCGTGGCCGAGTCCGGCACGTACGTCGAATACTCGCCGAGCGGCAAAGGCCTGCGAGCGCTGTTCGCCGGCAAGGTTGGCGTTGATTGCAAGAATCACGCGGCCGGAGTCGAAACCTTCGACAGCCGCGGCTTCGTGACCATCACCGGCGCGCGCATCAACGGGGATTCGTTGATCGTATGTCCGCCTGAACTGCTCGCGGACATTCTGGCGATCGTGGGACCAAAAAAAAACGCTGATAGGCGTTCTTTTCCCGACGCGCCGACCGAGAACCTCGAGATCCTGCAGGGCGTGAAACTGCCGCCCGAGTTGTGGCGCCGGCTGGTGTCACCGTACCCGCCGGGATGCGACCGATCGGCGACCGCGCTCAGCGTCGCATGTCAGTTGAAGCGCCACGGGCTCACGCAGCAGCAGTGTCTCGAGTTGTGCTGCATCCCTGAGATGCTCGAGCCGGCGCTCGAACGGCGAGGGGGAGACATTGAGCGCGCCCGCGCCTGGATGTGGCGCTACGTCGTGGTGCCGGCCTACCACAAGGCCGTCGCGTGAACGCGATCACACCCCTGGAGCAAGCCCGACTCGATCGCGAGCGCGGCGGCCCGGACTGGCGAAGCGAGCTCGCGCCGAGCGGCAATGCCTACCTCGGTGACGAGCGTAACGTGCTCATCGCATTGCGTAGCGCGCCGGAACTGAAGGGACTGACGCGCTTCAACGAATTCGCGCTTGCCGTCGAGTTTGCGCGGTCTTCGCCCTGGCGCACTGTCGAGGCGCCCACCGTATGGAGCGAGGCCGACGACACTCAGTGCGCCGCCTGGTTGCAGATGCAGGGACTGAAGGTGCGCGGCACGGCGGCGATCGCCGACTGTATCGCGGTCGCCGCCCGAGACCATGCTTACCACCCGGTGCGCCGCTACCTCGAGGCGCTCAAGTGGGATGGCGAGCCGCGATTGCAGATCTGGCTGCTCGACTACCTGAACGCGACCGGCGATACCGTGTACCTCGCCGCGGTGGGCCGGAAGTTCCTGATCTCGGCCGTGGCGAGAGTCATGCAGCCGGGATGCCAGGCCGACCATGTGCTCGCGCTCGAGGCGCCGCAGGGTGCCGGCAAGACGAGCGCCGTGCGGGCCCTGGCGGTAAAGCCCGAATGGGCCGCCGGTGACCTGCCGGAAATCCACGGCAAAGACGCCAGGCTGCAGCTCGTCGGCCGCTGGATCATTGAAATCGCGGAACTGAAAGCGATCCGTAGCTCCGAGATCGAGGCGCAGAAGTCGTTCATCACCCAGACACACGACACGTTCAGGCCACCCTACGGCCGGCGCACCGCGCAGTTCCCGCGTCAGAGCGTCTTCATCGCCACCACCAACGAAAGCGAGTACCTGCGCGACCGCACGGGGAACCGGCGCTGGTGGCCGGTGAAGTGTGGGCGGATCGACGTCGCCGCGCTCGAGCGCTTCCGCGACCAGCTATGGGCGGAGGCCGTCGCGTTGTTCAAAGCCGGCGAGGCCTGGCACCCGACACCGGAGGAAAGCGCGCTGGCGACGGAGCAGCAACAGGAGCGCGTCCACGTGACCGAACTCGAGCAGGACGTGCAGGACTATATGCACAAGGTGATCGGCAACGAAGTGACGGTCCGCGACGTGCTCATCGACGGGCTGCACCTCGACCCGGACAAGCCGACGTACCCGGACACGGCGCGCAAGCTCGGGCCGGCCGTCGCGGAAGCGCTCGAGCATTGTGGCTGGCGTAAGGACGCACGCCGAGGCAAGGCCCGACGCACCACGTACATCCGTGAGGGTAGACATGGGTAGACAACCCATAAGCCAACCCGTCCCCTGTATACGCGCGCGCGCCTGCAATGGGTACACGAAGCTATCCCTTGTCACCCTTGTCTACCTGCTACCCGCAGCCGACCTCATGCATCCACTCGGTGGATGGCGTTCCTAGCTGGCAACCAGTGACGCGGGTTATTCACGTTCTGGTTCAACTACTTACGAACGGTTTTCGAATGTTTGACCATTTCCACATGGTGATCGAGCAATGAGCAGGAAGCGCGGCGGCTCACGTCCGATGCGCGCACGAAAGGCGCGGCTACCAGCACATGCCACGCTCGGGTGGCTGGCGCGGCTCGATGGCCGCTCACTGCTGGCGCGCACGGCGACTGATCGTCTTGCCGAGCTGACGACGCACTTGGGCGGCGACCCCGAAGTGACGGCGATAGAGCGCAGCCTGGTCGACCGACTGCTGCATGCCGAAATGCTGGCGATGCGCCTCGAGGCCGAAGTCCGGGACGGGACGCTCAAGACGCCGTCGGACTATCTGGCGGTCACCGATCGGGTCATAAAACTCGCCACGACGCTCGGCCTGCGGCGTCGGGCGCGGCCGGTGCTGTCGCTACGCGAGCGCTTGCTGGCCGACCAGTCCGCCAATGGCGTTGTGACCCATGGGTCACAGAACGAGGAGATCGCCGCGTCGTGAGGTTCGTGGACGCCGCTACGCGCTATTTCGGCTTGGGCGCCGATTCGTTCTCCGCCTGGCGAGCGCTGCTTGCCGGCGCGCTGGATGGTGTCAGCTCGCCGACCTTCACGGCGCTGACCGGCCTCGAACATGCACCTTCGCAACGTCCGCGTGAGCTGTGGCTGGCGATCGGCCGCCGTGGCGGCAAGGACTACGTGGGCATTCGCGTCCTGGCGTGGCTCGCCTTGCTCCTTGAGTGGCCGCTGTCAATCGGCGAAACGGGCGTGGTCATGCTCTTGGCGGTCGACCGGGCGCAGGCGCGCGTGGCGTTCACGTACTTGCGTGGGCTCTTGGAGTCCGACCCGGTGCTCTTGGCCGAGGTGGCGAACATCACGGCCGACACGATCCAGCTTGAGAACGGCGTCGAGATCCAGATCACCACCTCGGACCACGCCGCGGTGCGCGGTCGCACGGTGCTGTGTGCGCTGCTCGACGAATACGCATTTTGGGGTGCCGAGCAGGCGCTCGAGGTGTTGCGGGCGTTGCGGCCGGCGCAGGCGACGCAGGCGAATGCCATGCTGATCATCATCAGCAGCGTCTACTCCCAGAGCGGACCGTTCTTTGAGGCGTATCGCGCTCACTATGGCCATGCGGACCCGCGGGCGCTGTTCGCTCTGGCGACGAGCCAGCAACTGAACCCGACGCTACCCGATGCCTTCATCGCGGCCGAGCTCGCGCGCGACCCTGCAGCGGCATCGGCTGAATACCTGAGTCAGTTCAGAAGTGATCTTGCGCAATTCCTGGATGCCGCCCTGATCGACGGCTGCACGCGTTCGGGGCCCCGGGAGCTACCGTTCGCCGCCCATTCCCCCACGGGTGGGCCGGTCACGCATCACTGCGGGCTGGACGTCAGCGGTGGCCGGGGCGATAGCACCGCCTGCGCCATTGCGCGGCGCGTGGGCGAACGCGTGGTGATCGCGGCGGTGCGAAGATTTCCAAGTCCACATGACCCACTGAGCATTGCCCAGGAGGTTGCGACGTTTGCCGGGGCGTATGGCTGCAGCTCGGCGATCGCGGACGCCTATGCCGCCGAGTTCGCCACCTCGACGTACCGCAAGGCCGGTCTCGCGCTGGTGCCCGCGGAGGTGAATCGGTCGGAGGCCTATCTGCACCTGCTGCCGTTGCTGACGAGCGGGCGCATCGAATTGCCGGCCGACCCAACTTTGCGCACCGAGCTCCTAGCGCTTGAGCGACGCACGGGCCGCGCCGGTGGCCGGGATGTCGTGGACCATCCACCCCATGGATCGGATGACGTTTCTAACAGCGTGGCGCTCGCGGCCTACGCGGCCTCGCGTCGCAGCGCATCGGAGGGCGTTGTCGAAGCAGGCGCCTCGACTATTTTCGATGAGTATCACCATGCTGGCGCGGCTGGAATGCCGGCGCCCTGGGACCTCTAAGGTGACTCATGAGTCACCCATCAACCGATCACACACACAGGAGATCAAAGCGAATGGCGAAAGTACTTACCCACGGCGTTGATGCGAAGGGCGCGCGCACCGAAGTCTGGCTCGATGACGAGCAGCAGGTGGCGGACTTCCACGCGACGCGCGAATATGAGGCATTGGCTCTCACGCGGGCGGCAAAACCGTGGACAGATGTGAACCAGGACTCGCGGGTCGCGCTGATTCGCCAGCACGCCAAGACGCTCCCGACAGCGCGTGCGGCGCTCTGGGAGAAACAATTGCAAGACCTCGGCGCGTCGCCGGCGAAGTAAAGGAGATCGAATCCATGAGCGAAGTAGAACGAATCGTGCTGAGCCGCATCGCGGACACTCGGCGGTTTGATTTCACCGAGGAGACGCTCGAGCGCATCGGTATCGGGGGACTGACTCTTGAAGACCTCGCGAGCGAGCGCGCAGTCAACCTGGCGGCACGGGAGTTGTTGAAGCACGTGACGCGCTTTGAGGTCGAGCATAACGCGTCATTCCCCAGAGCGCTGCGTCATGCGATTGACCAATACCCGCTCCTCTTCAAGTTGAGCCGGTTGGAGAAGACGCGCAACAAGGTGGCTGCAGTCGTGGTGCTCGAGGAGGACGAGTAGATGAAGACAATAGGCTCGACGCTCGAAGGCGCTGAAATCTTTGAAAGTGGCGGGCCATGGAATGGCCTTTACTTTACTGATGCCGATCTCGACGGGATCGTGTCCAGCTTTCAGACGCTCGGTCTCGCGGGACATGTCCCCTTGAAGTGGGGCCATCAAGGTCAGGACGCGCGCACCGACGGTGAACCCGCGTTGGGCTGGGTCCAAAAGGTTTACAGGCAGGGCAGCAAGCTCATGGCGGACTTCACCAACGTGAGCAATGCGGTGATGGAGGCGATCCGCTCGGGCGCGTACCGTTTCGTTTCAGTGGAGCTGCTCAAGAACGTGATGGCGGGGAATCGAAAGATCCCCTGGATATTGGATGCTGTCGCGCTGCTCGGCGCCACACCACCCGCGGTCGGCACCTTGAGCCCGCTGAAGGCGAGCCGCACAGCGTTCAACTTTGAAGACATGGTTTCATTCACTCGACCACAGGAGACCGATGAGGATATGGAGACAAAAGAACAGTTTGCTGCCCTGAGCCGGCGCTACATCGCGTTGCTGTTTGAGAATGCCATCCGCTCAGGTGCCGCGCTGCCGCGCGACAGAGAACAATTCGCCAGACGTTTTCCTGGCGCCACCGTAGAAGATGCAGAGGCGTTTCTCCGCGACACGCCTAAGCCTCCGAAGCTTGACCGCGCCACGTCCCTTGCAACGGGCGGCAGCACCGTCATACCTGGCTCTGGCCGCGCGGACTTCCGCGTGTTGGAAGCGGCGGAACGTCTCGTGATCGAACGCCGCCAGGCGGGTAAGGCTTTCGAGGGCCAAACGTTCGAACAATTACTTCAGGCGGCGAAAGCGGTCTTTAAGGCCGATCCAACTCTGGCTCGCGAATGGGCCGATCAGCCAGGCGAACGCTAGTGAGCGCCGCACCGCTGACGGCCGTGCGCGTGCAGCAGATGCTCCGCGAGGTTGATGCCGAGCTCTTCGCGCATCCGAAACCGACCCTTGAGATGCTGTACCGCCTGCTTGAACGCTTAGGGCCTGTGAGCCGGATGGTGGGCTTTAGTGACATCAGCATCACAAGCCCATTGACCGGTCGCGGCGTGTTGCTCTCGCAGTTGGTCTACAACATCGAGGCGCGGATCGAAGTCGCTGAGGCGGTCGAACATATGCTGCGCACCGGCTGAACCCACCGAGTGCGTTGGTGGATGCACGGGGCACCAGGGCGGTCAATCTCCGCCGCTCTGGTGCGGAGCACCCGTGCGTCGAGAGGGGGCGGCGGTGAGTCGCTGGCCTGGATTCCAGTCCATTGCGCCGCCGCCGCCCCGGCGTTGGTGTAGCGCGTAGGTCGTGATGGTTGGGCCGGCGCGCGAGTCGGGGGCGGTGGTTTAGTCCTGGCCACCGTCCCCGGCGATTTGAAGCCCTGGGGTAAAAGTGTCCCAGGGCGGCCCCTTGTCTCCATACTCCTGCATGTGTTACCATTAACTAGATGGCTACACATACTAGGAGACCTATGAGACGCAAGCCCAGTTCCAAAGACCGCTTGAAAAAGCGGGTCATGAGCCTGTACCTCGAGCCCAGGCAGCACGCGGCGCTGAAGAAGCTGAGCGCGGCGACTGGGGCGCCGGTGCAGCACTACATCCGGGTCGGCATCGACCTGGTGCTCGCGCAGCACGGGGAAGGCAAATGAGTAGCATCCGCAAGGTAGAACGCCGCGCGCGCGGTCACGTGTACCGGTACTTCGCATTGCGCTACACCGATCCCTCGAGCGGTAAGCCCGTCGTGCGCTACTTCAAGCGCCGGCAAGAGGCGATCGACGAGCAACTCGCCCTAGGCCTCGCCATCAAGGAGGGCCGCTACAACGCGCGCAGCGGCAGCGTCACGATAAGCGAACTGGCGACCGCCTGGCGCGCAGCGGCCTACTGTCCGAAGAAGACGGCGGCGCTACGCAGTACCACCAAGGCGAGTTATGAGTTGGGCCTCGCGCGCATCCTCAAGCGCTTCGGCGCGGTGCGGGTCAAGCTCATTCAGACGAGCCATGTTGAGGCGTGGCGCGACGCGCTACTCGCCGAGGGCGCGGGAGCCAGCACGGTGCGGAACGCGATGCTGACCCTTGGGCTGCTCTTCCGGTTCGCCATGAGGGACCACTTGGCGACCTTCAACCCGGTAGAGCTCGCCCGACGCCCCGTGGTGGGATCTCGAAAGGCCATGACCTTGAGCCCCGAGCAGCTCGAGGGGCTCTTCGCCGCCGCCAGGGGACGGGCCCGTATCGTCATCCGTCTCGGCGCCTGCACCGGCATGCGTCGGGGCGAAATCATGGGCCTCACCTGGGGCGCGGTCGACCTCGAGAACCGGGAAATCAGGGTTGCCCAGCAATGGACACACGGACAGCTCGTCCGGACGAAGACCGAGGCGGGGATGCGCACCATCGGGATCGACGCCAAGCTCGCCGCGGAGCTCAGTGCGTGGAAGCTGGCGCAGCGCCCCGAGCTCAAGCGACCCGAGTCCTTCGTGGTGGGCAGCCGCGAGGGGCAGGCGATGTCCGCCTCCAATTTCATGAACCGCGACTGGCACCCGACGCTCGCGCGGGCTGGCCTGCCGCCGATGCCATTTCACGTTTTGCGGCACGTCTGCGCGACCGCCCTGGTGAGCGCAGGGCTGCCTCCTGGTGCGGTACACAGGCACCTGGGACACGGGTCCTTCCAGACGACCTTGAAGCTCTACGGCACGCTCACGTCCGCCGTACGCGCTCAGGCAGCTGAGGCGATCGCGGCGGCATTCGAGCCGAAAACGGCCAAACAAGAGTCAAACATCGGAGAAAAGGCTTAACCGATAGCGCGCAAGTAGCTGTTTTTCTTAGTGGTGAGACATCGAGCCATGACCATGAACCTCTCGTTGGCGAACAG
>Ga0335082_10009350_pt1 | contig 10646 bp, 6 predicted proteins | sample Lox_Sample_41_FD_206718 | JGI IMG/M metagenome (GOLD analysis project Ga0335082, IMG submission 206718) | Soil microbial communities from Loxahatchee National Wildlife Refuge, Florida, United States - Lox_Sample_4.1 | ecosystem: Environmental > Terrestrial > Soil > Wetlands | place: USA: Florida...
AACTAAGCCATCCTATCGTGTGCCACAACGCAGAAACAACCCGGTGTATTGACAATGCGTGCTCCGTCGGTCAGGGACTACGGTAAGCATCCGACAGGTTACTGCGTCCCCGATGGGGAACTTGCCCAGAAGGTGCGTTCGAGACACCGCTCTCAGAAGTTCCATTTCAGAACTGATTGAATTTTTCCACAGGATAACGTGACATCCGTCACAGCCTGCACCCTTGCAACTGTTTAGTGTGATTAGCCGGACTCTCAGCGGCAGGCCCAAGGTTCTCGTCTGCCTCGAAAAGCTGACCGCTCTCTTAATGTTGAAGAAAGAACTCTGAAGCTCTCTTTGCATGCTCTACAAGACTCTCAGCGCCGCCGTCTACGGGATCGATGCCAACATCATCCAGGTCGAAGTCGACTGTTCGGGCATCAAGACCGATCAGGACCACTTCCACACTGTTGGTCTGCCCGACGCAGCTGTGCGCGAGAGCCGCGATCGTGTGCGCGCAGCCCTGAAGAACTGCGGCTACGACATCCCGCCCACACAGATCACGATCAATCTCGCTCCCGCGGACATAAAGAAGGAAGGCTCCGGATTCGATCTGCCCATGGCGCTCGGAATCGTAGGCGCGTACGGAGGTCTGACCAAGAAAGAAATTCCCGACTGTCTATTCGTCGGAGAACTCTCCCTCGATGGCGGTGTCCGCGGCGTACGCGGCGCTCTGCCCATTGCCATCGAAGCTCGCGGACGAAAAATCTCCCGCATGGTCGTGCCCGAGGCCAATGCCAAAGAAGCCGCCATGGTGGGCGGCGTTGACGTTTATCCCGTGCGCTCTCTGCTCGACGTAATCCATTTCGTGAACTCGGGCAACGGCATCGCACCGATCAAAGCTGATAGCGATTCACTCCTCCGCGAATCGCAGCAGTTCTTCGTCGACTTCAAAGATGTCCGCGGACAGCAAACCGCCAAGCGCGCCATCGAAATCGCCTGCGCTGGAGGCCACAACATCCTGATGATCGGTCCTCCGGGTTCGGGCAAGACGATGCTCGCAAAGCGCATGCCCACCATCCTGCCGCCGTTCACCTTTGAAGAGGCGCTGGAGACCACCAAGATTCACAGCGTGGCAGGCGTGCTGGATCAGAAGAATGGTTTGGTGGGAACACGCCCCTACCGCGCTCCGCATCACACAATTTCTGACGCCGGCTTGATCGGCGGCGGAGTCATCCCCCGCCCAGGCGAGGTCTCACTCGCTCACAACGGCTTGCTGTTTCTGGATGAACTCCCGGAATTTCCGCGCAACGTCCTCGAAGTGCTGCGCCAGCCTTTGGAAGACGGGACGGTGAGCATCGCCCGTGCTGCCATGTCTCTGACATTCCCCGCGCGCTTCATGCTTGCGGCTGCCATGAACCCCTGCCCCTGCGGATTCCACAATGACCGTACGCGCGACTGCCAATGCACGCCGCCCATGATCCAGCGCTACATTTCGAAGATTTCAGGGCCGCTGATGGACCGTATCGACATTCACATCGACGTCCCCGCGGTGAACTACAAGGAGATGCGATCAGGAGCAGAGCCTGAGGCCTCCGGCAAAATTCGCGAACGCGTAATTCGAGCCCGCCAAAAGCAGTTGGACCGCTTCGCTAGCTCCCGCCAGAAACTCTACTGCAACGCCCAGATGTCCTCGCGCCACATCCGCACGTTCTGCGAACTCTCAGCCGATTGTGAGCGCCTCATCGAGCGCGCCATGACCCAGCAAGGCCTAAGCGCCCGCGCGCACGACCGCATCCTGAAAGTAGCCCGCACAGTCGCCGATCTAGAAGACGCCGCGAACCTGGAACCAAAGCACATAGCCGAAGCCATCCAATACAGAAGCCTAGACAGAACGTACTGGGCCTGAGAAATATCGGACCGCCGCCCGGTGACGCTGACCCCGAACCCTGTCACCCGAAGCCCGACCTCTGCCCCCTGCCTCACCGCGCCACAGTCTGCTGTTTCCGCTTCTCCCACTCGTCGCTGCGAAACAAATGCGGCCCAACTTCAATCAGCCGAGGCAGCATCTCGAACACGGATATCGGAGTCCACCTCTCCCCATCGCGCGTCCGGCATCCCCGGCGATTCAGTTCAGACGCAATCCGTGTATACGACCCTTCCTGCACAATCAACTCCATCATCTGAAAAAGAGTTTCCCGCTCATCGGGATCCTGTTCCAACTGTTGTGTTTCCGGGGAAACTCGCAGGCCGAAGGGCACCTCCACCGGCAGCGGTTCCTCGACCGTTTCCACTTCGCGCTCCCACTCGACAGCCACCAGCTTCCAGCCTTTTTCGGCCTGTTGTTTGAGATCGGCCTCCGCCAGCGGACCCGAAATAACCTGACGCACCCGTTCTGTCTTCTTCATATGTGTGGACACTCCTCCCCGTACGCTGGGAAAACTCGGCAGCACCCAACGTTCCGAACGAACACGAAGAAAAGTCTTGTGACTGCAACAAGTTTGTTATTGCGAAGTAAGGAAGAACGTCCGTAGCTGGACCGAAGTGTCCAAAATCAGACAGGATCCAGGACGACCCGGTTCTAGGTCTTACCCCTGTGTCCCCTGTGGTGAAAACAAAGGAGTCAGTAAGTGGAAGCCGCCTAAGTCAGAATCCCTTAGACTTCAGCAGCGTATCCAGATCCTCCGGATGCAACGCCCGCGTCATCGCGTCCTCGCGCGCGAGATCCTGCTGAAACACCAATTGTGCCAGCGACTCCTCGAGTGTGAACGATCCTTGCCTGCGCGTGATCGTGATCTCCTGATGCAGATGCTGCAACGCATTCTTCCGGATATGCTGTCGCGCCCCATACCCCACAATCAGCAACTCTGCCGCTGGAACCCTTCCACCGTTACGCTTGGGAATCAGCGTCTGCGTCAGCATCGCCGCCAACGCCATCGCCATCTCTGCCCGCACCGTATGCTGCCGCTCCTGCGGAAATGAATCCGCAATCCGAGAAACCGTTGATGCCGCATCGGTCGTATGCAACGTCGTAAATACGAGATGCCCCGTCTCCGCCGCCGAAAGTGCAATGCGCGCCGTCTCCGAATCTCGCATCTCTCCCACTACAATCACGTCCGGCGCCTGCCGCATCGCTGCGCGCAATGCGGTAGGGAAGTCCGGTGCATCGATCCCGATCTCCACTTGCTCAATCAAACTCTTGCTGTGCGCGTGTTCGTACTCGATCGGATCTTCAATAGTTACGATATGCCGCGCATCCCGCTGATTGATCTCGTTCACTAACGCCGCCAACGTCGTAGTCTTTCCCGATCCCGTAGCTCCTCCGACGATCACCAACCCGCGCTGGAGCCCAGCCAGCGCTCCAACCCCCGCGGGCAAATGAAGCTCCTCAAGGGCCGGCACTCTCGAAGGCAGGGCACGCACTGTCGCTGCAGCCCGCCCCCGCTCCCGGTGCAGGTTGATGCGGAATCGCCCCATGCCTTCCACTCGGTACGAAGAGTCCGCGATCCCGTACTGCTGATATTCCTCTCGCGCATGTGCCGCCATCGCCGGAAACACGGCGGCTTCGATCTCCTCACCCGTAAGCGGCCGGTCGCCAATCGTCGACAACGCGCCTTCCACCCGGATCGATGCCGGCGCATTCGGCACTAGTAGCAGGTCGCTTCCATTACGCGACATAAGTTCCGCAAGCCACTGCTTCAGTTCTTCCGACTCATGCGGCCGGGCCTCAGAATGTATCACTTGCACGCGTGCGGGATTTCCTTCACCTGTCATGTTCACCTTTGATGCGGGAATATGGCGGTTAGAACCTCATGATTCTTCAGTGGTCGGTTCGCACAGCCCCTAGGTCAGCGTGCAAGAGCGGCCCTTCAGGGCCCGTGGGCGCCTTATCCGAAGCTTGACCTGAGCCCCTATCCAGCGTAGCCTCCCGCAGACACCGAAACCTCTGTCCCAGGAGGCTCCTCATGACACCACTCGCCACTCTCTGGCTGCCGATCGTCGTCTCGGCCGTCATCATCTTCTTCGCCAGCTTCATCATGCACATGCTGTTGCCGTACCATCGCAGTGACTACAAACAACTACCAGAAGAGGACAAATCCCTCGCCGCACTTCGCGCCACGAGTCTCAAGCGCGGCCTCTACGTTTTCCCCTTCAGCACCCATAAAGAGATGAAATCCCCTGCCATGATCGAAAAGTACAATCAGGGCCCCGTGGGCATGGCAATCATTTTCCCCAGCGGCCCACCCTTCCTGCCGAAATTCCTTGGTCTGTGGTTCGGCTATTGCCTGTTAATCGGATTCTTCGTCGCCTACCTGGCCGCCCACACGGTCGCACCGGGAACATACTACTTGGCGGTATTCCGCATCGTAGGCACCGCCGCATTCCTCGCCTTCGGTCTGGGCCCGCTGGCAAACGTTACCTGGAAGGGCTACCCCTGGAGCTTCGTCCTAAAAGAAGCGATCGACGGACTCATCTACGCGCTATTGATGGCAGGCACCTTCGGCTGGCTCTGGCCCAAATAAAGAGATTGTGCAACGTAAGGGGTGCCCCACTTCTGGCCGAAGTTGCCAGAAGTGGGGATTTTTGACGGATGAACTCCGGAAGGTTTCTTGCACTGATTTCCATACAGCAATAGATCGCCTTGGATTGGGATCGCGATCTCGCTAATTTTCTAGCGACCTTGCGGTGATCTAGTCGAGACAGCAAAATGGTCGACGAGAATGCCTACATCTCTTCCCGAACCCTCATACTCCCAGTCCGCAGATACCGGCTATGCCACCCCAAAGATTCCGTCAGCAGATGCGGAGTATGCTTCCCATACGAAAGCGATTCCGCCCGCGACAGATAATCCTTAAGCAACGGCTTGTACTCCGGCGCCGCACACTTCTCAATCACCAGTTTTGCACGCTCCTTCGGAGACAGCCCCCGCAGATCCGCCAACCCCTGCTCAGTCACCAGAACCTGCGTGTCGTGCTCCGTGTGATCCACGTGCGACACCATCGGCACGATCGTCGAAATCGTTCCACCCTTTGCGCAGGAAGGCGCCATAAAAATCGACAGATACCCATTTCGCGCAAAATCTCCCGATCCGCCAATCCCATTCTGAATGCGTGATCCCATCACATGCGTCGAATTGACGTTGCCGTAGATATCCGCCTCGATCATCCCGTTCATCGCGATCACGCCCAGCCGTCGAATGATCCCCGGATTGTTCGAGATCTCCTGCGGCCGCAGCACAATCTTCTCGCGGTAGGTCGCCATGTCGGCATTCACCTCGCTCAGCATCTCCGGACTCAGCGAAAACGCTGTCGCCGATGCGCACGTCAACTTGCCCGATTTCAGCAACCGGATCATTCCGTCCTGAATGACTTCCGTATAGGAGGTCAGCCCCTCGAAGTTCCCCTGCTCGAGCCCGAACAAAACCGCATTCGCAATATTCCCAACGCCCGATTGCAACGGAAGCAGATTCTGCGGCATCCGCCCTTTCTTCACTTCCCAGCTCAGGAATTCCAGGATGTGTCCCGCGATCCGCTTCGATCCTTCATCCGGCGCCTTGAATGGACTGTTACGGTCCGGAGAGTCCGTCTGCACAATCCCAACAATCTTCTCTGCAGGAATCTTCAGATACGGCGACCCAATCCGTTGTCCCGTTTTCATCAGGGGAATCGGCTTGCGGTTCGGCGGCGGTTCCAACCCGTAGTAAATGTCATGCATCCCCTCGAGCGCCATCGGCTGCCACGAGTTCACTTCCAGAATGATCCGTTCCGCGCAGTCGATCCACGTCTTGTTATTCCCGATCGACGAACTCGGGACTACCCGCCCGTCTTCCAGAATCGCCGCCACCTCAATCAGCGCCACATCCAGCTTGCCCAGAAATCCATACTCGACAAACTGCGCTACATGGCTCAGGTGGATATCCATGTAGTCCATCTCGCCCGCATTGATCCGCTTCCGTGTCTCGGGATCTGACTGGTACGGCAGCCGCAAATGAATCCCCCCCGCCATCGCCAGCGCCCCATCCAACTCGGGACCCGTGGACGCCCCGGTGAACACGCTGACCTGAAACTTCTGTCCGCGGAAATGTGCGTCGGCAATCCGATGCGCTAACTCAATTGGCACCGCCTTCGGGTATCCCGATCCCGTGAACCCGCTCATTCCGATTTGATCGCCCGATTGGATCAGCGCCGCCGCCTCCTGGGCACTCATGATTTTCGATTCCAGTTTCGAGTTCAAAACACGCGTGGCAGGCGCAGAAATAGACATAAGAGTCCCTCACAGATATGAAAAAGATTCTTTATAAACGGTAGAGAGATAAGTTGAACTAATCTGTGATTTGAATCACGGTGAGATGTGCCCAGTGAAGCGGGATTTTCTGTGAGACTCCGTGTCCCCTGTGGTGAAAACCCTAGCGTCCTTCGCGCTTACCCTTTTTGCGCCTCCAGACAGCTCGGTCATATCACTTTATGGCCGATCCCCGAACTCGCTTCGGTACTCTTCCCATCGTTTCTTCACATCCGCCATGATCGCCTGAAATTCCGGATCGCCACGCAGGCTGTCGTAGTTCTTGTCTCTTTCAAACCAGGGATAGTTGACATCACCCAGCGCGAGCGCCCGCCTCAGATGTGCAAGCGCAGCCTGGCGCTCGCCCAGCATCGCGTAAATTCCAGCGGTCCACGATGCCTGGTCTGCATCGATAACTTGCTCCGGCCGAGTCTGAAAAATTCGTGGATCGATCTTGTCGCGCTGCTTGCGCGACGCATAAAGAAACGCTGCCATAATCGAAGCCGTATAGTCGCTCGATTTCCCGGACAGCTTCACGGCGCGCTCGAGGTTGACTTCTGCCTCGTCGAATTTGCCTCCGTAATACAGCATGCATCCGAAATAGGCCAGTGCCTTATATTGATCAGGATTCTTGGCCACGATCTCCCGCATCTCCGCTTCCGCCTCCGCCGTTCTTCCCATGTACAACACCATGCGGGCATGCATCCAGTGGGGCTGAGGCGGCAATGGATTCAACTCCAGCACGCGCCGGTATCCCTGCTCCGCCTTTTCGTTCAGCCCCGCGTAATAGTACGAATAGGCAAGCATCTGCCACCCCAACTCATGATTCGGAGCCAGAGCCACTACTTGCCGAAGTATCGGGATGCCATCCCTCTCTCGGCCTTGTTCGCTATACACGCCACCGAGAGCAATCAACCCTTCCACGGACTGTGGGTTGAGTCGGACCGCGGTTTTTGCGGCTGCCTCCGCTTTTTCCAGGCTCGCTCCGGCATCGTCTACAAAGTTGGCACCTTGAAACGAATACAATTGCGCCAGCAGCGCGTACGCGTCGGCGAAGTTCTTGTCGAGCGAAGTGGCATGCAGCAGCAGGTCCTCACCCTTCTGCAGGCTTTCCAAACCTGAATGGGAAAGATATTCGCTCAGATACACGCGCGCCTGCAGATATGCGTTATATGCCTCGACATTCGCCGTCGCAGGCTGCTGGATGGCTTTCTGTTCCGTCGGGGAAATCTGGATCTGCAATCCCTCAACGACCCTGCTCGCGACTTCATCCTCAAAACTCAGGATGTCTGCGCTCTTCAAGTCATAACGCTGCGACCATTTCGTGTTTCCAGTGCGCCCGTCAATTAGCTGTACGGTCACGCGTGTCACACCGGCAGCCCTCTGATACGTTCCTTCCAGCACACTCTGCACACCCAGCGCCTTGGCTGCTTCGGTTGGCTCCGGACTCTCCTTGGCATATTTCAGAACTGACGTCGTCGGCCGTACTGCCAGGTTCTGCAGCGATGTCAGCCGGCTGATAATCGCGTCCGTGATCCCCACGCCCCAACTGTCATCCGTAGACGCCGAAATATCGCGGAAGGGAAGCACCGCCATCGTTTCCGGAACTGACTTTGCTTCGGAACTTGTTTTTCCAGCAAGCTCATGCTCGCCAGAGCTCTGCCGATAGCGATATCCAACCAGGGCTAGCACAACGATCATCAAAATCGCCGCGCCAAGAAACCGAACCCTCCGATTTGCCTTGGATTTGCGCCCGCTCGGTGCCGGTATCGCCGCCAGCATCCGACGCGATTCGCTGTCCCGCTTCACCCGCTTCAGGTCCGCTCGCAGTTCCGCTGCCGACTGATACCGAACCTCCCGATCCTTATCCAGCGCCTTCGAGATAATGTTTTCCAATCCCGTCGGCAGATCGGGATTCAGCCGCACCGGATCCACAGGAACGTTATGCAGGATTGAATCGAAAATCGTTCCGGAAGTGTCGCCCCGAAATGGCAGCGTGCCCGTTGCCATTTCGTACAAAACGACGCCGAACGAAAACAGATCCGTCCGTCCATCAAGTTCCTGTCCGCGGATCTGCTCCGGCGACATATACGCGACCGTTCCCATCGTGCTGCCCGGGCTGGTCAGGTGCTCTTCTCGCAGAACCGTTGCAGTCGCCACTGCGCCCTGATCGTCCAATTTCTGCGGACTCATCTTCGCCAAACCGAAATCCAGAATCTTCGCATGCCCCCGCTTGGTGACGAAGATATTCGCCGGTTTGATGTCGCGATGCACAATCCCTTCGGCATGCGCCGCCTCGAGCGCATCCGCTACCTCAATGCCAATGTCGATCACTCGGTCCAGTTCCATCGCACGGTTCGCGATCACGTGCCTCAGGGTCATGCCATCCAGATACTCCATCACGATGAACGGACGGCCATCCTGCTCGTCAATCTCGTGAACGGTGCAGATGTTGGGATGATTCAAAGCCGACGCCGCCTTGGCCTCGCGCTGGAACCGGCTGAGCGCCGCCGGATCCTTGGCCACATCATCAGGAAGAAACTTCAGCGCAACGAAGCGCCCCAGCTTGATGTCCTCAGCCTTGTAGACAACACCCATCCCTCCGCCGCCGATTTTCTCGACGATCCGGTAGTGAGAGATAGTCTGCCCAATAAGTTGTGACGGATCGGTCACCCTCGAAAATACTAGGTGCCTTCGTCCCACCGGTCAACCGCTTGCACTTGTGTAAACAGGATCACGATAGAAACAAGTGGACAGTTCTTGTTTTGAATAGATGGAGGACTCAAAGAATAGAAGGATCCAAAGAATAGATGAAGACTCTCAAAACGTTGTCATCCCGAGCGAAGCGAAGGACCTATGCATTCCTCGGAGGTCGGCCGACATTTCTTGGTCTCAACGGAACCGTTGTCCGTAGTGAACCTTGGTGTCCTTAGTAGTTAATGCCTTTTGTAGAGGTCACTGCCATAATCCCGACATGCTCTCCACGTTCGTGGCCGATGCAAAGTTCGCCATCCGCCAGCTCCGCCGCAGCCCCGGCTTTGCAATAGCAGCGATTCTCACCCTGGCCCTGGGCATCGGAGCCACCACTGCCATCTTCAGCCTCGTCGATGGCATCCTGCTGCGTCCGCTCCCGTTTCCCCACGCAAACCGTCTTCTAGCGATCGAGACGCTCGAATTTCCTCCTGGCGTTGCCCCGACCAATCTCGCTGCCGCCAACTACGACAGCACTTCCTATCCCGATTTCTTTGACTGGCAGCGCCAGAACCAGACCTTCGCATCGCTGGCCTCTTACAACGTCATCTATCGTCTATTCGCCAGGAGAGACGGTTCTCATGCAGACGTAGTCATCGGGGGCCGCGTCTCCGCCAACCTCTTTTCTACCCTCGGAGTTCGTCCTGCATTCGGCCGCGACTTCACTCCCGAAGAAGAACTACCCGGCCATCGCGTCGTGATCCTCAGCCACGAACTATGGGTCTCGGACTTTAATTCCTCGAAAGATGTCATCGGCGACACCGTCAGAATCAGCGACGTTCCCTACACGATCATCGGCGTCATGCCCGCCGGCTTTCACTACAGCACCCTGAAGCCCGGCATGTACTGGTCGACGTACTCCATCGATACAGAAGGCCCGTTCCATCTGACGGCGGAGCGCGACTCGGCCGATCTCGAGATCGTCGGCCGCTTGAAAGATGGCATCACCTCCGACCAGGCCCTTGCCGATCTGAACCGCATTCAGCGGGGCCTCTCCCAGCAATATTCCGAAGACCGCTTCAAGCCGGCGGTCGCAGTCATGCCTCTGCTTGACCAAAGCATCGCCGATGTTCGCGCGCCGCTGACGTTCCTATTTGTTTCAGTTGCAGTTCTGCTGTTCATCGGCTGCGCCAACGTCGCCGGATTGTTGCTCGCCCGCGCCAACCGTCGCCGTGCGGAACTAGCCCTGCGCACCGCTCTCGGCGCAGGCCGAGCCTGCATCGTCCGCCAACTGCTCGTCGAGTCTTTGCTGCTGGCCATCGCCGGCGGCGTCCTGGGCATCGCTCTCGCTTTCGCCCTGCTGCAAGTCGGCCCACATTTCGTGCCCGACGATTTTCCCCGCCTCTATAACGCCACCCTCGACGCTCGCGTGCTCGTGTTTGCCGTCCTGCTCTCTGCCGCAACATCGATCATCTTCGGCCTTCTCCCTGCCTGGAGAATGTCCCGTCAGGATCCCGCCCACTCCCTCCGCGAAAGCGGCCTTCACATGACTTCAGGCCGCCACCGAAACCACCTTCATCAGGTGCTGGTTGTCGGACAGACCGCGCTCGGATTCACGTTGCTCATCGGCTCCGGCCTTCTCATCCGCAGCCTCGTCAACGTACTTCGCATCGAGCCCGGATTCGAAGTGAAAA